>Ga0307512_10002910_pt1 | contig 20742 bp, 18 predicted proteins | sample 14_EM_MG_FD_200267 | JGI IMG/M metagenome (GOLD analysis project Ga0307512, IMG submission 200267) | Populus trichocarpa ectomycorrhiza microbial communities from riparian zone in the Pacific Northwest, United States - 14_EM | ecosystem: Host-associated > Plants > Roots > Unclassified | place... | reverse complement strand
TACGGCAAGGGCAGACTCCATTCTGATCACAGCACCTGAGCCATTGGGTTGTGATTTGCTCCAAGTCCTCCCCAACTCTGAGACGACTGCCATGGAACACATGGGGCTCTGAGTTGTCCCTGACTCTGAGACGACCCTCGCAGCACACATGGGACAAGCGCAAACCATCACTGAATGACCTGAACCTCAGCCTGAGTCGTCCAGTTCAGAGCTTTTGTTTTTTGACTCCGAGCCAACATGTGCGGGTCACAGGCGGAGATGCAGGGACATGAGTGGCTTGTCCCTGTGCCTCTGCAGAGAGATCACGCAACCAGATGATGCTGCTTTGATCCGATGCCAGAGGACTGGGTGCAAGATGACCTGGGTGAGTATTTGATTTGATTTGATTTTGCAAGCTCCAGGCTGAATCGACTTGGTATCATCTCTGGTGTGCTGGATATAAGAATGTGAGGTCCAAGCAGTGGATTTGTGAGGCATGCACATTAACGAAGAAGGTGCGGCGGAGGTAACTTTTAAAAATAGTCTTTTGATTCATGGAACAGTACAATGTATCGATTGAGGTGCAGCACAAAGTGAAAGGGAGAAAAAACAGCTGATTTACTTGGTTCACACTGTAAATATTTCTAGAACACCCTAATCATGCGGGCGTTCAAACAGCAGTGGACACAACTCTGAAGGGGACATTGGCATCGAGACATGTGCACTGAAGAACAGATGGACAAGCAACGATTCCATAACCAAACCACCCTTTTCCATCTTATTCTCCTCTTCCTGGGACTGCAGTGGCAGCGGATTCTTGAGCGCAACATCTGCTCCTCTTTCGAAAAGATCAAAGACTTGTTGGAGCATCCATATATAGAAGTGCCATTACCATATATGGAAAGGCGCCCACTTACATACTTAGTTAGTCCTAGCACAGATGTCAAATTGAAAAAAAACAACCCCCGGTCTGTTTTTTTAATTTTCGGACCCCCTTGAGTGTTGTATGGGAGGGAAAGCCACTGGAAAGCCTGAGTGAGATGGTAGACAGAATTTGACCCAGATCCCGGAAGCGAGAACAAGAACACTACAAGAACTAAGGATGCACACCCGAATTCAAGAAACCAACTAGTCTCCAGGCGGCACAAACACGATAGCTCCGTCCATCATAGAAAATAGTATGAGCACAGTGTCTACATGCTCCATGCTGACTTGCCAGGAACAGTGAACTGAACCTGAAATGGACCCACTCAAATGGGTATAGAGAGCCAACGGTGGTCAGGATGGGTGCTAATTTTCCTCTGGGGAATGTCTGTCTGGACCCCCTCGATCAATACCAAGTCTGAACTCTGAACTCAGGGTCCACAGAAGGTGACTCTGTTGGCGAGCGGAATCAGTCGAGTCGAACTGTTGAATTGAATTAAAGCCGACCTATAGCCAAAACTGGACAAGCATGCATTATGTAATGTGACTAAGTTCGAGTCGGACCACTTCACCGCTGACCTTCAGCCATACCGACGGCTGTAATGTGAGCAGAGTACTGTAATAGGCTGAGATTATCTCTCGTCCGGGCTTTCAGGTACGAAATGCAGGCGACTAAGTGATAGGAGAGAGGCTTTGTACCAAAGTTCCGCACTATAGTACGCAAGTAAGCCAATCCGAATGGCCCGCGAACGCGACGACGCAGTTCTGTAAATCAGTTCGATTTATCGACTACGCTATATATCAGCATTGCGCCACTAAACCAGACATACCTGGCCTTGAAGCCTGAGGTTCCCACGTGGACTTGAACCACCTGCCACTACGCCATTACTACCGCATCTACAGTCTTATTCTTAATGGTCATGCCCGTCCCAGCTACCGATAATCTCGACTCTGATATTTTGCGTTCTGTCGTCGAGCACGTCTTCATGCCCCCGAAGCTTCCTCAGGTGGGCCCGGACGAAGAGACAGAGCAGAAAACGAATGTTGCGTTGTGTAGCAGTCTCATAGAAGCTGCGCAAGACTTCCTCAAAATTCTCCCATCTTCGGAAAGTCCGTTGTGGATACACATGGTCAAGATGATGGAATCAGCTCATCGTGCTGCAAAAGCCCCATTGAAGGAGGATGATCTCGAACGTGCGTTCTCGGATATGGCCCCTGGAAGTACGTACAGATAGCCGCACTTTGTCCTATCTTTGATCCTATCATCCTCCATCAGGTGTATTTTGCATGCATATCCGGGCACAAAACGCTGCTCTCATTGTGCGCAGGCTTGCCACAGCTGACTTCGTTCTGTTCGAGGTGTTCGAAGTCCTGCCACTGATCAGTGCCGTAATGAAGGCCGAGGGAAAGATATTGTGCTCATACCCAGGACCTGCAATCCAGATTTCCGCAGAAATGTTTACGGACAAATGCTTTCTCCGGGAGCTCTCCTCTTTCCTCGTCCAAATGGATGTCGATCATTTGGACCCCACTCCCTACGTCAGCGCTTACGACGGTGCCCATCCTAGGTACATTTCGGAGTTATTGGTTGGGATTCTCAGGGGATGCGGTCGCCCTGCGGTTGTGGACCGGATTACGAAACGGATAGGAGATGAAGTTCTATTGGATACTCTGGGCCAGCGGCGTCGGGATAAGCCGTGGCGAAGATCCCCATTATGGCTCATCCTCAGGGTTACTCTCCGTTCCAGCAATCTTTACAAGCCTTTTGTCCTCTTCTTTCACGCCCACCTTCTGCGTTGTGGTGTTCAGCAAGATTTCCCAAGCGAGTTACTCTACATCATGAGGGCTAAAATGGCCCGACGTCTTTCAAAATTAGGCCCTGATGTTTCACATCATGTTCATCAATTCGTTCACGATATCGCAAGGGAGACGGAGGCACTTATTTCCAAAAGATGGGCCGCATTCCAGGAAATTGAACGCATCCATTCGACATCGCAACTCAAGGGGCTCGATTTCGTCGCAGATTCGAACATCTCCCTCGTTAGATCATACTGGTACCTTGCGGACGTACTTTTCTCAACATCACAAGGCTTCAAACATGGGCACTTTACCCCCTCCTACAGACCACGCCTCTATAATGAACATGATTTCGCCCAGTTTACGAACGGTCGCCTTGCAAATGCTATTGCTAAAGATCCTCACATCGCGGTTACGGATTTCGAGTTATCTGTGGAGATGCATTTGGAAAATTGGGTTGCTGCCTCCACAGACAATGACAAGTCTTTGGACGTAATCGTTTCGTGCATCGAACAGTACTTTTCTGGTGCCAAAGACCTGTATAAAGACAACCCTGAAGACAATTCAATGATGGTTCTAACCATCGTGGATCTTTGGATGATGCTAGATAGGCTCGCAATCCAGGCATGTCCCTTACTGAAGCAATCCTCTCCGGAAATACCTTCCAATTTCCTACATTGCTTACTCCTTCATCGGTCGGCCGCCTTGAAACGTGCGCTGCATATCGAAGAGTATCTGTGTCAGCGACATAAAGAAGCCCTCGGGGCGACTTCCATATTTTCAAACAAGGTTGATGATTCTTGTTTCGCTTTGAAGTACTTTCGTACCTCCAAGAATCTTCAACGCCTCTATGATGAGATAAGCAAGAAGGCTCGGAGAAAAGAAGCGGCGAAGCGCGCAGAACTAGGCTCTTTGAACAAAAAATCGACATCAATTTTACTCAAGGTTTCGAAAATGGATCATCAGCAGTCGAGGGACAAGTTCGGGCATGAAACACACAGCGCAAGTTGCAAGAAATGTGAATTAGAACGTCGGGCCACAGCTCTGAAAATCCGCGTCCATGAGTGGCTACTTCCCCCTTCGACGATACACGCCCAACTTGTTGTATTCGAATTATCTCCTCCCCGCACATTTTCTATCTGGCGTGATATAACTTACAAAATTCTCCGCGACATCGGCCGGCCTCGACAGCTCCCTCAGTCCCTCACTGAGCCTACCAGTGGATATGTCTTGAGTTCCTTCATTCCCCTCTACCGTTGGGCAGCGGAGGTTCGACCAAATCGCCGAGTAACAATTTGTTCGATTAAGAAACCTTCTTCCTCCGAGGCGGGCGAAAACATGGTTGCGATTCCCGCTGAGGAATCTTCAATTTTCGTTGATGATGGGTTATCGTTCATGCTATTTGACCTCAAACATCGATCCTGGGTGATGGAGTCCCCTTCGTCGTGGTCTAGTGTCGCAGAGCTTTGTAACCCACCCATACCCACCTCAAGTCCATATCGTCACATCCATCAATTCATATCCAGCACTCAGCACACCCCAAACGATATCATCGCCGGTCAGGCTAATTGCCCTGACGAAATCAACCTCCACGAATTCATTTCATTTTCGGGGTTGCGCAGTGGTCCACGTTTGCAGTGGTTGAACATTGCAAGGGAACTCGCATCACCTTATCTCTCGTTTAGTCGCGAGGAAGTGCACACCTTGATCACCCAGGCAGCCTGGCAACTCGGACCTTTGTCAGGTAGCATTCGCGAATGGCATGCCGAACTTGGTATTTTCAGCTTTGGAAATGTGCTCTTGCGTGAGTTGGAGACCCTTCTCGAAAAGACAAGGGCGAATTGGCAAGAGGAGGTCACAGTACGGACTATCGGTATGTCAACTTTTTCTAACCACCATTCTTGTCTTATATGTTGTCAGCTCTTATCTGCAGACGCCTCTTGGCCTCGACAACACACTTGGATATTTCTCGTCGGGCGTGTTTGCTGTTGCGAGAGGCTCGAACTGTGACATATCGATGGATAGGAGAAGTACGCATGAAGATAGACTCCACGTCAGATAAAGCATCTCAGACAAGGTTGCAAAACCGATTATGTATGCTTGCTGCGACATGCTTTTCGACCTTCAATATATGTCCAGAGCACGTCCCAACCACCATTGCCAACGAGGAAGACCTTTCTATCGCCATACAATGTGCAGTCATCGTCCATGACAACACACCACAATTTCCCTCGGGCGATAGCTCACTTTATTTTACTCGGATGCTTCGTCGCCATCGTCGCCTACTGCATGACTTAGAGCCCCTTTTTAACCAGTCTTCACAGACGGTTCGCGGGCAGGCCACATTGTTGCATGCGGGCGTATTTAACCATGCACTTGAACGGGTGTGGGTCGGTTATCATCGGGGTAGCTCATCGGGTTGGCATGTGCTTTATAAACAGAATCCTCGGTGGATATCGTGTGTGACAAATGAAGGACAGGAAGTGCACTACGACCTCCTAAGAGGCGAACTGCTAATCGGCAGGAAATCATCGGGAGGGCTTCCGCAAGGGATGGTAGAGGACCCAATATACAAGAGTATATTTGGTGCGGTGAGTGGTCAAAGTCAAAATTCTCTAGCCCTTTTGGGCCTTATCTTTGGTGCTTTCAGACAATGTTCGAGGTGGTTCCTGCTGACATCCCTGGAATGGACTATATGACTCGATTTACTCCATTTGGGTATCAGGTAAGGCTCTCTTTTCGTCGGATATCCGTCGTTGATCGGTGATTCAAATTGACGAAGATCCTCTTCTCCCGGAATTACGGGGGCATAACCTTGCAAGCACGGAAACCGGACAACTCGCAACTCTTGCAGCTCATCCCACGGTCTATACTCGTCGACGATCTTCCTCGACATTTTGTTGACGAATATATCCATTGGCTTGACCTGAGCACTGGCGAGCTCGAATTCCGTCCGATTGGTTCCCCGTGGACGCCTAGACCTTCCAACTGGTGCCTCTACTTGCAAAAGCTTAGTGCTCCAGAAAAACCAATGTGCCTCGCTCTTTCTCGCTATGCTACTCTCCAGAGGGCTTATCAACTTCAAGCCATTACCCCGATACGAGTCATCGACATTCGTTCAAGTACTTTTGACATCGTGTCCCGCCTGTTGTCACCAATAGAGACCCCGGGATACCTTATTATTACACAAACCACGCAGAGGTTGGAAGTTTCCCTTCCTCGGTTCCACCTATCGTTCTTCGTCAACCCAAACTGGGAGCTTGAGTGTCGAAGCATGCCCGGTTATGTGGTAGACAAGACCCAGTCGTGCGGGACAATGTTTGGCCTAAGAAACAAACTCATCTTGTGTCCCGGCTCTACTGGCCCTGGCGAGCCTCTGTTGCAACGACGGGTCATAATTCCGCAAGGGCAGCTCTCATTCAGCACATCTGAAAACTTCACCAGCGTGTACGTGAACACTGGTGTTGGAGGGCATGTTCGTTGGCATGAATATACGATCGACACTGATCTTGGATGCCTCAGAGGTAACACAACTTTGATGAACAAGCTGTATCAATGCTATTTGCACGCGCTCACAAGTCACTGTCTTCCTGATCCATTACTCGGTCATACAGGAACGGAAGAGGCACTGTACATATTGCGAGGTGCTGGTTGCAGGTCCTTCCAAAGACTCAGTGCCGAGGAGGTAAATATGCTGGAATTGATTGGTGATTTGACACCATGCAGAGACTTCTTCTCAAAGAATATGGCCAAGGTGACATGGAAAGACCTTCCGGCACTATCCCAACACCACGATTTTTTCCCAGCTGTACGCTCCATTCTTGACCATGCGCTTGCATTAGAGACTCTGTACGACAAATCTACTAGCATTTTCGGCATTTATCGCGATCCATTGTTGTTGAATCGGGCGGCCTTCCGTAATAGGTCATACTATCCATCAGACTTGCACATCTCTGGGCAACCATTGTTTCGAGGCGACGTCGAGTACCAGTCAAGAGACATTTCCAATCTTGGAACCGCAGAACACGAAGTCTTCCAGACATCGTGGTCGATACGGAATGGCCGGCCATCTCTCAACCGCTGGTCTTCTGACCTTTGGCGCCTCATGAAATCATGGGGCTCACTTGGTCCTATGAGGAGCAGCAAGATCTCACTGCGATACAGTCGATATTGGCTTGAATTTGATGCTGCACGTGACTGGTTCGGCATCTACGACCTCTGTTGCAAGGCCGTAAATCGGAACCTTGAAACCCTTCAAAACTTGAAATCCACGTTGTTATTTTCTCTTTCAGCCGCAGCTTATGGCCAGTCTGATTGTTCAGATATCGTGCCCATTTTAACGATCATCGCTCTGGATGAACGTTGTCATAACCTCGATCCCACACTAGACTGTTGTCGTTCCTATTGTCTTCGGGACGGTGTCAACCCAGAACTCACCTATCTAGAGCGATTGGTATCCGAATCCGCCCTTCCCCTATCCCTAACCCCTGCATACTCCTTAAAAATGGTGGGAACGACACATGTCCAATTCAGGCAGAAAGAATACGATGCAGCAATTAGGAGAGAATCGTCATTTGTGGCAGAGTCGATATTGAGCCAATGGCCAGACTATCAATTCGTTGGTTTTCCTAAACAGTGGTTCAGCAAGTCTGAATGCAACGAACGCATGAAGAAATACACACTGTCAGTCACTCGAAATCTCCAACTTAGAAACCTTGTACTGCAGTTACAAAACATCCTGCAGCATTACACCAAAGTTGTGATACCCGACGTCACGCCATACGTATTTTCACCCGAATTCATCGCCAGCACTCCAAAGGCACCTTCGTACTCGCTTTGCGACGTCTTATCAGCTCGTAACAATGTCCCAACTCCACCTGCATGCAGAGAGTCATTTCAATTTAACGTCACCCCTTCTGCCGCAGCAACAGATCGCGGACTACCAACCTATGGATCACACGGCCTCCAAACCCTCATTGACGAACTCCAGAATTCTCAACAATCCCTGCTTCAGCTCTGTGGACGTGAGTTGAGCCATAGTAGTCGCGCGCTGGTCGAACAAAATGCCTCTCAAATTGCGCGATTTGCCACTCCTTCGCATGAGGTCCTGATCGTCTATCATGACGAGTGTTCTCGAATGAAAGACAAAATATATTCCAAAATTGAGGCGACTCTGTCACCATCTCAAAAGGCGGAAGAAATTATCGGCACTGCGGGACTCTGGCCCCGGATGACTCCTCGATCGATACTCCGTCAATTGGCCCGAGATCGCTTCACCACACTTCACGATCAGTGGAAAGCTGTGATAATGCGCTACGCACTCTCGTTACTCAAATATCAACAATCTGTACGCCTGTTGGAACTTTCGTCAAGACAAGAACATGAGGAACTTCTTCGGGAAATTGAGGCGGTCTGCGACGACGGAATGAAAGAATGGACCCCTGATTGGCTGTTAATCCAGGTTGGTCCTGTGCCTTCCTGGAGAAGCGGCATTTACAGACTTAACTAATCGCTGTAAGCAGATTGAAGGGAATTTCATGGCCCGTCCAGTACAGGTAGCTGTTGCACGCGAAATGATTTCTCCAAGCTCAAAACGGAACACGACCCTTCAACTTAATATGGGAGAGGGCAAGTCGTCTGTTATTTTACCTCTCGTTACTTCGACTCTTGCCAATGGCTCAGATCTTGTGAGAGTCGTGACTCTCAAGCCTCTCTCAAACCAGATGTTCCAACTATTCGTTAATCAGCTCTCTGGCTTGGCTAATCGACCGATTTTCTATGTTCCGATCTCTCGCCGTCTTCACGTGGATATCTCTTTGGTCAGAACTATCAAGGATCTCTTTGAACAATGTGTCGCCAAGGGTGGTGTTCTAGTCATCCAGCCCGAACACATTCTTTCTCTCAAACTCTTGTACATCGATACTCTCTTAAAGTCACACAGAAACAGCGAAGGTCATTTGCCAGCCGATGGACTAGGTGCATTATGTGACTGGCTGTCTGGGGTATCGCGCGATGTGCTTGACGAGAGCGATGAAATTCTGCACGTGCGGTACCAACTTATCTACACTGCTGGAGAGCAGATGCCTCTCGATGATCACCCCAATCGATGGTCAACGATACAACAAGTCTTTGGCCGGCTGCAAGTACTCGCTGTGAATTTACATGCGAAATTCCCAATGATGATTGAGATTGACACGACACTCAAAGGGTTTCCAATCATACACATACTCGATTCTGCCATCTTGCAGCGTATCTCTTCACACATCATCAACGATGCCCTCGTAGGAGGACTACCTAACCTCCCACTTAGCACGCTTCCACCACCGATTCGAGAAGCTGCTCGACGCTTTATGGCACGGAGGGAAGTCTCTGACGTGGATCACGAGTTGGTTCAACGGCACTGTATAGGAAACACAGGAACTACCTTATTCAACGGAATTCTCCTACTCCGCGGGCTCCTGATGGAAGGCGAAGGAGTCCTTTGCTACGTACTCAGAGAGCGACGCTGGAAAGTAGACTATGGCCTCGATCTCAGCAGAACATTGCTGGCTGTTCCATATCGAGCTAAGGTCTGCTCTATTAACCTCACACCAGAAGTTAGCTGACCACGAACGCAGGATGTCCCAAGCCAGAGAGCCGAGTTCGCTCACCCAGACGTTGCTATTGCATTAACTTGTCTTAGTTATTACTATGGCGGCTTAACAAAGGACCAGGTCATTCTGTGCTTTGATTTGCTAGCCAAACTCGATACTCCGGAAATGGAATACGAGCACTGGGTTGAGTCAGGACAGAACCCCCCTGTCGAGTTGCGCCAGCTTAACGGGGTGAACTTGGAGAACGAAACACAAGTGAATGAATACCTTGTGCCGTTCTTCTCAAGAAATAAAGGAGTGGTGGATTTCTACCTGTCGCAAGTTGTCTTCCCCCAAGCCGCACGAGAATTTCCGTCAAAACTTCCAACATCTGCCTGGGATCTGGTGGAAGAGAAGATGAACGTTACAACAGGCTTCAGTGGCACGAATGACAACCGCTACCTCCTGCCCACATCGACAGCCCAGGAAGATCCCGATTTTGTGCGGGGCACAAACGCACTTGTTTTACAAAATCTACTCCGGCCGGAGAACGACCATTACGAGTGTACGGAGGGAGACAAGGGCGAGCGAGAATCTGCAGCTGCTTTCCTCAAACGTCTAGTCAAGCAAGACCCCGAAATCAGGGTGCTATTGGACGTAGGAGCCCAGATGCTGGAACTGCAGAACGAAGAACTTGCACGACAATGGCTTTCTCTTCGACCGGATATCTCTGCGGCCCTCTTCTTCAACGACTCAGACCATCTCACTGTGGTCACGCCAGATGGTACAATGGAGGCATTCATTTCATCTCCTTTCAACAGACAGCTTGAAAAATGCATTGTATACCTCGACGACGCTCATACTAGAGGGACCGATCTCAAGCTCCCTCGAGGAATGCGCGCAGCGGTCACCTTGGGCCTAAAGGTCACTAAGGATAGATTGGTGCAGGGTAAGCTGATAAAATACCGAAAAGAATCGAACTGACGGGGACAAAGGTTGTATGCGAATGCGTCAGTTAGGAAGTGGCCATTCTGTGATGTTTTTTGCGCCAACAGAGGTCGACCATCGCATTCGTAGCCTCATTCCAAGCGGAATGGCCTCTGGTGGTCGCATCCGGGTGCTAGATGTCGTTCGTTGGGCCATCCACGAAACTTGTGAAGACATTGGTCATTGCCTCCAGTACTGGGCCCAGCAAGGGCTTGACCACTGTAAGAGGTCCACGGCATATGAAGAGTACAGAACAACTGGTAATTCAGAAGTTCTGCGAAGCACTTGGCTGCAACCCGAGTCGCAAACCCTGGAAGAAATGTACTGGAACACACCAGTTGCCAAGATGAGCTATGAGATAAACAGTATCCCGGCGTTATGTGAACGTATGAAATGGCTTGGCTGTTCGAAGCTGGTCAATGTGAGGATGGCAGAAGAGCAAGAGCGCGAGGTGAATCACGAAGTCCAGCCGGAATATTCCACTGGCAGAAAGCAGCTACCTAGGGTCCCGGGCCAACCCGGGCCGGCTGACCATGTCATTCACGTGGATATCCGCGAGTTTATTGAGACAGGGAAACTTCCCCAGTCCTCGATGCATATATCCCCACTCTTGGCACCTATCAATATGGCCGAAGCCTTAGATTTGGCAACCGAATTGTCTCCCTCTCCATTTGCCACGGCAGATTTCAACACCACCATCCTTGGCTCCGGTGGGACGGGCCTCACAGAATTCCTCCGCCCCGTCAACTGGATTCTTTCAAGCGGGTCAGGAAAGAACAGCATCGTCGTTGTAATCAGCCCATATGAAGCAAATGCGCTCCTCCCTGTCATCCGCGAGAGCAACAAAGTCAGGCTACATATCTATGCATCACGGGTCACATCCTCTATGCGCTCCTTCTCCGATCTCACATTCTACTCTATCCCGAACTCATCAGCTACTCCATGGTCAGCACCCGCGCACATAAGAACGCTATTGAATCTATTCGCAGGGCAGCTCTACTTCGACTGTACAAAAGAATATGAGACTGTCTCTGTGCTACTTGCTCTGTCGATGGCACATCCTGGCGCCAAGTACATTGACAGAGATGGGTTTGTACCACCCGAGCACCGCACCGGGAGGGACTCTCCGTTTGCAAGAAGCATGATACCTATATTGAAGAAACTGATAAGGCTACGACGAAAAGGCAGGGACTACTCTAGAACTCATCTGGGGCAAATATTGAACGGCAAACCGTTAAGTGACGAGGCTCTGTGGGACATGTCGGCTTGATTTCTGCATCGCGTGACTGGCAGGATTTGCACGAGTACTCATCTAACTATTTGTTGCACAATGTAGAGCGCACTGTTGACCGTCGCAATTTCGTGTGCCGGGAAAATGGATAGGGGATGATATTAAAGAGTCAAACGCTCGCTGGTGGGTCAACGTATGTACAATGTTAATATTCTAAGAAAAAAGGGGGGGAATCGTACGAGAAAGAGTGACACGCTCCATGAAATTGCAACAAAGGTCTTCCACCTTGTTCCCAAGAGGACCCTAATGTTTATAAGGTATGTCGTTACCTGAACCTGAGTCATTGTAAGATCGCAGATCGGCCTACGGGACCTTTTACCGCGCCACCGTCGTGTCCTTCTCCCGATTTTTCATGAGACTCCAAGTTTGAATTCTCCTGTAGGTTGATGTTGGTCTCCTGTCCCTATAGCATGAAGAAGATTGGTAAAAGAAAAAAAAAAAAAAAGAAAGAAAGAGGGTACCCCAACGGCGCAACGTAACTGAGCACCCCCATCAGATTACTGTCGCCTCAGTGTCCAAAACGGGCTGATATCATAGCGCAGTCAAAATTCGAAGTCCATCTCAGCACCTAAGAACCGACAGCCTATGCCACTGCCAGGGCCACTGGGAGTCACGCATCCGTTTGCCTATCCACCAGAAGGTACAATCTCGCATTTTCCAATATGTTAACACGAAACCGGGATTAGCATCATAGTACTTGCGAAAGCGAGGACGAATGCAATTAGTAACCGACGGGAGGACCCATGGACCCCATCAGTAAGTTCTTTGTCCAGCTTTGCTGCTCTCATGCCAGTGACCATACTCATTCCATGCGCGACGACCATGTGACAAACAGGAACAGATCGAGACCCCGTCCATCATACCAACGAGACCCTACGTTTTTCACCAACTGAATCGCACTATGCAATGGAGGACAGAACCACGCTGCCTCATCTCATATTAGTTGAGCTACTGGTGCCGAGTTACCAGTAATACCGGCGGCACTATTTACACAATGTTCGACACCAAAGAGTCAAGGACATCAGGTTACAGCATGTATCAAGGGAGAGGGAGACGCGCAAAGGAGAAAGAGAACTCGAATGTATCGCGAGGTGCGAGGGGCACCAGTACCATCATCACCACGGCGTGATGGACCCGTGACTCGTGTAGGTGTTGTGATCATGTAGGGTCGATTATTTGGGGCCAGGACCGCAATACAGGCTGCAGCGTTCGAAAAAATGGATCAAACCTTTTGCCTGTGGTGTGCTTGTTGTGCCAGTATGATGGATGTGTTACGTTCAAGTCGGAAACGACGCGTTGACGGAACAAAAATGGCACACCACACATCTGACACGCCCGAAGCAGCCCTCAGAAATTGTCACGGAACGATATATCCATCATATGAACGGCTAGCTACAGCAACACCGGAGAGATGCCTATACGTATCACGCCAAGAAACATGTCTCACAGCCTGTGGTCAGAAAAGAAAAGGTTAAATTAAACCGAACAATCCAACCATGTTGATCAGCAACCACAATCAAAGGACGTGATCATAAAAGTACAAGAAGTGTACAAGAGTGACATCCCAGCAAAACCATCTGCCACCCGTGAATAGCTGCCGAATGGCAACCAGACCACAAAATTGCAGAGGACAAAGCAAGGGAGGGTCCCCCGACGACACAAGCCGATAGTGTAGCAGCAAGGTCATCATATCCCCGAGTTGCAAGCAGAGCTCAGGAAGAACAGGGGCGTCAAAAATAAAATAACCAGTAATGAGGGCTGTGCCCCCATAATAGTGGTTAAACTATTAAGAACAGATACTACACTTGATCTAAGCCAGAAGGCCAGAGTGGTGAGGTTTTCGGGACGCAGGCAACGAGGCATTTATAGTCGGAGCACGCAGGACTGACACGCGCACGGACCACGAGAATGAGATGGGCGCTCGCCTAGCATGCTCGTGATTAGCGCCGTTGGGCAACGCGTTCACCTGACTTCTGACTCGATCGTTTTGATTCGTCTCGGTGGCTTTTGTCCGAACCGTCTACTATGTAACCGACCAGACGGACGTTGTGTGCGAGCAGATATATGCATTTCTAGTGTTACATGCACGATGAAAAAAGTCCGACTTCCTCACCCAGTGTACGTCACGCATACACGCGACCACCTCACGCATATCGCCTCACGTCTTCCGGAGTAGGTCCCACGGGTTCATCCGACGCGGCAAGGTTGCATTGATGGAACGCGCGTACTTGGTCCGACTTAAACGCGCCAACGACAGTGTGCAGCACACCACGATTGTGGAACAAGACGAGGTCCTTTTCCTTCCAGTCGTGAGGATACACCAACTAGCGAGCAATTAGCAACCTAAAGGTGAAGAGAAAGGTATAAATGAAAAAACGCACATTCGGCGCGATGGCGGGGCGCTGCATCTTGTACAGCAGATCACGCACTTCCTTCAGGTCTGTGAGGCGAGTACCATCAGGGTAGAGTGCACCGTCGCGCGATGCGCCTTCAGGGAGCGGATCGATGAGCAGCTCTTGCACCGCACAAGGGTGAACCTGGAAATGCAACGCGCCAGTCACCGGGTTCTTCCACGTCTGCCATGCCCACAGAATCAGTAAGAGCGACGACAGGTGAGGGAAGCAAAAGATGAGCACGTACCACGGGGAACACCTTGATCTTGTCCTCTGACCACGGCGGGAGTTCACTCAAGGGAAGTTCCTTGCCCTCGCTCTCGATTGCGAGACCCGTGCTGTGGGCAGCCGCGGGAGCCATCCAGACATACGGATGGGGCGCATAGCGTATCCTGGCGCGGACTGCAACGCTCTGTAGCTCACGCGGCAACATGTCGAACATTGTCTTGCCCGAGACGAACGCGGTCGTGCCTAGAGGGACTGGTAGCTCGTCGCCCGTGCCGTCGTCGTAGCGGCACGTCTGCGGCAGACCCTGCGGGACCTGGATCGCATACAGCGTCGTCACCTTAGGCGGGGAGAGCTCGTAGAGCGCAGCGTCGATGTGCCAGCGGTAGAAGCGGGTGACGCCAGCTGCCTCGTCGGCGGGAGAGACGACCGTCTTGTGGAAGGTGGTGTGGGAGGGATGCTTGAGCGCGGCGCTCTCGAGGCCCTCGTGGTTGTAGACGGTGCCGTTGCCGATGAGTTGCACCTGAGGGACGCGCGGAATGGTCTTGAGGTCCGGATGGAGGATTGACTTTACGGTGCTCTGGGTCTTATTATTGCCGTGTCCATATGACTCGCATGCGGGGTCAAACGCCTGAAGGCGAAGGTACAGATGTCAGGACAGAGGATAGGCGTCAGCGCTTATCTGGCGTCATGTGTGGTGGACATGTGGCGTACGGTACCTTTGTCAACGCGTATTGCTGCTCGGGTGAGAGGTTTACGTTTCGGAAGAGTAGGGCATCGTACTGGAAAGGGACAAGATCAGAGAATGTTCCATAGTATCCGCGCGGAAGGAAGGGACCTTGTAGAGCAACCCTTGAATTTCAGTAAAGTCAGATGAGGATAGATTGCCCGGATCGACACCGATAACCTCCCTGCCAAAGTTGACAAACTTGGAGGGATCCGCAGAGGGAGGGAGCATGAGTGGAACGGTCTGGATGGTCATGATGGTGGTAGTGGTCACTAGTAGAGAGTGTTAGTGCTTCTCATCCTTTTCCCCCGTCTCGAGCTCCGTCCGAGGAATCGGTCGGTCGGCTCATGGCGCTGTCTCATTTCGCCGACGTAATAACTTAACATGCACCTAAATCACGTGAATCTTATGTAACTCGCATTTCCCGCGGGCGACGCGACGCGGACGCGCCTTTACACACCTACAGTACACAAGCAAAGCGTACAGCAGCCGTCCCGCCACCTCCCCACCCAAAACCGAGAAAAAGGGACTCATGTACACCTCGAGCGCAACCTCCAAAGCGAAGCGGCGTTCGCACGCGGCGGCAGCGGCAGCAGCCGCGTCTGCGCACGCGCGACCGGAACTGTCGGACGAGCAGAAGCAGGAGATCAAGGAGGCGTTCGAGCTGTTCGACACGGACAAGGACGGCGCGGTGGACTATCACGAGCTCAAAGTGGCCATGCGGGCGCTGGGCTTTGACCTCAAGAAGGCTGAGGTGCTCAAGACACTTCGCGACCACGACAAGACGGGTCACGGCCTGCTCGAATATGACGATTTCGTCAAGATCAGTTGCGTTTTTTCTTTTTTTTTTTCATCTACTTTTACTTTGCGCCTCGCCGTCTCTCTCCATGCGCGTGAAAAGCTGATGTTTCAAGTTTTTTTTAGTGACGGAGAGGATATTGGCGCGTGATCCGATGGAGGAGATTCGGCGCGCGTTTCAACTGTTCGACGACGACAACACGGGCAAGATATCCATACGTAACCTAAGGCGCGTCGCGAAAGAAATTGGAGACCGCCTCGAGGACGACGAGTTGTACGTGCTCTTTTCATCTATTTGTAACTGGCTGATACTGATGGTCTGGTGAGCAGACAAGCGATGATAGACGAGTTTGACCTCGACCAGGATGGCGAGATCAACGAACAAGAATTTTTTGCCATTATGACGGACGACGCGTAGTCGTCCCGTGCACACTTATTTTCGTTATTTTACCATATGTTTATCCTCTCTCCTCTTTTCCTGTGCTACCAATGTATCCACGTACAACATCCCGTGCTGAATCTCGCTTTGTCGTCTGATTTCACGTACCATTAATCTTTCCATGATGGAGAAGAATGAACGCACACACAGATATTAGGGGCATCATCAAATGATAACATAGTAAAAACGTATAAATGATGACTGACACCGGCAGTGACCAGCGAGAGCGCCATATAAAGTAAGACTACAAGGCGAGATAGAATAGGGAATACACATGGTTGGATACAGACAGACAGCACGATGGAAATGGCAGGTGCTGGAGACAAGCGACAATTGGTAGAAGTACATGTGTGAGGGGAGAGGCAACAGAAAAAAAAGACCAGGGAATGGGGGAAAGTGGAGGGGAGCGTGGCATGACGGCGGCTTCGTAAACAGGCGTAGTCGTAAAGGAGATGTACAACAACAATAATGTCCCTGCCCCGTTACGGAGGTTGCAGTGTCCCAGCGATACCTGAGCCCAAGTAGAGTAGACCAACGACAAGAGAGCAAAAAAAAGGAAACGACGCAAGACTTTGGGGAGGAAGAAAGGTGATAAAAAGAGGAAAAGGAGAAGACGGCTTCGTTAAGCATGGATGTGGGCGTAAAAAGAAAATGCAGAGCAATAATTTTGGTTGTGGGGGCACGATGAGACGATGAGATCAAGCGTCCAACACATTGGTCATGACTTGGCCCTTGTGTACGCGCATGTGCTGCCCGAGGTTATCGTGACGGCTAAAGTCCTTCCCGCATCCTTCGACAGGACACTTGTGCGCTGCGACGGGATCACCCACAAGTCAGCCCGAAGCACAGACGAAAAGCAGGGAAACAAAACTCACGCTTCTCATTGGTGTGGATCGATCGCACATGCCGCTTCAAATGTTCGCCGCGAGCGAAGCACTTGTTGCACCCGTCGACCACGCACTTGTACATCCGCATGTTCTTCTGCACACCACCCTGCACCATGAACACCGGTGTCGTGGGCACACGGCGACCGCGGGACTTCTTTGTGAGGTTCGGCACGGGCACGGGCGCACTCAGACGACAAGGGCGGATAGGGCGCACGCTGCCGTTGCTGCTGCTCAAGCTCACGCTGCTGGTGCGTCGTGAGCGAGTCCGTGAGCGGGATGTCCGGTGCGGCAGAAAGTCGCCATCATCGTCGCCATCTGGGCCATCCGAGGGCTCGGCAGTATCGCTCTCGCCAGACTCGCTCCCCAGGTCCTCGTCCGACTCACCCGTCAGCCCTGGCGGGCTCGATGACCCCTGAAGACGGGGGAAGGGTACGTGAGCCCCGAAGGCGGGCGGCGACGGCGACATGACGTCGGACGGGTGGACAAAGGCGGGAGCGGATACGGGCAGGCCACGAGGAGGAGGGGAGGAGCCGGGATACCGCAACTCAAGATTGCGTTCCATTTCCATCTCGTTCTCAGCCGCCTCGCTGAAATACACGATCTGCTGGGGAGCACCCGAAAGCATCTCCGAAGGTGGCTGCGGCTGCGGTTGAGAAGCAAACAGCTGCTGGGCATCGACCGCAGTATTGCCGTTCGAATCGTTATAGAAAGCGTAACTCCCAGCTGTGTCGGCGTAAAAGACTTGGTGAGGGGCAGGTGACGACTCGGCCTTGAGATCGGATTTCGACTCTGACCAGGGTAGTTGACCGGGGTTCAGATAGGCGGATTGCGATAGGTCGAGGTCGGCGAAGTTAATGCTGGGGCCGGTGGCGAAGCCGATGTCAAAGGGGTACTCGTGCTGAAGGTCAGCAGCCATGGAAGGGGTGTTCTGGTACGAGTTCTCTGACGGGGTGTAGACGAGAGGGTAAGTGGATGAGAGAGAAGGGGAGGTGTGACGTGCGAAAGGGGCGCTAGCAGTGGCTGCCGTCATGTTGGTACGCTGTTGCTGCGGGTAGTAGGGGTGATGAGGGTGGGGGGGAGTATGGGGGATGTGATGATGGTTCGAGGAAGAGAGATGGGGCGGGCGGTTTGGCCTATAAGAGCGGGAAGAATGGAGATCCATGCTGGATGGGAATGAAAGGGAAGATTGAGGCGGATTTAGGATTAGATGAGGGGACGGATATGCGTTGCAGGTAGAATGTTGGCGTCGAAAGGCGGGGACTGGCCTTGGCTGATGGGTGACAATGGTGGCCATGACTCGATTTTCCTTTCTCTTCGCTTCCTTTCCTTTTCCTTTTCTTTACGCCTTACGCACTCGAAGCTCGAAATGGAGTGGGGCGCGGCAGGCGGGTGGGCCTAGAGCTGAGTCTGAATTGGATTGGTGCAACTGAGGCGGATGCGATCGTAACTAGTCGGGTTGGGCGGGGGTATCGAGGGTCGTCACAGGCTTCTGATTTCGGGATTTGGAGGTATCGGATGGCTCCAAGAATGGTGCGTTGGTGGGGCGTGAGTGTAAGCGTGGCACCGACAGACGATTTCGTCGGGGCGGAAGTCGTAGCAAGGTGGGGTTGTTCGCTGCGCTGATGTCAAGACAAGGCAAAAGCGAAGGAAAGAAAATGATGAAAAAAGAGAAAGAGAAAAGGTAAAGGGACCAGCAGCTGCTGCAAGCAGGAAGCAGCGGTGGTAGAAAGCAAGAAGAAAAAGAGCCCAAAAAAATTTCCGGTCGCGGTGGACTGGCTCTGATTGTGTGTGTGCGAGTTGCACAGCACCAGGACCGGGTCCCTCCGTCTTTTTATTCGGGGGGTCGCTCAGCTTTGTCGCCAGTGGCCTGGTACCTGCCTTCCTGTTATGTGACCTCTCCACTTGGAGGACTTCCTCTCATTTCCTGCAAGCCTCGAGGCGGACTCGATACGAATCACGCGTTCACCACTTCTGCCCCAGCACACGGCCAGGTGTTTACGGGACGGGGACAGATGCATGAGGCTACCAAACACTCTTCTCGTCGATGATAAAATTCAAACACGCGTTTCCAAGTTCCGACGACGGCCGCGCTAGACCATTTACGTGGTCCCCCAATGAAATCAAATCCATGCATGCTTAAGCTCCTTTCGGCCTCTCCCTTCGATAAATGAAATCCACTCGACATCTCCGATCCAGGGGAGGGAAACCAACTCCAACACCAGGGCGTCCTCGCTCTCATTTACGATCTCAATATCGATCTCTTCTCCCTCTTTCTCGAGTGACACCCCACTTTCCAACTGGAAAGTCCTCACTACCACGCTTCTGTCACCTGTCGGCCTTACCCCGCGCCCCGCGACTACGATAGAACAGAGAAGCCAACGGGGTAAATAGGCCACCACCGCCCACGCGCGCCGTTAGATGGCGTGCGTGACACAAACGGGCTTCTCACCTCCCGGATCAACTCCATCTTCCGGCAAAACTTTTGCATTCCGACCCGTATTGCTCCCTTGCAGAGGCCACGCTCTCACAGCACCGCTTTCCATCTATATTTCTTTCCAGACGCGCGCGCATAAACATTCTGCCTCTATCTAAACACTCTTACTTTCTTTGTCTCTCACTCTTCAAAACGTAAAAATTGGCGTTGCAACACGACGCCGATGCGGAACGAAATCCCCTCGATGAGAAGGAGATGAAGAAGTTGATTGACAAGACTTTTGAATGGCCTTGGCAGCAGACGAACCTACACGCCCCGCCCACCTTTTCCCCGGACAAGGAGGGAGAGAGGCTTACCCATGCCCAAAACCAGCGAGCAGCCAGAGAAGGAAGTGGAAGAAGGGGTGATCACGAAATGCCATTACCGAGTATGGGTCCAGGTACCCAAACTTCGTTATCCGCCCTGGGTGGTTATCTGTGTCTGTATCCGTCTAACTTATCAGGGTCCCTTCTCCAGAAACGTCTCTTGGAGAAAGGGAACCATGCTATATTGAATTGAAAAAGAGCAGGGAGAAAAGAAATCCGTCTGGCGTGTTTGTCAGTGGTACGAGCAAATCGAATAATCAGATTAATCAGAAGCAACACACAAAACTGGACAGGCACCACCCAAAGCTCTCCGTCCGACCGGTCCAGTTGGCCAGTGTCCAGCCAGTGCCACAGCTCTCAATCCGCATCGGCGCATGTGCCCTTCCACCAAGTATGGTGCATGTGTAAAAGGTTCTGTACTGACTGTACTGTATAGCTCAGTATGCAATGAGGCGATTGCCTGTGGCGCCCGTTCATTCCGGACCCTCAGACTTACCTGGCCTCGCCGTCCGCCCGGAATTTCCTCCGGGTTTCCGGTCCTCTGGAACTGCCAGTGCCAGACAAGGGCGAGGCGCGAGGTGCGGAGTTTTGCGCCACTTGCTGCGCGCCCGTGTGAGAAAAACCAGCCAATAACATGTACAATCAGATTGCAGATTGCCAGATTGTCAGATACATTTTCGCAGCGCCCAGACTGACTACTTTCGTAGAGGCCCTGTAGAGCCCCCGCGTTCGCTTGCTATTCGTTTTGTCCGCTTTCGCAGATCTCACATGAAAAACGAGTGTGAATCGATCTCAGTGCCACATAAGTGGTACCCTCTGTTTCCCATGGCTAGCCCCTTGGCTGACTGCTGACTTGTACTAGTGACTCGACGGACTTGAGATTGGGCTGACAGGAAGGCCAGGCCGTGGGTCATGGGGTGCCGG
>Ga0307512_10002908_pt1 | contig 20747 bp, 16 predicted proteins | sample 14_EM_MG_FD_200267 | JGI IMG/M metagenome (GOLD analysis project Ga0307512, IMG submission 200267) | Populus trichocarpa ectomycorrhiza microbial communities from riparian zone in the Pacific Northwest, United States - 14_EM | ecosystem: Host-associated > Plants > Roots > Unclassified | place... | reverse complement strand
CCTTTTGTTTGGTTAGTTAGGATACAGTACATACCTTAATTAGCATCCGTTCTTTTATTCACTTAAGTACTTTGTATTCGTGTAGCGGCACCCTTAGTGTGTGCTTCCAAGAGCCCAACTAAGTGTCTGTTACACAGGTAGTTACCCCAATACAGTGTGTGCTTCCAAGTGCCCAACTGAGTGTCCGTTACACAGATCGCTCCCAAGTTACACTCCTTCGCGTTTGATTGCTTTCGCCCCACCCTCATTAGCTGCAACATATCCCCATATCGTCATATAGTTGTTACCCTTTAATAAAAGAAGGCGGGGAGAGTCATATCAATGAGACGACCGTTCACTGGTCCGACGCTACCACACATTCACTTGTTCAAGCAGAACCGCCGGAGGTCAATCAGATTCATGCGGAACTCCTTACGGCAAACCTTATTTCTGGTGAGTACACGTGTCGCTCGATAATCTCATTCAAATTCAAACTTTGATGATCCCGAGCAGTGGCTGGCAATCAACGTAATCAACCTCAACCTGTCGATTCTAGTCCTCGTAGTGGTGGTACTAACCAAGAAACACAAGAAAAACGGCTTTGACGGCGGCGCCAATGGACTGTGGAACCTTTACAGAAACGAAGCTAAGAGCTACGACGAAGCCCACATCCAGACTTTGAAGGAGGACATGGATGGTGTTCTAATATTCGTTCGTTCCGGTTTCTGTCTATGCATATGATGGACTTTGACGGGTGCTGATGCACATTCCCCACAGGCTGGTCTATTTTCAGCTTCTCTCACCTCGTTCATAATCGACAGCAAGCAGAATCTGAAAGTGAACCCTGCAGATCAAATGGTGTACTACCTGCAGCAAAATGTGGCAATGCTCGCTCAGATATCTCAGCAAATGTCCTCCATTGCCCCTTAGGTCTCTATCCCTTCATCTCCACCACCTCCTTACCCCGGTTCCAGTCCATCACTGTCAGACATCCGCGTGAATGTTTTCTGGTTCATGGCCCTCGTCTTCAGCCTTTCCTCAGCACTCCTCGCGATACTCGTCCAACAATGGGTTAGGGATTACATGCACGTCTTCCAACATTACAGTGACCCCCTAAAGTGTGCGCGGCTTCGACAGTACTTGCATGATGGCTGTGAAAAATGGTACATGCCTATTGTAGCGGAAGCCGTGCCTGGTCTTCTGCACATCTCCTTGTTTTTGTTCTTCGCGGGGCTTGGAGATCTGGTGCTAGACATCAACACTACTGTTGGTCTCAGCACTGCTATTCCCATCGGGATCATTGGCCTGCTCTACATCTTCACCATGTTTGCACCGGTCATATATCCACAGTCGCCATATCAGAATTCATTTTCGGGCCTCATATGGTATCTGTTCCAGAGGTTGCATGGACGGACGTACAAAGACCGAAGCTCCAACGGTGCATCGAAGTCAGTTAGTGCAACCATGTGGGAGGGACAGATGCAGCTTGCGATGGAAGAGAATGACGAGCGGATGATGCGAGACGAACGGGCGATTCGTTGGATGATCAACAACATGACAGAAGAGACAGAAACGGAACTCTTGGTGGTGACTATCCCTGGCTCTCTCAACGCGGACTGGGGCAGAGATGTATGGAGAAAGGTCTTCGAAGATTTTAAAGTTGGGGACGGGATCACAGGTGGGAGCGGGCTTACTGCGGTACCAATTGCTGAAACGAATGTCACTATCCCTGCGGCCTTTGCAGTCCGACCATCACCATGTGTCAGTCCCGACCAAAATTGTCAGGTGCCGAATCCACCGGATGTCCCTTTCCCTTCCGCCACTGCCTCTTCTCAAGGAGAGAACATCGTGCACGAGCTATGCAGGCGAGTGGCTCACTTGTTGGAGACTTGTAAAAATCGTGGTCACTTTGCAAGCGACGAACAGTGGCGCAAACGTACACGCGCATGTGTCGAGACCACGGCATCGCTCGTTGGCTGTGCCAGTGTTGGACTTGGCTAGTTTGGAGACGTCGATAGGTTACTGGGAGATATAGGCAATGTTGAAAACGCGGGAGAGTTGATGTCGACGGGCAAGGAGAGCTCGTTCGTCCTACGCTGGACATGTCTATCAGTCATGTCTATTCGCCTGGTGCTAAATGGCAATTCGCCGATACGGAATTTCGCAGACAGCGTTGTCGCAGACATTAAGTTGCTTGGAGACGGAAAGAGCACCAGTGATGAACAAATCATGAAGAATACTCAGATCATCGGCGACAATCTGACTGACGCACTGAGCTGTCTTTCAGCGTTATACTGGGCCTTCACCCCAAAACTACCAAACTCGACTGAAGATATAAAAGCGATCCTCCACAAACACGAATCTCTGATCTCGGACTTGGAGCGCATCAACGCCGAAGCAGACGACTTGATGATGGTCGATAATCGGATTGAGCGGCTACTGCGTCACATGGACGAAAGCACTCAGGGAATAACTCGCCAACTACCCGGCTTCCGAAACCGATTCTCTACTGGACACATCCCTTTCACCGAGCTTCTCAACCTATTCACCCACCCTCATAAATTTCCGATTATCATACCCCCTGGACAAGTACTCAAGAGCTTGTGCTCCGTTGCCACCACATTCCGGGACATTCTCGAGGGATGGGACAGTGATATAAACCGAGAGGCGCTCAAGAGCCTAGAGATCATGAGGAAGATAGACGATCGGCGTTGGGCCTCACGTCTGTTTCAACAACAGTTGTGGCGAATGGAGGACCTGGTCGGTGGCCATGGGCTTGGCTCAACAGTCGAACTTTTCTTCATTGCACTCAGACAACTGTTATCCACATCTTTATCGCAGGAGTCCCAATCTGCACTGTACGTCGGCACTTTTCGCGCCATTACATCCGATTGGAGCTCGTACAAGCATTGTGTTGGGACACAGAAGGTCCTTCTCGACGTGGTCGCGTCAAGTCATGGCATCTTTTCCGACTTCAGTTTCCCGACGACAATCACAGCTGAGCTCCTTGTTCTACTGGGAAATGTGCTTGACGGACAGTCAGGGCCGCATATTGACGACACGGTGGGACAACTTAGGGAGAAGCCACGGTTGCACCATCCAGGAGTAATCGAGTTTCGGGCCAAAGCATTGAATGTTATCTTGCCGTCAGAGGTGTCAGCACCGGCGTCGCCGTCTTCATAGTCTTCCTGTCCACTAGCAGGGCCTAGTAGCACTTCCCGCCGATATGTTATTCTTACTTTCCAGTGCACCCCTTGGGCGCAACAGCATTTTGACATTTTACATTGTCACCTTCCTGCGCCCGTCAGTTTATTATGATATCGAAACAATTCTGGGTCAAAGACAAGGTGTAGACAAGCTAGCTGCATGTGATATCTGACAGTACAGTATTCATAGCCGCATAAACAATACAGTTCTCACAAGCTCTTGTTCTACAAGGTCTCGGTTACTCAGGCTTCGCCTTTCCAGCTTCCTTCGACTCTTTTGACCCTTTGGTCGAGCTGCCCAGAATGTAACCAGCTTTTTTAGAATAAACAGCCCTGTTATCTAACTTGCTACTTTCACACTTCCCTCAGTTTAACCGCAAAAGGCTATCTGATAACCAATGATATCCCCAGAAGGCCGTCCCCCATGTAGACGGCATCTACGACCCTGATCTGGACCATCCGGTTTATCTGGAAGCATTCAAGTTGATGTTCAGAACAGAAAGACACGGAAAATCCGGATGGGTGACCGAGGACTTGAAGGGGCAAGCCCAGCACAAACACAAACAAAGGCAAGGAATGTGGATGTTTGTGACCCTCTCATCGCACTGTTAGGTTTATCTCACAGACAACGATGAGGGATGCGTTCGATGCATCCTTGGGTTACTGTCGGGGGTGTATCCAGGTTAGATGGTTGGAAAGATCTAGAAGGAGTGCCTGTCGTCTGTCAAGAAAATAGTTTAGAAACCTGAAGGTGCTACGTTGGGACGGAGCGCCCGCAAACAAGATATAGTAAGATCCTGCATAACCCGGGCCCTACTCACTATCCAGGTCATCACTCACCGTGATATACCTCGCGCAGAGTGCTCGACGCAAGCACAATGCTGGCTAACCCCAAATATGTTACCACACTATCTAATGCATCTAGTTCGGCTCTATTCCTTGGATCTAGGCGAGTATCTAAAGTACTGTAGATCATATAATAGACACGTCAGTCATCGTCCTGTGCGGACTCTTACTACCAGTAGTACCGCGTCTGCAAGTTGCTCTGGTGAGCAATACACCCTTTCCCATCCAGAAGGCTGAATGGTCACCTCTGTAATATAGTATCCAAATTATATATCATACATCCGTAGGAAACATGCCAATACAGGAGTCTGTCGGGCAAGGACGGATTACGCCCCTTGTGAACCGTACTCATCCAATAGTCGTCTGACGTCCAGAGCTCCCACACGCGATGCAATCTGAGACGGGATGCGGCCTTCGCCGTTCTGCGCATGTATATCTGCTCCTCGTTCAAGGAGAAGCTTGGCAATCTTGGCGTTACCCACGTGAGATGCAAGGTGTAATGGAGTTCGTTGGTCTCGATCCCTTACATCAACGTCGGCGCCATGGTCAAGCAACAACTGCACAATGTCAAAACTTTCGTGTCGAGTCGAGTCATGCAACGGCGACCACCCAGCCCTGTCCCGACAGTTAACATCTGCGCCTCCCTTGATCAATAACTTCACCACTTCAGGGTCGCCTTTGGTTGACGCTGCATGCAATGACGTCCTGTAATTTGCATCGCGTTGGTTGACATCGGTGCCACAGTGAAGTATGTACTGTATGGTGCGAAGATTTGAATTTTCCAACGCAGTATTGCCGGAAACCTTCTCGTCGGCGTGGTTGGTTTCATTGCGGCGGACATCGATATAACAGTTTTGTGGCGTGGTGTCCGATGGCATCAAATAGGTATCCACACCTCCAATATGCGCAGCTAGAAACTTGGCTACCTCGAGTCTCCCATTGCCAGATGCCAATCTTAATGGGGTCTCGTCACTGGCAGTATGAATGTGAACACCTGCACCCGACTCGAATAGAAGTTTTACGATGTCCAGATGCCCATTTCTTGCTGCACAATGCAACGGAGTCCAACCCCTGCAAGCGCAAGAGTTGACATTTGCACCAGATTCGAGCAGGAGACGTGTGATCTCGAGGTGTCCATGAGCTGATGCAAGATGCAGTGGACTCCAGTGGACCTCTCCCGGTGCACTTGGATCTATATCTACGGCAAAGTCGGGTGAGTGACGTACATTATCTGACGTTAAACTGCAACGCACCACTAAATGAAGGCACGCCATCGTGCCTGCGGAGGTCCATACTTGCGCCACTCGGGAGTAACTCCTGGACGATATCTAGATGACCTTGTTTCGGTGCTGGTATTAACGAGGTCCAGCCTTCGTTGTTATGGGAGTCGGCAGCCGCGCCGTTCTGAAGTAACAAACGCACCACCTGGAGGTGCCCATTTCGTGATGCTGTCATCAAGGGTGTCCAACCACCGTTGTCACGAGGGTCCACAGCCGCGCCGTTATGGAGTAACACCTCCACGACGTTAAAGTTCCCATTTTGTGACGCTGACATCAAAGGGGTCCAGCCGTCCTTGTCACTGGAGTTCACAGCCGCACCGTGGTCAAGTAACTTATGCACGACATTCGCGTGTCCATGTCTTGCTGCCGGTGTCAATGCTGTCCAGCCATCGTCATCGCGGGAGTCCACAGCTGCGCCTCTCTGTAGCAACAATTCTATGATCTCTGGATGTCCATTTTGCGACGCTGACATCAATGGAGTCCAGCCGATCTTGTTACGGGGGTCCACATGAGCCCCATGATCTAGGAGTACCTCTACAATTCTCCTTTCCCCAGCGTCTGACGCCATGAGTAGTGGTGTGTTGCCATTCTTGTCCCTAGCGTCAACGTTCGCATGGTATTTTACTAGCCACCCCACAATGTCCGGTAGCCCCTTTTTGCATGCTTTGTGCAATGGAGTGATTCCCTCCTCGTTAAGAGCATTTACGTCCGCATCGTGTTGGAGTAACAACAGCGCTATGTCGACGTTTCCCTTGGCGAGTGCGGCATGCAATGGAGTGCCATAATACCCACCCCCAGCGTCGACATCCTGAGGGAAAGCAACAATGAGGCGTTCCACAAGTCTGCGGAAGCCACATAGTGTGGCATAATATAACGGGACGGCCTCTGGTTGAGTCGGCTGCGCTTCGGACATAACCCCGCGAAATTGATGGTCGATATCGTATATCCAGACCCACACTGCGAAGTGTGGCTTAAGCGGATTAAAAAGGCGTCCCATCGCATCTTCGACGCTTAATGATACGTTCTCGAAGTGGGCATGGCCGACCCAGTGCTGAGCGGCGTAGATAGCGAAAGGGAAGTTCTTCATACTGTTCTCGTCGACCTGCTCGTCTAATGTGAGGAGGACGCTGAGGGAAGCCTGGGCGAGGGTCGTGTGTGCCGACATGGGACCTATATGATAGTAGGAAAGGCCCTTTTCGGCATTCGCGAGGCGCTCCGAGGTTAAATACTCCTTTACCGAGAAGTGCGAAAACTGCACCACCGGTGAACCTTCGACTTTGACAACAGTGATCAAACTTGAGCACGTGGACAGAAGAGCTTCTTCGGAATCCTCTGGTTGGCAAGTCACGTCATAGCTGGGAAGCGCACGTGCGTCAAATTGAATCGCAAGGACCCCCGCAAGCTCGTCCACACGAAGCGGTCGGATTGAAACTGCCATGCACTGGAGGAGACGCCGCGCATACTCCCTTCTCTCCCGACAGATGTTGAGCAATATGCGATCATACGTTTTGTCCAAACTCTCTGGCAGGTCATCTAAAGCGTGTCGAATCGCTGCCGGCAGACAGCGACGCAGTATAGCTAGTTGACAAGCGACCCACCGAAACCTACACAAACGCATCATAAATAGTCGTCGGGGTGTATAATAATAATAACGCACATTCCGTCAGCTTTCTGTGAGAGTGTCTCAATGACCAGTTTCTTATCATTTGGCCTCCATCTCCGCATATTCCGATCCGAGTGGACAACGAAACTGACGTAGTCGACGATATCGTTCTGTTGTCCACTTTGGTCATGAAGAGAGATGACGTGAGATGCCAAGGGCTCCAGGAATTCTCGAATGTCGATCTCAGGACGACTGGTCAGGCAAATGCGTACATCTGGGAGGTGTAGCGCGACGAGCGTCTCCACAAGGTCGAGGACCCGATCGCGACATGGCTTGACATCAGACTCGGAAGCATTGGGGCATTCGTCAACGGCATCTACGATCATGTATATTGCTGGTTGTCCTTCAATTCTGAGCATTCTTACTAAGCATTCCCTGAGTTCGCCGTCATCGGGCTGCCGTGAGCCAACGTCATATTCCAAGTAGAGATCCGCAAGAGCACGGTAGCATGCATCCGATTTAGCAGAGAGTTGAGCAAGGAGGGAAGCGACTAAGCCGTTGACGTCCTGTTTCCTGGGGTCCCTGAAGTCGCAATAGAAGTAGGCCATTACGGCTAACCCCGTATCGTGCAGCCCTTTGACATCTTGAATAATACTGGAGCTGGTTGAAAACTTGAATACTAGTAGACGGGTCAAGAATAGATTGCCTCTTGCTTACCAGAGAATACTTTTCCCAGAGCCCGCTGAAAAGCATGCAACAGGTAGTCATCAGGGGATGAAAGGGAAATGGGGCTAGAGGAAAACATACGTTTACCATGGATCCACAAGAGAGATCCCTTTGTCTTCCATTCCTCGAAAATGCAGTTTTGCGTGAACCATGTAGCCGTCCCGTCATGGTGGTCTCTCCGCGCTACGTTGTGGTTTGTCGACGGGTCTGGAGGGGAGAGCCAACTTCGAACATCCCTCTGGAACTGGTTGCCTGTAAAGCACCTTCAATCCTGAGAGTTACCGTCGGTTAAAATGAGCACTCACGTTCCATCCTATTTACCCTATCGGCCGTCTCTTGGATAGTAGCTAACAGGGCCATCAGCTTTGCGAGGGGTGATTGTCTTACGCGGGTTGATCATACCTAAAGCCCGGCGTATGCCATCAGTTGACGCCTTCCCGTCTATTCGGATAATAGTTTGGTCAATCATTCGATAACCACCCCAGGCATCAGATACGTACTATCCATGACCGCCTTCAAGTTGTTGAAGAGACCGTGGACCACTTCCAGCGTCTGGGCGACCATCATCCGAGCTTCTTCCTGGGTGAGTCTGTCCAATCTCTGTAGGACGGCCTCAGTCTCACTCTCTCCCAACAATTTCTTTGTGAATTTAGCTGACACGGGCTTAGTTATGGAGACAGTTCGTAAGAAACGAGCCGCTTACTCAACCGCCCTTGTTTGATTTGCTTTGTTGCCAAAGCAAGCACAGAGAGTACTTCAATTAATATTCTCATGAGTATGTGTGTCATCGTAGAGTCCAACGGGATCTCTTCATAAATGCGAAGGCGTTTGAGGAAACTCCCTACGCAGTCAAAGAGGTCGACAAGTGCGTCATAACTTGCACTGACGCCAATAGCGGCCTAATCCCGTTAAACATTATCAGATCCGGTTTGATGAAAGAATACTAGATACAAACCGTCAGGAGGACATCAACACCGACAAAGATTACATTTGTAGGTGGGAATGGCACCTGGAAGGCGTAAAGATACAGCTAGATAACGTGAGTCCAGCCCTTGAAGCTCACCAGGGTGGCTAACTCAGAGAGGGAGCCAGAAAACGCATGAATAGCTTCGATCACGGGGCGAAGGCAGGTGATCAACTTGCGATGCTTGTCCCGATGGTCTTTAAATGCCCTTTCCCTGTCTTGAAAGAGCTGGAGGATAGCGTCAGAAGTGTCGCAGTTCTGGAGGTCGTTGGCGGAGGGATGTTTGGTAAGGTCTATCCCGGTTTGCTTAGTGTAGCCATCCAATGCGGCGTCGAGAATTGAACGAAAGCCAGGGGAGGTGATGGATGCTGAAGACATCATCGAGCAGGGAAAAGTGGTGTCCCATGATCTGGAGGGGTATGAATACGAATACCACTAGTACAGCCCCGTCACACGTGCCCGTACTCTTCAGGGAATCACTTTGCAAGCTCCGCCCGCTTTGAGCTGAGGGGAGACATACCCGCACCGTCGAGATCAACACCAGGCACACCTCAAGGAGTACCGTATATTACAGTGATTGCCTTCTTAGGGCACTAGACCCATCAGTCAAATTCAACAAACTGATCGTCTGTCATGATTTTGATCGGGTTCTGAATATGGGCGCAATGTCTATAATTTATCTAATTCTAATAATATGCGAATGCGATCGTACGTACTGTTTAATCTTGTACGATTGAGCGGTCCATGTAGGGATTGTAACAGGCATGCATTCGCGCGTGCTGTGCTTTGATAAATCGTAAGTATTGACTCGGAGACTCTCCAGGGACTTGTTCTATTCGATGACTTTGGGATGTGCAGAGACCTGCATTGGTGTGAGTAAAATGGATGTCAACCATGGGTGAACGTGGACAAAGGCTGAAGGCAACAAAGACAAACCCACCTTCCTAGGATCGAACCGGAGAACTTCCAAACCCATCGCCGCAGCACGAGACAGGGCGACTTGACTCTGGCCCTCCTGAACCACGCATCAGAGATCAACCTTGACGCATTGTATGGTCTGACCCTGGCTCTTGTGGATGGAGAGGGTCCACGCAAGGATGAGAGAACTTGCTGGCGAGATACTCATAAGAGAGAATAGCCACCGCGATAACAAGATGGCAGAAGGAAATGTTCGCCTGGACTCACCGAGCCAAAACACTGTCCTCATCGCTCTCGACGCGAAACTCATCCGGCATCACAAAGGCCGTTTTCCTTCCTCGTTCTCAACGAGGCCCTGGGAGCCGACATCACCCTGACGTTTTCTATCCCTTCTCCAACACCACGCTCTGGCCGTCCTCCGAGAATCTCACGTTTCTTAATACGCCCTTCGAATTGCCACCCAGGCCTCGAAGAAGCCGAGTGAGCGCCAAACGACGGCTGCTCAAAGCCGTGGGAAGCGGACGGTAATCACGGCCCGTCGGTTTTTCATCCACCTCCCACTCCCGCCGTTCCAACCAACACAGAAGAAATCGTCTCGCCCAAGTGCAAACTGAAGTCGCGCATGCATCACATCCATCGATGTAGTCAACACAATTACGTGATGGACGTTCTTCCTCAGACCAACCCCAAAAATTCTGCTGCCCTGCTCTGGTGTGAGACCTCCCTGACATAGACAAAGGGTGGTTCAGTTTTTCATTGCAACCTTCAGGACTTGCTCATCTCCTACCCTCCCCGAGTCTGTCAGAAGCCTTTGTCTGTGTCTCTGCCATCCACTGGACAACCGATTCCTCCACATTCTCCGCCAGCGGGCATGTTGGTCAAGAAGTATTTTAGACCACTTGACATTGACCCAACTTTAATTGGTGATGTGTCAAGGGTACTGGAAATAACCGAGAAGTGGTTCTTGATACGGCCTTCAATGCTCGGTGTTGCTGTGCACCGACTAACCGATCGGTCATTACGACCGAGTTACCAAGCACGTTCCACCTTGAGGCTGAAACGTGGACCTGGCTGTTGGAACGAGGTTTCCTGCCTCTTCGTCCATGTTCTCCGCTTCTGCGCATTTACCTCGACACTCATTCTCTATCGGCATTCGTGAAGATATTCTCCGCATCCATGAGTCATAATATCGACCTGGAAGCTCAATCTGAAGATTCTGAACTACAGGTCCTAGCTGTTCTGGAAGAAGAGGCGGAAAGGAGTGAGATATATGGTGGGAGGACTAGTAACCTTCCCTCTGAGACGAAGAGTGGAGCTATACCAGTTTCCATTAACCAACAAGTTAAAGTCAAGGCGCCACCAGCCATCTCACAGACTGCAGGTATGGCCTTTTTCTCCCCTCATCGTCGTATAATTGCTAACCCTTTAACGAACAGAAGGCGTGGAAGACCAAATTCGTGAGAAGGACGTCCACTACTCTCAACGCGACGATGAGGACGCCGCCACGTGTGCGCCGGTTAAAGCAGAACCGCAAAGCCGTAGGCCATCGGCAACTCCTGGTATGTACGCCTTTTGATAGCGGAATTCTCGATGACCTCATGCCATGAGCAGTAGTCGGCCATCAAATTGCCCCTCCCAGTCCTCGTATCGACGTTGCTGACCAAGACATGCGGATGATAGGAGACTTTGACGGCAGTGCCAATGCACTGTGGACCCTTTACAGAAACGAAGCTAAGAGCTACGACGAAGCCCACATCCAGACTTTGAAGGACGACATGGATGGTGTCCTAATATTCGTTCGTACATATTCTACCCACGTACATGGCCAACTTTGACGGCCCCTCTAAGAGGAAGAAACGCGCCGCTTGCTAGGTCACTCCAGCAGAAAGGGTGTCTTCATGCCCAGGTCACCGCTTCCCCTCTCCCCCTCCCCTCTTTCCCCCTTTAGCGCTCCCTATTGGCCTGCACACCCCTGATTATAGCGCAAAATACCACCCTCCCCTATAACCCCTACATCACGTGCCTACGGCATTTTCCCCCCTCCCACCCACCCCTCTCATATCGCACAACTCCCCGCAGCCTCATCCATTGTATGTGGATGCCAGCCTTCTTTTCAGGGGTAAAGATGCGGTGTTAGTATTGGCCACCCCGGGCCATATCCACGGGCTTCCGCAACACCTGCCCCTTTTAGTATTAGTTTGTGCCATGTATCTCCGTACAGAGTCCCAGGTAGTTACATGCGAGAAATGTCTTATAGTCTATGATTTGGACAATAAACGTGAATTCAAAAAAAAAAAAAGGCCAACTTTGACATCTATTGGTGCACATTCCTACAGGCCGGTTTATTTTCCGCTGCTCTCACCTCGTTCATAATCGACAGCAAGCAGAATTTGAGCGTAAACTCAAAAGACCAAATGGTATACTACCTGCAACAAAACGTTGCAATGCTCGCACAGATTTCTCACCAAATATCCTCTATCACTCCTCAAAGCGCCATCCCTTCCTCTCCGCCACCGCCTTACCCCACTTTCAGCCCATCGCCATTTGACATCCGCGTGAATGCTTTCTGGTTCATGGCCCTCGTCTTCAGCCTTGCCGCAGCATTTCTCGCGATACTTGTCCAACAATGGGTTCGGGTTTACATGCACGCCTTCCTACGTTACAGTGACCCCCTGAAGTGTGCGCGGCTTCGACAGTACTTGCGTGATGGCTGTGAAGCATGGCACATGCCTATTGTAGCCGAGGCTGTGCCTGGCCTTCTTCATGTCTCCCTGTTCCTATTCCTCGTGGGGCTTGGTGACTTGGTACTGAACACCAACACGATAGTTGGTCTTAGTACCACTGTTCCCATAGGGATCACTGGCCTACTCTACATCTTCACCACTGTTGCACCGATCATATACCCACAGTCACCATATCAAAACTCTTTTTCGGGCCTTATATGGTATCTATTCCAGAAGTTGCATAGACGGACATACAAGGACCGAGGCCCGGACGGTGGACTAAAGTCGGTCAGCGCAAACATGTCTGAAGCACAGATGCAACTTGCGATGCAGGAGACAGGAGAGCGGATGGCGCGAGACGAAGGGGCGATTCGATGGCTGATTGACACGTTAACGGAAGAAGCTGAAATAGACCTGTTCGTGGCAGTGATCCCCGGTTCTTTCAATGCGAAATGGGGCATGGAGGTGTGGAGAAGGGTCTCCGATGTCATGAAGGACGAGGACAACATCACAAACGGGAATGAACCTCCTGAAATGAATACGAACATCCCTTCATCCCGCACCATGACTGGCCGGAATCTTCCGGCGTTGCATCCTCCCGATGCCCCTCCCTCCGTCACGGAATCTTCTCAAGGAGAGGACGTCATGCACGAGCTCTGCAGGCGAGTAGGTTACTTGCTGGAGACCTGCAAAAATCGTAGCCTATTTGGAAGCGATGAGCAGTGGCGCAAACGTACACGTGCATGTGTCGAGGCCACGGCGTCGCTCGTCGGCTTTACAAATGCCGAACTTGGCTGGTTTGAAGACGCAGGGAGACTGCTGGGAGGCATAGGAAAAGTTGAAAACACGGGCGAGTTGATGTCCACGGGCATGGACCACTCCTTCGTCGTCCGCTGGACTTGTCTTTCGCTCATGTCCATTCGACCGGTGCTCGGTAATTCGATCACACGGAGTTTCGCAAGTACCATTATCACGAACACCCAGTGGCTTGGAGGGGAAGAGGGTACAAGCAATGAAGATGCCGAAAAGAACGCCCAGAAGGTCGATGACGATTTGGATACCACGTTGAATTGTCTATGGGCGTTATTCTGGGCCTTGCTCGAGAGTCGAGACTGGACGGAAGTGACAGAAGAGGAGGCCCAAGAGACCCTCCGCCATCATGAATCCCAGATCTTTCACTTGGAGCGCATCAATGCTGAAGCAAACAGCTTGGTGTTGTTCGATAATTGGGCCGGGTGGCTCCTGGATCACCTAGAGGAATGTGCTCAGGGAATAACCCGCCAACTACCCGGATTCCAGATCCAATTCTCCGCTGGTCCCGTCCCTTTCACCCAGATTCTTGACTTATTCGTTGAACCTCACAAATTTCCCATTATAATACTCCCTGGACAAGTGTTCAAGAGTTTGTACTCCCTTGCCCCTAGATTCCGGGACATACTCGAGGGACAGAACATCGAGAAAACCAGAGAGACACTCAAGAGCTTAAACGCCATGCAGAAGATCCTCAACCGGGGTCTCGCCCCACGTCTGATGCACCAACTGTTGTGGCGTCTGCAAGATCTGTCCGACGGCGGCGGGCTTGGCTCGAATGTTGAACTTTTCTTCTTGGCACTTCAGCAACTCTTATCCACATCTTCATCGGAAGCGTCGCAATCTGCACTCTACATCGGCATTTTTCGGGCCATTACATCCGACTGGCGCTTGCACAAGGACTGTATTGGGACACAGAGAAACCTTCTCCATGCAGTCGCGTCGAGCCATGGCATCTTTACCTACTCCTCATTCCCGACCTTTATCACAGACGAGCTCCTCGTGCTACTGGGAAATGTGCTCGACAAACAGGAGGGCTCACACATCGATGATGCGGTGCACCAACTCAAGGGGAGGCCACCATGGTATTACGAAGGATCTCCCGAGTTTCGGGTTCGAGCCTTGGAGGTTATCTTGCAATCACAGATCGCATTACCCGCGTCGCCATCTTCGTAGCCTCCCCGTTTAGGATACAACAGCCTCTGTTATGGATATGTTGTTATGGGTTACCGCAGGGCACTCCGTAGGCGGCTATCATCATCTGTTGCACTTTCTTTTCTCACCTTTCCGCGCTTGTAAGCATTTTATGAGCTTAGGACCAGTCAGGACCCTAGTTAGTACTGTACAGCTTGGTCCCACGTGGTCCCACGCGCCACTCTGTTCTGAGCTGAGGGAGACATAAGCCAGGAAGCCCTGGGTAACGCGTGCCTTCTAAGGGGCACCGTGGATCCATCGGTTCAACCCAACAACTGAGAGAGCATCATGAATACGATTGAACATGGATGCAAATGCAATGCCTATAAGTTATCTATAATATGCGATCGTGCGTACTGCTCTAATTTGCACAATTGAGCTCTCCATGCAAGCATCGTACAGGTATACGTTCGCGCGGGCCTTGCCTTGATGGATCATAAGCATTATCATATCGTGAGACACTCCAGGGACTTGTTCCATTCGATGACTTTAGGATGCGCAGCAACCTGAATTAATATTGATGCGAGTAGTAAACCGAACGTTAACCATGTGTGAATGTCGACGACGGCTGAAAGTAGCAAACGCAAACCCACCTTCCTAGGATCGAACCGGAGGACTTGCAAACCCTCTATCTTCGCAGCGCGAGAAAGAGCGACATAGCTCTGACCCTTCTCGAACACGCGCCCGAGATCGACCTTGACCCGCTGTATGGTCTGACCCTGACTCTTATGGATGGAAAGAGCCCACGCGAGGATGAGAGGAACCTGGTGGCGCGACAACCCCGTAAGAGAGAAATGACAACGACACAGGAGAAAGGAATTGCTTGCCTGAACTCTTCGAGCCAGAACATTGCCCTCATTGTCCTCGACGCGAAACTCGTCGCGCGTCACGAGTGCCGTCTCCCTGCCCATCGGCGTCAGAAACTCCACAAGCGGAAACAGTTCCGCATCAGCAGGGGCCGATTTCGACTTCGGTTTCTCGCCCCCCTCCACTTTCGTCGTCGTCCCCGTCCCCGGGCTCGAGGAAGCACTGCCAGTGGCAGCGGACACCACCTTGACGTTCTCCTTCCCTTCGCCCGCGAACACCATGCTCTTGCCGTCCTCCGAGAGTTTCACGTTTCTGACTAACCCCTCAGACTTGCCACGGGGTGCCGCGAAGAATCCGAGCACGCGACCGACGGCGCCGTTCACTAGCCCGCGCTGATCATCGACGTTCTTGACGAGCATCACCTGTGCCCCTTTCTTCAATACGAGGCGCTCGGGCACCATCATCCCTGCCAGCACAGCCTTGCGCCTGTCTGGCGCAGCGGTACCCGAATCGCGTGCATTGTAGGAGATGGGAGGCGTATGCAACGCGGCGAGACGTGTCGAGTTGGCGCGCTCGACTTCATGGCGCATGGGGAAGAGCTCCGTCGGGGGAAGGTCTGAATCGTTGGATACGATTGGACGGGAGAGCGCGCGGAAGGACTCTATTGCGAGTGGTGTGATGGTGCCTTGGCGCAGCTCGTTCAATAGTTGAACGAACTCTACGGATGCTCAGTCGTTGCTCGTTGACCTAACCCAGGTACGTACTGTCATCCTTCTGTCTGAAGACCTGCGTTAGTGTAACGGTATGCCCGATGCACGCTTTCCACGCATCACATTCGAACGCGAAGAAAGGTTGCTTGCCTCCTTTGGTGACGGGGGGTAGCTGGAAGAAGTCGCCAGTGACGACAAGCTGCACGGCATAGTCAGCATTGACAGACGATGACACAAGCATTGGATTTACTTGGATGCCACCAAATGGTTTGTCGGTCGTCTTCCTGAGCCGTGCTGCAATAGCGGATATCTTCTCGAACAAGTGCCCATCTACCATCGAGACTGACCACAAAAATTTTAAGCGCGCGCACCGCAACTTATGCGATGAGCACTGCGTACCTTCGTCAATAATAAGAATCTGGGTCCGCTTCCATCGCAATAAGGCTGGGCGTGCCGTCTTGATGTAACTGAGGAGTTTCTCAACGTCATCGACAGAGGGCGCGATCGCGCCCCATGAGTGCAACGTCATGCCTGCCACGGGGTATTTAAAAAATGGACTCGCGATTCCGATTGGCGAAATGCACCTCCGATGTTAGAAGCTGCCATGCCAGTGCTAGCAGTTACAGAAACGGCCTCGGGCTTGGACGCATGTTTCTTTTTGAGCGCCGTGATGATGGCCCTCAAAAGCAAAGATTTCCCAGTACCTGCCAGCGCAGGAGCGTCACTATTAACCCATACCATTTGGCGAGGAATAAAGAAAGAATGGGAAAAGAAGGACGCAAGTAAAGAAAAAAAAACGAAAGATGTACCTGCTGAGCCTGTAAAGAAGACGTTCTTTCCCTCCTCAACGACCATCCTCATCACCTTCACCTGTTCATCGCTCAGCACCACGTCGAGGACCTTCTCTTCCCCATCGGCTGCTACACCGTCGAGGCCCGATCCAAGCCGTACCGAAACCTTGCGCGAGAAGAAACTGTCGATGGTCAACTTGGATTGCTTCGCGCTGCGGGCATCGGGAAGGGCACCCAGTGACTTGCGCTTGGTGCCCTGCTTTGTTGTCGACTTGCTCATGGGGGAGAGTAGATGGGTATGGGTGGTTGATTTGATCCGCCCTCAGGGAAAGAACATTGCTTCTTTGGGCGATCGCGACTAACACGCGTCAGATCATGTGACCGCATCTCCGGGCCATGTGAACGTGAACGTGAACGTGGCGTAGTTGGCCGAATTTATCACAGTTCACACACAATACACTTCCACAGAGGAATGAATCTTCCCACACAATTAGATGTGAAATATATCGTATAGTCCCTTCACGTCGCAACCGCCTCAATAGAACTGCCCTATACAGTAGTACAACAGCTATCAAGACAGCAGCGACGCTGAATCGAATACAAGCCCACGGAGCTCATATAGATGACACTTTACATAAAAATCCCCCCCATCACCTCTGAAAGCGAAAGCGACAACTGTCCTAATCAAGTTGTGTGGGAGCATCAGCACCCTGCGCGCAGCGCGAGCCCGATCCCCACCCCCGCGCAGAGTGTGCCCGCTAAGACAATACCCAGACGCTTGCCGGACAAGCTGATCTGAGCGATGCTGCCCTTCAAAGGGTGGATCAACGAGAGCGAAAACATCACGAGAGAGTGCATGTGAAACGGATCGAGGGCGGCCGGAAGGCAAGGTGCGTTTTGGGCATGAAGCTGGCTGGGGCCGGACATGGCGGTATTCTCGCGCAGCCGCCGGGCGACGTCGCGAGATAGTGTCGCGTCCCATTCGGTCTCCCAGGCAGCTTTGTCCCACGCCGCCGCACCTTGCTGGGACCGCGTGGCCTTTCGTAACTCATGTACTGTGCATGCCGCACGTTCGATTTCGCGCCAGCGGAGGAAACGGTCGGCGGCTTCGCCGCGAAGCAGATTGAGGGTCTCGGGAGAACGGAAAATCCCTGCGCGTAGCGTTTGAGAGGACGAAGGATTGAAGGCGGAGACGGGTAATCGTGCACGAGAAAGTCCCCTTAGTGGGAGCACGACGATAGGGATGTGTGCACCTAGGCCTTCGATAATGGCACGCTGTCTCTGTGAGAGGGCTGGAAAGCAATCAGAACTTGTCGTTAGATTCAGCGCGAAGGACGTACATGGCAGGAGAACGACGAGAGCAGTGAAAAGGGGGGACGATGATGATGCAATAAGACTTGACAATAGCGCGGACGGTGGACATGCAGGATCTATGACATCCAGCAGGTCTCGGAAAGGTTCGTGAATGATAGCCAGGATACGCGCAATAGCGTTGTCAGCCTGCTCGCGCAGAGAGAGCCATCAGCTGGACATCAGTCGAGCAACCACGCGTGAGACGCACTTCGCCGGTCGAAAGAAGGCTCGAGACGTCAAGGATCTCCACATTGTGCGTCGGATCGAACTTTTCCAACCCATGTCCATCTCTGTGTTCTGCCCAGTCTGTGGAAGCCCGGAGTACATGCCCGTTCGGTGTAACTTCTGAAGGCCCCACGTCCACTACGTCCTCGTTGTCTTCGAGCAGGACCTCTCTGATAGAGGAACGACTTGGATCGACACTTCCAAAAACGAGTATGCGAACATCACCGACGGTCTTGCCGTAAGGCGTCGGTTGGCGAAGTGCGGCAGGCAAGGTGAGCGATGGGATGATGAGCCCCTGAGCCGACTCCCGATCCTGCTCTATGTGACCATGGGAATGCGGCGGACTTGCAGCCGCAGAGGAGAAAAAGAACGAGGAGGAGAGGGAAGGAGAGGAAGAGAAAGAGTCCGGGCTGTCGGGGGGGCTAGGTAACGCACTGGAGCGGGGAGATGACGGCTGCGATGCAGCGAGGGACGCGTCGATGGCGGATAGGTGAACATCGCGAATGGTGCGGACACTGACGCCGCCGAAACTTGAGGAAAGTTCCATTTGTTGGTTGAGGTTGAGGAATGTTATAGTGAGAGGGAAGGAGGAAAGCGCGAAGCTCAAGTACGACTAACTCGGCTCCCTTGGAACACGCGTCTCTTGACTCGTGGCTCTCATTATCTTATCATCAAATGACGCAATGCTCGGGTCCCAAACGGACTCTACTCAAACACATTTAGCACACCCCATTTCGTCGTGATACAGTGGGTCCAATATACAAGTGGTACATGAAACCGTCTTGAAGGAATCTCTCGACTCTCGAGACAGTCCGCGTCGGGGCCAATGTCATGGCGCAGCTAGTGACGTCAATTTAACGTCCGAGAGCGGACATCTCTTTGGGGTTACTCGCTTTGGGGAACGTGTCCAATTTTTGTTTGTTTTATGTGGCTCCCGTTGGAGCAGCATTTGGGACGGCGTTTGCGGCCTCGGGTATGGCCACTCAACTTGTCAGGGATCGGTCATCGGTGCATACCTCTACCTCTACTCGGCTAAATTAAACGTGTCTGATCCTTTGCTCGTTCCGAACGAGAGCAACACGCAGATGCAATCCCGTTGGGAGCATCTCTGACATCTGACAGATTAATTGCCTGGCCTGCCGGTCGGTCGAGCGGCACCGGAGATGGGCTAACTGGAAGCACGAAACTCGGGTCCGTCGCGAGGAGTGGACGGTGTGGTCCAAGCAGTTTGTCGTATCCTAGGAAGTTGAAGATCCACAATGCGAATTTCCCCAATAACGATTCGAGCCTCTCATCATCTTAGGAGAGTAATTCGGCCCACGGCATAGTCCGAGAGAAGGACACGAGGGCGCTCACTGGGCGTGCGCATGACAATACTCAGGAGGGGATTGTTCTCACGTCCTGCGCCTGATGTGGTTCATCAAAGTGTGGTTCATCAAAGACGGATACATGGGCGCCGCATGATGATGGCCATAATTTTTGAAAAAAAAAAAAAGATAGAACACCTGTCGTTCTTTGGCGTATGATGTACATCTGGCACTACATAAATGCAGAAAATAGAAAGAATGACGATAGGACAGAGTATCGATGAGATAGGTATGATAAAATGATGGTAGATACCAGCCTTGGACCGTGGAGATGTTTGACGAGAATATCTATCCCTGAAAGGCAACACCTTGCTTCCTAGTCTCAGCCATCCCACCACCCGCATAGCCAGTGCCTGAGGAACACTCTGAGGAGACGTGGATGATAAATGTTGGTGGTAGGCTCACCTTCTCGCTTGAGCTCGAGGACATCACCCTCTGCCAGTAGCTTGTCGCATACGACGCATTGGTTCGCCGGTCGCACGAGTGTGTCGGTACATATTTTACATGTCACATGCGAACATGGTTTCATTACTGACAAGGCCGAGCTTGTAAATGTGCCAGTCTTTACTCACTAAGAGACGTACCGTATATGTGCATACTATTTGAAAGTTCCTTCTTACACGAAGGGCACATAGCATCTCGCTCCTCGTCTTTGAGTTTTGAAGCACCATCGTCCGCTGGTGTTGAACCTGTTGACTGGGATTGAGAAGACCGCGGTTGCCACGTAAAGTTCACGGAAATGAGGTTCTTTAGCCTGCATGGACATCGAGCATCAGAGGGAGCAGTAAATGTAAAACTGGAGAGCCCCAGAGCTCACGCAATGGGATGTGGTGGATTGCCACCGCGGCACGTCGTTTGTACTTTGACATCAGCGAGTGACGATGGCGGTCCATTCGACGTGTACGTCGGCATCAACGAGGGCAACCAGAAATCTGGCAGCTTGCTGCGCAGCGCAGCGGCCTGCTCCCGCTCGATCTGACGTAACGCTGCTTCCTCGGCCTCCTGCGCGAGCTTTTCCGTGGCTGTAGAGTCGAAGGCGAATTTACGCTTGGTCCCTCGGCCTTGACAAAAGCAGATCGTCGTAAGACAGACGATCACAAAATAGGTATAAAAATCGACTCTCGTTACCTGTTACCTCAGCTCCAGAGGTTGTGACCGCGGCGGCGGCGGCGTGCCCCAGCTGACCTTTCTCGAAATCTGCTAGCACACGTTCTCTCGCAGCTTCTTTGGCCTTCACTTTTTCCT
>Ga0307512_10002907_pt1 | contig 20751 bp, 23 predicted proteins | sample 14_EM_MG_FD_200267 | JGI IMG/M metagenome (GOLD analysis project Ga0307512, IMG submission 200267) | Populus trichocarpa ectomycorrhiza microbial communities from riparian zone in the Pacific Northwest, United States - 14_EM | ecosystem: Host-associated > Plants > Roots > Unclassified | place... | reverse complement strand
ACTAGTTCGGCGCTAAATTGCGGGTTTCCCGTAGCGGTAGGATCCCTAACCCAGGCTCAACATCCATCATCCTTCGTTATTTCCTCAGTGTACGGTTTTCCTTCGCTTTATGTCATGCCAGGCCTGAGGCTAGCCATTATGTCGGCCATTCGAATGGACGACACGAGTTAACTAAGTAGCTTGACTTCGGTATCAATACAACCAAGTCCAAACAAACCCGCCACCACTATGCATGTTGTGAGTAGCAAATAGAGGAGACCATACCTAGTATAGTAGGTCCGGTATATGTTGTGACGCCGTATAGGAGACAAAACAGAACCAGCGATGCCGAAGCAACTATAGAACCCACTGCTCATGCACTGTTGGACTCCATCTCAATTTCATCGAATCCTCAGATAAGTGCATACAGAAATCCAATACAATGCTTGCTTCTCTAATCCTCAAAATACATACAGTCCCTTCCACAATCAATCTGTTGATAGATAAGGTTCGTGACTGCTCTTTTAGACTTCATACTTTACTCTTCCCTTTCCCTAAGCATCTTGGACCTTTAGTCCTGTACATAGACAGTCATCGTACTATAGCTAATATACACGGTTCTCCCCTTTACTGTCGTAACACAATTAATACTAATTAAATAAACTATCTAAATTCTAGCTTTCTGCTTTACAGAAGATACGAAAAATAAAGTATGGACTCACAGAGTGACCGGGGGGGTTTCGCCCATGGGGAAGCTAAAGATATGAGGTCCAGATCATGAAGGGAACGAGGTGGGTACGGGAGGAGTTGGAAATCCTAGTAATTGTTGGAAGACCCGTTGTATCCAATCATAAGTCCTCCAATTCCAAGTCCGGACATCCCAAGTCAGGGTACCCAGAGTTCGGACATCATGAGTCCAAGCATCCCGAGGAGTCTTAGCTTCCCAAGTCTTAACGTCCCCAGTCCGGGCTATGCACAGGCCCAGGCACTAGGTCCAAGCCCTAAGCCCTCAGGACTCGCAGGCGATGGACATTTACTCTTATCAGGAGGAGGAAGGACCATGCACACGGGATGTGTTTCCGGGCCCGGGAACGGCAGCTGTGCAAGCAAGCAGCAGCCGGATTGTAGACTCGGTCATCGCGTGTTTGCCCACTCCAATGGAGTCTTCTGTTGAACATCAAAGCATTGATACATGCACCTCGATCTAGTAAGAGCGATAGCGGAGTTGTGTCCGCATGAAGCAGCTAGGCGTAGAGGCGTTTCACTACAGAAGAACCTGGCGTCGACGCTTGCACCCCCATCAAGAAGGATCTGGACTATGGGTGTTCCCTTGCGTAACAACTATGTGACAAGCAGTAAAAATCTCAAAAGCCGACTTCTCCATGAGGCTGGCTCTATGATTAAGCAGCAGGCATACAATTTCTACATGTCCATTTCTTACGGCCATGCGTAACGCAGTACGGTATTTTTACATGGATGTTAATATCGCAGTCAGCATTTTGTCAGGGCCTGGATCTTGCAACTTGCATGCACACAAAAGAAAAGACGATTCAATAATAACAAAGAGAGTGATGATCTATTACGAGAGCCTCCGTCTCACAGCTATCTAGAGCTACATTTCGAACCTACGAAACCTAATGACTACTTAGATAGCATCCAGAAGCAACTGCACAGTTGACAGATGGCCGCCAGGGCGACCATGTGAAATACGGTGAGGTTGTCGGGTAGTGTTGTACCCTAGATGCGAGCACCTCGGTCAAGTAGCACTTGAACGACAGCAGTGCGCCTATTTCTTGCAGCTATATGTAAGGCAGTGAAGTTGCTGGAATGTGTAGTGGCGTGGATGTATGCGCCGCGGTCGAGCAGGAGTTTGACCGTAACCTTGTGACCTTGCTCTGCAGCAATGTGCAGGGCCGCTTTGCCTTCCACAGTGGCGTTGAGTTCAGCTCCAAGTGATAAGACAGTGTCGACAACTTGAGACAGTCCAACCTTAGATGCTTGCCATAGCAGCATATTTCTGAACTGGCTGGAAGAGTAACTCGGCCATTGAACGTCCTTCACAGATAGCCAGGGCTCGAAGAGATGTGATGCTGAATTGTCGGTTGTCAGCTCTTGGATGAGCTGGAGGAGAAGATGCACATGATCCCACCGAGGAAGACTGGGTGCGTTCATAGCACCGCTAGATTCCAAGATATGACCTTTGAGATGGCATATCGCATAATTAAGAAACGGCATTTCATAAAGATATCTGGCGTAAGTCTCATAATCCTCTTCTTTGCAAGAAGCAATCGGGGGGGGCGGATTTTCCCCTGCGGATGGACGTGTTGGCGGCGCAGAAAAGAACTTAGCGGATGCACGTCGTACTGATCCGAGAATGAGCATCATACTCTGTTGCGCAGAATCTGGGGCTGGCCACCGTTCCACCGGGTTTGGTGAAAAATTCACGAACGGTTTGGTGCATGAGTTGGATAATCCCTGCCCGTAGGTCAGTTCACTATGTGATTAGCAATTGAAAGAATGTTACTGGGAACATTATTGCATAGTCTAACTTACCCCCGTCTCTGATTTCCAAAAAATTGCGCCCACAGTGAATAACGCGCTTTTGCATATCCCATATTTGTCTACTCTCGAATGATGTTATTGTTGGAATGAATTCGACATTGGGATCATCCGGAATAGCGAAAGCGTGTTGTAGCTCGGTAATGGTAAGTCCGCGACGAGAGTGCAAAATCCATTGAAACATCTTTATTCCGACTGTAATATTTCCCTCAGTGCCGAGTACCAAGTGCTGAAAGATGCGTTTATAGTTCCAGCTCAGTCGGGAAGCTCCTGAGGAAACAGAAAACATCGTCATCGTTGGTCAAGAAGTCAACTTTACATATCAGTCATCACGATTGGCAAGCAAGTCAACTTACTGGTGAAGTGACTTTCTTGACAAATAAGCCGACTTACAGGCAAGAGGATGGGACTTACAAGAGGTTACAAGTGTATTAACAGCCTAGAGCCTGCATTTTCCATGTTCTTTTGCATTCACTAGTACAAATTGAGCTACTCAGACTATCAAATGCTTATGAAAGTCTGATCCTTGTTTGGCAAATGGGTTTGTCACAATTGGTAAGCTATCGCTGCTCTTCGTTGCTTCCTGCTGCTGATTAGGTGTCCCTCCAACATTTCCACTCTCATCTCCCATTTCTTTCTCCTCCACGTACTTCTCCTTCTCCTTCTCGTCCTTCCCCTTCTTGTCCTTCCCCTTCTTGTCCTTCCCCTTCGCTGGGAATATACGATCCGCCAATGCCATTTCAAATTTAGTTGTCCATGGGACCAAGTTTCCACAATCATGCTCATCTAAGTTGTAGTGAACCGAATACTGGACCTGATTCTTCAAGTTCTTGCACCAGCAATGGCCTGTACACTTTCTTCGCAGCCGCAAGAAATACCAACCCATGTACTGTGCATTTCTCTAGTGGATACTGCATAGAGGGGGTTTTTTTGCACCACTGACACTGAGACCCATTATTGTATAAACCGGAGGAGGAATTTGTGCGCCCACTTATTCTTGCACCTGTTCTGGAACTTGCAGCAACTCTTATAAGGAATATGATTTCAGTTTCTAATTCAGGCTGCAAAAGTAAGAAGGTAATTTCAATGTGGCAGTGTTGTGATGGAGGGGAGAATTGTGTGCATAGACTATGGTCAGAGACAGGGGAGAAGACTCTAGATATATATAAAAGAGTTATGTGCCTTATACTTTACCGGGTGCCCTGCCCTATTAGCCCTTAGCTTATGGTTAGCTTGGTCAGGTTTATTTATGCAATAAGTGTCAGTGAAGAATTTTCGTTTATTCCTGTCTAGCATGTTTCTAAAGTCAACTTGCTTATCAAGAAGAGTCACTTTACTAGTAAGTTGGCTTGCTAGCCAATTGCAGCGACTGACATGTAAAGTTAACAAGCCGACTTATTTACAGAGCAACGTACTTGACGCAGAATGTTGACTAGGGATTTGGCCCGGTGGCTTCCCTAGTGTTTGGTGCTGGCGGGCTCGGGCATGAGGCCGGTGGCTTACGGCCCCCATTGGCTTCGCCTGCCCCCACCAGCCTCGCCTGCCCCCACCAGCCTCGCCTGCCCCCACCAGCCTCGCCTGCCCCCACCGGCCTCGCCTGCCCCCATGGCGAGGAGGAGAGTTCGGCACTGGTACTCGGCATTGGGCTCCGGCTTTGGCAGTCGGCATTGGGTTTTTCCTTCTCTCTCTTTTATATATAAGTCCATAGTTTTCCTTCTCTTTGGATCGACAGACAATTGAGCTTCTTCATTCTTCCTCTTTTGCTCTCAACACAGAAGTCGAAACATATCCTTCCCTGGGCCTCCGAACCAGTTATTATGAAAGTTTTCTCCTTACACAGACTCTACGCTCACTGTAGCAGGCGTTAAACTTGGATTTAGGATGGATAATTAGTGCATCTCATACTAAAGGTGATCCTGTGTCCTCTAGTCGAGCCTCAATGCCATAAACGCAGTCATGCAGTAAGTATTTCTTGCCTACGTTGTCTTATATTGTAGCAAGACCCTAGAGTTCTCTAGACGACCTGTGAACGCTGTTAGAAAAAGTGGAGACCCAAGCCCTCGCCAGTGTGCTCTGTATAGGCACCTGCACGTAGCAATAAACCTAACATTCCTGAGCTGCGGCACTCTGCTGCGTATCCAAGCGCCGTTCTTACTCCGAAATTATTTTTATCGAGTATATCGATATCAATATCCTATCGGAGCATTATCGAAACCATTTTTAAAGTACCGAACCTGCCTACGATATGGAACGCTGTAGTTGGCTTCGCACTCTCCGAGTTCCAGGGTTCAGAAATACACTCCCGTTGTCGAGTAGATACCTGACGAGGACTAATTTCCGCGTAGCGCCGCCTTGCAAATTGCGCATTCTACCTGTAGCTATTATTATTCCATATTCTCCAATTTTCAGTATGCCTTTTCGAACTACTGCGTGGGCGAGTCGGTTCTAGTCCTTGCAAGCAGCTATCCAGAGAAGATTCAAGAAGCTCAAGGGACGGGCTCAGCCGCGTTACCCAGGGTTATTCTGAAATGAAGGTTGGCCAACAATGAAGTCTGCTAGGATACCTAGTTTCTTGCACGTCCACTGCCGCACCAAGAAAAATGCTGAACCGGTCTGAGAATGTTGAGATACTATGTGATGGAACTGTTAGCCGGATATTGGTGGTTCTACCATAGCCTCAGCTGTAGGATTTGCAGTGAGGGTGGTTTGTTCTGTCTTAACTCGAAAATTAGCTTACTAGTTGTTAGGCTGCGAGTGGTTGACAATCCGGGGAATAAATGGAGAGTTGAGAGCTGACAGGATTCCGTGGGGATATTGGGAATGCTCGCGGGCTAGGGAAGGAGCGGAGGTTCATTTATATTTTAGTTGAGGTCTAGGCTAAGACACAGTTTAATTCTGTTCTTTCCCAGAACGCGGGCTCGCACACTTAGAAGGCTAGAATATACAGGAGCAGTTTGGAGAATCAATCTCTTGTCAGGCATACTATAGTCCAACCAGAAAGAACGTAAAAAGGGCGTCAAGAAAAGTGACAATCGTGATCGTATGAGAAATGATAAAAGCGTGCGCGTGTATTTTTGAAGTGGAAGTCGAGCTCTGACTAAACTACTGAGGCTCTGCGGCCCGCCCCGGCACTAAACTACTGACTATACCATTTTAGGGCATCCTCCACAGCGGTTTCCTTCGTCGCTAGGCACACTGGGGGCCGGGAGAACTACAAAGAAACGCTTGAACTGCGGTTCGAAGAAGGATCTACAGCTTCGGATTCGCTGTCTCACGTTTGGATGCAACTGGATCAATGGAGTTACATGGCTACATGAGATGGATATCACGGATACTGGTTGGTTGCTGGAAACCCAAGGGAAAGATGAAGCAAGAGCAACCGCTCCTTTGTTACTTCAACTTCGTGGAGAACAGTAAATAGAAGAACGCACTCAAGACACTTCACTTCTTTCAACTCCAGCGTTTTTGAGAAGGTTTAATTCTGTATTCCTTAAAATTAAACTCGTTAACAAAAGCTGCTTGTGAGAGGCTGGAAAAAAAGGAGGTGGTTGATGCGGGAATTTAGTGGGTTACTCTTTTACCTGGGCAGCTACCTACATACCTACCGGGTATCTATAGTGTTAGCGGAAGTGCCGCGTCGCTTGTCTCGCACCAGACCGATCCTCACGTGATTTTGAACCTCGTACTCGGCCTGTAAAATCCCACCCTGTTCGAGCGAAACCTCCACCCAGCGGAGCGAATTAGGGTTGAGGGTTTCGCGCGCCAGGTAACGTCTAGTGCGAGACAACCGCGCTGCGCTTATTTAGATTGCGCTTCCAAACAGTACACGCATGGTCCCTAGGTTTAGGTACTTAGGTACTTGTTGCATTTAACTTTCTTCGGTGATCCCGACCAGCCGCCCCACCAGCAAGTCATTCATGCCAAACTATGTGCAGGGGACTGATACATTTCAAGTGGGGCACCACTGAGCACACGCAAAAGCAACCATGGCGCTAGGCCCAGTTCAGCAGTTACTGTTTACCTGGCTGTCAAACAATCAATGACACATAGCAACCACCCCGCACTACACCCCACACCACACAACTACAACTCGAAGCACAGAAACAGACTTATATTCCTCTAATGTTCGGTATGAATCCCTTAATTCTGGTCCCTCGAATCAACCTATAGCAACCAAAATAAATAGCTAATCAGCCATTATAAATGCAGGAAGTTCCAAAACGCAAACTCCGTCTGGGGGGTTTGGAATGCAATCAGGTTTTGGGCAATCAGTTACATCTCCGACTCTGTGTCCAAAGGCGATATCTCCAGGCTATCCTCTAAAACCGACTATTCGACGAGATCTTACTCCAGCTCTAGAAAAACTGGATATAGGTACAACAAAGAATCTACCACTTCCTTGCTCGGTAGAGCTTTCCCCCCAGGCGGATATGATCGTGGCGCTACATCACAAAGATGGAGATGCGATTAAATACGTCGTTGAGTCAAGCGTCCTACGACTCGCTTCACCGGTCTTTCGAGCGATGCTGGGAGACAACTTCAGAGAAGGCGCCGAGCTTGTCAGCTCAAGGAATGAATTATACACTCTGGAATTACCCGAAGATAATGCGAAGGCTATGTACACCCTCCTTTGTATCCTTCATCATACCAGTCGACAGGTTCCGACAGCAATATCCCAGTCGGAGCTTCTACACATTGCCATTACTGCAGAAAAATACGACTGCTACGAGGCTCTGTTCCCATGGACTCAGCTGTGGCTTCCCCGGGCAAAGACTATAGAGGACGACAATGACGCTCTTCTTATTGCATGGTCCTTCCGAGATAAGGCGCTTTTCGAAGTAATATCCCGAGTCCTGATTCTGGAATGTCCTACTACTCCGGATGGCACAATTATCACCAAATCCGGTGGCCCCTTCCATGAAACCGTTCCGGAAAGTGTACTGGGTAAGTGAACCTATGTACAAGCTCTGGGAAACTAGCCGTTAATGTTTCAGCAGGCGAAATTCTTCGACGTAGAAACAATGTCGTAGACAAACTTCTTGACGTCTGTTCAGCCTACACTAAACGATACGCCCGTAGCGATGGTCCACTTCATTGCAAAGAAGCAGTCACGCCATCTCGGGGACAAGGCTGTGATACCCTGATGCTAGGCGCAGTCATCAAATGCCTTCTTTCAACATGTCTTGACCCAGAGAACCACGCATCGCAAAGGCAGCACAGCGCAGTGCATATTTCCGATTTACTTCATGGACTCAAAGAGAGTATCTTAGGATTTGTGCGGCAAAGTTGTTGCCCAACGCCACCACGACCTGGCTTTGGCGGCGCGGCACAACCTCAGGGGTCGTCGGCCTTTTGTGCGATTCATGGAGATGAGAATATGTGTCCGGGAGCAACATTCCATGTGAAATGTAACTTTTTACCGCAGATGCTGAAGGAGGTAAACGAGATTTTTGACAGAGTGGTAGGACTCAGTCTAGATGACTTTGATTCTAGGAAGGCGTTATTTCGGACGGATTTTGCAGATCGTTAGATGATGAGGGGTTGTAACTTGGGTGGCGTTTAGTTCTATCGGGAGACGACTAGGACCTACACCGCACACCGGATTAGTTTTGACAGTGTTTTAGGAGTTTTTGGTTCTTATATTATTGGGCGATGTTAGTAAATCGATATCTTAGATGCGTTTTTGGTTTGTTTTAGTCATTGTATTCAGCCGTTCGTGGCTATGGTGTAAAAGGATGAAGGTGTTGTGTGATGGTAGGTTATGATTCTGGACGGCACGAAATTGAAATGATTTTTACAACTTCATTACTGTGACACGATGTCGTGAGGTTTTCAACATGGTTGGGGCGACTGAATAGGTTGGGACAATCACCTTCATCCCCAATACTGTACCGGCAGATGAGGTTGCGACGCCAAAAGTCAGCATAGGATGTCCGTCCCGAAAATATCGTGGTTGTCAGCGTCAGAATTCGATGCCCCATACCCAAAGTTGTCAGCAGCGAGTGTATTCCCTCCTAATGAAACCGAAGTTGGGGGTTTACTGGCACAATTTCTCTGCCGGTCCACCCTTGACACCATCGGTTCTAGCTGTATTTTTCAGACTTTGGCATACCACTGAAACTCCCTCCACTTCTGGTTCATCTCCGGGCCTCCCTCTTTCTGGGTTTCCCCCCTCCAATCCTTCATCCTTTATCATAAGATTGGGCCCGCAACCATCCACAACATCATCTCTCCCTAACAGGGCTTCAGAATGTGTAGCATAACTAGACAAGCCTATCCGCTGGGAATTGGTTAGCGACAGCTGTTTCATTGAAATTCCTTGTCACTGGCAGCGCGTCCTAACTTCATTTACCAGTACAGTACCACCAAATACACAGGTATCGAATTATTGCTGACATCCGGAATGATATCTTCTCAATTGGGACCTCCCAGACCATTCGGCCATCGTCAGGGGTCCGGGCCTTTGAGGGCACGCAGGAAAGGGTGACACCCAGGTCATCCATGAACGCACAGGAACATATCACCATCGCACAAATGTGTTTATGTTGCGAGGATAGAGAATCTAGAATGTAATTAAAACATAAGGGGCCATCAACTATAAATAAAGGAATATAAACAAACTCGTAACCAAATTCCGGAGAGATTCCATGAACCGATGTCCTTCCAACACCCACACAATCATTGAACGTAGCTTATATCCTCCCTTAGATCCCCATAAAATCTTAAATGTATGAAAGATCCCCAAACGGTAAGAAAATCAGACCCTCATAATCTCCTTTCCGGACTTTGCAGACTTCTCCGGGGTATCTTTGATCCTTCACGCTTTGACATTGATTTTCTTGCTGTCCTCTTTGCCTTCCGCATATGCAACCTTATCCCTTACGGTATTATCCTTCTTCCTTCCACTGCGGAGCTTTATACCCTTCATTTCCAAATAATCCTCAGCAACCTTTTTGGCGTTATCGCGGAACAAGACTAATTGCTGGGTGGATTTCCACGGAACAGAATTGGAATCGGATTTTGATTTAGAGTTGGATTTGAAAATGGATTTAGAATTTGGTGTGTAATTGGGATCGGAACTGGAATCAGGTTCGTATTCTGAGTGCTTTCCATCTTCCTCCTTCTGCTCCTCTCTCTGAGTCGTCTTTTTCAATCCCTTCGGCCCCGTTAGCCTTTCGTCTTCGGCCATTCTCATCATTTCCATCTGCTTGACTCTTTCCATCTCTTTTTTACTTTCCGCCCAAGCCAAATCCGTCAAGCCTTGAGCTACACCCAGGGAATAGCTTTTGCGAGCCGCCACTCCGATTTTACCCTTTGCCCATTGTTGAATAAGGTTGTGTGTCATCTCAAAAGCAGTAGCCGCTGCAATTGTGTTGGAAGGGATACCATAGAAGTGCTGGTCGATGCGGCTTCGGTTCAGATAGGTCGTGTTATATACTTTGGATCCAAAAAACTTTGCCATTGCGCTGGCAAGTATGGACACGAACGGCTGATAATCCACCTTTCTACCCGGAATTGGCAAAATGGTAACAACACTGCAGCCTGCAATAATAGAACTGCTTGTTTGTTTGCCATTACCAATTCCAGACAGATTCTTCTCATTTTCTTCCTCCATAACCTCGGCCAGTTTGACATTGTGACGGGCCATTAGCTTGTGCGCCATCTTTAAAGCCCTTTGTGCTTCAGACTCTGAGGGATTAAGATTGCGATCTCCCTTTCTTAAGCAGCTTCTGATTGTGGTTTTGATACGCTCGAGCTCATTGTTTGGGGGCGGTCTGGAGTCTGGTGCAGTTGATTCGCCCGGAATAGTCGTCCGGGCAATTTCCTTAATAATCGCCTTTTGGGTCTTGATTTCCGGCCTTTGCATATGTTGGTTAGAAAAAGACAGGCAAACAGACTGAAAACCGGAGAACGTACTTGGGCTTCTTGAAACTCTTCTTCTTAGGTATCTCTTCAACACGAGCTCGTTTGGATGTTGGTTTAGACGTTGATGGCTTCCGTGACTCATTGGCGGTCTTCGGATTGTGGGACGGAGTGATTTTTGGAGCTGTCGAGCATTGAGATGTTTGTGAGGATTCTCCTGAACTCTGAGTCTCCGCCTTAAAATCGTTCCTTTCTGGTTGCGGGATTCTATTTAGTGCAGGAACCAGCAAGTTGCAACATTGATATCGTAGGCTCCAGAACATGGGGTGACGTATACCCGTCTTGGGGCAAAAGATAGCTTCGGATTCGGCTGCCATTCTGATTACAAATGTGGGTACGTATTTTCTCGGACTGTTGGGGTTACGGAGGATGTGCGCTTTGGGTTGGAATGGTATTTTGATGGGTAATAAGATAGAAAGAACGAATGTAGGAGGGTTAGTTGGGTAGAAGTAGTGCGCACTGAAGTAATAAATGATTTCTGTGCTCGAAATCCAGCAAGCGCTTGCGAAATCTGGGAACGAGAGCGAAGGGTGTGTGTGTCTTGTGTGACCTACTCTATTTGAAACTAGCTAACAAAGAGCTGAGGTCCAAGCACACTCCAAAAGAAGATCATCTGAAGGGCCAGCACTTGAAGTGAGAGTTTGAATCCTGACGTGACTAGGAGAGACACTGGTCTGATAACAGTATCCTATGTTGGTAGTGGATGACTTCCCTTTGGATAGTAAGTAGATATTGTATTTATTTTCGTTCCAACAGTTTCTAACCACCCTCGGATGGTCTCTAATAATTTTCTAGTCTATCAGACGGCTAGGATATGGCGTTTGCTAGGCGCTAGTGAGAAAGAAAGCCGTCTAATAGATTATGCAATTTCCAATGCGGGAGGTGTATTTGCTTTTCTGATTTCCTAGAAGATTGCAACAAGTAATCTAGAGCGGGTATTCTATCTACGGAAAATCTTCCTACAATTGTACTTAGATAGATAAGTAAGAGTTTTAACTTTGCTGTACTCTACCTAGTCCTAGTCAGCTTCGGATTGGTCTTTTGCTTGCGCAGAACGTCCGGCCTCCAGGGGCGCAATGAGCGCAATGTTGGGTTCAGGACATCTACTCAGAACAGAACCAACATGAAGGAACAACCGTGATTGAATGAAGTGACAGTATAGTAAGGGAGCTCAGACCAATTACCACTCTCCAAAACATGAGTAACTCTTACTTAACTCTAGACCCAGAGTAGCAGCCAGACACAATGACAGATTCAACACCATGAGATCTCGATGTACAAACATTACGTCACTCCCACTTCTGTACACACGCCCATTGTTCGGACAGCGGTGCATTACCTTCTCGTGGCCTATAATAATCCTTACACAGCTGCATGAAATTCCTAGTCGCAGGATAAACCACTTCTCCCCTAGGATCGGCACCATTCTCCAACAAAAACCTTGCCACTTGTTCCTTCCCATTTAAACTTGCGGCCCTTAGCGCTGTGCACTCATCACCTTTGCCCTCACAAACATTCGCACTATGCTTAATAAGAAGCTTCACTATTGCTATTATCGTTGATTCGTCGATCTCTGCTGGAGTAGCTATTAAAAGGGACTCTATTGTACTTGCACTTGCTTCGAGCAGAACACGGGCTACCGAGATGCTCCCAACGCTCACAGCCATTAAGAGATAAGACTCGTAGAAACTTATGCCTTGACTGACTCGCAGACCATGGGAAAACAAGATGCTGAAGTTCGTTGGATTTATCGTGCATGATGATCGCGTCGAGCGGTGAATAACCATACTGACACAGGCCGTTAAAAGTAGGAAGCAGCGCACTAGTAGAGAACGCCATGAAGGAGTGGAGAAATAACGGTTGGCCTGAAGGAACGAAGAGATGTCGTTGAAGGTGGGAAGGATCTCGGCAATGCGGAGGTGGAGTTCGGCAGGGAGCGAGAGAAATATAGGCCGTGCCATCTTAGAGCGATCTGTTGAGAATCGTGCAGTCTGAGATTCAAAGGATTCTTGTTCCTATGGGCAAAGCTAGATTCCGAAAAGAGGTTTCCGGGTGTTGGATAATGGGATCCAGGAAGAGAATGTGCGGCTATGGTTTAGCTTGTAAAGTGACGTTGAAATAAAGTTGACGCCGAAGCTCACATCACGTGGCCGAACCCCGCTACGTGTCAACGTGCTGAGCAACTGAACCCCGCTCAACCACGAAGCCCATACCATTCTCCCAAGCTACTTAATGTCCGTATATTTCACCCCAAATACACCTGGCACTCGGAGAGACCGGCGGAGCAGGAACTCCAATGATGCAACATCCGTGTCGCCTAGTGAGTCAATGTAGGGATTGTTGACCGTGATTCATGGCTAACGGACAAGATAGCTTCAAGTCCTACACCGCCTGCTGATCATCCAAACTACCCACCAAGGCCAAGTGTGCGACCGGAGCCCACAGCCGTGGCAGCTGTCGTAGCTCGTGTCAGTGTAAACAACAAATCCCTGCCTTCGTCGGTGGTGCTATCTGCAACGGGAGACATGATTGTAGAACTACTCTCCGAAGACGAGGAGCCTGTCACGACCCAGTGTACTGTTGAATCCCGGATTCTACAGCTCACCTCTCCGGTATTTCGTGTCATGCTTGGCGGGAACTTTAAAGAGGGAGCCGATCTATCCCGTGCTTGCAAACAGAACCGCGAACTCTACAAGCTAGCACTGGAAGACGACAACGCCAAGGCTATGCTCACTGTCCTCAGTATCATTCATCACAATCCCCGCGACGTTCCGAAGGCCATTTCTCTTCCGGAGTTAGTGGAGATTGCGGTAATCTCCGAGAAGTATTCCATCTATCTGCCTTTATTTCCATGGATTGAGATGTGGCTTCCGCCTGTGAAGGATCTTGCGTTGAGATCCAGGAACGAAGATTATCTCATGGTTGCCTGGGCATTCAGGGATAAAGTCCTATTCGAACAGTTGACCCGCATTTTGATTTTGGAATGCAAGATCGCTGCGGGGTCCGACAGTGATATCGTAACCAAGTCCAGTTGTGGACTACATGAAGGCATTCCCAATAGCGTAGTGGGTAAGTTGAATTGCATATACTGTGTGCCAAAATCGCAGGCTGCTAATGATGAAACAGCCGAGATCAGTCGACGCAGAAATGTTACGATAGACTCTTTACTAGCTATCTGTTCAAAGTACGCAAAATATTACGTACCATATGGGCCTCCGATCAGGTGCAAGAAGGCAGCCACCGATAGCAACCTTTGCGATACAGTGATGTTGGGGACCGTTATTAAATGCCTCTCTTTAATTGAACTGATGCCAGAAAACCACACCCAGGCTCGTCGATGGAGTGCGGAAACTATCCTAGATCGTCTGCACAATTTAAGGAACACTATCAATGGACTGGTGCGCGATAAATTTTGTAGCGGAAGTGTCGTACCAAGCGGTCATTGGTGGGAAGATCATACTTGCAAATTCCATGGAACGAAGGAAAAGTGTCCCGGGACGGTGTTTCACACCGAATGCAGCTTTCTTCCGCAGATTCTTGTTGAGGTCAACAAGGTTATTGATGACGTAAAGGGACTCAACCTTGACGATTATGATTCTAGGAAGGTCTAGTGATAGTTTATGGGACTCTGTGTGGAGTTGTTGGAAGCGGCGACGTTTTCTTGAGATACCAAATGGGCCCAATAGTTCATTGCATTTCTTACATTATTTATGCTTCTATAATGATTATTTTAAGGATATTTGGCTTTGTCTGATCGCTTGCATAGTCCACGCCTAAGAACTATTTCCCGCAGAAGTCGTACAGTGCCTTTAAGCCTTTTAGTTCCAGCCGACAAATATTCCTCATACCATTTTAGGGTTGCCTTCTTCAGCTCGTGCCCCTGGAACGACCGTTCACTATACAGATCCAAGTTCATCTCCCAATCGCCAACACCTACTATCTCCACTCTCCGCCTAGCCCATAATTCTATACTTGTGAACAATGAATTATCAGTACGTGTTATGCTTGAGCTTCGAGTGAATCGAATCGGGTCGATTTCCTATATGTGGAGGTGCCGGATGTAATCAGTTCTCTGGCCTAGCGTACGGGACTTTCTCGTCGGTCAGTACATGTACTCCGCGTTCGAGACTATACATAAGTAGGTATCTTATTGGGGGCCGACAAACCTGTAAGCCTATTGAACGATGTTTTTCACTTGTCACCCTTATAAAGCCATTTCAACAAGACTTATCTTGAAATAAGCCGCAGTTCTCCAGGGCTGCTAAACTTGTTTCTTGAGGGGAGGCAGGCGGGTTTAGAGGTCGTGGCATTCAGAGTGAAGATGCCCATAGTGCCCTCCGTTGTGTAGCGGTATTGGGTTGGGAAGCCACAACTTGGACCCAGGTACTTTTTATTTGGGGAGTGGCGGGGAAATGGATATATATCATATCCGCTAGGAGATGAATACAGTATGATTACAAACAAACTTGTTTCTAACTTTTATCAGAAGGTGTGATGTCGGAACTCAATACCCCACTTACCCCTTCGGATGTTACGTCATCTCTGTGCCGGTCCATATCCTAAGATTCTTTGTCAACTCCCTACGATACTTGTGCAATATATTACCTGGTTCCTTATGTAGATGTGGGTACAGATGTGGCTATTAGTAACAGTGGGCTGCTAGAACTAGAACCCTACTTGATGATTTCATACCTCAGACTTGTGCACCACGGGAGTGGCCTGTGAAGTGGATAAAGCACAAGGGCGGCCGAGAAACTTCAAGTCCCACATTGGAATTCCTAACAGAGCTCCTCCTCGCTGTCTCTGTGGTAGCATAGGGTCACACAAAAAGGCGCTCCAGTCTGAGGCAGCATAGAAGAAGTGAAGCGGGTTGGAGGGTGAGGTATTCCAGAGTGAGCGAGGGTGCAAATTGAATTATTTTCACGACAGCGCACTGAGGGTTATTCTACATATTAATTCTCAGAGGGGGTCATCCTAAAGAATACGGAAGTTCCGGAGGGGTTTGTCCTGCATAAAATCTAAAGCTATTATTTGACCACCCCATTCATCAAGATGGCCAAACCAACAAGATCCCAGATCTCGAACCCACTCCATATCGTCTACCAGAAATGAGGTGAGCACAAGACGAGGCGGGAAGATGCACAGCTGGCCCAAGACATCCCGCCAATCTGGAATCATAATCTAGGAATCACTAATGACTTTACGTCTCCACCATTCTGCAAAAATTAACGTTCAAGCCGTCCCTATCTTTGTCGTAAGATAAAGTTTCCAAATGAAGCATACCCAGAGGTTTTGTATAATTCTACCCCATGGTGGAAAGAAAATGAAACATGTGAGTTGCACGACTCGAAGGATTCTTGAAATTTTCAAGCTTTGGCCCGACAGATACACCAAGACAATGCTTCCAAAAGCTGCCATATCAAGATGCACAAACTAGGGTGCTAAGGTTTATTCATGGCCTGTACACGCAAAGTGATTGTTAAATGTTTATGAACTAGCTCTGGTAAACGGGAGCCGTATTTGATATCAGGCTGCTTCATCGAATGGCGTTTGGAAATAGGGAGCTTGCTCTAGTACCGATACCGGCGATGTTGCTGTATATAAGGTTATTGAGCGGCAGTGGAAAAAGCGCATATTATTGAGCTTCAGTATCTCTTTGCATTTTTCCTTTTAATAAGACCCAATGTTTACCATCCCTACAGTAGTTTCCATTGTGCAATAAAGCGCGTGCCCCCAAAGACAAGTTCGATTTCTGCATACCCGCAGCAGCAACCCCCCAGCGCCCACAGAAACACCAGCCCAAACGGCAAAAAAACCGCTACAAAGGAACTTCATTCACCCGCCTTCCCAGCGCTGTACTCAGCACATATCTATTTCCCAACTTTTGCTTCTTCACTGTCGCATACCCAGTACTTATGATGACAGCGGCTCAGGGAAACCGAACCCTGGGGGACGCCGCAGTGAGTGCCTACTTCCTGTCGACTCCCCCAGTGAACCCTCAGGTTCTGATGAGAAGCAGTTTTGCGAGTTATTGCTTAGCCAATTCGAGGGCGTTGGTGGCGCTGTAGCGGGCAGATTCTGAGTCGTCTGATCTGGTGATAACGGAAGAAAGGCCACCAATCTGTCTCGCTTCTCGGTTTCCTATACTCGGTGTTAGCCCAAATCAATAAGAAACGGCGGAGGAAAGAAACCTGATCAATCTTTAACTGTATCTCCTTCGATAGTGCATTCCAGCGTTCAATGGCTTCGCGGAATTGTACTATGATGGCAGGGGCAGGCGGAAACCTGGGGGTACACTTTATTATTAATGTATCGTGTAGGTGTATATAGGTAGCTTACTTATTTTCGGCCAACGCAGTATCCAATGCCTCCCGAACTTGTTCAATAGCCTGGGTTTTCCGTTGTGCATAACTCTGGGCATAAACCTGTGTCAAACCGGGCGTATCACCCGGGTTTAAAGTGTCCCAGCCCTTCTTCCCCACCGGCGATGATCGGTCGCACAAAGACACTAGATACTCGACATCTCGTAGAACATTTGGCATCGCACCCGCCCAGATTTTAATTTCGGCCCGTACTTGCGTGGCCGTGGATAGGGGCGGTATGCCGGAAAGAGGTGTCTTTGGGCGTTTGGCGGGAACGCCGGTGTCAAGTTTGCGGAGGCTTTGAGGGTCGGCTGTGCCGTCGGTACTAGTCGGCTCTTGGAAGCGGAGGATTTCGGTGGAAGTGGTAGGCTCTGCGTCTGTGTCGTTGAATGGAGTGATCTACCCAACATGGGAATTCAGCATATTGTCTTCTCTTTGTGTATTGGAATATTCTGGAGGCAAGGCGTACCGCTTCGCAGTAAAGATTCAAAAACTGCATATCGGCTTGATTCCATAACACAACAGCCTGTTCGATGTTACCGTTCAGGACGTAGCATTCCATAGGATCCGTCGGCAGACTGCTTTCAGTTAGCTCGCCGTTCAAGAAATCCCGGAATGTTTATACATACAATCTCTCCCTACAATCCAGCACTTGCCTCAACGCCAGCACCATTGCTTTCAAGCCCTGAAGCTTTTCCTCTCTAACCGCAAATTCCTTCTCCACATCCTCACGATTTCCGTTGGTCCACCTCTTGCAAACTCCGTCAATGTCCCCCCATTGTCCGTCTAATAGCCGATAGAGCGCTTTTTTGACATCGATGGGGTCTTGGAGATTGAAGACTTCTTTCGGGGCTGAGTAGACGGAGAGACTTGCCGTTGTGTCGCCAATGTGGAGGAAAGGGAACTGATATTTCAAGGGGCGGAGGGGTACCATTGAGGTCATGTTGTTGGAGGTTGTGGTAATGATGTAGCAGAGATGTTGTGCTTTGTGGGGTGGGCTGCAGGGCGGAGAGATGGTAGGGGTTGTTGACATCTAAAGCTAGCCCCCACATACCAAGCAGACCGAATAAGTTCCGAATATACTTACCTTTAAGTAGGTAAGTACCTACTCAAAGTGCATGGACTTCTTTGGCTGCATGATAAGTGCAATTACTCCCGTGTTTTGGATTAATATTCTTTGTTGCCGAGTGAGATTGTGTGTTGGGGAATGTTTGCCTGCCCTAAAGCACGTCGCGAGTCCCAGCACCACAGTTCTTTGTTTGATCATCGCAACACAACCCCTTCGGAATATTTCTCCCAACCTCCTTTCATCCTTCGTCGCTCTCGCTTCTTTGCAACCCCACACTCCATCTCGACCCCACCCACGTTTCTTTCTCCCCGCGAAAGACGACGATCAAGGCTTCAGTTTCGAAAGGTTTACTACTAATTACGCATCATAATGTCGTGGAACGATTCTGGTGTTACTGCTGATAGCGAGTGTTTCCTTTATTTTTTCGATACCTCCCTTCAATCCCTGCTTTCATTGCCTGTCATCTGTTGCATTCATCCATACCCTATGCTTGTCTAGATGCTGGGTATATGTTTGATTGGCTCTACACAATGATGTTCTATCGTTTCATATCTCTTTATCAATTTTTGAGCTTTGAAAGTTGCTAACTTTCATCACTCCTTAGCCTGGGCCGCGCCCTCTGCTCCCGAGGATTCTGGCTTTAGTGCTGGTCCTCCTCCCGATACTGAACGTAGCAACGGTTACGGTGGTTCGAACGTTGGTGATGCTGTAGCTGATGGCGATGCTCCTGGTCGTGATAATACCTGCCGCTAGTATGTTTCCACCTCTCTTGCTTTCAACTCTTCTATCGTTGGCAGAATGGTACTGATGATTCGTGCTAGTTGTAAGGAAGAGGGTCATATCGCTCGTGAATGTCCTACCAAGCCCGCCAACGATGGTGCCTGTTTCAATTGCGGCGAGCAAGGACATAACAAGGTGGACTGCCCGAATCCGAGAAAGTTCACTGGTACCTGCCGTGTTTGTTCCCAGGAAGGTCATTCGGCTCGCGAATGCCCGGAAAAGCCTCCTTCTATATGCCGCAACTGTCAGGAAGAAGGTATTTATTCTCCATGATATGCTTTCTTTTTCCTTGATCGGACTGTTGCTGATATGTACTGTTTGCAGGCCATCACTCCAGTGAATGCACCAATCCAAGGAAAATGGACACGAGCCATATCAAGGAACGTGACATGGAAGAGGCTTGGGCCGATATGAAGAAAGCCAACGACGAGGAAGGCTTTGATGCCTTCAAGGAGCACATGCTTGAGTACATCAAGGCCAATCCCGGAATGGGTCTTGATGAGCTTGAGCTTGCCTTCCGTAGCCAGGACTTCCACTACTATTTGTACGCGTTGACCATTGAGGTCTCATACGACAAGTGTTTGGTTGGACCTCACGGAGAGAAGGACGCCAAGTACATCTGGACTCTGAATAAGGCTCCTCGCCCTCGTCGCTCCAAGTCAATTGCTCATCGCATGGCTGGGACTCCTCAAGAGAACCTGGAGCGTCTCAAGAAAGCTGGTACTTTGGAGGATGAACTTGGACCTTTCTGCCATAACTGCAAGGGTACGTCTCTAATACTCGACCTCTTATGATGGTCTTTACAGAGCTAACTTGGTCTAACAGAGAAGGGTCATCTCCGTGCTAGTTGCCAGCTTGAAATGCCTGAAGATGACATGAAAGATCGTGTTGTCCTCAAGTGCTCCAACTGCCAGGCTCTCGATCATCGCATCCGTGATTGCCCCGAGCCCCGCAAGAACTTTGCTGCTTGCAGAAACTGCGGTGAAGAGGGACACAGGTCCACTGAGTGTGAGAATCCCCGTGTAGCCGGCCCTGATACCGAGTGCCGTAGGTGTAATGGAAAGGGTCACTTTGGCAAGGATTGTCCCGAGAATGCTGGACGTTCCGATGAATGCTATAACTGCGGGTAAGTCTTCACCATCCATCTCCTTTGTTGCAACTCGCGCTAACCCAGTAACAGTGAATCAGGCCATCGCAGTTCCGATTGCACCAACGAACGCGTGATGAAATGCCGCAACTGCGACGAACGTGGACATTCTGCTAAGGAATGCCCCAAGCCTCGAGACATGGCCAAGGTCAAGTGCAATAACTGCAGTGAAAGTAAGTCCAACCTTTACCGTTCCTTCTATGATTTCTTTTCTGGTTGCTAACTATGTGCATAGTGGGTCACTTCTCCCGCAGCTGCACCAAGCCGAAAGCAGCCGAAGACGAACCCGAGGAGGTTGTCTATGGTGGCGGTGCTACTATTTCTTACGATGACAAAATCCCCTCTTTCGAAAGTAACTCTGAGCCAACTTGGGGAGCTGGTACTGAAGAAATCCTCAACTCTGTGGTACTTAAGCTAATTGTGTTGCAGATTCGTCTACTCCTGAGGTCAGCGTTGGATGGTGAATAGTAGAAGGGTATTCTTCAAAAACATCTTTTCGAATGTCTCATTGATGTCATCATCTCTGGGTAGAAAGTTTCTTTTGTTTTTTGAGTACTGTACTTAGTGGATGGGGATAAACAAATATGTCAGAAGGGAGTCGAATTTGCACACCGTTCCATCACTTAAGCACTTAAGCACATCTTCAATATATATTTGGTTTGTCTGTGACTAACATTCGTATCGTATTTCAATCGTTCGTTACTGCTTATGATGATCTGTCGTGCATTGCGAGTTCCCAATGGTGGTTCCAATTAGGGCTTGCGAAACAAACGTCCAAAAACCGCTCAAGAGGGGGCTTATTGGTTACAAGTTACGGTGGCGGCTTCGCCGCCCTTTGGAGGTACCCAGATAGATCATCTCCAGCTCAACTCCCAGGTATACCTTACCCCTGGCTTTCAAGTGCTTGGAGGGTACCAAAAGTTGGGCACACT
>Ga0307512_10002906_pt1 | contig 20754 bp, 23 predicted proteins | sample 14_EM_MG_FD_200267 | JGI IMG/M metagenome (GOLD analysis project Ga0307512, IMG submission 200267) | Populus trichocarpa ectomycorrhiza microbial communities from riparian zone in the Pacific Northwest, United States - 14_EM | ecosystem: Host-associated > Plants > Roots > Unclassified | place... | reverse complement strand
GCGACGCGTGGTATTGAGGCTGGGCGCGGAGTAACCCGCCACCGGGGTGTCTCTGACGGCTCTGACGGAGCGCGTCCACTCTGACGGAGCCATTCCGCCCGGACGGAAATATTTTTTGCTGATGTCTCACGGATGAATTGAGCCTCAGCACTTGGTGTGCCTCCCATAGTCCACCTCTGGATCAACCACCTCCAAGTACTCTAATCGCCCTCGATCATAGTCTGCTGCAAGTGCATCTGTAAACTGCCTCGATCACAGCCCTTAGTGCATCTCTGTGTTCACTCGATCTCAGGCTCCAAGTGCATGGTCGACCTCACTTACTCACGGCCTCTCAGTGCATCTCTGAATTCACTCAATCTCGGTCTCCAATTGCATCTCCAAACTAGCTCTATCACGGCCTCCCAGTGCATCTCTGCGTACACTCAATCTCTGTCTCAAATTGCATTTCCAAACTCGCTTGATTATGGCCTCAAAGTGCATCTCCAAACTCGCTCGATCATGGCCTCCATGTGCATCTCTGAGTTCACTCAATCTCGGTCTCCAATTTGATCTCCAAACTCACTCGATCACAGGCTCGGAGTGTATCTCTGAGCTCACTCGATCGTTATCATCCCGCACACCTCAATATGCTCTCAATCACCATCTGTCAATAAGTACCTATATCGATACATATATACATAGATGAGAATACAAACCGAATGCATAAGTTTTGAAAATTGATACATGATACATAGTAGCTATGATTTGGAGGCACACCAGCAGCATTCCCAAAGAAGAAATTTCTCCCAGACTGCTCTACAGTGATTCAACATGCTCCCAGGTGCTTCCAGGTGCACCTGAAGGCCACTACATCGGTCCAGTAAACTCGTACCCATCGCCTGGGCCATGAGACCCATGTAATTCTCAGTTAGAGGGTATGAGGTTCTGTCGGTGCCGTCACAGCTGTCCGGATCTCCCTGGTCTTTCTGATTGGAACTAGAGTTGTTGCTGATGGTTGCCGGTACAGTATTGAAGACTGCTTCTGGCCTTACAGTGATGATTGTGCAGTATGCTCTCGCGATGATATATTGATCAACTAGACCAAGAAATAGAAGCACGAAAAGCAGGGATCAACAGTGCTGGAATGGCTGTGAGAATTTTGTCTCTACTGTAAAGCCAACAAGTGCCATTTTCAAGACTCAGAGATTTTCTTTCTCAGTTTGACATTGGTCACAATCAGATTGGCATTTAATGGGATTGTACATGAACAATCATGTTTCGAACAAATCTGGAGTCCATTTCGGTTTTGCAGGTGCTTCTTGGATTCACAAACATAGTCTAGCTGGTCATCAGGAACTGTGCACAGGTAACAACACTCATGTGAGAGCGACCGAAGAATGCATAGACTTCCAAGATGTCAAAACAGCCCAAATGGGAATGGACTCAGGACGATGAATGCGTCTTCCCAAAATTGAACTGGGCCACCACCCATGCACCCATCCGCAAGGTTGTTGATCCAGATAGGCCAATTATTCTCCATACTCATACATGTGGCTTCATAGGCATTGGCAAACTCAACCAGTATGACAGTTTCGGGACTCGGAAGCTGGTAAAGTTCCACTCTCCGTACTGCTCAGGTGCACAATAGAACTCCGATAGGTATGCTCAAGATATCTTGCCCATTGTGGAAACTTTGAAGCAATGGCATCACCTCCTTGCAGCAGCCCATGATAAGATCCTCATACAAGGTAATGACAAATATCTAGAGTAATTCCAAATCTCAAACGAGTTCTGCCAGTGAATGGCTACATCGACAGAGGTTTTCTATTCATGTGACTTCAGCATTAAATATCAAGAATGGAGGTATTACCCACATCAGCAAAAAATAAATCCATCCCGGCAGAATGGCTCGGTAAGAGTGAAAGTACTCCGTCACAGCCGTCGTACAAACCCTGGTGGTGGATCATTCCAAGTTGCCAGATCAATGTGGCTATTGACAATCCATCGCTCGTTCCATCGGTCTCCTGTCTTACTACTAGTAGCTATCTCTGGAATTACTTGCGCGCAGCCGACGATGTTTCCCACGCTGAAAACTAGCAATGGAACGGCTGCCAGTGCTTTTCTCACCTGTACAAATTTCAAGACTGGATCCAAGTTACCCGACTTTGCAGTAATTGTGGTAAGCGCCAGGGCTAACCAGTAATCAACGAAAGCTCCATCCTCGTTTTGGAGCTTGATTATCAATAGTCATTGCAGTTGCCACAGAAGACGCCCATTCAGCGCGCCTAACACCTCCCTGGGGGTTGCTTTACCCACACCCAGGTATTCTGTCGATCACCTGCACGCCTGCGATGGCTCCTTGTGCATCGAGACATCCGAGATATACGTTTACCCTCGAATTACTCAACATGAATCGGAATAGGATGTTACATGCAGAGCTCCATTGTGTGCAGTTGTTCATTCGATAAATACGTCTGGTTATGACTCTGATGCTTGACAAACTCCCGCGTGCCGCTCTATGTTGCAATGCGGTGCGTTGCGTCTTGCGTATTGACAAGTAATACTCTAAAGTCATTGATCATACCGTCAGGATGCTTTCCATCACGGCGGTTCTGGGGTCCCATGAATTCTGGCTTCACATATGCCTGGGAGGTCAGGGGGGCTGCCAGATCAGCACCGGAAGGGAACACTTTGCAGGCGGCAGCGCTGTTCTCCTAACGCTGAGCGAGAGTCTTGGAGATTGAGTAGTGTTAGCAACGGTTCCGTTTTGGGACCGTTTCTACTATAGCGGGTTGAACAAAACCCGGAACCGGCCGGTTCGGTTCCGGTTTTTGCCAAACGGTTCCCTTCATTAAGTCGACCAATATTGATCAGAGAATTTAGAGCTTGGTATGTGGATTATGCAGCTTTGCATGGCGCATCTTTTGGTGCTCTCCGATTTTCGATATCTTCAAAACTAAGCAAGTGGCTTTGAAAATACAGTGATTTTTCGCCCAAAAACCATGTTTTTGCACCATCGCTTGCAGAGTTTTGAAGATATCGAAAATTGGAGACCACCAAAAGATGCGCCATGCAAAGCTGCATAATTCACTTACCAAGCTCTGAATTCTCTGATCAATATTGGTGGACTTAATTGGGCAGTTCACGTAAAAAATCGTCGATTTTTGATGTGGTATGGCCGTTGCCACGCAGACCTATAAACCCGGCCGGTTCCAAATATGGAACCGTTGCTAACACTAAGATTGAGCTCTCTGATTTCAAATCAGAGAATGTGATACTGAAAGGTGATTACTTGTGGCAGGTAGGTAAGATTGTAATTGGAGGTGTTCCGACCGTCCTTGACGTTCGTTTTATGTGCTTGTTTATGTCCCTGGGCAGAATACAGTTTCAAGGCTCCAGATTGGCGAATCTGTTCAGCCCAATAAGCCATCACGTGGATCTTCGGAATGTTGATGTCGGCATCTAACTCGTGGAAACTATCTCTCTCTTGGCTGATATAATACCGCAAGGCATTCCTTTCACGCTGCTTCGTGGACGGTGTCGCAGAACCAGCATTTGTTTCATGATCTACCTTTCCCTCTTTCACAATTTCCATTGCAAAGTCATTGGCTTTAGCCTTTGCCTTTTTGCCGGCTCGCACTAGGAAGCAATCATCTTTGAATGTATGAGAAGGATGTGGGGCGTCCTCCATGTAGCTCCAGGTTTCATCATTGTGGGATTTATATCTAGCATACATATAGAATCCTAACAGTTTCCGTGTGCACTTAATTGGGTAATTGAATATGGGACGCTGAGCGGGGCTTCCACCTCGTAGAGACTGGGTTACAACTCCAAGCAAATACGGGCTCATTTGCTTCATCTCCTGCCCATTCCATTGAGAAACGTCCTCAAATGACTTATTTTTTGTGGTGAGGTCATGGTAGGCAAGCACAGACAACCAGATTGCATTGTACTTGTCGAGCGGTTCACGTGTCTTCCTGCAGTGGAAAACCATCTTCTGGAGGTGGTCAAGCATGCTGATCTGCATTGTATGGAGGAGGTCAGGCTTAGGGACATCGCTCACAATACAGGGAATATGTCAAAACACATTGAATCCTCTGTGAACATGGCATGATGAGAGTTCGGCATCGGCTGCCTTGGTGTTGGTATGGCTGAATGTTCTCTATAGGTTGTGATCCTGCCGAGGGTGTTGCTTGTCTGGACGCACATAATCTCCAAGTCCGTTCTTTGGACACTCACACCAAAAACAGACATACCGCTCGAGATGATGTAGGTCACTATAATCTGTGCAATCTGCAAGGCATGCTGCTAAAACAGGTTTGCAATGCCTGAAGTTGCCATCTGCACAGAGAACTTTGCAATACCCGCTCTCGGCGCTGGGATTATGTTTCAAGGTGAGTGGGTGGAGTACCCACCAGACTACTTCGTTCAGCAGCTCTTGGTTTGGTTGCCGCTGCTGATCAAGCCACTTTTTAGGAATATTGTGGTTCTTGATCGGACGCGGTAGGAGAGCGACCATTACGATGCTATGTGCTCAGGGCCTCTGGCAGATCTTCGACGACCGATTGCCAACTGTCATTTATACAGGACACTCTGTCTTGTCACCAGCAAAATTCGAGAGATGTGTTCTGTCTGACATCAAGATCAAAGGACCAAGTGTATCCCCCACTCTGAGCGTTGACTACACATCGAGTAGCACGTTATTATCCTTGAGAATCTCTCCTTTCCTGTGTCTTCCACTGCCAGTCCGCAGTGTGCATTTTGGTATAGAGGCATTTCGGTGGCATATCGCGGTTAAAGCAACCCTGAGGAGCATAAATGAGATGCTCTGCGCAGGCTGGCTCCCGCAGCAACAATCACATGCTTTTGACGATCTCTCGACTGCTGTATTTGATAGGGTGTTGGTGATTGTCATTCCATCTCATATCCTCGAGTGTGTGTAGTTCCCAGTCCCATTGAGCCTGATCATCTGGCATGGTAACCACGAGCTTCTGGATGCCATCCCCGTTTTTGATAATTGAGAAACGCAGAGCTGTGTTTTCTTCCTTCTGCACATTGTCATAATATGTCTTCATGCCCTACTTCTTGATCGCACACTGGATATATTTTGACTCTTCACCGATTGCAAACGGGTAGTAGGGATTATATTGGAGAATCATCTCAAGGCAACCATGAGTGTCACGTTCAGATAGCTCAGCAATGTAATCACTCAGTGGAGTGCTGACGCCAGGGCATGTTTCCTTCCGCCGCACAGGAAGTGGCCATGGTTGAGACTCTATGTCTGCGATGGTTTCATCATCTTCCAGGTAGGGAAACGTGTCGAAGTCTTCGACTGAATCTTTGTTACCGTTGCATTCGTGACGGTGAGCGAGTTCACCGTGTCGGGGTGCGCTGTGGATAGTCACATTCTTCTGGCGTGCAACCCGATGGTGTTCAGGATGGTGTAATTTGATATGTTTAAGTCGCCCGCTGTCAGAGGTGAACCTCTTTCAGCTTGAAAATTCGGGGCAAGGGAAAGGGGTCTTCTCTGGCATTGTCGACGACATGGGAGGAGTGGACTGTAAACTGCAGACAGGGGTGAAAGTTGGTGCTTGACCTGAGCAGCCTTGTGTGTAAGCTCACAATACTTTCAGCTTACCAATTGAGAATTAACACCATCACAAGGAGGAACATTACACGTCAGGAGTTGCAAACACGCTACATGCCCGATGTCTCATAATATTATGACTAAACTCGGACCAATAACAATACAACCAGTTCAACAGCCATGAATAAACCAAATCTTGAGTGATCGAAAAATCTCGCAACGCATATCATAATCACTGTCTGAGTTACATAGATTTGAACAAAGGAAACAAACAATTAAAGAACCCAACCCTGACCTGAACGCAACAACCATCGCCTGCTTCGCAACTTAAGGACTGGTTCACTCCTCGCCGAGCAAGCCGTTGGGGCCTGCCCCACGGAGATGGACCACGGGGAGAGGGACATTAGGGACCGGGACATTGAGGAGAGGGACATTAGGGAGAGGGACATTGGGGAGAGGGATATCAAAGATACTGTCGCCGCCTGCCGATTCGATCAGCAGCTGCTGATTCACATCCACATGCGAGGTATTTCTGGCAGACTCCGCTTGTCGCAAAGTTGGCACCACCAGGCGAGGTTTTTTGCGCCGTCACCAGCCGCTAATGTTCCAGCCCAGTGAGAGGAGGAGTCTCTGGCATTCGTAGTTGTGGGCGAGGCTGCGGGGTTTGTTGTTGTTGTGGGGCAGGCGCCGGAGGTTGTGGCCGTGCGGTATCCTTGCCCTTCTCCTGGCTGTGCTCATGTACCACGATTCGTTGATCGTCTACCATGTTATCTACGTCACTAGCGGATGTATGTACCATCTCTCCCTGGACAATCGTCCTAGGTTCTTTGCCATCATCCTCATCCTCATCCTCCTCCTCCTCATCTTCCTCCTGTTCATCCTGCTCCACGACAATGTCACCGTCAATTTCCACAGCCACATTGCTGTCTCAATTAATGCTGTCTGGTGCTTCGACATCATCCTCGATGTGCACATCTACATCAGGCTCAAGTTAGGATTCAAATTCGCTGGCTGACTCCTCGGTGGAGTGGGAATCATCATCAGAAAAAATTAACACTGCGGACGATGCTTCCAGCTTTAAATACACCCGCTCTAGTGAACCCTGCGTGACCGAGTCTGCTTTATACATTGCCTTCTGCAACTGCCAAGCAACGGCACGAGAGATATCATCTCCTCCTGCGGTTTGTTTAACCATACCTTTCCCTTGACCGATTCCCTTCCCCTTCCCTTCCTCCGTTGCCTTCTTCTTCACTTTCCCCTTCACTTCCTTTGTAACCTTCCGTTTCCTGGTTCCTTTCTAACCGCCGTGCATGTCCTCCTCACCCTCGCTGTCATCATTGTCATCGCCATCGCCAGGAGGGCTCCTTCCACCGCTCGGCCCTCCGGGATCCGCCCAGTTCTCATCATCATCATCCTCATTGATTATCTCATCCCAATTCAGTGGTCTACTGGCCAGAATGTCCCCTGGTTTGTACTGCCAGCAGCTTGGTGGCTCGATGTGTGCCGTGAAATCATCGCTCCCGTACCAAGAGAAACGCTTGCTGGTGCATTTAACGATCCCCGAGCTGGTTGTCTGTGGATTGGAGCAATCGAGTTGATCCCCAAAGGTATGAGGGTTGTCCTACCTCCCAATGTTCATTTGGTTGCGGGTTTTGTCACACATTCGCCCGGTAAATAAACCGAAGGCTGCCCAACACACCTCCAAGGCAGAACTCCTGCTCCTCTGCGAAGGCCACATCAACTTGAATTGTGAAAAGTAGCGAGTCCTGACTGGATTAAGAAAGATTACATCATAAAAGAGGTCCCATGCTCTCTCATCCTTGACGCTGCAAACATTGTATATCCGTATGAGTCCCTGGATGTGTTCCGAGATGAATCCCTTGATACGGTCCCGATCCAATGACAGGCGTCGAATTACAACTGATGTCGGTATTTTTGCCCTATCAGTTAGCTTCCCCTTTCTTCTCCGGCTGCCCATTGGTACCATCGCCGCCATTTGAAAATCTATCTACACCTGACCCGTTAGCATTATGATACAGTTGAATGTCACACAAGGAACCTTAGAGGGAATGTACAATGTTTTGTAGGTTATCTGGTGTGTTGTGGAATGAGAGGCGTTGTTTTGTGCATGTCACGTGTTGTGAAGAGAGATCAGGATCCAGGCGGTGTGTTCAATACGGGAGGAAAACAGAATGGAGGTTATGGCGGGATGATGGGATATATATACTCGAGTTCCTGCAATTTCTTGATTCACCTTGTTGTATTGGTTCACGAACACAAAACGGTGCAGCCTTCATCCTGCGGAACCACATGGCACCTCAGGACTGAGAAGCCTCGAAACGTGATGGGGTACTCGCGGTGAGGACAGTACACTACGCCGGGCGTTGCGTTGGCATCTGGTACCACTTTGACTTCTCAGACCTTGTGCATCTCGGAGCATACTGAGTAGTTCGCTCGTTGTCCCAACTGTGCAACCATTTAACATGGCTACCAATCCCTAGCAGTGGAAAAAGCACATGCAACTGATGTCATAGAATAGAGAATAAATCATTGTTCCATTTGCAATGGTTTTAGTTCTGCCAAAGGGGGATTTCCACCGGGAAGCTGAAGATATACACAATCGATGGTTCAATGTATTGTACCAAGAACGATTGCAATACAATGACAATTTCGCCAAGCAGGCATCAACACCCTTCAAGCGGTGCAAATAGACCTTCAGACGTTGCTGTAACAGTGAATTTCAATGCTGAGTTTAATCTGATGCCAGTTAACCCCATAATTGAATGCTTTTCAAGGGATCTAGTTCCTGAGTATTGTCAGGGTTTAAAGGCTAGTGCGGTCTCCACTGCACCTCCCTTTTTGTTTGAATCCCTCCATGCTCACTCAAATAGGAGTCTACCTCGCCTGACATTGCATATTCAGGCAGAGGATATTGTTCCCACCTTCAAAACATTGAACATCTATATCGGACTATGTCTTCCCAGAGCCCTCACCCTGACCCGACTCCGGTCGTACAAAATATTTGAAGTCTTGCTAATTGGGTGAATCAACAACAGCGTAGGCCGTGGGGGAATTCACAACATCCACCTGCTAAGAGATGCTTTTCCATACCCACTGGCAAGAGGAATACCTGTCAAGTAGGGAGTTCCGTACGCTCTACAATCCAAGGTCAGAGCTCCACCCCGTCAAGTTCGCTGAAAATTCCCCCGTTGCAGATATTGCTCAATGTGTAGCTTCAACCCCGTCCGCAACACTGCGACGGTCAATCAATACTCCAACTGCCACACCGGGTACAAGCAGCAGTAGCACACGAACACCGGCAGGAACCTCACTGACTGACTCACCGCATCACGCTGTATCCAGCCCTGCATCCAGCATTGCTAGCACTCCCACTACTCTCAGCAGTCTTGAAAACCTGCCTACCCCTATCCCATATCCAGAAGCCCGTGCGATCAGTACAAATCCACTGCAAATGCGAGCTACAGAGAGGCATCACAGACCGAGGCAGTGGCAATTGCAATTGCAGGCGGTGTCTACACCTCGATCCATGGTTACCGCAACTCACAGCATCCATCTCTTTGGTCACTCAGACAACACGGGTGTTGTATTTACCACAGGAAGACTCATGGAGCTCTACATGGCGAACAGATGGCCGTTTATGAGTGTAAGCGACTTAGAGATGGTAAGGTATACAATGCGACACGTTGCGAACGCATTTGCTGAAGGCCCAAACTTGCAGATAATACAGACGAACTGGAACACCGCTATACACCAACACCACATTTGGTCCATAGCTTTCGAAGCATGCACACAGGAGATCTTGAAAGCGGTTTGCTGAATCGATGGCCCACGTTGGATATTACACGCTAAAACCACTACCAGGTTTGAGCACAAGTCTATACGGTTAAATCCCATGTTATTGAATCAGTAAGGGACAACATAGCAGAGCTTGATGATCTCCACCGGTTTGAATCCGCCGCAGAGCATTTGGAATTCAGTGATTCCCTTCTGGCAGACAATCAGTAGCTTTTTCTTATCGCAGAGTGTATGGAAGGTAGTGTACGTGGTGCAATTCCAACGCAGAGAGAGTCGAAAGCTGCTAATGAATGGCTAGCGTCCACTTCACTTCCTGGCGGAAAGAATCCCGTGGTTTGTCTACATCAAAATTTATCATCGGGCGAATAACCGCGGCAAGTATGGTGATCGATTTTATAACTCCATCATTGATGACATGGATGGTCATATACCCTCACGACTGATCATGTTTACCTGTACCTTGTTGCGCCATCCCCTCCCGGAGTGGCAAAAGAACAAAGGTGTTCATCCGAAAATTTCCTCGTTAAAGCTGAAAGCGGACAGACTTGATCGCTCCAAGTACTTCAACTGCAGATATGACAGTGGTAAGATCGAAACCTGCAGCGCTGTAACAGGTCGCAAGTTGTTAACCTCGCCTGGCGTTGCTGACATGTACACATTGTTGATGAATACCTGGAACACACTACCGGACAGCTACCAGCAGAGGGTGTCTAACCACATTCTTGCCACAGTCCAGTGTCAGATCCAACAGGCGGAGAACCCGACACCTGCTGTGGTGATCAGCATGCATACAGCGCGTGTTGACAATGCTATTCTTCTTGACTATTTGACCTCCGAAGTAGCACTTGCGGAACCTGAGATCAGAAGCAGTGACCCAAACATCCCAATTGACAACAACTGCACGGATGACAAACAGCATTTGCGGATACGAGGGCGAAGCGGGGATTTCGAAGATGAAGGTGACGAAAGCTATGCCATTCCCACTGCCTGCTAGTGACGACGGGCCACTACTGAACTCGAGAGGTTTGACCTGGGAACCAGAGATGTCGACAGGTATGAGTGCGAGGATGGCGATGATACTGATGTGAATCAGGAGGAAGAAGCATCGCATGCCGATCATGGATCAACGCAGAATGTCGAGGACCGAGGGCATAGTAGGTTTGACCTGGGAACCAGAGATGTCGACGGGCATGAGAGCGAGGATTGCGATGATGCAGATTAGGAGAAAGAAGCATTGCAAGCCAATGATGGATCAACGCAGAATGTGGAGGACTGAGCGCATAGTACTAGAGAGTGCGAAGAATGGACAGTATGTTACAGACATGTAAAATACGATAATGGCGAAGCAAATGCAACGGGAAGCAATGTATCCGATGCAAAGACTGTATTGCAATCAGTGAAAAAATCTCAAAGCTAAACATAACTGAGAGTGTGGCATGTGGCTGTCGGCCGAAGAAATTCATAAATATCGCCGGGCGTTGTGTAAACGGCTACTGCATAACTGCAACCCCTGCGCAGAGTGTAACATACATGTAGTTGTGATGTTGTGTATACGGCGGCACATTTGAGACGCAAAGTAATGGAAGCCTGATCCCAGAGCGGCGAGCGTAATATACAACGTGACGCGTCGCAAGAATAAGAGGCACCGTAGAATAGCCGCCGCAAGGGAGTTATGTAACGCAACCCGTCACTTGGGTCACGGGTCGCGTCTAATTCTCCGTCAGAGGGTACGAGGTTCCACCAGAGCCGACAGAGCCGTACGGAACACTCGGGTGTTTCGGACGGAAACTCCGGTTGCTGCTGATGCAGCAGGTGGACACTTGGGAAGACCCAATGATGAAATTGGCTATCGCAGACTTACAGGAAGGCTACTGGCTACAGAAGCAGTGGCAACCATCACCGAATCATACGTTGATCTTTTACGCATATCCTGATAGTGTAGGAGACTGACCTTTTTGCCACACAAATATGACCAACCTTGATCAATATTTCAATTGCAGATGTAAGCCAGTAGAGATCAATCCACAGAGCTCTGACTTGTCACACTAGGATCAATCGGCCCTTGGTACTCGTCAGTAAAGTGACCAGCCATTTCAATGCCAATTCTACATCTGGTCACATTGAAGCTCTAAAGACAGGCAAGCTGGTATTATGACATGTGTATTGACCTGTGACCAAGTAAGAGATATGGAAGCATGTTGCCAACTGCAAATTGTGCCACTCAATCAATGAACTGCATTACCCATACAATGGGGTCAATATGCAACTTTCACTGCCTTCTTGTCCTTTGGAGGGACTGATGATGATATTCATTGCCAACTTGGCAATGTCCATGGCATCAGGATACATGTGGATCTTGGTCATCATAGCCCATTTGAGTAAAATGCCAATCTACCACCATTTCAGAAATGACATTTACTCCTGTCAGCTCGAATCTATGTTTTTTGAACACATGATCTGCAAATGCAGTGTACCAGTCTTTCTCACCACTGATTGCACCAAACAGATCACCAGACAATTTTGGGACGAAATTTGCACTGACCTCGGTATCTGGCACCAACTGTTATCAGATATCAACCTCGATTCGGATGTGCAGACCTAGTGGTTGTCGGAAATAAGGGAGAAGTTGCTCCAACCCTTTGGCAACTATGAGCACGATAGATGTGTTGAACTGTTGCACTGGGGCAAATTCTCATTCAATAACCAAGTCCACCATTTCACCCTGATATTACCCTTCTGCGTAACCTACATCTACAATCCCACAAAGCAATCCAATCAACCCAAGGTCCCCGGATTGAGGCGACAGGTGCAGGCAGATACCTGGATCACAGGTATAGAAGGAACTCGACAGATTCTCCGTGACAAAGTACTTGAGACATAACTATGATACACAAACCACTGATGGAGGAACAGATAACATTTGAGGTTGGAGATAAAGTATGGCTATCAACCAGGAAGTTGGAAACAGCCAGGGGTTGAACGAAGCTCCATATCAAGTGCACTGGACTGTATATGGTATGTGAGATCATCATTAAAAATGCTGACACACTATACTTGGCAAGAATAATGCGTAATCAAAATGTTATCAATGTGGCATTTTTCATCATTATACACACTCAGTCATAGGTCAACCATACCCAGAACCACATCCAGTCACTGTGGAAGAAATGGTGGAATGTGAAGTCAACCACATACTAGACTCTAGGCAGTGATATTAGAAGGTTCCTTATATCATCCAATTGGCTGACTATAAACATGTACTCACAAACCGGGAACAGGTGGAGTGAGGCAATGAGATCCAATGCCTGGTTGCCGAGTTTCACTGAGACTATCCCAGTATCCCTGAGGGGTAGGGTTCCACTGTTCGGAAGTGAAGGTACAGATGTCCTGGATGCAGTTTGGACAATTCATCAGTAGAGGTGTTTTTGGACTTATATTTCTGCCGATTAAATCCTGGCCGAGTATAAACGGTGTCAGCACCAGTTTTTACTGCCCACCAACGGAGAAAAGGTTTCCCCGTCAGTGCGTTGTGCCGAATGGTCACCATCAAGCGGCATTGATTGGATTTGCAAGTTATGGGTTAGTACAATTTTGCATGTTAGATCATTGTTTGATTCATTACAATCCTTTTGGTCTCTGTTCTTATACTGGCTTTGCCAGCCAAAGAGCTCTGCACCCAACACGGGGGAAAATGATACAATGACAATTGATCCGAGACAGGGTTAGTCCTGCACTATGTTGGTGATGACTATGTGACATTGAACAGGATTGAATATCTTACCATGTATTATTCATATAAGGACATGACATGTGTCTTTTTTGATTCTGATTGGTCGTAATTCTGTGGCTGAGTCGCTGATTGTGGCAAGTACATACCACTTAAACTCAGATCCCAAATGACTTGCCCATTTAATTCCAATGAGTGTTTGGCTCTGATTACAAAGTGACCTATACACAAAATGTGGACTATGTTCTCTTTCACCTCCCAGTCTTAGATTTATGATATCTCTTATATTGAGGCAGAAATTGTGAATCAACATCATTTTGGAGCTTTTTTTTACAGCTGCAATATGAATATTAGTGATATAGTAAATTGGAGACCAGGAAGTGAAAGAGGATCTGTTTTTGTATAGTTTATGTATAGAACACTTTGTGATTAGAGCAAAACTCATAGACTTAAATGAACTTGAATTGATTGGCGTTACCCAGTAGTGGAAGGCATCTTCACAGTTGCCAATATGTGTGCTCTAGCCACAGAAACAATAGAGACTCACTTGGACTTGGATCACTAGGAGCTGGCCAAGAGATGATCTAATAAATTTGAATGCTAGGAGTATGTTAGAGCCATAAACATCTGGAAGCATAGGAGCTGCTTAAAATGACAACTCTGGTTGGCTGGGCTGGAGATCTATCTGGGCAGCTCCAAAGGGCGGCAAAGCCGCCACCATACCTTGTATATCTATATACATTGACTTGCTCTGGTTTACAACTGTACCACTGGGCTGTATAGCTACCATTCAGCGTCAGGTTATGTGCCTATCCATAAGTGAGCTAATTTCCAAGCATATATCGAAAACAGCTTACATTCAAACAGTGAATCCATCTCTCCGTTTAATGTTAATTATGTACTGAGTAAATACATCGATGAGGTGAAGCGTGCAGAGCCAGTTTGAGAAGTGCTAGAGCAACTCCAATGTTTTGGTCGCTACCACAAAACTGATAACTGGCATTGGGTAGTGTTTGAAATGGGTCTGGGTAACCTGCCAGCAGTCCAGGATTGGTACTCATAAACAGATTGGTTTAGTTCCCGCCCTGTCCAAACACTCCACCCGCTGCCTCTTGCCAAGCCAAAGCTAAACCCATACCCATTGATCCTCTGCTTTTGTGGGGTTCGACAAGACTAGTAACTTCCAATGGCCGGTTCTGTATTTCGGGACTTCCTATGTATCGTCCCATTGAGATCTGGAACTGTTAATCGCAAATATTGACTGTGGTACTTCACTGCCTTTTTTTCATTTATTGGCCGCCTTAATATTCCAAATGAACAGAGACACACTCCCTAACATATGCTGAAAAAGAGCGTCAATGGAGCGTCAACAATGATTGATCGTGTATTCTGCGTAATCCGGGGGGCAATATGTTGCTGATAGTTATAAATGAAGTTTTGGAAGTCTGTACAGGAGAAAGAGAAACCGAAACCCTCCCGGCCCCATTTTATAAATGAGCGTCCACTGAGTGTCATCGATTGTTCGCCTTGCATGATGGTTAATCACGGCGCAATGTGGCCATAATTATTTATATACATCGTTTTGAGTGTTTTAGTATTCTAAAAGGCTCATGAACCCTTCTTGGCAGCTCTGTAAATGAAATAAGTTGTTACTGTCCCGGAGGCAGTGGTGGGAATATCCATCGGCCAATAACGCTTGCCAAGTCCTCGTTTATGGATGCCTGTGATCAAATGCCACTCAAATTATCAAAAATGGAAGAAAAAAAATTGTTGATGCTCCATTGACTTCCAGTTTCAAGATGGGGCACAGAGGGTATCACTTTCTCTTGTTCCTACAAAGGCGGCCAATAATTCCTTGATGACTCTCTGAAATTTATTGCCTGGCAGATTACCAACGATGCATGACCACAAATTGTTGACCCTCAGTTGAAAATCGTTTTCTGGATGGGGTAGGGAGCGTGTTGCAATATGTTTTGCCTAGACAGGAGGCCAATACTTCCATTATGCATAACCATGACGAAATCAATTTTCAAATACCTGACTTATGTGATCAAAAAATGTTGATGCTCTGTTGACACTCATTTTGCCACAGATGTATCCGCAATGTGCAGTTATTTGAATTGGCATTGGATATCACTCACATTGTTCTGGCAGCCTTTCAAGTATTTTCATTTACTTGCCCCTTGATCACTACATTGTTCTTTAATAATACCAATGAATATATTCTTTAATATATACTTTAGTGTGTCCGCAAATTGTAGATAGTAATATAGTCTAAAATCCTGTTCCTTTCAATCATTGCTGATGCTCACTTGCAGGTTCGCTCAATAGGATGCTGTCGCCTGCAAATTGGTTGTAAGCTGCATTACCACACAGCAAATAATGTACTAACCAGTAGATGTTCCTTCATCAGTCAACATGTTTGGATTAAAATCTTTATCCTGCTGGCTATCCCAGGCATATGCATCAAGTATGAAAAATTGAGCTCTGAGAAGAGGAGCATGTGAATACACAGATCCAGGTTGCAAGTTGTCAATTTGAAAACTGTGAGCTTCCTCATTCTAACCGGGTGGTGCAGCTGGCATCGGTTCTGGTGTTGGCGGTCTCTGGTGGTTGTGTGAGGGTGCACATTGTCCTTTGCCCGACAAGTGAGTCTACCGATTCTTTGTAGTGCTATTATGGCAACGAAAGCATTCAGCTGTGTCGTTTTGGCGAAGCAATCGCCGGGTGTCTTTCTACCGCAGTCTTCACCATTCTACACCCAGCCAACTCAACACCTGGCTTCCTTCCTTCTTGTAGTTCGGCGCGAGGTTTCTTAGTACGGTATTCTGTTTCCTCAAAATCAGTGAGCGAATACCCTGCTTTGGCCATTTTGGCCATATTGAAGTCGCAGCGCATGTCGGACTGTTCCAGCAGTATCTGACCTCCTTGCCTCGGCATGGTTGCAGATACATTGAAAAAGTTGAAGTGATTAGTTTGTGCTTCTAACAATGAGATTCAGGTACTATCTTCACCATACTCGCTGCCTTAGCATTATCATAGGTGTTCAAGCATCTTTCGTTCACTTTCGGGAATGTATATCATGATATTCGTCCACAAAAGTCCCATAGCTGATAACATCACAATGTTAGTATTCGTGGACGGTGCGGATAAATGCCTTGGCCAACCATGGATGATTCCCATTCCAGGCAGCGAGAAATGGGTTGGGTAGCTCTATATGTATACCCGGTGTCCCTTATACAGTTAATTGAAGGCCATTTACCGTGTTATGGATAAACTGAGATCCAATCGCATGCTGCTTGTTTTTCTTACTTCTTTCGGTCTTACTGATGATTTGTCAATGTGCATCCTGGGTGATACTCTCGATGGCTGCATTGGCAGAGTCACACTGGACCAAATGTTGTCTGCATTGTTCATGTGATCAAGCTAGTGACACATCGGTTGAAGCGCCCATTGATCGGCTTGATTCGGATCCACTCTCACCCGGTTAAGATGGTTGTGTAACCGTGATTAGCTGTGGTGGAGTACGAGAGCAAGAAGAAAATCAAACGAAGTGGGATGTCCTGAGGAATACATGCATAGATTCAAGACAGAATGGAATATACAATGGCCAAATGCTACGTTGTACTCAAGATGTATCGAGCTGTGTATGACTGGAAGTAGGCGGGGGTTCCCCTCATCCAGCGATTTGCAGTCAGTCAGTCCGATGTTATTTGTGTGTGTTCAAGGATACATTGTGGTGTATGCCTGCCGAAATCACATAATTGCCAGAAATACACAGGCAAGTCTTGGAGGCAAACAATGTCTGGTGAGGATTCTCCCGAAACATTCCCCAGACACTACATGAAACTGACGCTAACCATCAAGTTATGTTGTGTGGGAAGCATAACTATGACTATTTTTGTAAAAGTCAAAACGCAGATTTACCTTTGTTCAGGTTGATCAAATATATCAACCATGACATATAAGACACTGCATGCCTTCATATCGTCCATTTCTTTCAAGATCCTACATCTCGCCCAGCAACAAAATGAAATTAAAGAGCAATGGTATATGGTCCAAAACAGAACTTTTCACCACGTCTGGTGGGCAAATAAGGCAAATTAACACCACGTACAACAGTATGACATCATCAAGCGAATGAAGGCAAGAGCATCTGGGAAGAAGAAAGAGTCTGATTGCTTCGGGCATTGGGCTGTATCCGATACAACAATATGCTTGCAACGGAACAACATCTGAAAACGTACTTAATATGTCATGGACCCAAAGAGAAATGGACCTAGGATTATGTTGAGAGTGAAACCATTGTGCCAACACAACCAGTTGACGATGTTGTCACAGTGATTAAACAGGAGCAGGAAGATATGAGGAAAGCTGAAAATGCGGGATTGATATCCAGAGAGCCTGAAAACAACATTCTGGAGATGATGGTTGCTATCAGAGGCAATCTGATTGATTTTGCAAGTTCTGACAGTGAGGAGGATGGGAATGAAGACGATAATGAGGATACAAAGTTGGGCAAGTTGGGGGAAGATAACAAACCCGGCTTGGTGATGGGCACAATCTCCAAAACGGTTCAGCAGCGCAGTGAGAGGTTTCGGCAGATATACATGGAGCATGACCAATTGACACGACTGGTATGAGGGAACACAGCCAACTACTTCCGTGAACGTGATTCGGAGTGCGGCACCACTTATTGAAGCATTCCGGCAGCAATTGAACCACAATCAGATGACGTTGTAGCCACACCTGCACCAACAGCATTTGAAGAGCAAATTGAGTGGCTTGATATCATCCTCAGAAGAGTGCGAATACCGCAAGGAATGTCTCAACTAGGGAGTAGTCATATGAGCAAAAGTTGCTTGAAGCCACAGTGACACAATGGTGGAGCTTGTCTTCTGCCCGACATGGAGCCCGGTTGATCACCTGTTCTCAATGTGATGCCTGTTGAACCCGTATGCATTTACCCCTGAATATCGCCCCCCCAGCTACTCACCAAATAGAAATCGGATTCAGACCAAGGAATGTCAACGGCACCTGAGTTGCCAGAAGACTTGATGGGCAAAGTGTTAGCGGTGAGGTCATATCTCAGTGAAACACAATTGATTGAGCAATTTAGGTACATATCAGATTTTTTGTGATTTCGGTGACAAAATTGTGAGATACAATGTTCAGTCTATGCATATGGAACTGTCGTACGCACCATGCGAAAGTTCTAGAATTCAAATCAAGCTATACGATGACCAATGAACTTGATATCTGTTTGCCTATTAGTGTTATGTTTGAAAGCATAAACAGAATTAGAGACAAAATGTACAAACAACATTGAAGTGAGTGATGTCATACAAGTGATAGAAGGAGCGGTCAGTGTTCAATACTAATCTGCCTGAATGATAACTGTCATGCAGCATTCATCCATGCATTGAACTGCATAACTCTCCACACAAACTGTGTGCACATCTTTGCCATGTTCCCAATTGCTTATGATAGGTCATGGAAATCGAGGAGAAAGAGCTACATGAGGAAATGTATCGATATCAGGCTATATTATTGAAAAACTAGTGGAAAGATCTACATGCCACAAGTTGCCAGCAGAAATTGCGGGAATGTGATAGGGGCAGGTCATCCATCACGCAGATAACATGGATAGCATTTGCTCAGCAATCGACAGGACACAATGCTTCTGATTGCAAATGATCATACATAGAAGCACCCCAATGGTTGTCAATAATGACTATACAATTCTTAACATAAAATTATTGAGACTACAATGAATGTTTGGATGTGTTGAATGTGAGAGTAAAGGGAGAGTAGTGTTAGCAACAGTTCCAGTTTTGGACCCGGCTGGTTTTATAGGTCTGCTTGGCAACGGCCTTACCACATCAACATTCGACGATTTTTTATGCGAACTATCACTTTAAGGCCACAAATATTGATCAGAGTGTTTAGTGTTTGATATGTAAAATATGCAGCTCAGCATGGCGCCTCTGTTGGCCGTCTCCGATTTTCGATATCTTTAAATCTCAGCAAGGAGTAGCCCAAAAACATTGTTTTTCGGGCAAAAATGACAATAATTTTGAAGCAGCTTGCTGTGTTTTGAAGATATCAAAAATCGGAGACTGCCAAAACATGCGCTGCCTGAAGCTGCATGTTTCGTGTATCAAACACTAAATTATCGGAAGAATATTCAAGCACTTAATCAAGGGAACCATTTAGCACAAACCCAGACCCAAGCTGCTGTGTCCAGGAATTCTTGGAACTGCTATAGTAGAAACAGTCCAAAACCTGAAGCACTGCTAACACTAACAGAGGGTCAATAATTTGTAGTCTTACACTTTCGGCAATCAAAGGGCTGCACTTCCACATCCTTCCACATCATATGTATTGGTCCACTATATAGGTAAACAGGCTAGCGACACGCTCAGGGCCACATTCTAACAATGAGCATCCACAGAGCGTCAACGATTTATTGAATTGCTTCTTGGATAATCCAGGAGCTGTCTGACCACATTAACCCATCATGGAACTATCGGCAGACTTCCTTGGCAACAGTGCTTGGAATGATGTCACTACAATATCCAAAAAATCAGCGGCAAGTAGTGTTACCAATGGGTCTTGGCAACCTGCCAGCGGTCTGAGTTCAGACTGCTAACATAAATTTGTTTGATTCCAACCCTGTCCAATAATATAACTCGCGGTATCTTGGTGGGCCAAACCTGGACCTGTACCAATCAACCAGCGTGTTTGCCGGGTTTGGCTACTTCCATCGGTTCCAATCTGTGGTTCCGGTATTTGGATATCTCTATTTATGGTTGCCTTCAGACGTTCTATTCCTAATTTCAAAATATTGACTTTGGTATATTGTTGTTCTTTTCTGATATATTGGCCGCCTTTGTAATCAAAGACAAGTGAGAACCGCTCCCTGTCCCATCCTGAAAGTGTGAGTTAACGGTGAGTCAATGATTTTTGGTCTTGCACCTTGAGTAATCTGAGTGGCAACTGGATGCAGACGTTCATAAATGAGGTATAGGCTGCCTTTATCTGCAAAAAGAAAGTGACATGCTCGCTACCCCATTCGGAAAATGAACGTCGAGAGAGTGTCAACGATTTTTGGTCTTGCATCATGGGTAATCTAATTCGAGATTAATCGCCGCCATCTATATACTGGGAATTTGCAGCTGTTATAGGAAGATAACAAGCAACGGTCCCGCGACACCCTCCCGGACAACCACAATTTACTCCATTGTCAACGCTGCAACATCAGCAAAAAATATGTCCGTCCGGGCGGAATGGCTCCGTCAGAGTGGACGCGCTCCGTCAGAGCCGTCAGTGACACCCCGGTGGCGGGTTACTCCGCGCCCAGCCTCAATACCACGCGTCGCGTTGCATATTTCCCTCCGATCGCTGTTTCACCGTTTCTTCTCGCTCTGTCGGTCTCCTATTTTAAACGAACGCTCTGGCGTTGTGGCCAACTGTGACCATACGTCGGAATGGGTTCATTGGGTACGCGATTGCATCAGGATTGCAATGCGATGGGTGACGCTGCGAAAATCTCTCCTCGCGTTCCTTCTACCTGCGCGCAAAATGCAATTCTCTCTTTACTAATTATACGAGATTGCAAGGCGATGGGTGACGCTGCGAAAAT
>Ga0307512_10002905_pt1 | contig 20755 bp, 22 predicted proteins | sample 14_EM_MG_FD_200267 | JGI IMG/M metagenome (GOLD analysis project Ga0307512, IMG submission 200267) | Populus trichocarpa ectomycorrhiza microbial communities from riparian zone in the Pacific Northwest, United States - 14_EM | ecosystem: Host-associated > Plants > Roots > Unclassified | place... | reverse complement strand
TTGCGGACTTCCGAATCCGCTTGATAAGGACTTGCTCTTATCAAAATTATTACATACGGCTCAGATGTAACCCCGCTAAGGGCCGTCTGACTGATGAGCATGTTCCTTTTCGCAAGAAGGTGTTTTGGAGCGTGACCAATAATTTTTCCCACTTCCGAATGGTGATCACGTGTACTTGCTGAGAAACATGTATCATTACCGTTATCAGGGGAGAACCCCTAACAACAATTTCCCTAACTCTGACAACCACCATACTCTGATACAGGAAGCAACCCCACCCGTGATACAGCATTACTTCAACTTTGACTCAGGAGACCCAATATATACAGTATAACTTTGACTTCTGACAATTTCCTTAACTCTGACAACCACCCTACTCTGATACGGGAAGCACCCTCACCTGTAATATGGCATTGCTTCAACTTCGACTCGGGAGAACCCAAGGTATATCGTATAACTTCGACTCTGACAATCACCTTAACGGTGATAATTTTTTTTATAACTTACAACCACCCTACTCTCATACGGGAAGCAACCCCGCCTATAATACATCATTACTTGAGCTTTGACTCGGGAGACCCAACATCCATGGTATAACTTTGACTCTGACAATCACCCTAGCTCTGACAATCACCCTAACTCTGACAATCACCCTAACTCTGAGAATCACCCAAACTGACAACTACCCTACTCTGTCACTGGAAGCAATGTCACCTAAATGGTAATAACTTCAACTCTGACACAGAAGACCCAATGTATACCGTATAATCTCAACTCTGATAATGAACTTGATTCTGACAGGTTCACAGCATAACTTTGACTTTCACATGGATCATAACTCTGCCACGAGAACCAATATTATTGGGTCTATTTTCAACTCTGACAAGGTTGTTCTTAGGTGACGGGAGATAGAAATGCACTATATAATAAATGGTAACGAGCTGTCGATTCCCTGTACATGCAAACCTGATACACCCAGTGTGAACCTGCACAGCAACATACAACACACAGAATGGCAAACGGAACCAGATCTGGCAGCAGCACCTGCAACCGTTCTAGAAAATCTGGATGCAGCAGTGGCCGCACTGATCAAAATCCCACTGCTAGGTCCCAGGGAAGCAGCAGCCACAATGATCATCAAAACTCCGGCGCCAGTAGCCATGGGACTCACTCCAATGAAAATGGCCGACAACAGCGCCAATCCGGGGGCAATAATGGCAGTAACGAGAGCACAGAAGCCCAGCAGATTAGTGATTGCGATAACAATGATGATGAACCGCGATCCCCACGTCGAAGAACCCGCATATTGAATAACTGTAGTTATTCTTCCAGTTTAACCAACCAAGGAAGGGTAATGACGCATCCAGCTCGACATTTGTGTCTGACTTACAATTTCTAGGTGCGAACACCTAGTCTTTCCAGCAGCCAGCGACGGGTTAGTAGGAGCTGAAATGAGCATCCCTGCTTTCAACAGACTATTTCTAGTTGCGAACACCTGGTTCGTCCAACAACCAGCGGCGGGCAAGTAGAAGCAGAAATGTCCACCCCCGCATTGGCTGACAATACCTCGGCACAATTAATCACTCTTTCTCCTGGGAACCCGAGGAGGGTAATAACCACACCCGCATCCAACAATACACTCTTTAGCTGACAATTCAGTCATTGCAATCAATCCGTGACACTCTTCCAGGGAACCAGGAGCACTCTGCTCAGCAGGTAAGAGCAACATTTCCTTATGGGCTTTCACTGTCTGCAACCTCTCTGACCTAGGCAACACCAAGATGCAAAAGCGGAATAGGTCTCCCAGCAATACTGACCGCCGGCAAAAGCGTAAGGTGGGTGACATCGTGGTGCCAAAAGATTGGTGGGACATTGCCCAGGATCTATTCTTTGGCAGAATTCTGAGTGAGGACCCGTACCCAGTCGATGTTGACAAACTGTCTGAGGAAAGCTACAAGGAAGCGCAACACATTCTGAGTATGGCAATCAAGGAGTTTGATGTCTCAAAAGTAGCTATCCACACAGTAAGTATTCACATGTTTCAAGCCCTGTTCAATAGCACTGACAACCAAGCTCGCGGATCGCAAATCAGCTACCCGAGCGCTCTTCGCCAAACAGCCTCGTGATGTTGCACCGGATCAGTATGCCACTAGCTTTTGGACCCTGTCGAACAATGACCGCCAAACGCTAGTAACAAGGCTAATCTCTCCTTGCACATACCGGTATCATCATTCAGACTCTGAGAGTGAAGTATTACTGAACACCATTGATTCTATTAATGTCCTGACAATCAACTTAGATACCGAAAAAGATGTTTCTGCATCGTTAGCTATCGGGCTTGAAAGCAAAAACCTTCTTCGAGAACTCAAAGCAGAATTTCACGCAACGGCCATATACGTTCCACTTCACCGATGAGGTGACAGCAGAGTGTTTGTTACATGCTACAACTGCTGTGAACCATTCCTTGTACAACTGGGCTGGTGGCAGTTTCCTCTGCGTGGTATTTGAAGCAGATACATACAAGAGTATGCAGAACACCGATTTGGACACACGTATCTGACATTGTATTAGGTACATATACTGATCTATTCGATCAATGGGAAAGTATCCCACCAGAGATACAAAAAAAGATCTTGGCTATAGATATGGGCAGGATCGACGCAATCAATGGTCGAGATCGGAAACCACCTCCTGCCACACGGTTGGATCCGGAGACGGTAATCGACAATGAGGAGCTGTAGCTGCTCATGTATATAGTATATATTTGTTTGATGGTTTATTATTGGAATACAATTGATGGAAAACTGACTAATGTCATTCCACGCGTAAATGGTTCTAAAATCATGATTAGAATGGCAATCAGTGAAACACATGTCTAGATTCTGATAATCGACCATGAGTCCTGACAAAGAGCTCGGTGAGTATCCGTGTGGACTCCGACAGCTGACGGTGGGCCCTGATAAAATCAGGGAGATACCATGAGAAGCCTCTGACCAGATCACGGCGACTATATGTGTGGACTCTGACAACTGATGGTGGGCTCTGACAAGACCAGGGCGATAGCATGAGAAACCACTGACAAGATCATGGCAACTATACGTGCCAACTCTGACAAGTCACAGTGGGCTGTGATAAGACAAGGGCGATAGCATGAGAATCCTCTGACAAGTTCACGGCGACTATACATGCGGACTCTGACAGCTGACAATGGGCTCTGACAAGTCCAGGGTGACAGCATGTAGAGCCTCTGACAAGATCACAATGACTCCTCTGACAACCGACCGTGAGTTCTGACCAGACACTGCGATTGCACAATTATCCTCTGCCAAACGATCCATATTACAGATCTAGCATACTTGATTACACCATGTCGTGCACAAACACTCTCGATATCTCCCCGAGTGTACTTAGTTGGTACACCAAAGTAAACGGGTAAAGTAGAAATACTACCGTGAGGTTACCATCTATCACGCGTTTATTATCCGCATTATGTATGAAAGCTCTGGGCGGAATTCCATCATCCGCCATTATTGCAGATAAAGGAGACTACCAGAGGTTATATAGCCTACGTTAAATTACACCTGGTGAAATGACTTTTTCCGAATTCGCGCGTGTGGGTTCATTGTAATTATCGCATATTGTGCTAACATCATAGAAAACCTCGTGGTGGATTGATCATCTACTTCTCCTTGTGGTCGAAGGAAGTGGACAAGGAGGGCAAGTGCTGCGCCGTCATGTCATGAATTAAAAAGGTGGTGAGTGATAAGTACAAAAAAATTAAAGGAGTGACTAAAGGAAATCTGAATGAATGTAGAGTAAATGAAATAAAGTGTTGTGTAAAGGAAAGAAAGCGTTGATATGAACCAAAGCATTGTTGTGGTGTGTCTTTTCATCCTGTCGATGAATCTAGAATCTTGGAATCTCCCTCCATGCACGCGTCCAACCCGACGGATGGATGGGAACTCATAACTCAGAATGGCAGGTGACCAGCATGCCTCAGGGTTACTGCTTGGCTTCCTATGAGCATAATCATGATCGCAACGAGTTATAAACACATTCGCATGTGTCAAATCATTCGGGCTCACTTCGGCTAGGTAAAGATGCCACACTACCAATTCCATGATAGCCATACACGGAGTCCTATCACTGCCACTATGCCTTTCCCAAAAAAAACATCTCAACAATTAATCCAAACATCATGAACTCTCCACACAGCCCTTCATGCATGAATTCGACTGATTTCATAATGAAATAAACAACGCACCAAAAAGAGACCCAAAACCTCACCAAAAAACTCCAGATTATCACCCATCCCTCCATCCTCCAAAGTGCCAGAAAAATCCCCACCCACAATGCAAATCCTTGAACACCCCTCCAGCCGGTGCATTGCATCTTAACAATGACTGATTGGCAACTGGGCGGCTGCTTGTGCGCTTCCTATTGGCCATACAGCGTGCAGCAGGAGGATTCACAATCTGATGGTGCTCGGGTAGCCAAGGCACATCCTCATCAGCAACAACACTTTGCTTGTAATCGGCAGACAGAACATAAGCACGGTTTCGGATTGCTTCAAAGAATCACTGCTGTCTCATAATGCTCCTTCAAAGGTACTTCTCAATCGTTTGGAAGCCTGTCTATGTCATTGGAAACATTCTTGGATTTGGGCGGTGTGTCCCGACATCATTGTCCCATTCCACCCAACTATCATTAATCATATCCTCGGCTGGAGGTGGGAGCAGGTCATTCAGATGATGGCAGCTGCGGCCACCCAGCATAGGAGTCTGGGCACGAGATGTGCTGTCAGTTTGTTGACCAAAATACACTACGCAAAAGTGCGTTGGGTTGTATAATTTCATCGCTGCCTTTACCCATCTCGCACTAGTATTGTTATCAAAGATTAGTGTAACATTTTGGGAGTGCAGACCACCATCTCCAGTAGGCCCCTCCTGGCAGCCGCAAAGCTCTCGGATTTTCCAGCTGGGGTCTGGCAGCCCAGCAATTGCAGCATTCACCAGTGACAAAATGGTTGTGCCAACAATTGATATAACTATCAGAAGTATCGATTCGTCATCCCCAGGCCAGTGCCATCAGAATAGATGAGTATTGGTTGCACCCACCCTCTTCCCAGCAATGTCAGGATCAACATTGGCGATGGTATACCGAAATGGCTCCACAGGAAAATTGGTCAAGGCGTTGCAACGTGGGTTTACCGGAGAAGACTAGTAACCCGAGCTTTGTTCCTCACCGTCTTCTTTATCTAGATATCATCTGGAAGAGTGAAAGAAGGATTGGGGTGATGAAATACATACCAACATACCTGAGTTTCCTCTTCATTGTGAGGGTTTAACCAATCATATTCTTCATTCTGCAAGGACCAACTACTGCAAACCCATGCAGCACTGCCTTTGGTATCTGACCATCGAGGATAATCTTACCTGACATGTAATGTTCCCAAAGCAGCCTTTTAGATGCAAGATCACTGATTCAAGTAATGCAATGATCAGTTGGGATATCCCACTGCTCGGGGCTGGCACCTTGCTTGTTGCTGATGCTCTTCGACAGGGCAATCTCCCAGACTCACTCCCTCACTTCATTTTCTTACCATTGTGTTGTCAAGCCACCCTTCTCCTGCCAAATCCCCATGGTTTCTGCTACCCATTGGCTGACTCCAACACCGGCGTTCTTGGCCCAGACATGGACATGTAGAGTGAGCATCTGGATAGTATTAGCATCTGCAACGACTGATTTTGGCAACCAGAACACATCGCATTGCATTATAAGGTTTCAATGGCAGTCAATAATCAAGTAGTGGATATCAAATGCTTGTCACTCTACACACTCGGTGGGAGTAATGAATATATGGTCAAGGGTGAGGCGTTGCGGTAGCAAAGGTGAGGAAAGTATGTCAAAGATTCTGGAGATTGTAAGTAAGGTGGGCAGCCAAGGCAAATATATATGTGGGCTTGGAGGGGTATTTTTGATCTGACGACATCATCTTGGCTGCTATTTGGCTAAGAAACAATGTGCTTCGCATCATCTAAGCGCCCTGCTTTGCCAACTGCACGCATGAATTCATCACAAAGACAACTCAAAGCACACTCTGCAGTCATATCTCACTGATTTGTCCTTGCTCTAGCTCTTGTACCCAGCAATGACTTTGCGGGGTCAATATCTAAGGAGAATACACAGTTCATGTAAGGTACGAACTTAATAAAATGTGACAACCATAAATCAGGCAATGGTTATAGGAGGGTCTTGTGAAGTTACAAAACAATCGCCACGATGAACTGAATGCAGATGCAATATGCTTTTCGAGATCCATGGGATGTCGAAAATGAGAGAGGGATTAAACACTGTTCAAACATGTGGAGGAGGATGGGGGATATACTACTAGAGTGGTAGGACACGTTTTTGGACACCAAGACAATTGAGGTGCAGCATTTCCAGTGTACCAACCGGCTTGCAATGGTATGCGTAGCTTAAGAACCGTCGTGATGCTTCCTAACATTGTTGCGACAATTCATTTTGATAACAAAACATGGATATTCGCAACAATGACTTTACCGCATGAAGACATACTCCTACATTGGTGCTTACTTCACTCACCTCCATCACAACCACAAATAAAGGATAGTATGCAGATCAGCTGAACAACTGCCAGATGATGGTTTTGCGATCAAGCATAGTATCATTCTACTTCCATTTGTTCATGAACGACATCACAGCCCTTGCCTTCACCTTTCTGACAATGATTCTGGCGCTAAAGAAACCGACCACTAAAATACATGTAATGATCCAGAGCAACCTCCAGTTTGGACAAGTATTTCTGCTACTCCGTACTTGGCCAAGGGTCTATCCTGCAAGTCCATTAGTAACGAGTATTTCAATATCTGCTACAATGAAATCGATCCATGGTCACCAATAACTTGCGAGGAGGAATATCGATTTGGGCCCTTGTGCATCCTGCCCAACTTCAGGAGAACTGCTATCACCAAGCTTTTTGGGAACCTATGATGGCAACCGTCAGCAACTTCACTTGCTCCCATGATTTATCCAAAACATTGAATCAAATGTTCTATGCAATGGGCATTGACTCTTGGAAATCGGGCACTGTGGGTAAGAATCATTTCGTCGATCCAAACAACTTTCGCGACAATAATTGCACACATTTCTTTCACCACTATCCTGTTGAATCAATCGATTTCTTCATGCAACAGTCTGCGTTCAGGGAACATATGTCTTATGCACCAGCAAAGGAATTTACTGATACTGAGGAACATATCTACTCAGAGGTGAAATCAAGAGACTGGTGGAGGAATGAACAGGTACATTAGTTGAATTTCTTCATAGCTAGGATGACTTTGACCGCTTCAATAGCTACGTCCGCCACTTGCAGCAACAATTGTCCCTTTATTTGGCAGTTCAGACCAGACACATCTTACAAACTATTCAGATGACCAGGAGGAATGGCTAGAATATTTCAGTCTCGGAAACATCAACTCGACGATTAGATCAAAGCCTTCAAATCATGCAAACATCCTTGTTGCCTTTCGTCCCATTCGTCCGAAAGGTCACTTTAAAGAACATGGCAAAACCACTGCTGTGAAAGAACAATGAATCCACTATCAAGAGGTGATAAGAAACGTCTTTGGGCTTATTTGTTGCCGTCTCGATACCCTCTTCGACACTGAAGCATGTGTTGTGTGGAGGCGGTCAGATCCGGCAATGTTATCCTGTCATCTGTGCATGGATGGCTGACTACTTCGAAACATTCACTTGCACTAGATTATTCAGCCCCATTGCACTATGTGCGAAGCACCAAACTGGTCCATTGGAGAAGGGAAATCATCGTTGTGGCAATTGAGAGACTATCGGCTATACTTCCAAAAGATGATACTCACGACTCAGGGAGATAAGATGGCAAGACAGGCAGCAAGACATCATCTGGAAGATTGAGCGGTTGAAACCTCAGAAGGCGTCTTGTGGAATATAATATGCATCTCCCCGACAACTATTATAGTACCTGATAATCTTCATAACACATAACTCGGTATGCGTAAGTAGTTGCTGGACTGGGTAACATCCTTCCTCAAACAACATTCCAGGATCAACATATTCAACCCACTCAGGGTGATGATGCCTCCAGAACCTGGCTTTCCTCGATTCATCAAGCCATATCGCGAGGTGATGCAATGAATTGGTAAGGAGATGAAAGCACTCATGTGTAATATTGTTCCAGTTTTCTTGGCAACTGTTTCTAACCCTCACAGAAGCCCTGTTGTGCGTGAAGAACTCGGTGTATGAAAAAGCAGCTTACATTGGACAAACAGGAGGAACAGGAGAGTGACCCCGCTTGGAACACGCTAACTACAGCTGCGAAGTGTCGTCCTGTTGATAAAGATAAAACGCAGATCGAGTCAGAAATCACACCACATCTTGTCGATGAATCTGATCTAAACTTTGGGAAGATGCATCTCCTGAACTACTTCTCTGACCATATCCGCCAGCTTGGAAGCCTATTAGATGCAAGCTCTGCACTCCCAGGAAAGCGATGATGGATGATCAACAAGTGTATTAACAATCAAATGGTTATGAGCCCGCTTTCCAGATTTTGCGAAAGAAAGCCCAACAGGAGGTGTTTCAGTATCGAGAGCTGACAGGGAACGCTGCAACGCTACGTCGCGATTATGAAATCCCTCGAACCACAGCGCCAATATATTGTATGATGAAAACTGTGCAACCAGAGATCAAGACCCTTGATGACTTGGCCGACTGTTGTGCAATGCCGAAAGGTGAGCTACAGAATCAAATTGCTTGGTGTTTTGAAAGATTTGCTGACTTCACAGACTGCGTCGATCACAATCAGTATTTCAGTCGTCTCAATGATGCCAAATACATTGGGTACAATGCAGTAGCAATTCTGGTGACGTCGTTTCAATCCGATAAGCAGGCAGTGCATATGGTTCATTGCACTGGGTTCACAACGTGGAGAAAGCATAAGCAACCATGAAATGATACACTGCTTCTCTGCATGGGGACGAGTCTGGAAAGCCACTTTAAGTCGACTGCTGGATGCGTTCCCACACCGTGGGATTGTCTTTCCATTGTTGAGGATGCTTAATCAAGCATTAAAGCGCTTCTTGCCTTGGTTCAGCTGTTCGCAACAGTGCTGATACATCAGACTGCCAGTATGGTGATTCTCGAGATGACACATTGACCTCGGATACAACCCCTGCTCAATGGAAACTACAGTCGTAAGCTTCTTTTTGGAGTCAGAACCACTAATATCGTTCATATAAGCATGAAATAAGGCAGTATACACCTTCTTCTCATCACTCCGCAGCCAGATAGCACACGGTGGTACTTGGGCCACATGATTGACTCGAATGTTTTCAATTTGGTTACATGTAGGTTATTTGATTCGATGCTTGAAGTAATCATTGCAGCAATATATAGAAATTGGATCAGTGTTCACTCTGAATTGTTGTTATGGGAGTTGGGGAAACTTGTGTATAACCGATGTCTCAAGGGATCCAATAGTTAAGAATCTTCTTCAGATCAATGGAACAGTTCAAAAAACTGTCCAAATGATTAAAATGTAAACGACCAACGTGAATGAACAAAGGGCGGTACATTAGCTTAAATGACTAAACTAGTTTTGGAAATGTCGTGACAATGCAATCACATCATTACACACTTCAAAACAGGGTGCAAGATTGCAAACAAGTAGCTCCAACTTGTTGTGGAGAATGTGGAGAAAGATTGGTGCATGGGGTTCACTTTTGGAAACCCATTTTGCTTTGTGCTGTTGTTTAAGATCTCCCAGTATACCTCCAAGTTCATCTTTATTTTTGCTCCAATATAGCCTCCTAGTGCATTCTGCAATCTCACCTATTCACTGTATTTATGTTCATCTCCTTACTTACTCTATCACTCCCTCCAGTGTACAGCTCTATGTTCATACAACCACTATCTAAGTGGACATTTTGAGTTTCACTCAACCACACTTCCAAGTGCATCTCACAGTTCACTCAATTGCCATATGCAGGCTATCTGCTCTTGTCTTAAGCACAACCCATAGCCAGTTCCAATTGCCTGTGAGGAGGTGTAGAGACATTGCAATATATCAATACATAGAGATAGAAATATAGAGAGATATTAATAACAATACAAACAAATAACACGGGTTTTAAAATGGTTTAAAAATATGTAGTATCTATAATATTTAAATGCAGTAGTAGCATTTTTCTAGAATTTGTTCTTTTTCCCTGACTGCTTCCCAGTGGCTCCATATGCTTCGAAGCTTTTAATCTGCATTTAGACATGATTCCATGCTTGTCACCTTAGTTTGACAATGCTCCCCCAATGGCCACAAGCCATGCTATAATTTCGCAAAGTTATCACTATTTCTTCCAGTTACAACTGAACGTTGCCACATGTGCGATGGTATTTCTGGAATTTGACAATTGTAGAATTCTTGTCCAACAAGTCCTATACACTCCCTAATGCTACTGGTTATAAAAATGCATCTTGCTGATGCAGTATATAGTTTATCTCAGCAATATTCCTGGAATTACTCATTGTACTATCTTTCAGTTAATCTTCCCTCTGGTATTATTTGATTTTGTAAACATTGTATCACTTGATCTCTCCCCAAACTAGAATTCTAATCTGATCTTTGTGGGAATTAGATATTCTATTTAGCTTAACTGCTACAGACTGTCACAGCAATAGCATCGGAATCAAAATCAAGAAGGGTGTTGATATATTGCTCTCATGAGTCAAGTTGCAAGAAATATGGCATCTATTTTAAAGTAATCACAAGGTCAATATTGTGTTATTTTACATCATGCAAGATGTAATCTGTTACACCTTTAGTGTGACAGTTATTTCTCCAGGATCATAAGGGATCACTCAAAGATCCATATATAGATACTTGATCTCAGATCACAAATTATCACTCAGATTGTCATATTGGATCCACCTTCCGAATTTGCTCACCTATTAGTCAAATCTTCATTAACTGACCTTCGTATAAACTGATTCACAACTACAGTCAAGCCAAGCGCGAATATCATGTGTATCATGTTTGGATTAGGGATGGTCGCAACTTCTCCATTTACAATGGTCACACGATATCGGCAGGAAACCTTATTCCCAGTTGCCGACCAAACGACCATTTAATCCTGCTCCAATGGTTCATTCCTGATGATATGATGTGTTGTCAATATCAGACCACCATGGCATCATGAGATATGCAGAGTCATATAAGAGATGAGTTAGTAACCAATAATCAATTTATCGGAGCCCTGTCGACTGAATGGACTTGATACGAATCAACCCTTATTTCTACCACACCTTCTTGGTCAGGGCGAACAAGACATGGAATTCATATGCCCCAAGTGGCACAGGATACTCTCCATTTAATGTATGGCAAAACAACTCTGTTGCAGATTACTGTATATTTGGCTTCAAAAAAGGGTGGTCAAATTGAGGGTTCTGGTGTTTGCCGCAATTGTTGAAGCGTTATGCGCCCGGTGGATATATGAGATGGCACTCGCATTGGCTCTTAGTGACACAAACCCATTAGATGATAATTGGCTTGAGATAAGCTTGTATCCATACAAGGTATCGCCAATAGCAATTATGTCGCAATATGAGCATATTACCTTGATGACATACTTGATACTTCTGGGAGTTAGAAGTCGATTATAAATGGTTGAGGCAAAGGATGATGAGGCAATTATGTATGTGAACTCTGAAGCAGGCTTTGGCAGTCTTACAACTGTTAAGGGTGTGGATCATCTGATATATAGTCAGCGGTACCGACATGGAGGAAGGACATCAACAACATCCTATAAACAATAAGATTTATCTACGGATATCTATTAACCTTCTCAACCTGCGTGTCAAGCCTAAATCTGATTGGCATGAACTAACTATTAGTTCTGCATTGAAGTCAATGAGGATACTACTCCCTTGAAGTCCTGAGTTGTACGTTCAATATTCAGTTCTATATCACAGATAAATGTATCACCTTTTTATACTTGGTGATTGTTAGTACCTTGCTGGAAGCAAGTAATCAATCGGGAAGTGAGCAAGATGATACTATGGAGTCCAAAGGCAGTCCAAGGATCAGACTGATAGCGTGGTGGTTCAGAGGATACTTCTGTTAGGATACTCTAAAGTCAGCATTACTCCTGCAGCAGAGGCGAAAGTACTTTGCTGTGTCTTATAGACAAGTCGATACTTGGAGCCGTCACACTCTTGGACAGTCGGTATTCAAGTATAAGTGCTTGTTGCTGGCACAATACTTTCGAGTCCTCATTAGGGTGATACTCTTGAGTCATGTACATCAGTATACTGATAGCTTAAGACAATAGTCTTAAGTCGATACTATCTATCCGAAGCAGAGAACAGAACAGTTACCTAGTGTCTGTTTTGGGTTGTTAAACCTTTCACGCATCCTGAGTGAAGCCTAATTAATTCATCTTCCTCTTTATCAGTCCCGAAATCATTAGGGGTGTTTATTGATTAGGACCTAGGGTGAATCTCCTGCAGTTACATAATCTGTACTGATATTAACATTATATTGTTAATGTGACATTAAGATATTTTCTGCAAAAATAACACTCCTCTATTGGTAGTAATTATGAACTCAAATTTGAAATATCACTAGCATACTGAGTGGTATACCAAGTTGTTGTACACATGATCAGCACACCATTGTTTGCCCATAATCCTGCTGACTCAGAAAGCCATTGTTTTGTGACAAATTGAGGCCAACAATTATACTCCAAACAAATCAAGCATAGAGTCAAATTAAAGATAAATAGCACAAAAATTTGCAAAAAAAAAGAATAATAGAATGCCATGTAATATGTGTAAGTGTCAAATGCAAAGGTGTAAAGAATCACCCAAAACTAGCCAATGAAAACAGCTGTGATCCAGTACAAATAATATGACAGTGGGTACTTGAGAAGATGAGTACTAAGGAGAAAGGAACACTGCAAGGGCAGCAACTGAGAGAAAAGTAAGTAGAAAGAAAATCACGCATGGAAGTTATTGCCTCCATTGACAGTGTGACAATGGGAGACAATGATAGGAAGCTTGTCATCCTATGGTTGCTTTCCTGCACTTTAATCTGTTCCCACTCCTTATGCAGTATAAAATGCATATCAGTAACTGTAGTGACCCTCTCCAATGCACATTGCCGTTGTATCCTTCTCTTTAAAAGAGTCCAAATGCGATCAATAGGGTTAAAGTCTGCAGAGTTGGAGACTCAGTCAAGTTTTGAAACTCCTTGCTTTGTGTGCTTATGACTGGTGCAACTTGCAGTAGGGGCGATGCACCATTCACTATAAGAATACAATCTTGGTTTCGTTGTAGCTGGCAGTGACACTCAGGCCACCTCAAAGATAGAGTAACAAGTTTGACATATTTTCAAGCATCTACTCCATGTAAGTATTCTCCTTGTTTGAGCTTCTCCACTTTGAACTTCTTGTGGTGCCCGATGTGATTAAGCTTGTTCTTTGGTGCACTATCTTTTTCAGCTTGACGTTGAATCTGTGCTGTTGCAAGCTTCTGAAGTTGTAATTTTGCCCATTCTACTGAGTTTCTCCATATGATATTTGCCTTTTCAGCCTCCTCTTCCATCTTAGTATTGATCTGAAGAATTTCACTTTCTTCTATGTGCATTTCTTCTACTATCATCGGTGTCCACCCATGAAATTTTCCCTTCCATCCATAGCCAATCATACCTCAATACATCACTAGAGAGCCCTTTTTTTTTTGGTGCCCATACAGTCAGTATGCTATGTTTTTATTTTATTCCACCATACAAATGACATGCAAAAGGTACCGCTAACTTCAATTGATATCTCATCTGTAAAGCTTATATTTTTCCACTTGCCATTGACACTCCACTCTTTTTTCTTGGAGCACCAATCCCGTAAGCCATCAGAGTAAATTTCACTTGGCAGAGTTTCAGTAAACTGGTACTATTACTTGCCACTCTCAGCTTCTCATTATCTTCATCAAGAATAAACTTGTATTTATTTACATAAAGTTTAATTTCTGTGGCATGTAAGGTATTAAATATGGTATCTCTAATAACATGGCCTAATCCAGCTAAAGCCATAGGCTGGGTTCCCCAAATCCTTTTGACAGTTGCCACAAGATTCTCTTTTTTGGCTTCAGACAGTACCTAAGGCTGTCCAATGCATGCATCTGAGTCCAAACACTCAGCACTTATCTGTTCCAATAGTGGTATATCATCTTTATCCAACTCAACACTTTCTGGTATGTAAATCTTGCTACCACTCCTTTCAAGTTCCCTCTCTGCAATAGACCCTGTAATTCCACCAGCATCAGTCTGCACCAGCTGTGTTGCTGCCACATTGTTGACAGCATGCTTGTAGATGTCGCCACAGATAGACTTAGCAACCCCCAAGATTTCTGAAATCTTTCTAAAAGACAATGGGCCCATGCTGTGGATGATGCATGGCAACAATAACTGTGTGATGACAGGGTGTAACTTCAGGGCCTATACAATTAGCTTCAGTTCTGCAGGGTACCGGTAATACGCACCTCTCTTTCTGACTGCGGCTGCCATGCTGCTGTAGCCAAGATAGGGGAGAAGGCAGTGATACCAGCACACGAGTGTCTAAGCGCCCGGCATGGGTCACGTGTCTGAATACTTGGTGAACTGACAATTAGATCTATAAAAACTTCAAAGCAACAGGAGAACCAGCTAGCGTTGGCCTTTAGATTCACCTTTGGTCGGTCTGTCATCACTGCGGTGGTTCTGTGGTGTGTTTTTCTACCTGGGACCCTGTTGTGACAACAGTTCAGTTTCCCTAGAACTATTCGATGATCACGTGATGCAGCCAATCACACACCAGGTTTTGGGATTAGTAACCGCTTCACGGTACCTGACGCCAACTCTCTCCGTCCATTTCCAACCCGCACTTACAAAACTTTCCCTACTTAACCTCCCACACTTAAATTCCGGATTCTAACGTCACTCTACTCACATCAACATCACGTTGCTGCCAACATGAGCTGTGTTCTCTCCGCTTCCCGTATAATCCGAACCTCGGTCACTCGTTCAATCTCTCCCCTACGAACTGCCGCAGTCATTGGACTTCAGATCTGTAACTCGTCGTCCCATGCTGCATCATCTCATGATTCGTACAAGTCCCCTTTTACGGGCTCCACCGCTCATCGCACCACTAATATCCCCCACTTTTCAAAATATCGGGCATCCGGCGCTACCAAAGGAAACCAGGTGTTTGGATACTTCATAGTCGGAACTATGGGTGCATTATCTGCCGCTGGAGCGAAGGCCACTATTCAGGGTGAGAGCTACGCAGCCGTCTACTACTCCTCCGACTCCTGCCACATATCATCGCGGAAGAGCAATTGCTGTTGCAGGCGATAGTTGAAGCGGAATTAACATGCTGACCCCACGGTTTTCGGCAGACTTCTTGGTGAACATGTCCGCATCGGCCGATGTCTTAGCCATGGCTAAGGTCGAAGTGGATCTCTCATCTATTCCCGAAGGAAAGAACGTACGTCTACTACACATAAGCATTCGTATTACAATCGAGCGATTGCTGCCATCATACAATTTAATTTCTAATCGCCAATGATACTTCAGATCATTATCAAATGGCGTGGGAAGCCCGTTTTCATTCGCCACCGCACCCCTGACGAGATTGAAGAAGCCAATAAAGTGAAGCTCGAATCTCTCCGAGACCCCCAGTCGGACGCCGACCGTGTCAAAAATCCAGAGTGGTTAGTCATGTTGGGTATCTGCACCCATTTGGGGTGTGTCCCGATTGGTGAGGCTGGTGATTTCGGAGGATGGTTTTGCCCATGTCACGGTTCACACTACGATATATCTGGCCGTATAAGACGTGGCCCTGCTCCTCTTAATCTGGAGATTCCTGAATATGAGTAAGTCCTGCTGTTCATCCAGCATTTGTTCTATAACTTGCACCGGAGTCCAGTCTAACGAGCGTTTTAGATTCCCAGAAAATGGTAAGCTAGTCATTGGTTAAATAGTCTGGCGTTGCCGACACTGCAACAATTAGTTCAGAGAATAAATTTCTCGCAAAGTTGCAGGCGCTGTTGGGCATTGGTCCTAGAGCATGTAGTATTCAATGTAAGATTAGTATTGCTCTTAGTAGTGGCATATAGTGGAGTATCAGCTCCAACTGCGAATATTTATATTCCCTTCCGTTTAATACTACAACAGTGGGCGTTACCTGTTAATGGGCTTTGATTAATAGAGGCATTGTGTGTTTACAGCGAGTCAATTGTGCAGCGTTCTACCCAGTCGGTTAAGCATAATGCTGTAACACACAACCACTGTAGCACCTATATATACAAAGCACATAGAAGAGTTCTTAGGGGGCATTATAGAGAAGATTATCATTCGAAGTAGTTGTAATGCTTTCACTGTGCGCACTCTATGATCGCTCTTTAGGCTAGTCCGTTCCCAATGGTGTAGTTTGAGCGTAAATCCGAAGACTAAAGGAAATAATCCGGTGTGCCTTGTAACAAATCAGTATTGTTGATATAAGAATTGTCTAAAGGTTCCAACATACGCCTCGAGACCATAGGCTCGCCCGCTCTAGGGCAAGGATCGAATTGTAAGCTAGATAATTGGTCAGCTCAAATGACGAATGCACGTACTGCGGCAACGAACAAAGTGTATTTCAGATGTTCATCAATCTCCATGATTGCCGCCTGATTGCCGCATCTATAACAATAATTGGGAGCTGTTGATCGATTATATTAGTATTACAAACTTGTACCAAATGGGCTACAGTCACAAACCGGAAAATATAGTGACAACATTTCGATCTTGTGACCAGTTATAACCCTCCATTACCAACTGATGGGCTCGAGCGACAAGGGTGAGGCCGTTATTCTGATTAAAAGCCTCCGATATATCTTGTCCAAAAGTATAGCCTGCACCTCTGGGGGATATACCCCATCCGCAGCGGTCGTCGGGGTCTGACCATAGAAGATCGCACATTGGACCCTCGTGAGGCACCTCCTGGATGCGGTCGAGCGCGCGGATGTTATCCAACGTGTCAATACTAGGTGACAACCCCCCATGAAGACAAAATATCTGATTGTCAATGAGAGCCGTTAGAGGGAGGTAGTCGAAAAGATCGGTAAATAATCTGTCGAACTTCGTTCAGAATTTACTCCGATACAATGGCCAACAGATTATCTTACTTCCAAACATTCGCGTTGCCATATTTGCGTAGGCACTCATCGTAGAAACCATACACTTGTGTGATCTGTCTGGATTCATGGTTGCCTCGTAATATGGTGATTCGCTGGGGATAGCGGATCTTCAATGCAACCAGTAAGGTGACCGTTTCAACAGAGTAGTACCCACGATCGACGTAGTCGCCTATCTACATGGTCAGAACTCATCACATATGAACTATTAATTGTAGTTTCGACGGTACATACCCATAAAGAGATAGTTGGTATCCGGATTCGGACCTCCGATCCGGAAGAGCTCCATGAGATCGTGGAATTGGCCATGGATATCACCACAAACAGTAACTGGGCACCTCTTAGGCATATCATCAGTCGAGTAATTACAATTCAATTCAAGCGGAAGCAACATACCACAGGTTGCACGTTTGATTCATCTTGAAGTATTTCTCGAGCCTAACCATGGCACATTAGCACATTCATACGTTCAAGGTATCTATATCATCACCGACCCGATCAAATGAACAAGCTAGAACTCATTCGCACCGCAAACACATACCTTTTCGCAAAGCTTTTGAACATCCGTTTCGCTAAGCTGCTTGCACTGCATCAAGGTCCCAATCCACCCATCTAGTTCATTTATAGATGAGGTATCCTGAACTGCTACGTTGGAAGGTGGAGGTGATCTCCCAACATCTTCCATTTTTGTATCCATCGTATAGGGATAAAGCTGAGGGCTGGGTAGGGTATTAATTATAATCGGAGGTTATCGCGTGCGATAATGATGGCAAATGAATATAGCGGTCGACTGTGCCAATGATGACAGAATTCAGTAAATGTGGTCCTGAGACGACAACCAGAAAGAATGACTGATGGTTCGATGAATGGGGTCAGATACATAATGTAGTATGTTGGGCGACACAATACAACAGCACTTAGTATTGAAGGAGAACACCTACATAATTAATTAGTTACGACACCTACCACAAGCACGAACAACGGAGCAGCAAAATGACAATCAAATACAGAAGAAACTATCCGATGTTCGTAAATAGGCAGTCAGAGGATGGTGGGTGTCGAGTTTGCGGACAACAATTCCGTTTGTCAAGTTTGAGGGGTAAGGCAGTTGGCACACAAACCCGCCATAGTCGAAAACTAAAGCCCCGTAGAACCTAGTCAAACTAGAGAAATCAATTACCGTATTCATTCGGATAAGCCGAGCGACCCTGATAACGTTAGCGTGCCCAAACTCTTATTGTCCAAAGAGGAAAGATATATACCGTAAAACCCCACTGAAGAGGTACACTGCGCGACATGGTTAGCATCATTAATATAACCATTTTCCAAAATTAAAAATCGTACCCAGATATGGACAAGGTAAAGGCAACCCATTTCAGATATACTAAATAACATTTACTAATTCAGATACATTAACCATATTGGGTACAGTTTGTGAAGTAAGTTGGAATAATATATAGTTAAGTCTGTGTATTTTTGCTTTTGAACAGTGGTAGCTATATGCTAATTGAAGAATATAATATGTATTAATTTATGATGTTCTAAAATAAATAAACAGTTTAACTACCAAGACTATACTAGCCAATAATGAGTTTCAAGTACCGCTGAACTGAAAAATAAGGTTTTATCAGTAAGTGAAGATTATGAATTCAAACTTAAATAGATTCAATATTAAGTTAAATCTTGGTTTACTGAATTATCTATTTTTAACTACTATCAATAGAGTATTAAATAGAGCATATAAATAATACTGACAAAGTGAATAAAAAATAAAATAATTCCCAGTATGAAGTAAACCTTAAGTATAGTTTCTAGCTAAAAGTAGTTATAAGTAATCATAATATCCCAAATAGTTACAACTTTTAAAATATATAACTGTTCAACTATCAGTAATTAATAATGGTATATATCATATTAATGATTTATAAAAAAGTATTGTTATATTCTGAAGTCTTCTAATATTAATATCTGTTAGTATAGAAACATTACTCAATATTTTACTATGGTAATGAATAATTTAATTTCTAAGAAAAAGTCTCATTTTCAATGTGAAAAAAAATTTCACCAATAAGAGATATATTATTTTTTAACACTACCAATATTAGTGACTGCAAAAGATTTCATAGTACTCAATAAGGACAATTATACAGATATACATTTGATATAGGAAGAATGTTTTAAGATTGAAAACTGAAATCCAATAAAAGTAATTAATTATAAATAACTAACAAATATGCAATATTTTAGACTAAGTATATTTGAATTGTAAATAGCTTTTACATTTTATATAACTTCCTAGTTTCAATCCAATCAAACTTAATATTGACCACTAATAATTCTAGATTTGTCAGAAATTTACATTATTGTCCAACTACATTACAACACCTTGTCTAATATAAAAAGTTTTGTTCAAGTTGTTGATTTTATATAATGTATAAATTTAACAAATCTGTATATGGCAAGATATTTCATCCTTAGTATAAAAGCTTTTACTTTACTTGAGGTTGATAATTTAGCAGGGATGGCTAGTGGTAAAAATATTACTTATGCTACTGATAAGTCTATATCAGTAAGTTGAAGAATACAGTTAACAATATCAACATAGAGATAGATGAACTTTAAAGAAATATAAAAATGATGGAAGAGGTTAGAAATATTGTATGTATTCAAAGTAGATTGTATCATCCAAATACTTATATTGCACTCTGTATATGATTTTAATTCTAACAGTATCCAAAGTATATTCAATACCCTTTCCAAGCTGCTTTGCATCAGTAGGCAATCAAGTCTGTCAATATCCCCAGTAAACTGGATTGTAATTTGTAGGTATATTATCATTGACCATATGTGATACATTCAAATACTAAATAGCTGCCAATGTATACAACTATATGTATCATACTTCTACTTCAATTGTATTTTACATATATTGGTAAATTTGCTGTTTCATTCATTTTCTATTATCTCAATTACTATTCTGTTACTGGGTTTGTATCCTCATAAGAATGTTATTGATGTTACCAATATTAATACCTGCTTGGAACTTAAATACTTGTACTGCATCTATATTATATGATAAGTATGTTAAGGGTTCTCCCTTACCAGCGATAATGATACTTATACGTGCATGCATAAATGCTTATCACGGAGTTACTCTCAGTCTAGTCACGTGATATGCATAATACTTATTTATGACACGGAAGTAATCAGTCATATATCCTTTAGCGGGGATTATAAGAGTCGCGCGTCGATTGAATAAGCAAGATTATTGCTTAGCGGATTCATTGAAAGAATACATACTACGGTAATTCTTATTTGATGATGCAACAATACTGCCAGATCGATAGGAGGTAACTCCTGTCGAGCGCATTGTTTTCAACCACGTTCATATCCTAGATACTAGCGGGAATGTTTGATTGGACTGGAGATTACTCCGACACACAAACACAGCAGTTGATAGTCAAGATGCTAGTAAGCGGGACCCATGACTTAT
>Ga0307512_10002904_pt1 | contig 20760 bp, 18 predicted proteins | sample 14_EM_MG_FD_200267 | JGI IMG/M metagenome (GOLD analysis project Ga0307512, IMG submission 200267) | Populus trichocarpa ectomycorrhiza microbial communities from riparian zone in the Pacific Northwest, United States - 14_EM | ecosystem: Host-associated > Plants > Roots > Unclassified | place... | reverse complement strand
AATGATGGAAAGACTGCTCTACACCTTGCAGCATGCCATGGGCACGATACCACCGTTCGTCTACTAGTTATGGACCTCAGCGTCAACAAGGAATCAAAGGATAATTAGGGGAGGACGGCGCTACAGTGGGCTGCAGCCAAGGGTCACGACACCACCGTTTAGACACTTGTCGAAAATCTTGGAGTCGAAAAGGAAGCCAAAGACAATGATGGAAAGACTGCTCTACACCTTGCAGCATGCCATGGGCACGATACCACCGTTCGTCTACTAGTTATGGAGCTCGGTGTCGACAAGGAATCTAAGGACAACGATGGAAAAGCGGTGCTACACTGGGCTGCTGCCATGGGGCACAATACTGCGGTTAGGACGCTTATCGGAGATCTCGGAATCGAAAAGGAAGCCAAAGACGACTATGGGAGTACGCCTCTTTACCACGCAGTTTTCAACGGGCACGATACCACTGTTCGCCTACTTGTTCAGCTCGGTGTCGATAAGTATTCCAAGGATAAGGATGGGAGGATGGCACTACATTGGGCTGCAGCTAAAGGGTATGATAGCACTGTTCAGACGCTTATCAGAGATCTCGAAATCGAAAAGGAAGCAAATGACAGTGACGGGAGGACGGCACTACATATTGCGGCTAAAGATGGGTACGATTCCACTGTCTGCCTACTTGTTCAGCTCGGTGTCGATAAGGAATCCAGTGATCTCAATTGCCCGGTCCAGTTCGTGGCAGCTATGAAACTACGCTATCTAAGCAGCTTTGACACCCAGCTGGACTGCGCGGGATAGGGCGGCCTTGGAAAGGCCTGAGCAGCCTCGCATCAGAGGAATTCCAGCTGGTGAAAGCAAGAGTATAGCTACCTGCCTGCGAACAAGTATTTTATATACTAGGTCATAACTATTGTGCCTCCATTTGTATTGCATTATTCCTCCGCTTGCTCTAAAGTTGCTGCTGCCTCTAACATTCTCAGAACTGTCCTCGCTCGTTCAAAATATAGTAGCCCATTCCTCATCAGTGATTTGAGAAATTCCTGCGCTTCAACAATATCATCACCAAGCTTCCTTCTTCTGTCTGAAAGTTGTTGTTGTTGTTTAATCATACTGTATTCACTCTAATTAGAGTATGACAGGACCTTGATAACCCCCTCCGCCTCCGAGCGAGCCGGCTAGATGGAGGAGCTCCCCCCACGCTACTCTTCGTCCCCGTTGACAAATGAAAAATAAGAGAGAGAGATACGATAAGAGAAAGACAGAAAGACAGGAAGGAAGGTATAACCCCGTTACCGCCAATGCCGTTCCCGAGCCCTGATCCCGCTCCATACCGCCACCTCATATGGGCAGAAACTTCCCGACTTCAGTGGCTGCCGGGAAGTCCATCACCGCTTGGTCGCACTCATCTATGGAAAACAGCCCAGACACGTGCACGTGTTGGCATCTGCCCGCTTTCCAGCCCGTCGCCTTTCCCACCGCCTTGCATAGTGCTTCCTGCAGGTCTCTCCATCGGCTGCAGCGGCGGAAAAGGTGCTCCCGCATCTGTGTCTGGGTGGCTGTTCCTCCACCACACCAGCATTTGTCGTCATCTAGGTGGCCAAAATGTTTCAGATAGACTCCAGTGGGTGCATGCCCGGACTTCAGTCGGTAGAACCTAGCAGCCAGCGACTTTGCGCTTCCCATCGGGATAGGTCTCTTGGTCCCCTCTATGCCCTTGAGTCTGTAGCTGAAGAGGTTGCTGCACTTGTCGGCCTCCCACTTCGCCTTGGTTGCTGATCTGCCCATAGGAGATTTGTCTAGCTCTATTCGAGGCCGAGGGGTATAGCCGCTCTATCACTGTTCATCCGTGTGCGTCTCGGGCTACGTTCGCCTGACGGACTGCTTCTTCCTATCCGGGGATGCCGCAGATTCCCGGGACCCAGTGGATCTCAGAAGCGATGCCATGGGCGAGGAGACTCCACCCCCTTCTGTTGATACGAGACGCCAGTCACTGCCCTGGGCCCGGCAACAGGTGTGCCATTTGTTGAATTGCGGCCTGTGAGTCGCTGAAGACTTCCACAGTCTCCACTGCAAGCTTCTGCAATGTTTCTCTCCTCTCGATCGCGACGTCAAGCGCGAGTCCGATCACCTACAGGTCGGCGTCAAAGACCTGCATTCGTCCAGTGCCCAGACAGCTGCGGCGGGACCTCCACTTGTCTCTGTACTTGCATACTGCTGCGGCTCCCACTGGGCCGTCATCTGAGCGCGCTCCGTCTTTCCGCCATATCCAGACTCCCGCTCCCACCTTGGCTTCTTTCTCTTTCGAGCAGCGCTGCGCGGCTCTAATAGCCGCCGTGGCGTCGTCCAGTATGACGGTTCTGACCACTGATTCTTCGCCCGGGGGCTGACCGTCCATGCCTTTGGTTGTCCAGCCATCCTTGTGGTCTTTCGTTACTGCTCTGCATACAGGCATCCCGGAAGAGCGATTTTGGTGTGGCTTCCTTAACTGATTGCTGCACACATTGGCTAGCCTCGCTGCGAAAACCAGTTGTCTGCATTCTATGTTTACTGCTGTGGGTGTGAGCGCTGAGTCTCTAATATGTGATCCCCGTGGCGTCGTGCGTAGCACGCCCAGGATAAATCTTGCTTTGCGATCGAGGAGAATTTGGTGGTCATCTCGCCTGCCTGCTTCGGTGGGATCCTACCAGAGTTTGCTTCTATACAGTGCGACAGCTTGGCCACATGCCACCTGGACAGCCCTTACGCTCTTTGGTACTACCCCGTACGTCTTTGTGAGGGTTCGGAGTCTAGCTTCTGCAGCCCTGGTTTTCGTGATGTATCGGTTGTGGTGCTGCTTGTGCGTCAGGTGGGCGTCCATCCATACCCCGAGCCGGTGTGTAGCCTGTCGGTTGAACCATATGAACCCTTCTCCGACCATTATCTTTGCTGTCAGTTTTGGCAGGAGGTGTTTCTGGTGGCCTCCTCCGCAAGTGAATAGTGCCGCCTCCGTAGTTGCGCTGCCGAAATGAACCCTTCATCTGCGTGCCCACTCGATGCTCTTCACTGCACATCTCCCCAGTATTGTGACAACTCGGTTAAGTTCGTTTGCAGTTGCCACCAAGCCGAGGTCGTCCACAAATGATAGCCCTTCAGCTGCAAATCCGTACTGTTCGACCCATTTGATCAGTCCTGAGGTGTAGATAGCACAGAGAATCAGTGACACTGGTGTGCCCTGCGGGACCCCTGCTTCTACAGGGTGTCTTTTCCTGGCAATCCCTTCGATTGTCATGTCCACTGCTCTTTCAGAGCGAATGCTCTCCATCCATCGTATAAGGTCTCCATCCATTTGCCAGACCTTCATTATGTTGCCTAGCCTTCCTTTTGGCACGCTTGGGAAGGCTGCCGTATTGTCCATCAGAAGCACGCCTGTTATGTGTCCGTTTGTCCAGGCTGCATAACCTCTGTCGAACATGATGGCCTCTGCATCGATGGCTGACCGTTCTTTCCTGCTCCCGAATTGTCCGTCGCTCAGTAGCCGTTGTCTTTCAGCCTCTTCTGACAGCAGCTCCGTGACTACTTCTTCGACCACCTTTCCGATGCAGCTAAACAGGAGTCTGGAGCGGTGGGCATACAGCTTTGTATCGTCTTCTTTGACAGGCTTGTGAATTGCCATACCACTGGCACGCTTCCAGACTCCGCGGGGTCTTCCAGTCCGAATGGCCGCTTTCGTCAACCTCATGATCCTCTCTTTATCCCACTTCCAAAGTAGTCCTCTGTCCCCAAAATTCAGCTTGTATGGGCTCAGTGTTAGCAACGGTTCTGGACTGTCACTGCTGGTCCGGGTCCGGGTCCAACCCGAACCGTTGCCAAATTGGCTGTTTGAGTTTTCAATAAACCCGAACCGTCAACTCGGGCACGGTTCGATGGAATACACCCTACCCTTCTGAATTGGGCGGGTGGTCAGCGGGTCGCCCAGCGCATCCATCCATAGATTCAATTAACGGTCTTGCTTTCGGAGTATGAGAATAGTGTCTTATCAAAATCGCGTTTTCAACAACCAAGGATATGTTTTTGCATGGTCTGCAGTGTGCAATATTGATTAATTAGGAATCGGTATTTTACCTTTCATACCTTGTATATTTGCCTATCATGGTGGTCAATAATTCCTTTCTGAATGCGGAAATCAGCGCGATGCCTTAATTACCAAATATGCAACTACTAAAACTGTTGATCCTCCGTTGACGCTCATTTTCAGGACGTGACAGGGAGCATGTCGCTGTTGTTTTTGCCAGTAAAGGCTGCCAATATTTGCTAAATGGATGTCTGCAACCAATCAGAAAATAAATCTCCCAAGATTCAAAGCTAAAAATCATTGACGCTCCGTTGACGCTCATTCTCAGGATGCGGAAGCAAGCATGGAGCTGTCGTGTTTCCCAGTAAAGGGAGCCGATATTGCATAAACGGAGGTCTACAACCGATCGGAAGGTCACTTACCCTACATTTGAATCTGCGAATCGTTGACGCTCCATTCACACTCATTCTCAGGATGGGGCAGGGAGCACATCGCTGTGGTTTTCCTCTGTGAAGGCTGTCAATATCTGACAAATGGATGTCTACAACGCATCGGAACATCGATTACCCAAGATGCGAATCTATAAATGGTTGACCATCCGTTGTCTCTCATTCCCAGGAAGTGGCAGGGAGCATGTCACATTGGTCTTTCCAAGTAAAGGCTGTCGAAATCTGACAAATGGATATCAACAACCAATGGGAACATAGATTACCCAAGGTGTGAAGCTAGTGATCGTTGACACTCTGTTGACGCTAATTCCCAGGATGCGGCAGGGACCATGTCACTGTCTCTTTTGTCTATAGAGGCTGCCAACACAATGGTTATGCATCTAAGCAACCAAATTGTTGTTTAATTACCATACTTACAAAATCACAGATCATTGACACTCCATTGATGCTGATCTTAATGTATGGTCCATTGAACATCTGCTGCCATCGATAATAGTTTTCATCATGATTTGAACATATTGGTAGCCTTTCTGCCAGATTGAGACTTGGCCTTGTGACAAAGCTGAGCGCAGTAACATTCTTGCACTGTTCGCACTCACACGACTAAAATTCATGTATCTTGCCAAATGCTTCATTGCACAGGCTGGACATCTGTTTATCAGCCAATATTTACAAGCTATTGGATACCATCCGCCCATAATATATCACTGACTGAAACTCTAGTTCAAGATACACAAAGAAGCTGGTGAATCATTGACGGATTCTGTCCTACTTTGTTTCCACTCCAATATTTCTCCTCGTTTCGATTGCATTGACTGTCACTGACACCTTTTCAGCCTGTCTCTTCAACTTCTGTGTTCACCATGTCACTCTGGGAACCTTTCGCATAGCGCACACATCCCGCTGCTCTGGGCAGTCATGATCCTCTATGGTATTGTCTTGCTCTAGATCTGATGCAATGTCCACCCCGCAATCCTCTTTGTTGTCATTCGGATTATCTATTTCCCATTCCAGTGGACCAAATCTTCAGTGTCCGAAATGGGTTCAGGTGCACTATCCTTATCACTTTCGACTGGATGACGGTAAATTCTTGGAAGTAGGCGGACTTTCAATATTTGAGTTCGTCCTCCAGGGAGGTTCCTCACTGACAAAGGAGGTGGCAATGGAGATCTTTGTGACAATTTTCAATGCAGCTGCGCCATCATGTTGAAACAGTGACCAGGATGCATTGATGATCTCTTCCGTGTCCGAAATGTATCCCATGGCGGTCATTTGCTTATTTTGAGTGCAAGATTTCTTTTGGGCAGCACGTAAGTTTTGGCTGCCCTGCCACATCACCAAAGAGTCGTGAACCTTGGCTATTGTATTCATTGTTCTTGCCTCCGCCTCTTTCATCATTTCTTTGTTGTTTTCTGTGTCCATTGCATCGAATGATGGGTCAGCGGCTGCCGAAATCCCATTGTTAGATCGAGCAAACAGCCTGAAAGCATCTCTTTCGCGAAGAGTATCGCCTGTGGTTCTTCACTGCATCCAGCCGATGACATCTCGGCCTAAGAAAACACTGGCCTCCTCTCCCACATCATGTAGTATGATAGAGAACATGTCGCACGCCACATTGGAGAGATCGCCATACTTGGAGGGCGTTTACTCCTGTTGACGCCACTAGTCGGTTATGTCCGGTTACCACAATGCAGTCGTAATCTCCATTGGGTCGGAGTGGTAATCATTGAGTTTTGGATTAAATTGCCTCCGGTTCTTTGGTGCTTCAGGCGGCGAATTCAAGCAGAGGCTGGGAGCGGGCAATATACATGCTGCATGATCGCTTCGTCCTGGTGTAGTCTCAGCTAGATTGTAAGGCGTTACGTATTGTTCCTCATTGCTGGACAAATCATATGAAGCAAGGGATGATTGATAGGATCCTGAAACTGTTCCAGAGGGGATAAGATTGCTCCTTGGTAAGCTTCATGTTGATTGACCGGCACAGGTCAATGTTTGGTACAGTATTCATTCTCCATGTACTTCAGCAAGGCCTCTAGGTATTGGGTAGTATGGGATGTCTCATCCTCAAGATTGATATCCGGGCCTTTGTCCGACTTTCTAAACAATCATGACTTCTGGAAAGGATCGAGAATATGTTCAGAAATGATAGGAATGCCTGTTGATGGAGTCTCTTAAGCGTAATATTTGGGCAGCTTCTATCGAGCGAACCACATGCGGAATAACAAGTCTGCCTTCCTTGGAATCCTTATCGTAGCCAAAGTTTGCATCACGCCATCCATGTGATTGAACATATCATCGTACACTGTGGTAACGTGATGCAATGTGACTCTATGCCTCTTCGATATCTACAGGGTCCAATATAAGAAAGACCTGAACACTTCCATGACATATTCCCCAATGGTCCATTTATCTTGAGTTGTGAAGAGTGGCTGGTACCCGTTGAATTATGGGATTTCAAGCCAGTCGCGTTTGAATTCGCGTAATCGGAAGGCCTGCTTGAGCCACTTCAGGGTCGGGTTTCAACGTGTCTTGACATCCATATTTGGAAGTACCGCGATGGGGACTGTGTGTTTCTGACAGTCTGTCAACTCATTGCAACGACCAGGTGTTAGCGTTATCAATACAGTAAGCATTCTCAGCTATTGGATGGTCAGTATCAGCACTTTCAAGATATCTCGAAATACGTACTTTCTCAATTATCATTGCTAAACCTCATTCCATGGCCGACACTTTATTGACTCTATCATTGCCCTGATTTGGAATCCTTTGACTCTTCCCAATGTCTACGCTTTGATTCTCTCCAAATTGCTGATCGCACTGATGGGCTTCCCAAGACTTGGTGCGGTCTCTGGAACCGAGACTGCTCAGGAATGCACTTACAGCCAGCTGTATGACGTGCACGATGCAAGGTATTTGGTTCCTCCATGCAGTTAACTGGATTGCAGAGGCCTGAAGTGTTGATTGCAGCTCGCGTGGCATCAAGTGATTTTAGAAGACATTATCAATCGTAATTCCAAGCAAACGGCCATCGGGAAACTCAAAATGATCAAGAACGTCCTTCAAATGTACCGCTAGCCTTGCTCCAGTAAGCTAGTCCTTGACCAATCATGCTTCATTAGCTTTCGACACGTGAAAAGAACAAGCAATCAACATCATCAAATGCGAGTTGAACTTCACGCGATGCCAATTTTTGAGCCATATAGTATGCATTGGCCGACGGTATATCTAGTTTGCTCGTTGATGTCCATCCATCCAAAGCTAAACTAACATTATCTCGTGACAGCAATTGCTTCATATTTGCATCCATGGTGAGGGCGTATTCCGTGCATCAAGTGTTGATGGGGGTCGGAGCAGATGGCAGCACTAAGTCATGGCATGACGCCATATATGACTGTCGAAGCTCTAGATTGGATATCACTTTCCATGGAAATTGAGCAGAAACATATCCTAACATGAGGTAGCAATTCCATGAGTGTTGGTGGAATTCTGGAGCTTAAAAGTCCTTCGCTGCCGGTTTGGAACATTTTGTCTGTCATTTGAATCAATATGGATCGACCTGGATGTCAATTCTAATCTTCCTCTACGACCTTTCCAATGTGATTCTTCGACATCCTTGACTCTTCAGTATGGCCAAGGCTGTTTCACCCACCGGCAAACTGGTCAATTCAGTGACCTCTGACCCTGGTAATTCGTTTACCTTTGCAATGTGAGCTTTTGCCAACAAGTGTTTCCCCATTGAGCTAGTCCTGGGTTATGGTGGATGGCGAAGAACTTGATGACAAACGATAAACATGATGCCAGAGCCGCTGGTCTTCTCAATTCCGCAGTGTATATAGAATCATCATGATGGCGCATGTTCAGAATTATTCCACGCAATAGGCCGTTTCGAGTGTACATTCATTGAAGCCCACCAACCATCGACGATGATTTCCATAGTCAGGTCAGTCAAATCCCGAGTGAAGACTCGTGCATTTGTGGAAGAGATCATAACCTCAAACAATGAGGTGTTCAAAGATTTTGAATCAGCCATGGCGGTACGAATTAGACAGCTGGGTAATCTGACTTGAAACACTGCCGAAAGTGAGGATACGGCAAAGCAGACTGCAGGTTCATGAATATTGACTTCACTGCTAGAAGTAAAAAATCCGTTCTGTAAGACATTGCATGCATATTTGAGAAGTTGTATACAAGGTTAGATTGCAAAGATTGACCGCGTAGAACTCGATTTAGAAACAGAACAATGCAATTCATTGCTGTGTAGTGTTCTGAGCCTCCACACAAACTGGCGACGCTCTGCGGGCGCTCAGTTGTAGGAGGCGGACGCGATATTGTTACTAGCAGTTTTGGGAATCAAGGTTGCCGATGGGTTCATTGTGGGTTACCTACGTTCCATTGCCGTTGGATTATCCAAGATCCAAGTTCGAAATTCGTTGACCCTCCATTGACGCTCATTTTGCAACCTGGTAACGATCTTGACCAAAGCATTTTTGCCCCGAATGGCAGCCAATAGTTCGATTATTGATCGAAGTAGTCCCACAGCCCCATGACATTCCAAGATGCAAGGCCACAAATCGTTGACGCTCTGTTGACACTTATGTTTTGGGCCTAGTGAGGAGGTTGTCGAAAGAATTTTTGCCTTGAAAGGCAGCCGATAGTTCGATTATGGATCAAAGTAGTCTCATAGCCCCTTGATATCCCAAGATGCAAGGCCTTGAATCGTTGACGCTCTGTTGACCCTCATTTTTACGGCATAGTGGTGAAGTCATTGAAAGCATTTTTGGCTAAAAAGGCGGCCGATGATTTTATCATGTTTCAATGTCCCCGCACAGCCATTGCCATGTCCCAGATGCAATGCCAGAAGTCGTTGACGCTTGGTTGATGTTCATTTTTAGGAGATAGTAGTGATGTTGTTGAAACAATCTTTGCATAGAAAGGCGGGCTACAGTTCGATTATGTTTGAACGTTGCAGCAAAACCATCTGGATTTTGCATTATGCAATACTGAAAATTGTTGATGCTCCAGTGACGCTCACCTTTGAGCTCACCTTAGAGGTATACCAACAGTCATTGGGTGCTCAACAATTGTACATGAAATCCATACAGCCTTTTCTGCCAGCCAGTTTACAGTTTCGATGTATTATCATTTGAATCCAAAATCTTTGAGTCATTTCAGTGTCTGAGCCACCACTATACACGTTATTTGCATGATGAATAACCCAAGACCATCGCATTTCAGCGCGTCCGGCCGGCAATTTACCTCATGAAAATCGAAACACTAGTTTTGGATATTTATAGCGCGACGTCCTCACCATTCCTTATCCTGCTCATTCTCTTCCCTTTCCATGATGTACCATAAGCAATTCTCGATTTTTTCCCCATGTGCGGAAGGTCTGAGCGGAGAGTTATGTAGTTGGCTGCATGGATTATTCCAGCCTGACGGCTGACATTCATCCAGGTTCCGGGGGTGCTTTGACCGCTCCTTCTATGAGCCTTGTGTAGTGTTAGTAACGGGTTCAAATTCCCGGGCCGGTTCCAGTTCCGGTTCCACCCGAAACCGGACCGTGGCAATGGGTCTTACCACAAGAAAAACCCGGCCCATTGGAAATGGGCCTGTTTTACCACCAAAAACCCGGCATTTCAACCTCACACCTTTGCCTCCAATTAAGTATTTGAGTTCTGATCGTATCATGACTTGATCAATATGTAGATTGTGCAGTTCTAGCCGCGATTTAACCTCCCGATCTCAGATATGTGATCTGACCAATATTCGTTGAGTCCTTATCAAAAACCCGCGAATTTCGATTGAACAGCGCCCTTTTATTACAGCCACTCAACGAATATCAGTTGGATCGCAAATGTGGAAGCGGGAGGTGAAAGAGCGGCCAGAACTGCAAAATTTACGTACTGATCATGTCACGATGCGAGGAGAACCCAAATACTTAATACGAGGCGCATGAGGAGGATCCGTACGGTTGGAATCGCGGTCCAGTTCCAACCCGACCGAAAGCCCGCTGGTTGATGTCCAGTCAGGGTAACAAACCCGCCAAGATCATGCAGGTCGGGTTTTTGTGTGGGTCTGGAACCCATCCGATTCGAACCGCTGGCCAAAAACCGGGGCGCTGGCCGATTACCCAGACCCTTTGCTAACACTAGTCGTATGACATCACTGACCTAAACTTTGTTAGTAAATTTTGTCTCAAATTTAGGTTTTGTTTTATCATTTAACTGAAACAGGCAATACCATATACAGTTTGGTGTTGGTCAATCTAGTCAATTTGGTGTCGAGAACATTTGCATGGCCTGTTCAATGTTTCCACTCACACTGACGAATAATCTTGTCTCACAATTTGATCACTGGAATCCAGAAATGGCTGACAGGTAACAAAGGAGGTACAAATTGCTTCGACATGAGGTACGTCGTCAAGGATACCTATTTGGTAATCCATTCCTCCGGTGGTACAGGAGCCGTCACAATGTCTTCGTCCGAATCCGATTTCTAGAAGGTAATGAGCTAGGGACGCTATTCCCTGGGGTAAAAGCTCACGGGTTGGACTGACATCACGATCTCCCTATGTGACAAATCAGGCACTGCGTCTGGGATGAGAGATACTATGTGATTGGCTGCCCGAGGTTGCTGCAAACCAATTATCATTTGACTACTTCCCTGTCCTGGAGTCACTTGCGGCATTTGGGATTGTCAGGGGACGATATCAAGAACCTGCATAAGCTCTCACAATGTTGTCGGTGATGGGGTGGCTGCAATCGTGACTGTTTGGGGCTTCACAACTGCCGGAACCTTCAGTTCAGACGTCCCGTACCTCATATCTCTCTCATGGAAGTAGTTGGCTGCGTGGTCCCATCCAGGTTGTGTCAGTTCATCAAGCCTCATCCGCTTCGGCTGAAAGCCTTCCCTGCCGTGCCGTACCGTTTTGGAGATTGTGCTCATCACCCAGCCAGGTTCATCAACTTCGCTCAGCTTGGCAAGGGCTGTATCTGTTTTCTCAACGCCCTCGTCTTCCCCTTGCTCCCTATCTTCGGAACTTGGAAGATCGCTCAGACTGTCTCCGAGTGCATTCAACATCACGTGGAATGTTGGTTCACGCTTTGTTGTTGTTGATTGTGCCTTTTCAACATTCCTCATATCTTCCTGCTCTTGGATAATCGCTCTCTCTACATCTTGAACATGCTTTCTTGCAATCGTGGTCTCTCTGTCCACATCATCCTCGATCCATTTCTATCTTTCTTCCTGCCTTACATAGTGTGTTTCCCGCCTTTTCTCCGCAGAAAGCTTCTTTTTGGATTGTTTGCTGGGCAATGCTCACAACGCTCGGACCCATTCTGCCTGCAACCCTCTCTTGCTTGTGTTCGCTTGATGACGTGGTTGTGTGGGTTTCTTTGTGGATTTGGAGTATTTGCCTGTTGGAAGTGGCGAAAGGTTCTTTTTCGGAGTATTGACCATTATATCATGTGTTTACCTAGTTGTTGGGCGAGATGTTGGATGTTGCAAGATATGAACCACATGGTGGCAAGCTGAGTCTTTTAAGTCAAGGTTGGTAGGTTTCATCAATTGGAACAGAGCAAAATCAGCATTTTGACCGTTGCTTCATTGGGAATAGTCATGCTTGCCGTAGATTATGACAAGCTGGTTAGTGTGTGATTCATGTAACATCCCGGCGATGTCTTGAGAGAAACATCCCCAGAGGTCTTTTCCGTCGAAGAACATCATGTTTATATCTATCAAACAGGAGATATCGGCTGCTGTTCATTACCATATATCCCAGCGAACAAACAAACAAGATTGACCCAACTCCTGCACATCATGGGACTGTTGGAATCCCCTGCCGCTATACACAGCGGGATTCAGCTCGAATTGAAGCTGCAAGTTGGCTGTGACTCTTTCCATTTTGACTTCGAGCCAACTATATGATCTTCAGGACTTCCCACTTCTTTTCTTGATCATCTTCCTCACCATTCCACAACAGCAGGTCATGGGTGCAGGAATTCTTCATCTACGTGCGATTGAAACCAACTCGTGCCGAACGACAGGTGGTTGAAACGATGCGCCACCCGGTGAGACACTGCAGCAATGCAGACACCAGTTCGGTCACCCCGACGCTGATATTATAGCCACCGACAATATGACCCAGGACACCCATTCGAAATCAGTACGTAGCACTGGAAACAGCAAGAATAAGAAGCGGCATGCGATCGGATGTGAGTCAATCCGTATTGATCTAGGCCACGGTCACCTAACTGGCACAGTTTGAAGAAATACGGAACTACTTAGGAATAGCAATGGGAATCTTGCGGTGGTGTGGAAGGAATTGTGAAACGGAAACACAGAGACATTGGGAGATGCGGGGATATGCGGTGAGATGGTGGCAGAGTATTTGGTTATGATAAGAAAATGGTTGAGGTGGTGCGACGTCGGATGATGTGGTGTGGTTGTACTGATAAGGAGTTATGTTGATCGTGGGTATGATCATAGGATGAAGTTCGGATGGTACATCGGAGCATGGGGAATCATTCTTGGGTGGCAGACGAACTGTACATAAAGAGAGTGTTGTTGGCGTTGGAGGATTTCCTTTTCTTCTCTCTTTACTCGTTCTCTTGTATAGCAAACAAAGTACGACTTTGAACCAGCTCTGATCCTTATTCCCACGATACGAACTTCGAGCCCTCGCATTGATTCTGATATCATGTTTTGGATACCAATATCACATACGCCTGATCACGCCCATTACACCAACAGTATAATGCACACCTGGGGTACGTAGAGAGCAACGTTACCGAGAAATCGCTGCCCGTAACGGGAAAACGGCATGGTCGACGAAGGCAGTTGTCCGCACAGTCTGCAAAATTGAATCTTGCGATGTTGTCAGTTCTAGGATTTTCGCAGACGAATTTGGTGATAAATGTCCCTGGGAATGGACGAAACAGGTATTAAAGACCTGATAGGAGGCTACGGAGTCGTATATGGTTCAGGTAACAGACGATTCTCACTCTAGATGCAGCAACTAATTGCTTGTACGTTATCAACATGTCCGCTACTATAGGAAGACAACAAGGTCTGGTACAACTTGAACAGTCCAACATGCGTCTTGCCTTGAATATGGCCAAAGTGGCTAATGAAGGGTTTGCGCGCACCTCAATTGAGGAAACGCAACAAATAATCAAGAAACCAGACGCTGAAATTCGAGAAGAAAACAAGCGGGGTGTTCTGTTCCGCGGGCATAACAAAAGGAATGGTGCAATAGCAAGACACCTGGCAATGGTTTGGCAAAATCAAACGGACTGCTGTCTTCATTCCCAAAATGACACAGCAAAGAATCAACAGACTCGCTGGAGGCATTGAGACACGGGTGCACCTCCACCACTACCGGCACTGCTGAGGCCCGGAACACCACCTACGTCATCTGATGACAGTGAAAGAACTGAACGCTCCGAAAGAGCCGGTGTGCCCCATGGATATGTGTATATACTTACTCCGCTTCGCAGCACTCAGTTGTTCAATCTTGATCCATGTGCCAAGGATCGCATGCGTGATAAATATTTCATTCCCAATTTGCTGACTGATGAAGGTCCATCCACAGGATAGTACACTATCAGCTACGTGCGAATGCAGCTGACAGCCGTTTTGTAGACGACAGCAGCCTTTTGAGTAACCATGACAGCGAAGACGAGAGTTGACGGAAGGGAACTGGATTTTGGAGCATCATCATGATCTACATTTAGCGGACACTTTAAAGTATTTTTGAAAGGGTATATTCATATGCATCATTAATGAACAATGTAGTTAGAAAGGAGAATGTACATGAACAGCACAGAATGGCTGCCACCAGACAATTATTGATATTGTATGCCAAAGTGAATGGTTCCATATTGTGTGTACACCCGTGGCAAAATGAGTGTCAACGGACTGTTAACGATTGTCGGTCCTGTACATCAGCACAATGCATTTTAGTCACTGGAAGACTCCAGGAGTGTCTGAGAATATGTGTAGTGTGGACTTAGAAGCATCAATTTCAGGAGAGTATCAGACCCTAGGAGGGCATTCCGGTCGGCCTTCAGAGTCACTGGGATCTCTGATGACTGCTACAGGAGTACCATGGGAGTGATTATGATAGGTTTGGGAATACCTTGGGGCACTGGAGAGAACGTTGGGTGCACCGGGGAGCACCTGGGAGCGCTGGCGCGAGGTCTGGGTGCACCAGCGACAAGTCTGGGTATGCCAGCGAGAAGTCTGTGTGCACTGGCGACAAGCCTCGGAGCGCCAGCGAGCAGTCTGGGAGCACCTCGAATCACAGTAGAGCAGTCTGGGAAAAACTACATCTTCTTTGGGAATGCCGCTGGTGCGCCTGGACATCATAGCTACTACATATCGTTCAACGATTGTTAAACCTCATGTATTCAGTTTGTATTCTCATCTATGTACCTATACAGCTACCGATCTACACACGGTATATCTGGATTGGCCCCAGGCGGCACATGAGAGCAATTCGAGGTGTGCCTGACAATGACGATCGAGTTTACTCAGATCTACACTCCCAGGCAGTGATCAAGCAACTTTGGAAATGCACTTCGAGGCGGTGATCGAGGGTATTTGGAGATAGACTTGGAGGCCGTGATCGAACGAGTTTGGAGATATCCACATCGAGGCCATGATCCTGCGAACTTGCAGGCCGTAATCGAGCGAGTTTAGAAATGCACTTTGAGGCCACAATCGAGCGAATTTGGAGATGCACTTGGCGGCGGTGATCGAGCGAGATTGGAGGCCTTAATCGAGCGAGTTTCGAGATACACTTGGAGGCCGTGATCGTGCGAACTTGGAGGCTGTAATCGAGTGAGTTTGGACAAATACTTAGAGGCGGTCGATGGGCGGCGCACTGGGTCCTGAGACTCTATTCATCAGTTAGTTAACTTGCAACTGTGGGAATGTGACAAGGTGACTTTACCTTTGAGCTCTCATGGAGAGCTACCTGATGGGGGTCAATGGTATAGGGAGGCATGCCGGAGGGTGAAGCAACATTCAGCGGTCAACTCGTAATCATGAGAATGAAGGGAAGACAAACAATCATGGTACTCGGTGTATGCTGTACTTGGCGTATGCTGTACTCGGTGTATGCTGTACTCGGTGTATGCTGTACTCGGTGTATGCTGTATTGGGTGTATGCTGTACTCGATGTATGCTGGAATCGGTGTATGCTGTACTCGCTGTATGCTGCACTCGGTGTATGCTGTTCTCGGTGTATGTTGTACTCGGTGTCAACTCATGCTCATGACATGGACAGATAGAGAGGGATAACTTCACTTTGTGTTCTGAGATGATGTTAGAGTTGTGGACGAGAAAGAGAGAGATAATGGATGAAGATGAGAACGATGTGGAGAATACGCGCGGATATGAGAAATCAGGGCTACCACTTGACTGATTGGGTTGGGAAGACCTTGTATTGGTGTATTTACATGCCGGATCGGGACTGGTACCTGGTGTATCGGGGATGGTAAATTGACTCACACATGAAATTCCCTGAAGTGCCTGTTTCTCATGATGATTTCCCCCATCTCCTCTCATCTCTCTCGTTCTCGTCCTCAAGTCTACCATCACCTAACAACCCGATCTTAAATCATCGCTCACTATCTCTCCATGCCATAATCAAGAGTTAACACCAGGTATATCATACACTGAGTATATCATACACCGAGCACAGCATACACCGAGTACATCATACACCGAGTACAGCATACAGCTAGTACATCATACACCAAGTACAGCATACACCGAGTACATCATACACCAATTACAGCATACACCGAGTTCATCATACACCAAGTACAGCATACACCGAGTACGTCATACACTGAGTACAGCATACACCGAGTACAGCATACACGGAAGTACAGCATTCACTGAGTACTGCATACACCGCGTGCTGCATCATCCGAGGATCAACTGTCTCCCTCTCTTATCACTCGGCCGACCATGTTGTACTCAATTCTCCACATTCCCACAATCACGAATTGACCAATGAATGGAGTCTCACCTCCTGACACGCCTCCAGATTGACCGCCTCCAAGTACACCTCCAATCTCGCTCGATTACAGCCTCCAAGTGCATCTCTAAACTCGGTCGATCATAGTTTCTAAGTGTATCTCTAAACTCGCTCGATCACATCCTCCAAGTGTATCTCTAAAGTCGGTCAATTACAGCCCCCAAGAGCATCGCCACACCCGCTCGATCACAGCCTCCAAGTCCATCGTTAAGGAGCGACAGAGGGGGTACGGAGATACAGGGGTAACGAAGGTGGAAAGAGTGAGGTGGAGTATATATTCGGCAGACCCCGGAGTAGATAGACATGTCATTTCCATCTTATCTTATTATACAATGAAACTACACTATCTTTCCAAACCTTTTGGTCTCGCTCACTCTGTCCGCGATATCATAGATCCACGCAATTGCGTAGGCTCCTCAACGCTGGGTAGTATCATATCTTCTCACCCGAATCCTATGCTCCTTGAAACAGAACCGCTCTTGCTCATGAATTCCCTTTGGATGTCGCGAGAGGTGTGCCGGAGAGTTAAAGGAGGGCTTCTCTGCCTTCTGGCTCCATCGTGTCAACGCAACAGCCTCTAAATGGTGCATCTCTGAAAGTTCTCTCAATGGGTGTGGCCTGGTGCTCCTCCGTTCATTCTCGAGTACCATCTGCGGCCAGATTGACCGTATGTATATATAGAGAGAGACGTCAATAATGCATGCCATATTATGATGTAGCCAATGTTGTGTCTGTAACAAAGATGAATATGATATAACGAAATGCCTTGGAGATGTGTCAGAACCACTGCTGCGAGAATACGACATCAAGTCTCCAGCAGAGCTGCGAAGCGGTCGCGACCGGTTTCGAAGTATCCCACCGGGCTGCGCAGCTGTCTGAGCATCTCTGGAAGTCTCCCACGGTTCTGCGCAGAGGTCTCAGAAGCTCCAAAATTTGACTATCCTAGATGGAGCATCCTGAATGCACCTCGATAACTGCAGGTGCTTCCAGGAGCACCTGAGAATGCTCTTGCAGAGTCTGAGAGCACTTTGCTTAGCTCCAGGTGGGTCTGGGAGGATCAGGAAGTACTTAGAAGCACTGGTGAGGTCGCCCAGAGTGTCTGGAAGCATTGCGTGTGGCTTCCGGACCGAATTAGACTCTGCTGATGTAAGTCGGGTATTAACAACGCAATTTGGTAGTGACTACACATACTGGAAGTGTTGCCACCATTTATAAGTACAAAAGAAACCAACTCGCTCCCTGCCCCATAATGAAAATGACCATCAACACACTGTCTACGATTTTTGGTCTTATTAGGATGGTAATTAAGAAGTCATTTTGTAGTGGTTATAAATGACAACAGTTTTGACAACTTTTATACGCAACAAAGAAAGCATGCCGCTCCATGTCAAATCTTGGAAATGAGTGTCAACGGAGCATCAACGATTTTTGGTCCTGTAAGTCGGGTTATAATGACCCGATTCGGTAGTGATTATACATCATGGAAGTGTCGCAATCCTCTCTATGCAAAAACAAGAGCAACCCGCTCCCATCCCCATGTGGAAACTGAGCGTCAACACAGTGTCAACGATTTTTGGTCTTCTTAGTCTGGTACTTAAGAAGTAATTTTGTAGTGGTTATACATAACATCTGTATTGACAACCTTTAGATGCAAATAAGAAAGCGAAATACTCCCAGCACCATCTTGAAAAATTGCGTCAACAGAGCATCAACAAATTTTGGCTATGTAAGTCGGGTAATAAAAATGCGATTTGGCACGGAGATCACATAATGGAATTGTTGCCACTGTTTATAGGCAAGAAGAGAAGCAACATGCTCCCTGACCCGTCATGTGTATGACAATCAACAGAGCGTCAACGATTTCAGGTCTTGTTAGTCTGGTAACTAAGAGGTAATTCTGTAGTGGTTATACATAACAACAGTATCGACAACCTTTAGATGCAAAGAAGAAAGCGAGACGCTCTGTGTCCCATTTTGAAAATGAGCATCAAGGAAGTGTCAACTATTTTTGGTCTTGTAAGTCGGCGACTAAAAACCCGATTTCGTAGAGATTACACATAATGGACGTGTTGGCATCCTTTATAACGAAAATAGAAAGCGACAAGCTCCCCCCCCCACCATGAAACTGTTGCTCAAGTGAGTGTCGACGATCTTGGGCCTTACATCATGGTTTATCGAAGCGCGCTGTGGCTGTTCAATTCCATATACCTAGTTTTGGCCATTTTTGTAGTCTAAAACGCTCGTGAACACTCAGTTGCACCTTTGTACATGAAATCAATTTTACTTGTCAGGAGGCTATCACGGGAATATCACTTGCTTATTTGCTCATAGAGCCAGCTAATCACTTGTGTATGGATATGTGCAAACAAGCGCCACTTTGATTAGCCAAGATCCAAGACTATCAATTGTTGACGCTTGATTGACCCTCATCTTCAGCATGGGGCAGGGAGCGTCTCTCTACTTGTTTGCTATATACAGGTTTTCAATGCATCAGAAAATGACACTGCAGTACCATGGTCAATATTTTCCAATTAGCAGTACAATATCTGAATGCGACCATAAATGGAAAAACGCGAAACGCAAAACTGGAGATTCGACCCAACAGGCCTTGCTAAACCAGGCGAAACCAGCCGGTTGACGGGTACAGGGCCGGGTTTCGAGCGCCAAGAGGCAGCGGGTCGGGTCTTTGGACGGTTCTTGAACCGAACTGGACCGTATTTCTGATATAAATCCAGGCCGCTGGCGGGTTACCCTGACCTGTTGCTAACAATATATGGGCCTGGTGCCTCTTTTGCTGATTGAGAATATAAGGCTCGCATAACTGCTTGCGCGGTGACGTGGGTGAGTGTGCTTCCAGCTGGGGGAAACTCGGTGTATTGTTCGTTCTCGCTGCGTGGAACAATTGCATCTCAGCGTCTCCCCTTTCTCTGTTGTAGTGTTTGCTTGCTTGCCTTCTCTGTTCGTGAAGGCCTCCATGGTCCTGCCCGCTGGAGGGTTGGCGTATTGTGCTGCTCTCCATACCTCGGCTCCCTGGAGGTTCTGCAAGTGATCAGTCCACATTTGGCTCTTGGACTGCCGAATGGACTTCTGGAGCTCAACCTACACTCTGGGGGCCATCTCCGAATTCCGTCTTCTTCTTTTCTTCATTCCGACTGCTTTTCTACCTGCTATGATGTCGCTGTTCCACCACCACTTTGATTTGGAGTAGATTGTGATCTTCTTTGCAGTGGCATTGAGAACGCTGCTCATCGCTTCCTGACAGCATGCAACCTCCTGTTCCACCTCGTCTTCTGTGCACACTGCACTCAGGTGAGCTCTCTCCTTAGTCAGTTCCATCCATAACATCCCCACTGCCTCCAAGTTCTGCTTCATGATTGCAGCTAAGTTCCACCCCACTACCCTGTTGTGATCCGCGTCATCCTGCCTGTCCACTTCCACCTCCCACTGGATGAACTTGTGGTTGGATCCAGTGGCGTGGTCATCGGCCAGTATGGTCCATTTGATTATCGGTCACTTTGCAAGTGTCGAGTCCATGTCGGAGTCGCCTTCAAAGTTCTCCCTCTTCCCATATTTTGGGGATCAGCCATTATTAACAATTTCCAATCAATTCTCGTCAATCGCGGCTTCCCAGAAGGCCGCTTCCTGCTGAGTGCGCCACGTCGGGTCCCATCGACGGCTGTGGGCTGTCAAGGCTCCGCGCAAGGACAATTCCGCCCTGCGGAATGAGTCTCTGGCATTTCCCCTTATGTTCCTCACTCTCTCCCTACTGTGTGTCTCATTGATGGTAAACATTGACAATCCTCGTTATCTTTTCCAAGCACCTCCTGGAATCAGTGAGAATAACATCGTCGTTAGCTCCCCTGCTTCAATCCTTCGCCTGATCAAACACCAGGCGGCGCCCCTTCTGTATTGCCGTCCACACTTTGTTTTGTTTTGTCATTCCATGTGCCGAATGGCTCATCTCCAACCCTCTTCTTTCTCTCGGAGGCTGCCCAAGCACAGTACATCGGCCTCCCGTGCAACTTCTGACTCCAGCGCCGTGATGATGCAGTCGTGTGACCTAGCACAGGTTTGCCGGATCGCTTTAATCGTTACAGACCAGGGCTCGAGTCTCAGTCACAATTCTGGTGTCAGTCGCGGTTGGATTCACAGTCTCGGTCATTGGAAGGTCTCCTATCTCCCCCGTTGCCTCCTTTTACTCCACATCTGTGATCTCT
>Ga0307512_10002903_pt1 | contig 20761 bp, 17 predicted proteins | sample 14_EM_MG_FD_200267 | JGI IMG/M metagenome (GOLD analysis project Ga0307512, IMG submission 200267) | Populus trichocarpa ectomycorrhiza microbial communities from riparian zone in the Pacific Northwest, United States - 14_EM | ecosystem: Host-associated > Plants > Roots > Unclassified | place... | reverse complement strand
TCGGCAGTATGCACGTACATCTTTCCAACGACCCATCACCAGTTTGTCGCTGAATTATGTACATAGGCAAAAAGCTGCTCGAGGGTTCAATTGACTTTCGCGCCAGTACAACCTCCTTCCTATAGCTATGGGACACTGTCATCAAGTCTCCTCCTTTGCAATAAACTAGCTCGCCCCCACCAGAACTCTCCACCGCTGCAATGGTTCTTCTCAACCCGTCTCGGCTGTCAAAACTCAAATGACTTAAGGCCTCCGACTGGATTGCCGAAAGAAAACAAAGTTCATTACTCAGTGCACCGGTCCACAAATCCACTAGCGTTACTGCTCGAAGCTTCCTAGATGGCTTTCACTAGAATAGGCCTAGGGTATTCCTTGATTGTTTTCGGAATTTGCTGAAGGCCCATCGGCCTGACAATGAGAGGATTCGAAGGATATGACACCCTAGTATCGGCTTCACCCTCCATCTCCACTGTCGAAGTTTGGGGTCCTCAGAGGCTCAACCATATCCATCCCAGTCAAAGCCCCTTTACTGTACATCACCTTTGTCGGCTCGGTGGTCCGTTCGACCCTTCTAGCCACATAAGGGCCAGCAAGAAGCGACTCCGAAGTACACCGTCATCTGCGAGCCAGATCACCAACCTTTGGAGTACGGCGGGAGACATCACCTTGAATCCAAGTACGACCAGTGAAGCATCTACTGTCATGCCAGACAGCTGTGGACTACTTCTCGAGATGACGGTGAGAGTACCCTACGGGAAGGCCGACCTTCTGTTCGTACATAAGGCTCACGAGAACTCCCGGGGCACCGTCGCCATCGTCGAGGACTGCGGCTGCCCGAATGAGCTCGTGGACGACATGTCTTCCGTTGTGAGTATGGATGCCGACGAACGACCATAGTGATCGCTATCTTCCCCGTCAAACAAGTTCCCGCGTGACGTGGGGGGAGTAGGGTTGTGGGGGTGGAAGAGGTAGATGGATAGGGCTTAAGTTCGGCACTGCATTGTGGGATGGCCTAGAGGGTGGAAGAAGAACGATTCCCGAAAACGGCAGAATCGAGCAAGGAGGACTTCGTGTCCTCTCTGCAGCGAAGCGACGAATGGAACCAGAAGGTGGGTTCAAAGCTTGGTAGTACGATTGATAATCCCGAATCCTTCTGCGTAGGAGAAACGAGACGGCGATACGATTGGGCTGGCGGGTGCCGATCACGAAAGTCAGAGGTCTGATGATTAACTAGAGTTTTGGTGGAGATGTTTTTCCGCTGGCTGCTCCCAGGCCGAGGAACAGTGGAAACCCGGCAGCTAGAGACAGGAGGAGGAAGAAGAGGCCTAAGAGCGTTCGCCTCTCCGGCACGCGCCGGAGCAGGACCAGAAGAACCAAGGGCGGGAAGCCGAACGAAATGCGGGCGAGGTTGGTGTTGTGTCGCGGGTGTACGGGTGGTAGCCTTGCTAGCTACAAGACAGTAGAAGGTGTTCTCTCTCTGCCCTCACTTTATCTCACCTCCCCCTCATTCCACCACACCTGCTGTCTTTAGTCGTATCCCAATCACCATCCCGCTCCGGATTCCCACCAGCTCTCCGAAGGCTAGGAGGAGAAGATCAACAGCAGTGCCCGTGCCCAAGTAGGCTGCGGGCACGGGCAGCACAAGAGGACGGTTTGTTCCGTTTGGGGTTCGATGATTTTTTTCTACTTATTTGCTCGTCAGTTGGTTTGATTTGATCTGAATTGTACGGAGAAGAATATAGCGGCTTTGCGGGACACGGGGGCGATGGCTCGGTGGAATATTCGCCAGATAAACCATCCGTTTTTTTTTCGTATTGTAGTGGTGTTCAAGACGAGTGGCAATGCATGGCAGAGTAGCTTCCCTCTAAATGTGCTGTCAACATGGCCACGGCACGATGAGCGCGACGAGAAGCGGGAGATTAACCTAACTGTTACGTCAGCTGAAACGGGTGACATTCTGTTGATGCAGCCATCGTGAAGAATAGGCATGTAGAGTACAATCCGCCGTGCCACTCCTTTCCACCGTTGTGCCGCCACAGTAAGAGCATATACCGAGCAATGCTGCAGGGAGCTTCCCTGGCATCTAGTGAAGACGAGTGGTCTGATAGCATACAAAATACTATACACGTCGACGGTACCGGCCCACAGGGTGGCTAAAATCGGTAGGTATTCTAGCTGCAGTAATAGTGGCCAGAGGATTCACGTGCCAGCGAGGTAGGAGAAGCAGTTCAGTGATGAAATAGTTAACCTGGAATGCGTGATTAGCAGTGGTATAGTCAGGAGATATAAATTGCCACACAACCTGAAAGCATAAACCCAAACACCACCAGCCAGCCAAGAGATCTCCCGCGCTTTCAAACCGAAATCCACATTCCGTTAGCGTCCACCACTCGCGCTAATCTTCAAGTCCCTCTTCTTCCTGTATTTCTGCAGCATGGCAGCCGTCGGCTTCGAGAGCGTATGATCGACGAGATAACCGAAGCGCTCCCAGAACCAAGTGGCGAGACCAGCGGATCCGGTAGAATCCGTGCAGCCGCACGGCTTTGGCGGCGAGCGCTTGCTCTCCCAGCGAACCTTGCGCGACCATTTAGCGCAGCACGGCCCGGCGATCCAGTGGCCGCACGGAATCATCACCTCGCCGGCTTCAGGGTCCGTGCAGTCCCCCGTACGACGGAACGCGGCACAGCGCTTGCTGACGTTCGTGCAACCACAGCTTATCAGAGCCGGCATCGTCCAGTGAGTGATCGGTGTGACTGCTGGTAAAAGTTCGCTTTGTTGGAAAAAGGGATGAGAGTGTCGCGACCAGGTGATGTTGGACTATTTATGGGATTGGAAACCACTGCCAGGATGAGTGTGAGTGGTTCGACGCAGAGACTTTTGAATGTTCGGTAATTCCCGACCACCAGTCACGTCCGATCACCCGTTCTACGTAGTTGCTCGAAGTGTTGTAAATAGGACGGCGGCGACACGGCACAGTATATCGGTTAGAATTTCTGAGCGAGAGGTGAGGCCTTCAAGGTACATATATGCACAGCAGAGCGGACAAGATGGACGGACAAAGAATGCAGAGCTTCATGTTGATAGGCTGCTAACACTTCTCTCAGGTTAGTCCGACGAGTCGACGACACACAGTTGGTCGTCTGGAGTCAAACAACTATTTCCAGTATATCGGAGGCCGTTGTTGGTTTGTCGACAGATCTATGGATCCCACCATGGAAACACTGTCGGACATCATGTGAACAAATACCGAGACAATTGTTGATGGCTGTCAATGTGCGTAGACGGGTATATGGTGTATATTCGGTGTAGAGTGAGCGTCCCAGCGCGGGACGCCCTATCGGTTTCTGTGGCTATTCCAGAGGCCAGTATGTTGACGCTATCGGTCTCATCTCCCAGAATGCGCTCATGCCCCGCCCGAGCCACATCTCATGACAATGACATGACCGATGATGGGGGACGCAACAGATTTTTTCCTTGTTCGAGGGTCACAGCTAGGGCTGATTTTGAGTAGGGTTAAAATAGGTCACCTTCTTTTAACGGCAAACTGTTAAACTTCGATGTTTGCCGTTCTTTTAAGCCCAGCCGCCTTCGGTTCCGACACCTTCTCTTCACCCCACCAGCGCACGACTTCAGTGATTGGGTTAAGCCTCTCACCACCGCAGCAGCAAGCAATCTCAAAGGTCAGGCCAGATCTCCTTCCACTTCATCCCGACCAGCCACCACCCAAGAGAGCTGTTCGGTTCCAACCAAACTCAGGCACTACGATGACGATACATACCGACCCCGATTACGAGTTCGACAACTTTCCTTCTAGAATGTTTATCTCTGGTAGTGGTAGCAGCAAGACGCGGCTAGAGGATCATGACTCGGAGTTTGTATTGAGAGAGTTGGTTTCGAACGTACGTAGAATTCATCTCCACCTTCGATCAAACCTTTCGTTGCTAACTTGGAGGATAGTCCATGGCAGATTCCGCTCACGGGACTGCTGCTAGTATGTCCAAGATGCGGGTTTCTTCAAGAGCTCCGGGAGGCGCTCTCGGTCTCCAGCCCAAGGGGGCCCTTCATCTCCAACCCAAGCATGAGCTTCCAGGTATCCGTTACAACGTCAACAGTACTGCTCAGAAAGCCACCGACGGCAATCGCGGCCCCCCGATCTCTGCTGTCACCAGAGGGCCCAGTCTCGGCCCTCCTACGGGCCCGCCCCTTTTGCCTCCGAGTGGTCCTGACATATTCGCCATCTTCGGCCCTAGGGTCGTCGCCGCTTCCGACCAGTCTCCGAGCGCCTGCGAGTGGGACAGCGACGGTGACGATGGCTCGTTTATCGCCAACGACCCCGACGAGTGGGGTTTCCTTACCAGACGCAATGTCGATGGTCTGGATCCTCACACAAGTACCATCTCGAAGCGTGGTATCGAGGTGCGGCTCGGCGGCAACAACAAAGAGCCTCTGCCGAAGAAGTTCAAGGCGGGCATCAAACTTGTGAAACCAGAGACTCCGTATATGAAGGACCTGTATCTGGTTCGCAGTACATTCCCGAAGATCTCAAGCTTGGTGGGTCCGGCGGAGGACCTGTCCAAGAAGGTCGCGGAGCGCGATCCACGGCTGCCGTTGGGGTTGGCCCCAAGCCGCCCCAGGGGAGATGAGGACAACTCCGCCGGTGGGGGCTCCCGGGAGGCTCAAAGCTGTGGTGACACGTCCGAAGGCTCTATCTTGGAGCGGGACTCTCTGTCTGGCGGCATTTCCGATGATATCTTGAGTGCTTGCTCTGCTGAGTATATCGCTTGGAGCAACGACGAGTGGTACAACGAAGTCGGCTGGCTGGTAAGTACCTCCCGCTTATTGTGTTCATCTGCCAACATTCCACCAGATCGACCGTCACGGTCGTGCCAAGAAAACTCTTGCCGAGCTTAGGTACGCTCACGTTCTCCGCCTCATGAGCGACCGTCAGAAGTACGCCTTCATGAATCCCAGCGAGATCTCCGAGAACGAGAAGCGCATCAGAGACCGAGAGAAGGACATCAAGTCTTGGGATGCCGGACTGGACGTGTGCTGGAGCTGGATCCTGATGAGACTTGCTCTCGAGGCTCATGGGGATTCTGACGAAAGTTCTGAGAGGGGGCGTTAAACCCTCCGCACGATGCAAACCCAGCCTAGCTTGAGTCTGTGTCTCCAAATAAAAGCTACGTTGTGATGATTTCGCAAAAGAGTGACATTAGATAGTTGCTTCGTGCGCGTACAGTCAGCAGAGAATTCATACTACCACGCGTGTGCAACCTGGACACTGTTATCAATAAACCGTCAATCGTAGCGGTACAGTCGAAGACGAGAGAGTAAAAAATAGTCACGCGCCCACGTTTTATCGCCGTACCGTGTGATAGGCAATCTGCCCGGCGGTGCACGCTGTACTACCCACCCATCAGCTGTCCCTGCATATGTTTTCTGGTTCCGGATGCAGGCTGCTATCCGCCCTGGCGCACAGAGAATTCGCGAATGGCATGAGAGGGATAAACCGTGGGTGCAGTGGATAGGAGGCGGTAATTCCTACTTCATTTTCCGATTCCTTTGGGGGCGAGCAAGTGTGCACATACCATTTACCAGAAAGCGTTTGCTGAAGAATGAGGAGTGGATCGGTGTAGGTATGTAGTTATTCGCCAATATATAATCAGTACTCTAGTCTGTCTTCCTCCAGCTATTTGCGGTATATACGGAGGTAGCCTTTAATGTATCCAGCAATTCAAGAGAACATGTCCACTGCTCAGTACTTGTACCGGAATTTTGTATTCTCCTTATCCGTAACTGTTCAGGTTATTGGCACCGCGTCCGCAAGTACCCAGACGAGGGAAAAACTCACGATTCAACCAAGCCTGGTCCCTCTTCTCCGGCAGAGCGCCCACCGCAAGCGCCTTCCTCTCTCGCCGTGCGTTTTCGTAGCCGTACCACAGCCGCAATAGCACCGCGACGAGCGCGACACTTGCCTGCGAGGCGAGTACAAGCATTTTCGCGGGGATATACCTGTCTCCATCAGCGTTTCAGTGAAAGGAGAGGTTCGGGCAAGGGGGTATACTGCGGTGCGTCTTTGGCCTGGAAACTCATGGGACTGACAATACTTCCGAGCGAGAAGGCTATCATGATGGAGGTGTTGACGACGACCTTCTTGGTGTGGCCGGCAATGTTGCATGCAGCCCACGAGTAGATGATATTCAACACTGCCACGATAGTGTTAATAAGGTAGATTGCGGCAAGCAAGCCGCCTTTGTTCTCCACCGGAAGGAAGGACATTAGGCCTCCGCCGATGATCCCGGGGATCACGAGCGCGATCGACCAGAGCCACCGCTTGTTTGTGCGGCCAATGGCGATAGCGCTGGCGACGATGGCAACGATCGAGACGACCCCAGATGGCATATTGAGGAGCGCCGACGTTGGCGGGCTGAATCCGAAGTTACGGATGAGGGTTGCGCTGTAAGTGGAGATGACCCCCGAGGAGAGGGAAACCTACATCCCCGCGGTCAGCGTCAAACCGCTGGATAAAAGGAGGGTTGGACAGACCAGCACAGTTAATACAAAGAGCAAGTAAAACTGTGGATCCAATAGAGCTTCGACGACATGCTTCGGAATGAATCGACGGCTACTGATGCCGGTTTGGTTCCTTTCCACCACGCGGCGAATTGCGAAGACGCGTTCGTCCAGGGTGAGCCAGTCGGACGTCATCGGGCTATCGGGGAGGTACAGGTATGTAGCGACTCCGACTAAGACGGTGACAATGCCGAGGGCAATGAACATAATTCTCCAGCCTTCGATCGAAGCGTTGGCGGGAGTGAAATGCTGGAAGCCGAAGGAGATAGCTCCGCCGAGGATCTGGCCAATACCAAGACCGCAATACCTACCCCATGATACGATGCGATTAGAAATTGGGGAAACGAATAAAGACATAGAGATCGGAAATACCATAGCCCAAAGCGTGGCGCCTGCTCGGATTTAGTGTACCACATAGGAGTGACGAGGATCAAGCTTGGCGCGATGCACGCCTCGAAGATTCCCAAGAAGATGCGGGCAGCAAGAATCGAGCGGAAATCATGGCACGCTGCGGTGCACGCTGTAGCAATGCCCCACAGCACCACGTTCGCCCCCAAGTACCTCCCCACCGGTAGCTTGTGAAGCAGATAATCTGTTGACGATCAGCCAGGTACATCGCGGGCGAGGGAGGTCAGAGAGTACTCGTTGGGAATTCGGCGATGAGGTATGCCAGGTAGAAGCCAGTGGCCAGCCATGAGAATTCGTTGTTTTTGAGTTTGAGGTCTTTTGAAAGACCCATCACGTTCGCATACTAGATGTCGTGTCAGCTCCGATCGTTCTCACAGGGGCCCAAAGAGCAGTGGATGTTTACATTGAGCAAGACTTTATCGACGAACTGCATCAGATAGCACAGAAACATGATGGGAACAATCCTTCTGTCAATCTTCCTCACGAGCGCCTTCTCGTCGATCTCCGTGGCCTGAACGTTCTGGGCATCGCTGCACTGCACGAACTGTAGCGCATCGTCGGCCGCATCACCCCCGCCAGAGCTGGAAGTCGCCGTAACAGTATCCTTCTCCATTGACATGTAGGCAGTGTGTGAGTGAGATCAGTCGTTTGGCCTTCGGGTTTGTCTTCACACACAACAAGCGTAGGCAGAGTGCCGCCCTCTTTAAAGTTATTCCCTTGTTCATATTCTGTGCGAATGCCAACTCCGTTTGGATGTATTCCCTCAGTAGATTGCATCGGTGAGAGCTTGACCGGACTTTGATCCAAGACCAAGAGCACTCAGCGCCCGAAGTAGTACAAATGCAGGCCTGGTGAAAGTTCGGTGGGTGGGACATCGATACCCCGGTCATTCGAAATCCTCCAATCCGTCATTCGAGACCAGGTCAGCAGTAGCCGATGTGAAATATCCTAACGCCGATCGGTCGAGTCTCCGACTGAGCGATATTCGGACGGATAACCAGCGATTCATCCATCCCCGGAAAAAGCGCTAACTCCCGGATACAAAGATACCAATTCGTAAAAGCTGCTTAGCTATGCGGCGCGATGGATGGCGATAATCTTTATCGGATATTCGGGTTGGCGGGGGTCGGTTCAATGCGCGTACATAAAGAATCCGGAGGCGGGAAATATACCGAGAGCGGTGGCCAACCCCGCAGTTGACGTTTCTGCTTTCCAGCTGCTGTAAGGAGCTGCACATGTGTTAGAGATTAGGTAGCGGCGATCCTGGCCCCTACTGTTTGTTCATTTCGTACATAGGCGCAGGGGTAAGGGACTTCCAAATGTAGGTAGACGGGCTCCATTGCGTGTCCGGCTCGGGCCAGGACTACCAGCGGAAACGGAAGTGGCGAGAACGGAATTGAGGACAACTACCGCAGGGACAACCGATGTAGTCTGCGGGGGCGGGCACCTAACGGTGACTGGTATGTCCGGTCAGCACCGATCAACGGCAGGGAGGATAGGTACAGTAAGAACGTACTGCCGGAGCAGACACGGCAAAAACGAGTACGGCGGGGTCAGCCAATATGCCTGGCTAGCGTCGGCAAAGATGTGCACAGCACGAACGAACACGACCAGAGCGAATATAGAGTTGGTGTATAATTCAGTTACTTATTTTTTGAAAGAAAAAAAAATGTGGAAAAAAATATGAAAAAAAAGCCCAGCCAGTTTGTGTTTGGCACACCACAACGGCACTCCTGAAAATTGCTGCGTTCGACGCTTGGTGACAACTTGAAGCTGCTGAAAATGGCTATTGGCGTCTGGTTATTGCAGTCAAAGTCAAATACGGTGCGGCACCAAACAGCGTAGCGTGAATGTCAACCCAAGTCCAAATGTATCGGGCACCAAGTTCGCTGTCTGTACTGCCGCAGACGCAGATCGATCAGTCCGAGTCTGCACTCTTGCCCGCTCTGTCCCCCCAGCTCTACCTTGTGCTGTGATCGGGCAGGGCTGCTGTAGTGGTGACGTCACTCCGCTCCCGTCTGCCTGGCGTTTTCGACCACACCTGAATTCTGAGTCGCCGCTGGTCAGGCTATCCGTAGGTACATATTCCAGACTTCGTTACGAGCCTCACCAGCAGCACTGATCAGTCTTGCAGTTGTTCCACCACTTCAAAGGTGCGGATCGTTGCATAATTAGCTTGTATTTGCTGTCGCCGGTGCTTGATCTGGCATACTAGTTCGCACTCACTCTAGCCGTAAAGCCAAACAGACGTTAGCGGCCGATGAAATGTCAAGCGACGTTCACTACCTTTCTCTCCAAAGCACCCTCTCTCTTCATTCTACATCTCAATTCACCCCCACAAACCAATAGGTTCTTTTAGTTGTATGCCTCTCTTTCCACATCTATCTCCCATGAGTTTCTATTCACTGTGTGGCTCCGTTTTTCCGATACCCAATACCAATACCCAACACCCTGATGGTGAGAATTTGCCTGCGTGTTTTCTCAATACCCTCTGTCTTGAAGCAGCAGATCAACGCAAACATGGAGCGGAAATCCTATCTCGAAGAGTTTGCACTCTAACGGATTAGGAGAAAAGATTTCACATCCTTTCTCCGTTTGAACCACCATCGGATACATAGCCGCGTAAGATCTCCCGAGAAGCACTTAAGTCACGGCGTGACTAGGTTCACGGATACTTACAGGATCTTCTGCGGGCTAGCGCACAGCATCTTACGGTGTTGCAATTCACACACCCGGGAGCGACTGGCCGAGCTCCAGTGGTCATAGGCCCCGGGATCCTCGCGATGATATTCGTCCGATGGCTGCTAAAGTTGATATAATCCCGAGCACCCCTTCTCAGCCGTTTGGCAACCCCCGTCGGACCGCCCGGAGCGGGAGACCAGAGCAGCCACGTACCACCCACACCTGATCGCCCAGAGTCCGTCATGTCTCCCCGTGAGAGAAACTCACTCCCCGAGGAGAAGATAGGAAACGATCAACAGAAGGGGCACCAGCGACACCGAAATAGCACGATATACCGGGGTGAAACCACCACAGCAGCCTTTTTCTTTGCAGCTGAGGCAGAGATCCGTCGTGGAGTTTCCCCGGTTCATTCTCACATACCAGATGACAGCGAGCGAGGTCCGGTGGTACGTTCTAAAGAAAGAAGCTCCCACCAGTGCCGCGGCGAATTCGGATCCTGCTCTCGCTGAGAAGGTGGTGGCTTGTTGTGCCGGCGATCCAGTCGCAGAACGGTGGTGTTCACCGGCCGGGCTCTAAGGGAGCATGATCGATGCGATGATGGACCGATGCCGCCCGAAATACACACAGCGGTACCGGGTGAATACTATGGACAGAGTATTGCCCAACGTAAGTTCTGACATCCCAAACTTCTAGCTCATATCACGTCAACTAACAGTTAACCTCTGGTAGGATTGCGGGAAGCCGTTGACGGCCAACGCCTTTGGTCAGTCTAGCTATCCGAATGGCGCCACCACGGTAATTCAGTTCGTATCTAGTTACATACATACTATTGGAAGAAGATAGAAATGCCGATGAAGTGACCACGCAGTTTGGCGGCCGGTACACTTGCCCACAGCTTCCATTGGTCAACATTCCTAGGATGATCTGCCGGATGCGACGAAAGGCATGAGAACCAGTCACGCCTCCTTAGCGAGGCGGGCTAGGCGCTGATTACCTCACAATCATCTTCAGATACCATAAGCCACAGACAGTTGACCAGGGGCCTGTCCCGAAGACCGAGGGAACCGGATTTCGCTTCAGCACCATACTACTTCAACTAGTTGCACCCAGTTTCATGTCAGACCAACAGATGAAACTTGTCCTTGACGGGGAAGTGGGCGAAGCGAACCCAGTGGATACCGACATCCCACAGGGATCCCTGGCAGCATCCACTGAGCAGCGAGCAACGGAGCAGCCTTCGACCATGGAAAAAATGAGGCGGCAATTTTTCGCAGGAAGAAGAACCCCTCCCACGGCAGCGGTGAGGGCGGCGCCAACATCGTTCCATTCAACAAGGAAGCGGCGCGTTGGCTTGGGGTCCGGCTAGACTTCCAGCTCACGCTCAAGGACCATCACGCCATTCGGCTGAAGGAGGGAAGAACGCGGTGGCACGGCTTCGCAGGCTTGCAGGACAGATAGGCCTCTTGCCAGCCAACTGCAGAAAGGTCATGACGGCGTGCGTCCAGTCAGTTGCCATGTTCGGCTTGGAGCTCTGGTGGAAGGGGGACCAAACCCGGTGCACCATCGGTCAGGCAAATGAGCTGCAGCTTCTGGTCAACCAAGAGGCGCGCGCGACCACAGGCTGCTTCCGGACAATTAACCTGGAGGCCTTGATGGAGTCCGGACTCAGACCAGCGGCAGCCGAGCTGGAGAACAGGCAGCGACGCTTCGGGTTACGGTTGCTCCGCCTCCCGCAGTGTGGCCAGGCCAGGGAGATTGTCGGCGTCCCAACAGCGATTGGACGGAGACTCACGAACTCCTTCTCGTGCTCGGGCAGGGTGGAGAGTACAGTTTTTTTAGAGGAACTAGAGACCCTCGGCGCGGAACTGCTGCTGGAAGAAGTCGAAGCCAAGGCGGAGGCAGAGAAGGCTCGGCCCGGACTGACTATGTTCACGGACGGGTCGCGACTGGACGACGGAGCTACCGGATATGCGGTAGTATGGAAAAACAGCCAATCCAGGGTGGGCATCAAACCCACATGGGCTACAACCAGGAGGCCTACGAGGCGGAGTGCCCTGTCGCAAGGGCACTAGAATCGGCTTCACGAAGACGGACGACGCCGGAGAGGGTCTCGATCTTCACGGATGCCCAAGCTGCCATCAGACGGATGGCCTCGGAGGACCTTGGCCCCAGCCAGATGTACGTGCTACAGGCCAGGAAGCACACCGCAGTGCTGCGGAGGGCCAGGCCTGGCATCACCATCGAGATCAGGTGGTGTCTGGCACATAAGGGCGTCGCAGGGAACGAGAAGGCCGACGAATGGGCCAAGCTTGCAACGGAGGAGCCAGACGCCCGCGGGGTGGAATGGCTAGGGGATTTGGACCGGGCAGAGGCACGCCCGATGCCGCTCCCGGGCCGCTCGCACGCCTCAAGCGGAACATCTCGGAGGAGATGTGGTCTGAGGCGAGGCAGTGGGCGGGAGGCCGGACCTCCAAAAAGAAGTACAGGATGCCGAGCCGTCAGAAGCCCGACGGCACGGCTGCAGATAGTCCTAAAAGGCTCGCCTCAAGGTTCTATCAGATGAAGACAGGCCACTGCCTCACCGGACCGTACCTCCATTGGACGAAGAATCGGCCCTGCGCCCAATGCTGTGGTGCCGGTACCAGACGCAGACGTGGGGACCAAGGTGCGCCCCAAATGGAAGGCTCAGCAGGAGATCCTGTGCGCAGAGGTGCGGGAGGAAAGTGGGAGGGGAAAGGACCGGTCCGGGACCTCCTTGCCGATGGGAGATGCAGCCAGGCGGCACTGGACTTCCTCTCTACCACGGATGCGGGAAGGCTGGTTCCGGCTGAGGAAGACGCGGGAAGCGAGGTGTCAGAATGGGAGCGCAGGGAGCAGAAAGAGGAGAAGAGAGCGGAGGCGGAGGAGGTGGGGGTCGCGGGTGAGCTGGCTGCTGGGGAGGGACCGCCGCTCCTACCCAAGCCCTCCTTCATGGCATCCGTGGGCGAGAATTAGGGGACGGGCACACTTTTCTTTTGTTCTTTCTTTACGGTCCTTTTGTTCGATTTCCGTTGCTCTTTCCTTTTTTTATTTCCATTGTACGCAAGTACGTTTCCTCGGGACAGTCCTGGGCGGAGGACACAGGGGAGCTTGCAATGTGCCGCCTCGCGCGGACAGCAGACGGGAAGCCTGGACAAAATTGCGCCGCCATAGTCTGGAAAGGCTGTATGCGGTATATATGAATAAACAAAAACTAAATTAACTAGTTGCACCGATAACGATAAAGTCGTGCTAGTAATATATCGCCCAAGTTATGGCCATCCACCCCTGCACATCCACGTCCGTTAGCCGCCGGGCTGGCACGGAACTACCCGAAGTTTGACTCCAGTGCCGATGGACGCGTCCTCGGCGTTGGACCTGAAAACATCCTAAAAAGTTCGGACTGTACATTGTGGAAAAATCCATTGAGAGCCTTTCGGTATATCCTGTGTGCGTGGACGGTGGACCATGATCCCTAGCTGGCCCAAAGAACGGGGGGGAAGGAAGATGCACACAACCCCCTGATGTGAAGCCGGAACTCTACTTTTCTGCTGAGGAAATGATCGCGGCCGTACTGGCTAGGCCATCGTGCCTGCCGTCAGCAAGTTCGAATACAACCTCCAAAAGATTGGAGGGGAGCATAAGGGGGTGCAATGAGAAAATTTCACACCCAGGGAAAGGGAAAAGAAGTTGAGAGAGCAGGCGGATATCTGGAGGCTCGGCTAACGGTTCGCATTTTGCCATCGGAGATTCGTCAAGAACTAGTACTGGTGGACGAAATAGATACCCCAGAAGTGTCCGTGAAGTTGGGCTTGCGGCGAGGCTGTTTCATGGAAGATGTGGGAAGAGGCAGCCTCAGGATTCTGTTGTGGCTGCTCTTTGGAAACCATCTGGTGAAACTGAGATATCTAGCTAGCACACGGCGCAAGCCAGCGCCAATAGCACCATCTAATCCGAGGCACTTTTCCAAACCTTTGCTCAGGCTATCCCCGACACCAAAGCCGAGGGACTACTATGCACTCCTGCGGGCAACCCCACAGCTTCCCCCATCGGCGCCAAGCAGCGCGAGTACGAACTTGGGCGGAAAAGAGCTGTATTTGTGCAGGTGCAGGAGAGACTGGTTGTCACAAAGCACTGTGGACATCTCCATGATTCTCCTACTGGAGTCGAGCGCCGTATACTTGCTGAAACCCAGCTCCGAAGCAGGTAGAAACCCTATGCACGGCCTATTGGAGATCTAGAAGGTATTATGCAGCAAGCAGTGGAGTTGTGTGGGCAGTGCATCGACAGTTGTTCACGTTGCGGAACAGCACCGCTGCTGTCGCATTTCCCATGGAAGGCATAGCCAGTGCGTCCATGATATGCCCAGAAGGCGGTCGCTATGCTGAGGAGCAAGAAAGTTACCCTTACACCACTGTCAGTACCCCAACGAAGTATTATGGCCGAGTTGCAAGTTGAGAAGCAAGCATCATTCAAAGGGCATTTGGCGGACATTGGCGATTCAAATACCCATGGAGTTGTTGTCCATGCCGCAAGACGGCACTACACCAAAGAGGAACACAGCAAACATGTGGCCTCTTGCGGTGCCCGAGAAGCGCGGAAATCCGCGAGCCAGGGATGCTGGTAGATACAGTCATGTATCAGGTTTGAAGAGATGAAAGTGGGAGGGGGGCCATCGGGCCCAAGGGATCCCTGATGATTGATGCTTCGCGAACTCGGGCAAAAGGTAATAACTTGGGAATCGAATCACCCAGGATTAGAAGGCACAATTGGTAGGGTGCTTGTCAAGGTACGTCACCAAGCAGCCTTGCGATAGGAGTTCGGGATGTCCCCGGCTGAGGCATGGCACACCACGATATCGCCGGATTTCTCTGTGGGGTCGGAACCGGCGGTCGTGTGTAGCTTTGTTTGGATGGCTTTTCAATGAGTTTGAGAACTCCAAGGCTAAGGACAAAGAGAATAAGAACAACAGCGCTATACACCAAAGCTAGGCAGTTTCACCTCAAGCCTCTCGTCAACGCCAAGAATAAGGCTACAGCCCGTGGCAAGTTGGAGAAGAAGCGAGGAACCCAAGGCTGCCGCCGAGATGAGTGAGGCGCAGGAGTTCTTAAGGGGAGCATCGCCAAACAGTGCGAGGAGCGAACCTTACGGTAACGATCAGCGAGACATAAGACGCAGGTCAAGATTGAGACAAGCATACCTACAGCGACGCCGAGGCTGTATTCGCCAAGAAGTCCGAGACTGTGTTCGCCAAGAAATAGATCAACCTCTTGCCGCGCGCTCCGCATGTGGGTTATGAGATATGAATCTGGTGGGAAAGAGAGCAGATCGTCGAGCTGATAAAACTTCTCATTCTTTTTTTTGACAATTCCTTTTGGGAATGTGGAACAGGAACCCAGTTGACTTGGGAGGTGGCGACGAATGTTACGCTGATTAATTGGCTTTTGCTTTAACTATGCTTTTTCGATTATTTTTTTGATCTTTCTTGAGGAGGCCTTTCGGTGGAGTATGTAGGTACATAATAGATGTTGAAATTTACGGATTTATCCTCGAACTATTTTGGTTTGAACCTCTTGAGAGCGACCGCCAGTATGAACAATCACAGGATAGTACCGAAGCACGTCCTCTTCATGCCGCCACCATCTCCGCAGCCCAAGTAACCCTTGCCGCTCTTGCGCAGCTAGTTACACAGCGCAAAAAACCAGGTGCCGAATCTAGTAACACTTGATGCCGGACTAACATTCTCTTTTTCGGGTGTCAGTACTCAAGAAATACGGCATTTTGAGAAGTTGGCTGGACTAATACGGTGCCAATTTAAGGGCTTGTTCGATTGCCATCTGCATTTTCAAACCTTGGGTTTCTGACGAGTTTGACGGTTTGCCAAAGCTTGCAGGTGCAAGCTCTCATCTCCTCCGACGGCCCGTCCGGCAACCCAGATATTCAACAGCACGCCACACTTTCGTATCATAAAGGTTTGCTAGTTTCCGAGAGGCCTTCCGGAAACTCGAACTGGCTTTTTACGGCGGCGACGTAGCCCTTCCTGTTAATCCAGAAAGCGGACGACTCCTCCTATCCACAAACACCAATCGCGCAGCGCCCAAAATTTCCCGCGTGGCATGCGGAGGACCATCAACAGTGCGCTGGCTATTCGTGCTCTCCAGAAGATGCTCCACAATTTTCTTCCAGTCATCTCTGATGTGTGGTAGGTGTTTTGTCATGCAGCGTGCTCTGGTATCGGGCGATTAGAGCACCAACGGCAAGGAGCCTTGCTGGGCTAAGGGTGGGAGTTGGACATCGTAGGCGTGATGATGCCATGGCGGGTTGACTAGGGGGGCCACACTGGTATGTGGGGTTGCTGAGTTTATCTGTATCTACATATTGTGGCTCAGTCGACAATATGCAATTTCTCAAATCGTTAACTCGAGGTGGTGTGCCGAACGCTCCCCCATCGCCGGTTTCAAGCTGCATCTAAATTTTGTGTGGTAGATTCAAAATGCAGCTGGCAACCTGACAGGCCCCAAGTCTGCAGCAGGGGCTGACTAATCACCCATAGCGCCACTATTCCCCATGAGTCCTAGTGCAACACATTTTGCCGTATCCAGGGAACTAAGCATCCATAGCCCCCTCACTATTGAAGGTCCTATTCCAGGCCCGAGGTAGAGAACGACAAAGAAAGGAAGGTGGAAAGAAGAGAGAGTGAAGTGGGTGTGGGCGTTACCCCAATGATTGTCTGATTCTGTCCGGCGAGAGGATGTATCTACAGGATAAACAGGATGAACAGGATAAAGAACCAACTCCGCTCCGCCCCTCTGTACATAACTATACAGCGGGGGATGGTCGATGATCTACCAGAACCGAGCGCAATGTAGCAACAGAACCTAATACAATAAAGCACCGAACCCAACGAAGCAACCGAACCCAATAAAGTGCAGCAACCGAACCTAAGGCAATGAAGCGATAGAAGCTAAATCCTCCCACACTATGTATCTACATAGATACAGGAGGGCATACAGACTCTAGTCCTCGGCGCTAAGCTAGCGCCCGGGACTCCTCCTATGGAAGCCCTCTGTCCTGTAGCCAGGGCGCAGCTGTAAACAACATTTGCGTCCGAAGTGTTGGTGTCTGTAGATTATCCAGTTAGAAAAACGATGGTCTTCACGTGCATATCTTATTGTGAGACCATATCCCATATCCATCTCTCTCAATCGTCGCCGGAAGATCCTTGTTGCTGTCCAGGTTCGTCCCCATCTATGTTCCTCCCTGTCGAAACCTCCTCACCAGCATGGCCGTTTTAGCCGAGTCGCAAATGTGAGTGCAAGAAATATTTATGACAGGAAGTTAGATTATCCAGTGCAATGCCGTCAAGTAGATTGTTGGAGATAAGAGGACCGCTGGTAATGTCGAAGTTGTTGCGAGGTTGGTCGAGAGTAGTGGATTAGCTTCCCGGTCCGTGAGTGTAAGATGCGAAAAGCACAGCGTCTTGTAAATCTGTTCGTTACGAACGAATAGATGCGTGTATTTCTCAACCTTCGCAAGAGATTGCGGTGTAGTGGTTGTATTGTGTTATAAAGAGAGAATTGTTGGGTTGATGTGAGAGCTGGGTGTGGTAGTAGGGATGAAAGAGAAGGATTGTTGGGCGAGTTTGTGGAGAGAGTTGTTGTGTACGGGAGAGAACATAGCGGGGCTTTGAATGCAATCTCTTCCCGATGCATATTGCAGTAAACGTCGGCATGAAGGGTTGTTTACCCTCAGGGCTATCCGAACGTCTATCTTCAGCCTTCTCAGCTGTGTCGAGCATTCATCTCAGCCCTAATGGACAACACTCACTCACAATCCACAACTATGCGCCGAGCTTCATTGCTTCTCGCCTTTGGCCTTAAACCCATCTTCCGGGTTTCTGCTCTGGCGAAGTGATTTGTATCTGCTCGAAAATTCACTGAATATCACTCAGTGTGCAACAACTTCTCAACTTATGCCTGCAGCACACCGTCGAGTATTAACATCGCCATGATCCAATAGGGTCGCATGCGATCAATGAATCCTCATCAACACCGCCGAGTATATCCCCAGCAGCCAGAGCACCAAGCACCAAAGTGTCGAGACGAGCCCGCGGGCAGGAGCACGACCAGGAGCAGCAGCAACCCGCCACGCCTGGTGAAGAGTGCTCCGGGGGTGAGGTCTTGCAATCTCCCAGGTGTCGCCGCGCGTAGCCAGACGAACGGCCGCGGAGCAACCTTCCTGCCCCCTGCTGCAGGCGGCGACCGAACGTGCTGTAGTAGCGCTGACGTCTGCCGCCCGACACCGGCGATTCTCGCTGAAGCCCGCTGCACAGCCCCCGCCTTCCCCCACCGCACTCCTGCAGGCTCTCGACGCGAGCACGCTTGGCGGCAGGACCCAGTTACTCCAACTGCGTACCTACCACTGAAGTCCAGTCGAACGTAGCCGGGAGAAAGCTGAGCGACCACTGGCGATATGGAGTCGGATGGCCAATACTTGGCGGTGGGCACACACTCTCAATTTTGGTGGCCGCTGAGACAGACGATGAAGTGGGAAGGCGGAAGGGCCCTGCAGCCGTAATACAGGATGGAGCTAAGCACTTCCGAGGGCGCGGTGGGATGGGAATGCTATGAGTACCGAACCACGCATCACGCTGTTGAGCACAAGAAGGTACTACTAGGAACACGTTTATGTATTCCGAGCGAAAGCGCAACCCAACGCCGTTGTTCCGCGCATCTAGCCAAGTGATGTCAAATGTCCGACATCATCCGTCCTCCACAGAACTTGTAAAAACCTGAAAATCTCAGAGAAGCAGAACAAATTGCACTCCTAACGCCCGGCTCCATCTGGCTTGAAAGAAAACATGTAGGGGAAAAAAAAAGCAGAGGTATCAAGTATGTATGTATCTCCCAATTCAATGAATTCCGTCCAACGATAGCCTCAGACGAAGATCTCAAACTCGATGCCCAACTCCTCCTTGAGGACGGAGCGGAGAGTCTTGCCGGACCCACGGATGTCAAGCCATTCGTTGCTAGCACGATGATAGCTGAACTGGAGAGGTCCCGAGATGGGGGATGAGAGCCAGAGCTGCCTACTCGGGGGCTGCTTGTTGATGACAAACACACCCTTCGGGGTCGTGAACGACATGACGCCTGCCTGCTGGTGCGGAAGCCGATTAGTATGGTGGAGAACACAGTGGAGACTGTTCCACGGAACGCCACACTAGAGATTACAAGAATGGAGACAATTAGGAAAGAAAAGGAAACAATGGTGGGGAGAAGAAAAGGAATGGAGAACAGAAATAAAAACAAGAGTACAAGGAGGGGGGGGAAGCGAGCTTACGGAGTACTCCAGATCGTGACCCTCCTTGGACTCGGCAAGGTTGTCGAGGGCGTCGCTCAAAGACTCGAGGGTGGCCTTGGATATACGATCGTACTCAAGCGCAGTCTGCTTCAACGCCTCAACTTCGGAGCGAGGGGTCGTCGACAACTGGCGGAGCAGCTGCTTGTGGAGGGTGTTGTGCATTCCGCTGCGCATAGCAACGCCCTTGAAGGTGCTGTTGGCGACGACACCAAAAAAACGAATGGTACCAATGGCAGCTCCACCAGTAACTCTTCCGATGAGGCGGTTCTTGACGGAATTGAGGACTATCTTGATGAGAGCCATTTTGCTAGGCGAAGGTGTGAAGCGGTAGATAGTTGACGGATCGGATCGGTGGGAAGTGTTTGTTGGGATAGGTGGTGCTGAAGAGTCTGGTGTAGGTTGGAGGATAGATGCAGGGAAGACGCGACGAGTAGGAATGTTGCGAACGGCGTGGGATAGCACGTGGGCAGGGTTGCGATAAGAGCCGCAAGTAGATCTCGATAAGAGGCATCATCTGATACACGGGCCTGTTGGCCAAGACGCTTGCAGATTTCTGGCATCTGGGGCCGTGGATCAAATCTGGTTCGGGATTCTATGGTTCCCTTCATTATTCGTAGTGTTTTCCCCGGGTAGGAATTTCCCACTGCAATTCTTTGTAGATATCCTCCGTACAAAGCTTGGGTATTCTTAGCCTCGTCTGTTCATCCCCATTTTCTGGAATATCTACATCCCCATATGCCCCCGAATGCAAAGGGGTGGGGGGACTAGATTCAATAGTCTTGCGTTCTCTGGAGAATTTGCAATATCCCTCAACCTGCCGGACAGTTGATCAGTGTTGCCGACTGGCCTAGCAAACTGGCGCCTAACTACCCGGAGAGGCATCAGTGCCATCCGCAGTATCCCAGACCTCCGGAGGCCACCCTCCGTCTAGGCCGCCACCGGTATTCGGCGATTAATGGTGCAACCATCCTCCTCGTTCGCATCCGTCGTCAGCTGCTACTGCGGCAGTTACAAGAGCCCCACGCCACGGAGAAAGCTGTGCATCCGCCGCAACAGCGGGCACTGAGCTGCATCGTCCGGTGTTTGCCCCCTATGTATCGCCACGCAGCGCGCACACACGCCACCACAATCCCTCACTCGCCGCCATCCGCCGCCACCGCCTAGTGGCGGAGAAAAGCACCCAACTCCCAACGATGCGAGACCCCCCCCCCGAACCGCGCCCGTTGGGCATGTTGCGTTACACCACGCCCAGCATGAACCCACACGTTTCCCTCCCTCCAACGCCGCCGTTTCACTTTCGGTCTCATCCGTCGTGCCGCCCGTCTCATCGCTGCATCAGCGTGCATACACACGTGCATCCACACTTGTTTTTTTTTTCTTTCTTTCTCCGTTCCTTTCTGGTTGGCGGAGGTGCCGAGAAAAAATTTGTTGGGTGTTGTACATACATACATTAGGATGGATGGACGGACGGATGGAAATCCCGGATGCGGTAATTCCCCACGTGTGTTTGGGTTGGTTCTAACGAGAGAAGCACGCGGAGGTGGTGGATGGGAGCAAAAAGACAGGCGCAGCCTGGGACGGGAAAAACATATGCACATACTACGGAAGAAGAAAAAGCTGAAGAAATCACGAGGAAAAAGCAAAATAGCACAAACAACAAAGGCAGTCCAGTAGCTAGAAGAGGCAGAAATATATCCAAAAAAAAAAAAAACACCACGCA
>Ga0307512_10002902_pt1 | contig 20770 bp, 24 predicted proteins | sample 14_EM_MG_FD_200267 | JGI IMG/M metagenome (GOLD analysis project Ga0307512, IMG submission 200267) | Populus trichocarpa ectomycorrhiza microbial communities from riparian zone in the Pacific Northwest, United States - 14_EM | ecosystem: Host-associated > Plants > Roots > Unclassified | place... | reverse complement strand
AGTACTAGAGAGTGTGAAGATTGGACAGTATATTTCAGACATAAAATACGATAATGGCGAAGCAAATGCAACGGCAAGCGATGTATCCGAAGCGAAAACTGTATTGCAATAAGTGACAAAATCTCAACGCTAGACATAAATGAGAGTGCGGCATGTGGCTATCGGCCGAAGATAGGCATTAACATCGCCAGGCGTTGTGTAAACGGCTACTGCATAACTGCAACCCCTGCGAAGAGTGTAACATATGTGTCGTTCTGATGGTGCGTATACGTCACCACATTCCGGACGCAAAGTAAGGGAATCCTGCCGCCGGGGCGGCGAGAGTAATATACAACGCGACGTGTCGCAGGAATAGAAGGCATGGTCTAATAGCCGCCGCAAGGGAGGTATGCAACGCGCCGCGTCGCTTGGGCGACGGGTCGCGTCTGATTCTCCGTCAGAGGGTACGAGCTTCCCTCAAAGCCGTCTGAGCCGTCCGGAACACCCGGGTGTTTCAGACGGAAACTGGAGTTGTTGGTGATGACTTTCACACCAGGGGTGATGGCGGGGTCATTTGGGCTTCGTGACTTATTTGCTTCAGCCGTCTGTTCATCCTGAGCATCTCGCAACTCATCCCTGGCAACTGCCAAAATGTGCTGCAATGGTTCAACAAATTCGCGGCCGTGTAAGGTTGTCGCTGATTTGTTGGCCTGCGGTTGTTGGAGGTCTGCAATCAAGTCTTGCGGCAATGGCGGCTCGTAACCAAGAACGAGTTCAAACGGCGTCTGCTCATTTGGGAGGTGTACAGCAGAATTATAAGCATACACCACTAGTGGCAAGTAGTCGTCCCAATTGGCTTGATCGTGAGTTGCGAAGCCACTCAAATAGCATACAACCATCTTGTTTGAGCTTTCAGAGAGACCATCCATTTCTGGAAGGAATGCCGTAGACATGAGCAGTTTCGTCTGCAGAATCCTCGCAACTTCTCTCCAATAGTCTGCTGTGAAACGTACATCGCGGTCTGATGCAACCTCTTGAGGCACTCTGTGTGGGCGGACGATGTCATCGATGAATGTGTGTGCAAAGGCTGGAGCATCGATTGATTTCTTGCAGGCTCGCCAATGTTCTCTCTGCGTCATGTGGATGACAAACGTTGCAATGCAGTCGTGGCCATTTCACGAGATCGGCAGGTCAGTTATGAAGTCGATGCCAATTCATTGCCAACAGCTTTTGGCTATTGGAAGTGGTTGTAGGAGGCCCATAGGTTTCCCACTCCGGTGGTTAGTTCAGTGGCACAAGTCAGAGCATGTGATGTATCGCTGGGTATCACACCACATTTCCTTTCAGGAATACCGGTCTTTCATACGTAAGTACGTTCAGTCAGCACCGAAGTGCCCCCCTGCTGGAGTAATGTGGGCTTCATGGAGGATTTGTCACTGTATCGTCCTTGGAATACACAACCGTCCTCTCATATCTGCCTTCCTGTCTTCCTGCTTCTCTTTTGCCCTTGCTGTTTTGTTCACCTGTGTCTTTTCCAAATCTCCACATAACCACAGTAGCCCATTCTCTTCCAAATATAATCGTTGCGCTGCCACCCATAATTTGCGTTCCTTGGTAGATGCAGTGGATGGTGGAGGGCGGGGACTTGGGTTGGCCAAGTGATCTGCACTAGGCCCGAACCATTCATCATCAAATATGCCTGCCTTGATGTCATCAACCCATTCTCCAGCCGTAGTAACTTCCAGTGCCGTTAAACTGCATCGCTCCCGTCGGGAATCTGGGTGGCGTGACAATGCATCAGCAACCTGATTCTTGACACCCGGGATGTGGTTGACCTCCCAGTCAAAATTGTGTAGGACTGTCAAGATATCCATCTGACGTACAGTGAGGTGTGTTTGTTAGAGGATCCGACGCAAGGTTGCATGGTCCATGTATACCAACAATGGCTGCTTGGCTCGGTGTAGGTTGAATTCCCAGTATAATATTCCATCCAGAATGCCCAATAGTTCTCTGTGGTATGCTGGGTATCGCGTCTCCGCATCGTGTAACTTACAGCTGAATTAACCAGGTACCTTCTCCATCCGATCTTGCACCTTGGAGAGAACTGCCCCCAATGTATAGTGGCTACCATCGACTTGCAGGCAGTATCTGGCTTCGGGGTCTGGTAAAGCAAGGACCAGAGCATTGCAGAGTGCCTTTTTGAGCGTGTCGAAAGCATGCTGGCACTCTCGATCCCAACCAAATGGAGTGTGCCTGACTCTCTTCGGTTCTCCACATTGCCGCCCCACGTCCCCTTTTCCATTCGGAGGAGTGCCAATCACATACAACGGCATCGCAATGTGAGTGTAGTGTTCAATGAATTTTCTATATTTACTAGTGAAGCCCAGGAAGCCGCTGACATCCTTACTGTTCTCGGGTTGAGGCCAGTCCATTACCGCACGAGTCTTATGCTCCTGGGCGTGGATGCCGTCCTTGTCAATTTCAAAGCCACAAAAATCAACAATCTGACAAGCCCAGTCACATTTTCCACATTTGGCCGTGAGACCATGTTCTGTCAGCAAAGTAAGCACTTCTCGGACATGTACGACATGTTCCGCCAGGGTATGGCTGTGAATCGTAATATTGTCAAGGTATACGAGGATGAATTTGCGTTTCATTGGTTCTTAGATGCCATTCATCATGCGCATGAACTAGCTGGGTGCGTTCACCAGGCCAAACGGCAGCTCTTGCCACTCGTATAAACCAAGTTTAGTGGTCAATGCAGTCTTTTGCCTGTCCGCCATGGCGATGCAAATTTGATGGTAACCAGCCGCCATGTCCAATTTTGTGAACCAGCAGGAGCTGTGCATGGAGTTGAGTAAATCCTCGGTGTGTGGAAGGGGATAACGATCCTTGACGGTTATGGCGTTTACTGCACGATAGTCTATGCCCATGCGCAGTGTACCGTCAGCATTTCGCACGAATAATACTGGTACGCCAAAATTGCTTCGAGAGTGCTGAATACAACCACAGCAAATCGCCTTGTCCATCTTCCTCCGAAGCTCAGCTTGTTTCCGCGGGGAGATGCGGTATGGTGAGCGGAACCATATTTCGCCATTTGGGTCTGTTTTACTTTCAAAATCGGGCTACCTTCCATTGTGCGGATTTGCAAATGTTGGCTCGCCAAAGAGGCCGTAGAAGTCTGTAATCATCTCCTGAAACTCACCCGGCAGTTCGTCTGTCTGAAGTGTACTACCATCGCCGCGATGATGTACTTTGATCAAGAAGGCCCGTTTCAGCAAGCAGGCAGACATGTTTTTAGGTTCCGCCTTCCGCACGATGTGCATGCCCATGAATTTGGCCTGCTCCACTATTTCTTTGTCGACATACCAGTGGCGTAGGCCAGGCAAGTAATGTACTTGGCCATCCTCTCTTTTCTGCCAGAGGTTATTGGCAATCAACATTTCATTGCTGTCTTGGTCGATTTGATATCGTCGGTTGATATCACGCATCGATCTCGTGCCTAGCACCATATCAAAGCCCTTGACGTCGTAGATCATAAATTCGGCCTCATAGACATATGATGCGCTGACTCGTAGTTTCAATTTGACTCTTTGGCGTGTCTCGATGCCATCCTCTGCCTTGATATTGGCTGTCTCCACAGTCATCCATCCGGCCTCCTTTGCCTGCAGGGCGGCCCCTTGCCATTTCAGTTCCTGAATGAACTTCCACCACACATAGTTCCCTGACGCACCATCGTCCTGCACTACCCTTGCCATTTTGCTGCTCCATCATCCTCATTTCGTTAGGTATCTTATTTTCCCATTACACCTTACCAGGTCGACCACTGAGTCATATAGTTTACTAACTTTCAAGTGGTGGTAATGGGTGAAAAACTTGAACTGACTATCAGGCACCAATTTGCCACCCTGTTTGTTTGACCATACCGTACATGATGGTGTTAATATGGGAGGTACAGCCAAAGTTACTGACCTCCTTTGATTTTTCCTGCTTCAGAGTCCGAGTCTGTGAGGATCTCCAACTCACTCTCCGCCTCACTGTCTGTTTCCTGCTTAGCCTCCCATTCCTCTGCAAACTGCCCACTCTCCATTCTACTGGTTAGTGCACCTCCCCATTCCTTATCTTCATGGGGGCGTCCAGACTTGGCTTTTGGGGCATCTTTGCCGACCAAAGCTTGTTTGAGTAGCTTCTTCATCAAGTCGCAGTTTGGGCAATTGCGAGAGATATGACCCACCTGGCCACAGTTATAGCAGGTGAAGCCGTCGTCTTTGGCCGGTCCAATAATGCCGGTTGTACCACCTGTCATGCTGTCCATCTTCCTAGCTGAAGCTTTCGTAGTTGTGGCAGTGTTGAGGCCACTGCCAGATTGAGACTTGTTGGGAGACGTATCCAGTGTGGCGAGGTGTTCCATGCGCTGGTCGAGGGTTGGAGTTCTATTGCGCATGCCAATATAACGAACCAAGTCTTTATAAACTCCCTGGTTGCCCTTTTCGATCGTATATCAATAAGCGTCGGCTAACATTTCGACAGGAATAGGCTGGTGCGGGTCCAACTTCGAACGAAGGTGATGGAAACGCTGGGTAAACTCTGTGACGCGTCCTCCCTTCTGCACTTCCGATTCGCGTTTGACCAGGTCCAAGGCGTTGGACGGAATAAACTCAGCCTTCAACCCTGTGCAAACGGTGGACCATTTGATGGCCGCACTCATTGGGAAGCGGTGCATGGCCCAGACTGCTGCATCGCCTTTTAATTGTAGCACTGTATGCTCTCCCCAACCTGTCGTGCCGACCCATCCAATGGCCTGGGCTGCATTCTTGAAGTGTCGCTCCAAAGCCGAAAGGAAGGTGGTGACATCGTCCAAGTTTCGTTTGCCCTCATACATCAGAAGGTTAGATGACATGACAGAGAAGCCACGGTTCCCAGACGAGCAAGGGGTTGGCTCGGTGGAGCCACGGGTCCCAAATAGGCCAGAGGTCGGTACAGAGGAGTCACAGAGCCAGAATAGGCCTGGAGGCGGTTGGGAGGTGTTCCGGGCTGGAGTCGCATGTACTTGGTTAGTCATCAGTCGTTGAATGACCCGTTCGAAGGCTCTCAATTCGGATTCCAGGCCACTCCTCTCTGACGAGAGATCTTTGATTTGGTGCAGCAGCATCTCCTTCTCCAGCCGGAGCTGTGCGATGTCTGTCTGCTCCTTTGTCTCTGGCTCCGACTTGCACTTGTCGAGCCGTGTCTCTAACTTGGCAGATCGACATTTCTTGTTCTGAAGTTCTTCCTCCAACTCCACAATGTCCCGCTGAGTGGCCGGTAATTCCCTGATCGGGCTGTCTCGGATGGGCTCAGTCTCCTCCAAGTCCTTGACTTTTGCGAACAAGCTCGCATTGAGGTCGCAAATCTTAGCGAATTTCTCGGCTTGTTCAGGGCTCTTGGAGTGGTTGGCATCAATGATCTCCAATTGGAGGTTCTCTGTACCCCTGATCCATTTGATTGCTTGGTCAGAGAAGACCCCAGGGCTAGAGTTAGCAACGGGGCCAGGTAACCCACCAGCGGTCCGGGTTTGGACAGCAAAACGGGTTCTGTTCTGTTCCAGAACTGTTGAAAACCCCAACCCGCTGCTTCTTGGCGGTCCATAGCCAGCCCCTTACCCATCCACCCTGGGGTTTCACCGGATTTGGCTGGGCCCGTCGTGTCCAATCTCCTGTTCTGCATTTCAGGTTATTCTATTTATGGTCGCATTCAGATATCCTACTGTTAATTGCAAAATATTGACTATGGTACTGCATGGTCATTTTCTAATATATTGACAACCTCTATATAGCAAACAAGCAGAGAGACGCTCCCTGCCCCATCCTGAAAAATGAGGGTCAATAGAGCGTCACCAATTGATGGTCTTGCATCTTGGGAAATCTAAGTGGCGCTTGATCACACGTATCCATATACAAGTGATTAGCTGCCTTTATGAGTAAATTAGCGAGTGATATTCCCGCGATAGCTTCCTGAACAGTAACAAATGATTTCATTTACAAGGTGCAACCAAGTGTTCACGAGCATTTTAAACTACAAACACGGCCAAAACTGAGTATAGGGATTTCAACAACCACAGCGCACTGCAATCAATGATGATCCAAGGCCAAAGATTGTCGACACTCCGTCCCACAGACATTCTCATACTGGGGCAGGGTGCGTGTCGTTTTCTTTTTTGCCTATAATGGATGGCAATACTCCCAGTATGTGTAATTACAACCAAATCGCGTTGTCATTACCCGACTCGCAGGACCAAAAATTGTTGACGCTCCCTTGATGGTGATTTTGAAGATGGGACATGCAGTGTCTCGCTTTCTCTTTTGCATATAATGGTTGTCAATACTCGTGTTAGGTAGAACCACTACTAAATGACTTCATAATGACCAGACTAACAAGACCTAAAATCATTGACGCTCTGTTGATGCTCATTTTCAAATTGGGGCAGGGAGTGTGTCGCTTTATTTTTGCCTATAAAGGAGGTCAAAACTTCCATTATGTATAATCACTACCGAATCGCGTGTTGATTGCCCGACTTACCGGACCAAAAATTGTTGACACTCCATTGACGCTCATTTTCAAGATGGGACATGGAGTGTCTTGCTTTCTTTTTTGCGTATAAAGGTTGTCAATACTGTTGTTGTGTATAACCACTACAAAATTACTTCATAATTACCAGACTAACAAAACCAAAAATCGTTGATGCTCTGTTGACGCTCATTTTCAAGATGGGGCAGGGAGCGTGTTGCTTTCTCATTTGTGTATAAAGTGTGGCGATACTTCCATTATGTGTATTCACTAGCGCATCGCGTTTGTATTACCCAACTTACAGGACTTAAAATAGTTGATGCTCCGTTGACACTCATTTTGCCACGGGCGTAACCGCACTATGGAACCATTCACTTTGGCATTCTATATTAATAATGGTTTTGTGGCAGCCGTTCTGTGCCATTCAATTACATTCTCTTTTCTAACTACATTGTTCTTTAATGATGCATATAAATATACCCTTCAAAATATACCTTAAAGTGTCCGCTAATTGAAGATAATGATATTACTCAACAATCCCATTCCCTTCCATCAACTCTCCTCTTCACTGTCATGTTCACTCAAATGGCTGCTGTCGTCTACAACATGGCTGTTAGCTGCATTACCACACAGCTGATAGTGTAGTACAAACCTGTGAATGGACCTTCATCAGGCAGCAAATCTGGAATAAAATCTTTATCGCGTATGAGATCCTTGGTATATGGATCAAGATTGAAAAATCCAGCGCAGGGATGCAGGGAATGTATATCCACATATCCGGGTGGCACACCATCTGTTTCAGAGTGTTGAGATATCTCACTGTTATGAGGTGGCGCGGGTGGCGTTCTGGGCCTCGGTGACACCGGTCATTGTGGAGGTGCACATGTTCCTTTGGGCCTCTAGCAACTCTGTGGTTTCTTTGTAGTGCCATGTTGTCAAGGAAGGCAGCCGTCCGTTTGATTTTCCCGAACCATTGCCAGGTGTTTTTCTATCCCAGCCTTCACCTTGTTATGCCCGGGGAACACAATGCCGCACTGCTTCTCTTCTTGAACTTCGGCGCATGGTTTTGTGATTAGTTGTTGTGGTCCATCAATTCCGGCATGCGACAACCCTTGTTCAGCCATTTCAGCCATATTCATCACAAGACACATGTCGGACTGTTCAAGCTGTAACCGACCTCCTTGTCTTGCCATAGTAGCTGTCATGTTGAAAACCTACAAGAAATTAGTTTCTGCTTCAAGAGTGAGAAACGGCTGTTACCTCAACCATCTACGACTCTGTAGCCTCCTCTGCAGTCTTTATAGCCTGTTCTGTCCATTCCCGAGGACGTTTGTCCTCAACTTCGCCAGCGAAAACCCCAGAACTGACAACATCGTGTTGTTCAATTTCGCGGACTGTGCGGCCAAATGCCTTGGTCGACGATGCAGGATTCCCGTTACAGCCAGGGATGACTTGGTCACGTCGCTCTCTACGTACCCCAGCTGTGCGTTATACTGTTGGTTGACTGTCGTCTACATTGATATGGATTGACTCACATCTGATTGCATGCTGCATTATTCTTGTTGCTTCCAGTTGTACATACTATTTTTAAATGGGCATCCTGGGTCGTTTTTTGGTGGCTACAAGTGCAGTGTCACGGTGAACTGACTGGTGTCTTCGTTGCTACTGTGTCTCACCGGGTGACGCAATGTTTGTAGTGCCTGACGTTCGGCACGATTCGTCTTCAATTGCGCCTGGTTAAAGTATTTCTGGAGCCATGACTTGCTGTTGTGGAATGGTGAGGAAGATGATAACGAAAAGAAGTGGGAAGTCCGGAAGATTATATAGTTAGCTACAAGTCAAAATGGAATGACTGACAGCCAACTTGCACCTTCAATTCAAGCTGAATCCAGCTGAGTATAGCTGAACTGTGTATAGCTGCAGGGGATTCCAACGGTCGAGCGATTTGCAGTAAGTCAGTGCGATGTTGTTTGTGTGTTTGCAGGGATATATCGTGATGAACAACACCTGATATCTCGTGTTTGATAGGGATAACAAGAAAATTCTTCAATGGAGAGGACGTCTGGTGATGTTTGTCTCAAGACATCGCCGGGATGTTACTTGAATCACACGCTAACCATCAAGTCTTAATGTACGGTTTGCACAACTATTCCCAATGAAGTGAAGGTCAAAATGCTGATTTCGCTTTGTTTGAATTGATGAAACCTACCTACCTTGGCATAAAAGACTCAGCTTGCCTCCATGTGGTCCATATCTTGCAACATTCAACATCTCACCCAACAACAAGGTCAACACAAGAGACAATGGTCAATGCTCCGAAAAAGGACCATTTGCCACGTCTGGCGGAATAATACGGCAAATCAACAAAGAAAGCTACACGACGAAGTCATCAAGCCATTAAAGACAGGAGTGGCTTGGAGGTAGACAGGGTCCGAGCATTGAGAGCATTGCGCAGCTTACGATCTAAAAAGAGGCTTTCGGTGGAGAGACGACTGGAAACGCACTTTTCAAGCAACGAAGAGAATGAGAAATGGATTGAGCATCATGTGGATAGAGAGACCACAGTGGCAAGAAAGTGAGTTCAAGACGGAGAGACAGCAATTATGCAAGAGCAGGAACATATATTGAGTGTTGAAAAGGCAAGATCGACAACCACAAAGCCTGAAATGACACTCGAGGAGATGTTGAATGCTATCGGGGACAGTTTGAGCAATCTTGCAAGTTCCGATGATGAGGAGGATGGGAAAGACGAGGATGATGATGAAGAGGATACAGAGCTTGGCAAGCTGAGCGAAGATGATGAACCTGGCTGGGTGATTGGCACAATTTTCAAAACGGTAAAGGACTGGATTGAGAGCTTTCAGCAGAAGCAGAAGAGGCTTGACGAACTGATGCAAGCGTGCTGGGGGGACGCAGCCGACCGCTTCCATGAGGGACATATGAAGTACAGGACGACCGAATTGAGTGTTTTGGCAGTTGTGAAGCCCCAAATACACACGACAGCAGCCACACCATCACCGACGACATTTTGAGAGCTTATGCAGGTTCTTGATATTGTCCCCGGGCAATCCCAAATGCCGCCATTGACGTCTCGCTCGGGAAGTAGTCAATTGAGGCTGGGTTCAGAGAAACCTCAGGCAGACAATCACATGGTATCTCTCATGCCCGACGCGGTGCCCGATTCGTCACAGAGGGCGACTGCGAGGCAAGTTCAACGTGTGAGCATGTACTACAGCATATGGCGTCGCTAGCAAATTACCACATAGAAATCGAATTAGGACGAAGACATGGTGACGGCTCCTGCGTCACCTGAGGAATAGATTGCCAAATAGGTATTTTGGACGACGTATCTCTGGTCAAAGCGATTTGTACCTACTTTGTTACCTGTCAGCTTTTTCTGGATTTGAGTGACCAAATTGTGAGAAAGGATTATTCGTCAGTGTGTGTGCAAGGGTCGGACTGGCCATTCAAATGTTCTAGACATCAAATCGAGAAGATTGACAAACAGTGAACTGTATAGGGCATTGCCTGTTACGGTTGAATGATAAAACGAAACCTAAATTTGATACAAACCTTACTAACAAAGTTCATGTCAGTGATGTCATATGACTCATAGATGGAGCGGTCAAAGCACATCCGAAACCCAGATGAATCACAGCAGTCAGTCTTCATTGATCCATGCAGCCAACTACATGACTCTGCGGTCCGACATCCTGTCCATCGTCTAAAAGTCGAAAATTCCCTATAATAAGTCATGGAAATCGAGGAGAATGGGCTGGATAAGGAATGGTGATGATGTCGCGCTATAAATATCTAAAACTAGTACATGCATATTTATGCAGTAAATTGCTAGCCGGAAGTGCTGAAATGCGATGGACTGACGTGACTCATCATGCATATGATGTGTATAGTGGTGGCTCACACATCGAGATATCTCGAAGATTTTGGATTTGAATGATGATACATAGAAACGGTATACTGGCTGCCAAAAATGACTGTATGGATTCTATGTACAATTGTTGAGCCCCCAATGAGTGTTAGTATGTCTCTATGGTGAGCGCAAAGGTGAACGTCAACGGAGCGTCAACGAGTATTAGCATTGCATCATCGAAAATCCACATGGTTTCGCCGCAACGTTCATTCATAATCAAACTATAGCCTGCCTTTCCATTCAACAATGGTTGTGACAACCTCGCTACTATCTCATAACAATGAGCGTCAACCGAGCGTCAACGGAGCATCAACTGAGCGTCAAAGACTTCTGTCCTTGCATCTTCGAAAATGCATAGGCTGAGCGGCAACATTAAACCATGATTGGATTATCGGCTGCCCTTCGAAGCTAAACTGCGTTCGAAGGCTTCGTGACTGTGCCCTAAGAATGAGTGTCAACGGAGCATCAACAATTTTAGGCCTCACATCTTGGAATAACAAGGGTCTGTGACACTACTGTGATCCAAAATCGAACTATTGGCCGCCTTTCTAGGCAACAATGCTTACAATGAGTTCATCACTTTACCCCAGAAATGAGTGTCATTCGAGCGTCAACAATTTTAGGCCATCCATCTTGGAATTACAAGGGGCTATGAGACAACTTTGATCCATACTCGAGCAATCAGCCACCATTCTTGGCAAAAATGCTTTCAAAGACTTTGTGACTATGCCCTGAAAATGAACGTCAACGGAATGTCAACAATTTTATACCTCGCATCCTGGAAATGCATGGGGCTATGAGACTACTTTGATCCATCATCTAACTATTGGCCGCCTTTCTAGGTAAAGATGCTTTCAACGATTTCGTCACTTTGCCCTAAAAATGAGCGTCAACGGAGCGTCAATAGTTGTATGCCTTGCATCTTGAAATATCAAGGGGCTGTGAGACTATCTTGATCCATGATCAAACTATTGACCGCCTTTCTAGGCGAAAATACTTATGTCAAGATCATCACCATGTCCCGAAATGAGCGTCAACGGAGCGTCGACGATTTTTGATCTTGCATCTTGGATAATGTAATGGCAATGGGATGTAGGAAACCCACAGTGATCCCATCGGCAGCCCCTATTCGTAAAAATGCGAGTGACAATATTGCCTCCGCCTCCTACTATTGAGCGCCCACAGAGCGTCAACGGTGTTCATGGAGGCTCAGAATGGTATACAGCGATGAACTGCGTTGTACTGTTCCTAAATCGAGTTTTAAGTGGTCAGTCTCTGCAATCTAACCTTGTATTCAACTTCACAAATATGCTTGCAATGTCTTAAACAGCTGTTTTTGTTGCTTGTAGCAGTAAAATCGATATTTATAAACCCGCAGCATGCTTTGCTGTATCGTCACTTTCGGCCCTCTTTCAAGTCAGATTACTCAGCTTTCTAATTCCTACTGCCATGTCAGATTCAAAATCTTTGAACACCTCATTGCTCGAGGTTGAGATCACTTCCAAAGATGAACGTGTCTCTAATCGTGATTTGAGCGACCTTACTTTACAACTCATCTTCGATGCTTGGTGGGCTTCAATGAATGTAGAGTCGAAGCGCTCTATTGCTTGGAGAAATTCTAGACATGCGCCTTCGTGGGGATTCTATTTACCCTGCCGAATTGAGGAGACCTGCAGCCCTGGCATAATATTGATCATTAGTCATCAAGTTCTTCGCCATCCATCAGAACATGGGACTGGCTCAATGGGGAAACACATACTGGCAAAAGCTCACATCGCAAAGTTAAACGAATTAACAGAGTCAGAGGTCACTGAATTGACAAGTTCTACGGTCGTTGAAACAGCTTTGGCAATCCTGAAAAGGCAAGGAAGTCGAGGAATCACAATAGTAAGTTCACAGAGGAAGATCAGATTTGATACCCACGTTGATCCATATTGAGAGAAATGACAAACAAGACTTGCCAAAATGGCAGCAAAGGACTTTGAAACTTCCGAATTTCACAAAGACACGTGGAATCGCTACCTCATGTTAGGATTTGTTTAGGCTTACATTCCATGGAACACTATATCAAATCTAGAGCTAAGACAGTCATATAAAGCATTATGCAATGACTTAGTGCTGCTATCAGCTTCGACCCTCAGCAACATTTGCCAGAGGGGATATGCACTGACCGTAGATGCAATTAAGAATCAATTGCCATCATGAAATAAGGTCAGTATAGCTTTGGACGGATGGACCTCTATGAAGAAACTAGCCATATCGTCGGTCATTGCATACTATACCATGGATTGAAATCTGGCATTGCGTGAAGTTCCACTCGCATTCGATGAGGTTTATCGCCTGTTCTTTTCTCGGTTCAAAAGCTAATTACGGATGATAGGTAAAGGGCCAACATCATGGAGCAAGGCTAGCCGTACATTCAACGGACGATCTTGAACGTTTTGAGCTTACCGATGGCCATTTGTTTGGAAGTTTGACTGATAATGCCTCCTCGAATCACTCGATGACACATGAACTGCAATCAACACTTGAGGCCTCTGGAATCGAGTGGGCTGCTCTGAGGAACCACTTAACTTGAATGGCGCACGTCATACAGCTGGCCTTAGGTGCATTCATGAGCAGTCTTGGTGTCAACAGCCGCACCAAATCTTGGGAAGCCCATTAGCGCGATCAGCGATTTGGACAGAATGAAAGTGTAGACATTGGGAATAGTCAAAGGCTTCGAAAAGAGGGCAGTACTAAAATCAATAAGGTGTCGGCAATGAAACCAGGTTTAGCCAAGATATTTGAGAATATATGTATTTCAAGATAGTTTGAAAGTGCTGAAACTGACCTTCATATAGCGGAGAATGCGTGCTGGATTGATTACCCTAACACCTGGTCGTCGAAACGAGTTCATTGACTGTCAAAAAGCCAAAGTCCATATCTCTGTACTTCCGATTATGGGCGTCAAGATCCGTTGAAACTCGACCCTGGAGTTGCTCAAGCACGCCATCCGATTACCTGAATTCACACGCAAGTGGCTTGAAAGCCCACAATACAGCAATTACTGGCCACTCGTCACGACTCAAGATGAATGGACCATTGTGAAAAATGTCATGGAAGTGTAGACGCCATTCGGATATTGGACCCTGTTGATGTCCAAGAGGCATACAGTCACATTGCATCACGGTATGACACCGTACTATGATATGTTCGATCACATGGATGGCGTAATGCGTGCTTTGGCTGAGAAAATGACTCCACGGAAGAAAGAGTTGTTCTTTGCCGTGTAGTTACCGCAACAGAAGCTGTTTAAATATTATCCTGAAGTGACTCAATCGACAGGCATGCTTCTCATTGCTGCACATATCCTCCATCCTTTCCGGAAGTTAGGATCGTTCAGATAGTGGGACAAGGGAATGGATATTGATCCTGAGGATGAGACATTGTATAGTACCCAATACCTAGAGGCCTTTGTGAAGTACGTGGACAATGAATACTGTACCAAACATCGACCTGTGCCAGTCAATAAACACGAAAACTTACCGATGAGCAATCTCAACCCCTCCGGAACAGTTTTAGGACCCTGTTAATCTTTCGTTGATTCATATGATTTGTCCAGCGATGATGAAGAATACTTAACGCCTAACAATGTGGCTAAGACTACACTGGGACGCAGCGATCGTGCAGCACACATATTGGCCGCCGCCAGCCTCGATTTGAATTCGCTGCCTGAGGCAACAAAGAACTGGGGGCAATTTATTCCAAATCTGAATGATTACCACTCCGACCCAATGGAGATTAGCAGTACATTTTGGTTATCGGACATACCCGCCCGGTGGCGTCAACACCAGGAAACCCGCTCCAAGTACGCCGATATCTCTAATGTGGCGCGGGACAAATTCTCTATCATACCACATGATGTCGCAGTGGAGGCCAGTTTTTCCATAGGCCGAGATGTTATTGGCTGGAGGCAGTCAAAAACCACAGGGGGGACTCTTTGTGAAATAGTGGTTGTAAGGCAGTTTGCTCGAGCGAACGACGGGATTTTGGCAGGCGCTGACCCAGAATTGGATACAATGAACACAGAAAACAACACGGAAATGAAGAAACAGGTGGAGGAAAGGAAATTCCACAAAATGGCCAAGGTTCATACTTTCTGGAGATGTGGCAGGGGAGCCAAAACCTACATACTACCCAAAAGGAATCTCGCGCTGAAAACAAGCTGATGACTGCCGTGGGATACATTTCGGACCTGGAAGGGATCGTCAATGCATTCTGGTCACTCTTTCAACATGATGGTACGGCTGCATTTAAAATGTCAGAGAGATCTCCATTGCCACCACTTTTGTCTGCTGAGGACCTACCTGGAGAACGAACTGAAATATTGAATGTCTGCTGAATCCGAAACATCAACCGTCATCCAATCGAAAGTGATGAGGATAGCGCACCTGAAAGCATTTCGGACACTCAAGATTGGCTCGACTGCAATGGGGACTTGGATAATCCGAAGGACAGCAAAGACGATTGTGGGTCGGACGTTCAATCAGGTATAGAGCAAGATAATACCATTGAGGATCCGGACAGCCCACAGCAGCGGGATGTGATCGCCAAGCCAAATGTTCCCGGATTTATTCGGCCTACACGCAAGTCCAAATGCAGGCTCACAAGGGGTCAATGACGGACAGTGCAATGGATACGAGGAGGAATAGGGGACTGAAATAAAAGTTCGACAGAATGGGTCAATGTTTCACCAGCTTCTATATGTATCCTGAACTAGGGTTTATAGTCAATTATATACTATGGGCGAATGGTGAGCAGCAGCTTGTCAATATCGGTTGATAAACAGATGTATAGCAGGCGCAATGAAGCTTTTGGCAAGATACATAAATTATAGTTGTGTGAGAGCGAACAGTGCATGAATGTTACTGCGCACAGCTTTGTCACAGGGCAAAGTCTTGATGTGGCAGAAAGCCTACCAATATGTTCGAATCATGATGAAAACTATTATCGATGGCAGCAGATGTTGAATGGACAATACATTAAAAACAGCGTCAATGGAGCGTCAACAATTTGTGGTGTTGTAAGTGCGGTAATTGAACAACAATTTGGTAGCTGTGATGCATAACCGATATGTTGGCAGCCTTTGTAGGCAGAATAGACAGTGACATGTTCCCTGCCACCTCCTGAGAATGAGCGTCCATGGAGCGTCAACTATGCTTAGCTTCGCATCTTGGGTAATCTATCTTCCGATTGGTTGTAGACATCCATTTGTCAGATATTGACAGTCTTTACTGGGAAAAACTACAGCAACATGCTCCCTGCCGCATCCTGAGGATGAGCGTCAACGGAGTGTCAACGATTTTTAGCTTCGCATCTTGGGTAATCTATCTTCCAATTGGTTGTAGACATCCATTTGTCAGATATTGACAATCTTTATTGGGAAAAACTACAGCGACATGCTCCCTGCCGCATCCTGAGAATGAGTGTCAATGGAGTGTCAACAATTGTAGTTTCGAATCCTGGGTAATTTATGTTCCGATTGGTTGCAGACGTCCATTCATCAAATATTGGCCGCCTTTACTGGGAATAACAACAGCGACATCCTCCCTGCCACATCCTGAACATGAGCATCAATGGAGCATCAACAGTTTCAGTCGTTGCATATTTGGTACTCAAGCCATCACGCTAATCTCCGCGTTCATAACGGAATTATTGACCGCCGTGATAGTCAAAAATACAATGTATCAAAGGTACAATACCGATTTCAAATTAATCGATATTGCAATCTGCAAAGCATGCAAAAACATATCCTTGGTAGTTGAAAATGTGATTTTGATAAGATACTATTCATATACTTCAAATGCAAGAGCCTTAATTGAATCTATGGCTCGACCCGCTGGGCGACCCGCTGACAACCCCCCCAATTCAGAGGGGTTGGGAGTATACCATCGAACCGTTCCCGAGTCGACAGTTGTGGCATATTGATAGACTGTACCGCCAATCTGGCAACGGTTCGGGTTGGACCCGGACCCGGATCCGAAGTGACGGTCCGGAACCGATGCTAACACCACCCAAGGCGGTTGTCGATGATCTTCATACGGTTTGTGATGTATTTTGTTGTGCGAAGTTCTGTATGTTGGAAGCCCGCAGTGAATGAGGTCTGAAACCCGCTGCGAAACCTAATCGACTCAGCTTTGTCGATTTTGTCAGTGAACCTGACATCTTGTGTGTCATGCATGTCGTTCGTAGCAGCAAGGCCCGCGAGGTCGGAAGACTCGTGCAATGCTTCCGAGCTGCCAGCAGTCCACTGGTTCGAGGATAAACCAAGTCAATCCGGCATGGTGCGTTGTGTTTCGATCGCTTGTGATGCTTGTGATCCCGTCAGAAGTCATGTGTTGCTACCAAGGTGGGCAAACAGCCTCTCCGTACATATAGCAGTGAATGTTGTTGATGCTCGAGCTGACATCTCACTATAACTAACTAATACGCGAGTCCCCCGCAGAGCAGCACTAATGCCACAGAGCAGCACCTCAACATGAGCAGAGTCGTCCACCTACAGCTTGATAATAGTATTTTATTAAAATCGCATATTCAACAGCCAATAATTTGTTTTTGCATGTTTTGCAGTTTGTGATATTGATTATTTTGGAATTCATATTTTTACTCTCATTTCTTGTATGTTGGCCTATCAAGGCAATCAAGAGTTCTGTTATGTGCTCAAATATCCGTGCAATGGGTTGATTACCAAATATGCGGGATGAAATATTATTGACGCTCCGTTGACACTCATTTACAGAATGCAGAAGGGAGTGTGTTGCTGTTGTTTGTGCCCCTGAAGGCTGCCAATATCTCAACAATGGATGTCTGCAACCAATCAGAACATAGATTATGCAAGATTGAAAGCTAAGAATCCTTGACGCTCCATTGACACTCATTCTCAGAATGGGGCACTGACCATGTAGCTGCCTCTTTTGCCTATAAATGCTACCAATACGTCGGTTGTGCCTAACAGCGACCAAATCACCATTTGATTACCATACATACAAGACCAATGTTTGTTTACGCTCCGTCGATGCTCATTGTTAGAACGTGGCAGTGACTGTGTCGCTTTCTCTTTTGCCGACACAAGCTGCCGATAAATCGGTTATGTATAACAGCAAGCAAATCACAGCTCAATTTCATTACTTACAGGAACAAAAATCATTGACACTCCATTGACACTCATTTTGGGTGGTAGTGGCATCATCACTAACCATATTGACAATACAGGCTGCCAATACCTTGATTATGGGTTAATGTAGTTGCACAGCCCTTTGATTATGCAACATACAAGACCAAGAATTGTTGACGCTCCATTGTTGCTCATTTCAGGTTGTTGCGCCATCATCACTACCAATATTGCCAATATATGCGGCCAATACTTCAATTATGGGTTAATGTTGATACACAGCACTTGGATTATGCAAGATGCAAGACCATTAATTGTTGACGCTCTAGTGAGGCTCATTTTGAGAACATGGCAGTTACTAGGTCGCTTTCTCTTTGGTCTATGAAATCTGCCAATACTTTGGTTATGCATAACAGTGAGCAAATCACTGCCCAATTACCTGTTAGGGGTTCGCTCTTGACAGCGGTAATGATATGTGAATGGATTGCAGCAAGTACATGTGATGTTTTTATGTGACTCACATGCAGAACACTTACATGTGGAACATTATCATGGTTGTCAGCCAAGTGATCTTTAGCAGGATTACAGTTGGGCCGCATGTCGATCAATTAGTGACAAGCACGTTTGTGCTAGCAGATACACTTATAATGGTGCAATTATGTCACCATTACTGGGAAGGGAAAATCGTTCCGCAGTGTGCATAATTATTGGCCACACCTACTATATCTTATCTAGCGTGACAACCCACAGTTAAGTTGCGCTTACGCAGAATTACTTGCGCAGCAGACAATAATGCAATATGCAAGAAAGAGGGATCTGCAACCTCACACACTCGGTGGGGTGATCAGTTGTGGCACTCCCCGGTCTCCGGAAGGTCAAGACCTAAGCATGCAGTGTCTGAGGTATTCATCGGATTGGCTGAAGATATGAGGCCTGAAGCGACCCTGCTCATTGGTTTGACTTAGTATGCATCGCAATGTCATACCAGTTCAATGATACAAGGTTTGCATGTCATAATCTACATTGGCAGCATGTTGGTCGGTCGCCAATTCAATCTCTGAAGCAATGCCGAATACCCAGATCAAGGCGAGGCAATTGATAACTAAGAGTTATTGATACATATAGCGATAAAGCACTGTCTAGACTACGGGTCAGCAGATGTTCCAACTACTGAATAATACGGGATGCAAGACTCATGTCCAAGTTGAAGTTATGATCTGTCAGAATGTGCGTTTGATATCTCGTTATGAGGATGGCCCAATATGGGAGAGTAACGCGTCAAACCACTCATGCATGAACACAATAACCCAAGGGAAGCATGACACTATCAATGAAGCACTTAAGTTGTCTCTGCGATAAGCTATCATTCAAATCATAATCTCATAGGCGAATCCGAAGTCCAGCATGAACTGAGGGTTAGACTATAAAGAGATCACATTGTTCCGGCAATGAGAAGAGAAGCTCTAGGAGTGCACAGTCATAAAAACCCACCAGCAAAGAAGACATTGAAATATTATTGCGTTTTTATGATATCTATATCAATTAATATTATTATCAATTATGATTAGCTTTGAACCGGCAGCCCCGCACCTCCGATAAGTATTACCTTTGAGAATGAAGCCGATATCGTATTGTGGACTTGAGACAAGTTATTGGTTACGTTTGAACAATGTCAATACCTTTTTGCAGTACAGTGTGTCTGGTGGATAGCTGTATTAATTCAACTGCATCCAGCATTACGATACTTCTTTGATCATCGGAAATTCCCATCAGAAGGACCATGTTATAACGAAATGCGGGAATCCCAACAATCATCTTCGGACAGAGAGATTTCTTCAACACCCCGAGATATTCTATGAATATCATTCTCAGACAAATACAAGGTACCCGCGCAACCTCAATATCAAGTTGATCCTCTACAACCTACTCGGAAAGGAAGGATAGATTCTTTACACAAAACCAAGAAACAACTGAGAACTGAAAGGAAGAGATTATTAAATATCGAGAAAAGGATATCCAGTATTGATTTGTTTATGTATTGTCAATATTGTTTGACACCAAGATTTGAGTCGGTTACTATTCTCCTGGAAGCATAGGAAACAACAATACCTATTTTTCCCCTTTGCGTATTGGATCTTTATCGATTGCCGATATACTTTATTTGGAGATACGCCTAGGAAGGATATTGTATCTAGGGCATTGCATAAGTACTTATACTTAAAGAATAAGCATCCCCCTGACATTACCATACTCACATGACCAAAAATCGTTGACGCACAATTGACACTCATTTTAGGTGGTAGCGGCATCGTCAGGAATGATGTTGCCAATTGAGGCGGCCAATCTTTCGAGTATGGATCACTCCCGTTCCACAGCCCTTGGATCAAGCACGATGCAAGACCTTCAATCATTGACACTCCGTTAACGCTCATTCTCTGAATGCGTCAGCGACTGTGTCATTTTCTGTTTTGCCAATAATGGCTGCCAATACCTTCACTATGTATAACAGCGAGCAAATCGCTGCCCAATTACCTTACTTACAAGACCAAAAATTGTTGACGCTCCATTAGTGATCATTTTAGGTGGTAGCGGCATCGTCACTAACAATATTGCCAATATAGGCGGCAAATACTTCAATTATGGGTTACTCCCATTGCACAGCCCCCAGAATATGCAAGATGCAAGAACCGAAATCCTTGGCGCTCTGTTGACACTCATTTTAGGTGGTAGTGGCATTGTCACTAACAATATTGCCAATAAAGGAGGCGAATACTTCCATTCTGGGTTTCTTCTGTTGCACAGCCCTTGAATTATGCAAGACGCAAGAACACAAATGGTTGATGCTCCATTGACACTCATTTTAGGTGGTAGCGGCATTGTGACTAACAATATTGCCAATCAAAGCGGCCAATACTTCGATTATGGGTTACTCCCATTGCACAGCACATGTATTATGCACATCAGCAAAAAATATTTCCGTCCAGGCGGAATGGCTCCGTCAGAGTGGATGCGCTCTGTCAGAGCCGTCAGAGACACCCCGGTGGCGGATTACTCCGTGCCCGGCGTCAATTCAACGCGTCGCGTTCCATATCGCCCTCTGATCGCTGTTTCACCGTTTCTTCTCGTTCTGTCGGTCTCCTATTTTAAACGATCACTCTGGC
>Ga0307512_10002901_pt1 | contig 20779 bp, 17 predicted proteins | sample 14_EM_MG_FD_200267 | JGI IMG/M metagenome (GOLD analysis project Ga0307512, IMG submission 200267) | Populus trichocarpa ectomycorrhiza microbial communities from riparian zone in the Pacific Northwest, United States - 14_EM | ecosystem: Host-associated > Plants > Roots > Unclassified | place... | reverse complement strand
AAGGCTCTCGTCAACCTCTGATTCGTCGTTGGCATTCCTCGATGCAGCCAGTCTGGCCTGAGTCAACCGAATTAGCCGAAAAAAAAACGACACGAAGTGACACAAAAAACTACCTTCCATGTTGTCATCCTCTTGAGCTTCCCAATCGGGCATAGACAATTGAGGATCCAGGCGAGTTCTGTGTGGTTCGGGTTCTAGTGGAAACAGTCGGGAACGGCCACGGGCACATTATTGACGACCCACATGGTCTTGGTGGAAGATAATCGACCTCTTAGGGTCCAACCCTATTGCGAGCAAAGATGCAAGCATTTCCCATCTTGCAGCTCTGAGCACATTTGGATCTTGTGGTAGAGTCAGAGCGTGCCATCCGACGATTGAATACAACAGTCGATCCTCTGGGGAAGCTTCGTTCTGGAGTTTGACCCAGTTTGCCAGAGCACCCAGATAGTTACCTAACTGTAACCCTGTGAGTAGTGTAGATTTGCACGAAAATCTAGAGGGCTTACATGCGGTACTCCGGTTGGTTGTATGCCGGAGAAGACCGTCTTGGGTCGAGTTTTTGACGCGACGGTGGAATGGTACGCGTTGACTGGACTTCTCGCACATATCATGCTCACTCTAGGCGCGAGATTTGACCGCGATGCTCTTGAAAACATTCCGGATGATTGACTTCGGAACAGCTTGGCGGGATGCTAGCGGAGGTTTCGAGTCGATCGCATCAAATGCTTTCACTTCCTCTCCGCCGCGCGGGTCTCTGGAGAGGACTTCACCTTTCCGCCCCCTTATCCCGTCAGGTGGCCGGACAGACTCAGTTACGGAGACCATGGCAGCCACCTCAGAAACTCTTGCAGAAGAAGCAGACATTTCACAAATACCGGACACCTCACTACCTCCAGAAAAGCCTTGACAGTGATCCTCGCAAGGCAGTATACGCACTACTGAAGTGTTACTATCCTCAGTGGTCCCGGGATCATATTTCTCTGCGACTACAATCCCTAGGAATCCCCCGGAGAGAGTGCGAGAAGCTTCTCGACCACTTCAAAGCCGCTATCCTAGACGGCACCCTCCTTTTGGATTCCTATGACACCCAAACTCTCGCCAGAATAGTACACGCACTTAACAACCCACACGACGCACCCCTCATCAACAGGACAATAGCGCGAATATTCATCGACTTCGCCACCGGTGAAGATTCACCCTCGAATAACATCACTATCAATGTACTTCGAAACGTCCGCGAGGCTACCGACTTCTCGCACCCAGCAGAATTTTTCCCCGTTGCTCGCTCCATCAGGCGTAGGATCGTCATGCACGTCGGTCCAACGAACAGCGGGAAGACACATCAGGCCCTCCAAGCGCTCGCTGCAGCAAAGACCGGTTGTTACGCTGGGCCATTACGACTTCTTGCCCACGAAATCTGGGATCGCCTGAACAAGGGTCAGATCGTTCCCGCTGGTGTCACCCTCGATTCAAGCGCCGCGGCCGATGATAACGGAGGGATGGATTTATTGGACGGCGGCGCTCATACGAAACCCCCTGTTCTTACGAAGGAGCATAACGAACGATTCGCGCGGGCTTGTAATCTCATCACTGGCGAGGAGCAGCGGATCGTTGCGGAAGACGCGTTAATCAGTTGCACGGTGGAGATGCTACAATTCAATCGTTTTCTCGATGTTGCTGTGGTTGACGAGATCCAGATGATTGCAGACCCGGCGCGAGGTAGCAGTTGGACAGCTGCAGTGCTTGGCCTCTGCGCAAAGGAGATTCATCTTTGTGGAGAGGAGACTGCTGTGGAAATCGTCAAGGATCTGGTCGAGGAAACCGGCGACGAGCTCATCGTTAACCGATATCAACGCCTCACCCCATTACGTGTCGCGAACCGGAGTTTGAACGGTGACTTGAAGCGTATAGAGAAGGGTGATTGTGTTGTTTCCTTCAGTCGCTCGGGTATTTTCGCACTCAAGAAGAGGATCGAAGATGCGACCAACTTACGTTGCGCCGTTGCCTACGGACGCCTCCCTCCTGAGATTAGGAGCGAACAAGCAGCACTATTCAATGATCCCGATTCCGGTTTTGATGTCATCGTCGGCAGCGATGCCATTGGGATGGGCCTGAATTTGTACGTGTCCGACACGCGGCCATTTCGTACGCATCACTCACACTCTCACAGGAAGATAAAGCGGATCATCTTCGAGTCGTCGCGCAAGTGGGATGGGAAGAGGGAAGTCCAGTTGTCGACGTCCCAGATCAAACAAATTGGCGGCCGTGCGGGTCGATACGGTTTACACGGTGACTCGTCTGACGGTGGCATCGTCACGACTCTCTACCCCGAGGACCTTCCCGCTGTCAAAGCTGCAATGGATTCCGATCTCCCTCCCATCTCTGGGGCTGTTCTCCCCATCCACTACGATACCTACACCACGGTCCAACAAGCCACGCTCGTCGACAGGCCTCAGTTCACGAACGTGCTCGAGACAATATCTCTCTTCTCGCGAACACGACATCCTTACATACACAGCGAAAACGAACATCGGGGGGTTGGGGAGTTTATAAACACAGCATCCAACCACCTCACCATGGACGATACGATGAATTGGTTCCTCTCACCCGTGTCCTGGAGAGATGATGTCGCGAAAGCGGTCGCCACACGGTTTTTAGAGGATCACCGGATGCGGCTGAGGGTGAATTTGACGAAGGTGTTGAGGCAGGTGAAGCTGTTACGGGTCCTGGAAACAACATACTCGGCGATAGAAGCTCAAACGAAGGTCTCCGATCCGCGGGCAACATTAATGACTCTTGAGACCCTCCATAAGTCCATCATCTTGTACATGTGGATGGGACAGAGAATGCCGATCGTGTTCGCAGACCTCGAAGAGGCTTCGGAGCTCAAGGAGAAGACAGAGAAGGCGATGGAATTCGTACTGCAGGTTATGACAAAAGGTGTGAGCGTGAAAAACATCGTCAGTAGATTAGTAGACAGACGGTCATAATTCGTAATATTCTAGCAGACTGGATCCCTCACAACCTCCTATAGTAGTATGTGTTCTAAATATCTGATCCCTCACTTCTCCGTCAATTACCCTCCACCTCTACCTGAGGGAAGGAGGATGGTCCCCAGGAAAATTTAGAGGTTTCTGAAACGTCTTCGTACTCCAGGCATTTGCGAATCAAAAGGTCCAAGAGCTGCAATTGGGTTAGGTCTGATCCCGTTGAACATAAACCCAGTGGAGTTCTACCTCTTCTCGGTGGCTAACAGCCATCTCAGACCACATGGGTTTTTCCCGAGACTGGAGGTCGGTAAGTACGGCGTGAGCGAATCCCCAATTCTCAGAGGGATGTGAATCCAACGCCTGGGGCAAAGCATCAGATCGAGGCAAATAAAGTGACGGAGTTTTATACCTGAAGGACTTGACAATCACCGATAAAGTCTCGTTGGTTAGGTACTAGGATATCCTGTATACGAATCGCGGGATGATGTGGCTTAAGAGCCCACTTGTATCTCCTCAGGAAATTAGGATCGTCGATATCCTCTTCGGTTTTAAACCCGACGCCTTTCCTGACCAGAAACTGATAGAAAAAACACCGTGAGTTCAGAGAGTGCGATCAACAGAACAGGCCATCGTCTACCACTGTCATCCCGGTAGCCAACGCTTGCAGTGCTGTAAGCAAAGTGTGGCGGAACCTCATTTCGCGGTATTCTATCGTGTCTGAGGCACTGATCAGCGTGCTGAAACCTTCAATCCACGGACGGAATACCTGGTAATAATGTCGCAAGAACGTCCTCAATGCACCCTAGGTGCGTTTCGATGACTTGTGTAAAGTACCAATATGCGAAGGTCCTTTCGTACGGGGCATAGAGTTCGAGCTGGAATCCGGAAAGTATGATGTTTTCCGCAGCAGTCAGGCGCCACATTAGGGGTATGTGAGGCAATAACATGAGAAGCTGTGGATTCTCGGCGCCCTGGTGAAACGATCGCTTGAAGTTTCTGTACGAGATGAAGGAGCACAAGTCGTACCGAAAAGTCCATCTGTTCCAGAAGGCGAACGAAGCCATCTTGAAGGGCGTGCCACTCGAATACAGATTTCATCAAGTACCGCCGTCTACGCGGAAGATTGTACCAGGAAGATGAGATCGTTTCCTTCATCAACTGGAAATGGTGAGAAGACTTCAGTGATGCGGCGTCATTCACGAGTAACATTACCTTAATGATCAGGTTCTCAAACCGAGGGAGGGGTGGGTTCCCATCCCCAGCCCAACCGCTGAATATTTCATATAAGAGGGAATCGTAGGAAAGTCCTATCGACTCGCGAAAAAATCTGCCCACTAGCCATCGGAGTGGGTAAGCACCTAGGACAGTTGTGCCATTGACGAAAGATGACTGTCGAACCCGTTAGTGAAATAAACAGTCATAGGAAGTCTGCGCGCACCGTATGTACGGCCCGAATGTAAGTTAATTGGTGGTCACGGACGTGTTTCCAAACCTTGACATCCCCTACGATCTTCGAAATTTAAGATGTTAACGTGGCGTCAGGCAACCGGATATATTTCAACCTACATGCCAGGTTGTCACATTCGTCGCGCCGGTCAACTCGTATAGGCCCTCCAGTCCGCTGAAGAGGGATCTTAGCGCCCTCCACGCATGTTCCTGTGGCGGAAGTTCCAGCACGCGAAGTGGCATGAACGCAAAGAGCCGGCGAGTAATATAGGGGTCAAAGCCCATTCTGGCCACGGAATCTGTGGGTGGTTCAGGGGAAGGTTGCTGCTCGATTCTCTCCAACAAGGAAACGGCATCCTTCCGCTTCAGTTGGAGCATTTCGCGTTCCCTCGGTAGACTCAGACTGACGATCTCTAAAAATATCTAGATCATAGATGAGCGTGGTCTGTCGTAAACGCCATGCTAGTTACCTTGTGAAATGACACCCTGAGTAGCAATGCATCCCGCCATTCCTGGGAGACTGATGGTAAACACAATGCTTAACGATCGGAAGGTTTTTATCAGCAATGAATGGCCGTGCCTCGTGTCGTGCAAGATAACCAAGATATAGCCCTGTCCAACTCCCCAAACACGCGGCCGATAGGGGTGCTTTCGTGCAGAGATATATCTGCCTTCTCGGAGTGCCAGTCTTCCTGCTATGGGAGATTGCAGGCCGTCAGAATTCGCACAGGTTGGGCCAGGGGAAGCTCGCTCACATCGTGTATACCACCTTTGGCCATTCCAGCCCAGACGGCACTACACGTCTTCATGACTGTGAGTGCAACAGCCCTTAACACCACGGTCACGAGCTCTATCGGACGGGATGGGTCGTCCTGAAAATTCAACAGGTAATCTGGATGCATCTCCGCTATTGCGTGCCCATAGAGAAACGTATACACTGTCTGGGAAAGAGTATTCCCGGTGTGCCACTCCATCTACGCTGGAAATCAGCAGGTGAGAATGACCCGGCGAAATTATTTACCTCACACGAGATCGAGCGGTCGAGAATCCAACACACTTCTTCCGGTAGGAGGGGCGTTAGTGGGTCGAATGGCGGGCGCTGCGCTTCCTCGAGAACTAGCCCGCTGTCCATGCGGGGTTCCCCAATCTTGTTCTAGTGTCAAATGACAAGGCAGCGTGGATCGAGGTGGATCTCCACACCTCTAAAGCGCTCATGGCATCATTGAGACTGTAGCCATCAGCGAATATCATCTCCGTGGCATCGAGTTCTGCAAACGTTCTGTTAATCCATGTGGAGAAAACCCGTGGATAACGTACGCTGCGCAGCACCTGCAAATATCGCAGTGACATCGACAAAGTCGTTTCCTCCTGGGAGGTCCATTTGTTCCAAATACATTATACGGAATTGTGCTCGTGTGGACCAAAAGGCTACAGGTTCTGACGCCAAGGGTCGATCAGTTTACAGCTGCACAATATAGCATACAACCCTACTCGTCTGCGCTCAGATCCAGGCCGTTTATGCGCGGACAAGACGAGCAGGCATACTCTTGATTTCGCGTCCAAGTTCGTCAGTGCCGCAAGGAATGTAGCGTGACATTAGTAACGGATAGGCTTGGTGTGACGTCTACGTGTAGTGTGACAACGGAACAGTCTCATCCTTACGCCTCATCGTCTTTCTCTTTACGACCACCATTTGTCATGGCGCAGTGGGGGCAGGGCCAACCTCAGTTCACGCAGCAGACTGGATTTAATCCTCAGATGCAGACCGGCTTTGGCGCGGGGATCCCCCCCCAGCCCACTGGTTTCCCCGGACAGCGTCCCGGGTTTTTGGCATCTCAGCCAACAGGATACCCAGGTGTTTCCGGATTTTCGTCACAACCGACGGGTTATGGACAACAGCAAGTTGGATTTCTGTCTCAACAGCCGGGGATTCCACAACAACCCACCCAATTCCAACAACCGATGCAAACGGGTTTCCCAGGTCAATTCGGACAACAAGGAGCTCCTCCCCCCGTTCCCCCGATCCCTTCCCAGTTTCAGCAGCAACAAAGCATACTTCAGTCACAGCAACCGAACAGGTTTCTTGGTCCATCTCCTGGCCCGGGCTTGGGTAGCACCTTGGGCTCTGGTCTCGTTCCGCAGCCTACCGGGTTTCCTGGTGGTGGGGGTCTCGCAGCGCGCCCTCTTGTGGCACAACCCACTGGCTATGTCGACCCAAGGCTCGTCATGATGTCAAACACGTTCATGCCCGCAAATCCCTCTTTGCCTTACCAAGGAGGCGTCCCCCAATTTCAACCTCAGACTGGTCCATCTCTTCAACAGAACTTCCAGCAACATAACCAAACCCAACGAGGGACCACCGCCCCAAAAGTTCCTTGGACACTATCGAAGGCAGAGAAAAAGAGTTACGACCAGATCTTCCGTGCGTGGGACGCCTCTGGTTCGGGATTTATAACTGGCCAGACTGCCTTGGAGGTCTTTGGGCAGAGTGGGCTGGATAAGAATGACCTAGCGAGGATCTGGTATTGCTCCACATGTTGTCCAGTTGCTCTTATCTTCTCATCTTTGCACACTCCAGGGCATTAGCCGATGTTGACAACAGAGGGAAGCTGAATTTAGCTGAATTCCACGTCGCAATGGGCATTATCTACCGAAGTACGTTTTCCACCGTCTCCACCCACTCATTTTTCTAACATTCGTCACTTCAGGACTCAATGGTAACGACATTCCAGAACAACTTCCTGAGGAGTTGGTACCTGCGTCCGCCCGGGACCTCAATCAATCCGTCGACTTCCTGAAAGATATTCTCAAGAACGAAACACGCACACGATCTCCTGGAAACTTCGAGGATCCTATTTCCAAGCTCCCGACCCGATCGTTTCACTCCGACACGGCACGCGGTGCAGGAGGACGTCAGGATGCCACCGTTTACAAGCATAACGACGATCACACTCCGCCCGGAGGCGTGTACCAGCCCCGTTCGCGTCACATCGATCGAGACACTGTCAGGACACGCTCGGATGATCCCACCGACGACCTCTCTGTTATGAAGCGTCAGCTTGAGAACACTGCGAAGATGCTGGACCGCACGACTGAGGATAATGCCGCCAGGACACGAGAAGATGACGAATTGGAGCGCGAGATGTCTGATCTTCGCTACAGGATTAAGCGCTTGCAGGACGACCTCGATTACGTTTCCCGAGGACCAAGATCGTACGCGAAGGATGACGAAAGAAGGAAACTAGAACGAGAACTTTTGCACCTCATGCACGAAAAGTTGCCGGATTTAGAAAAGAGGATTGAAGAAAACCAAGCCAGGAAAGACAAGGAGAAGCGAGAGCAGATGAGGGACCGTGACAGGCGGAACGAGCGGTTCGGGAGATTTTCTGACCGCGATAACGAGTACTCAAGACGCTACGATGACGAGGATCGCTATCGAAGCTCGTACGGCAGGGATCGTAGCAGGGAGAGAGATCGCCCTCGGGATGACTACGATCGAAGGGACTACGATAGGAGAGACCGAGATCGAGACTTCGATAGAAGTCGAGACGACGACAGGGACAACGATTACCACCGACCCCCGCTACAGGACACCCGCACTCCACCACCACCACCACCTCCAAACCCCCCGTCGAATTCTGTTAGCCAGCTTCCTCCTGCCCCTCCTCATCCTAGCTCTACTCCCGCGAACATGGCTAAGATGACGAAGGAGGAGAGGCAGGCGTACATCAAAGCGGAGGCTCAACGACAAATCCAGGAGCGGATGAAGGCACTTGGAGTTACCACTTCAGCATCTAGTCCCTCTATCGACAACAGTATCGCCGACCGCCTTGCTCAAGAAAAGAAAGAAGCAGAGGAAAAGGCGAGGGCTGCCGAGAAAGCCGAAGGGGAACGTGCCCGTGCGCGACAAGAGAGGCTCGCTAACGAGAAGGCGATCAAGGAAGGAAAGAATGTCGAGCCGCCGTCGCCAGCCCCAGCCCTAGATCCTCCAGCTCCTACTGTTTCCTCTCCCATGAAGCCTCCAGCCCCCCCTCCTCCCAAAACGCGCGCGCGACCACCTCCACCTCCCACTAAACCATCTCGTCCCGCCGCATCGCCAGCACCCACACCACCCGCCCCAGCCATCTCGAAACCCCCTCCCCTTCCACAACCGGATCCCGAGGAAGAGAGGATTAAACATCTTGAAGGAGAATCTCGGAAGAGGAGGGAGGCAATGCAAGCTAGACTTCGGGCTTTGGAGGAAGAAGAGGAAGCCGCCAGGAAGGCCGAAGCCGAGATCGAGAAACGTCAGCAGGCCTTGTCCAGCAGGACACCGATCGAATCACCTTCAACGCCTGTGCCTCCACCGCCACCACCACCTCACCCTGTGCAACCTATTGTAAAGACTCCTACCCCGCCTGTTCCAGTTTCTTCTCCCACCCCAGAGCCCCCAAAGAGTGTCCCAGCTGAAAAGCCGAGCTTCAATCCTTTCAGCCGTATTAAGAAGGAAGAATCCTCCACGCCAATTGTGTCTTCCCCGCCCGTAACTACTGGTGGTGGCAGTACAAATCCCTTCTTCAGAAGTCAGACGGCCCCTCCACCAATTGCGCCGGCTCCTCCCAGCACCTCTCCGGCCCCCAAACCGTATTACAACACGGCTGACGATGATACTGACGAGGATTGGGGGGAGGTTGTTGAAAAGGATGAAGATGATAGTAGTGGTGATGAGTTTACAGGCTCTCGGGCAAAGAGGACAAACCTCGCTGAAAAATTCTTTGGAAACATATTACCGCCAGTGCGACCACAGTCTGCGGGACCGGCAACTACCGAATATCCCCGTACACCTGTACTCGCTCCCACTACTTCGGATGTCGCTCCGCCTCCGCCACCTCCCGCCCAGGCGTTACCCACCTTCGCCCCGGTCGACGACATTCCTCCACCACCTGGCCCTCCCCCTCCCCCGCCACCTGGTCCGCCACCCCCGATACAGACATTAGCCCCACTTCCTCAGCCGGCGGAGGACCGGGGTGCACTTTTGAACGCTATTCAGGGCGGGGCAAGATTGAGGAAGACCGCCACAAATGATCGTAGCGCTAGCGCAATTTCTGGCAAGGTCATCGGAGATGTCGCTTCACCGGTTCACATTAACGCTACTCCCGATCCACCTTCTCCACCTCCAGCACCCGCGTCAGCCTTGGACCCTCGACCTGAGCACTCCTTTCCAGACTCCTTCAATCCCCCAAGTATGTTGTCTGAAGATACGAAGAACAGTCATAGACTGTCTGTTGACTGGTACGCAGGTCTTGCTGCCGATCATGGCGCGAGTCGCGCCCCCACTTTATCATCGATGAGAGAAGAGGAGGAGGATCCAGCCCCAGTTAATGTCACCCTACAGCCTGTATTCAACGTCCAAGATGCTGACGAGCATGGGTCTGCGGGTCTCATGGATGATGTTGACCATTCAGTTGGTGAGTGTGCTTAAATCGTGTAGAGGAACAGATATTCAGGTCTCTCAAAGAGTACCGTCTCCGCACCCTGTTCCCATACGAGGGCCAACGCTCCGAAGATCTTTGTGGGTGTTGTCCACTCTTGCTGAAGGCCTTTTCCTGACTTGATGACGTGTAGCTTTCCCTGAAAACGTGATTCTCACGGCACATCCCTCCAAGAACGGCGGAAATTGGTGGTACGGAACCTCTGTCCGCGACAAGAAATCTGGTTTCTTCCCTCAGACCTACGTTGAGCGTGTGCAGACGGGTACGAATCTTCTAATACTCGACCTTTATCGTCTTATGACCTTTACTACAGCCAAAGCTACCGCGCTGTACCCATATACTGGCAGCAATCCGGATGAGCTTCCGTTTGCCGAAGGAGATACACTCATTGTAATCGACCGTTCAGATGCAGACTGGTGGAGGGTTGAGCGGGATGGTCTGGTTTTCATTGTTCCCGCCGGATATGTGGAATTAGTTGAGGGTTAGTGTTTTCCCTGTTTCCTGAGCTTCTCCTGTTTACCTCCAGTGTAATGGCAAACAGGCTAAAATTCTTCTTTCTTATCTCCCCATGTATGCTTCAAATAAATGATGCACCCGTTCAGATCCAAGCCATGGTGGCTTTGCAGCACCGACGTCCCCGGAGTCACTGGGGGATGTCACACGAGAGTCTACTCCTGTCGCACCGAGACCAAGGCCGAACCCTGCACAAGAGACTGCAGAAGATAGCAGCGATTCTGACGATTCTGACTCGGAGTATTTGTCATTCGACGACTCAGATGATGATCAAGAAACAGAGGAGCAACACCACATTGAGAGGGAAGCCAGAGCCTCTGAGCGTCAACGAGTTTTGGAAGCAGCTGGCCTCATCGTTAGAAAGGATGAACGTCGACCCCCTCCTAAGATCCCCCGCAAACGCCGGCCCCCGCCTGCTGTTCCAGATCGGCTGACCATCATCACTGAACCTGCGAGTGATAAAGATAAAGAGCTTCCTTCAGTCCCAACGCCCCAAGATGATGCAGAGAGTACTCTGTATGTGGACGATGCATACGAAAGGTACGAGACGTTCAAACAGAACCAACTCAACCGCCTCTCTACCGCGTCCTCGTTTGAGATTACCCCTTCCCCTACTGTAACCTCCCCAACGTTATCTGTGACGGTCCCGATGTTCAAGGGGGACTCAAGCGAGGGAAAATTATCTGATAAGTTAAGGGACTTCTTGGGACGAAGCAAAACACCAGAGGAGCGTCGTACTAACCTAACCATCTCTGGTCCGATCTCCGGCCCGATCCTCACTCGGGAGCCTTCCCCCGTGGCGAGTGAGAATCCAGCGGCGTTTGGTGCGGTAAGTCACAATCGAAGCTCCTCATCTCCGCGTTTGCTCATCTTCCGAAGTCTTGGGCAAGCTTAGTGGATAAGTCAGCGCTGGATGGCATTCCTCCACAAGAACGAAAACGCCAAGAGGTCTGTCGACAATCTTCCCCTGGACCCATAACGTGGCTGACTTTGGCAGGCTATCTTCGAGTTGATCCTTACAGAGAATTCTTACGTTCGAGATCTGCAGCTCGTGGTCGAGGTCTGGTTTATTTTGTCTTCCTTCTGCGCCTCGCTGTCGCTAAAATGACATCAGATATTTTACTCAAAAACCATGCATTTACTGGACGAAAAGGCGGTCAAGGTGGTATTCGCCAACATTGAGGACATTCTCTTGACAAACACTGTGAGGTAGTGTCACAGCTGCAGATGATCGACTAGTAAACTCTTCCCTTCAGGCATTCTTGAGTGTTCTTGAAGAACGACAGAAGGAATGTCGTCTCTACATGGATACCGTTGGAGACATTCTACGTCAACATATACCCAACATGGGCATGTATTTGGTGCCATTCTTGTTTTTTTTTTCACATCGTTTCCCTCTCTCATGTGGTGGATAGGAATACTGTGTCAACGAAGGAACCGCTATTAAGCTCCTGCAAACTTTGCGATTGCAGAATCCAGAGCTTAATGCTCACCTCAATGTAGAATCCCCCCCTTTCCAGCCTAGATTTACAACTGACGTTTTCACAGCGCCTTCGAGAAGACCCAGCCATCCGAAACCTCGATCTTTCAAGTTACCTTCTCGTTCCGAGTAAATGGCCCTGGTGTTGCCACCCTACTCTCGCTGAATTCTCTTTACAGTGCAAAGGATTACTCGATATCCGCTGCTAATCAAACAGGTAGTGATGTCGCTTCACAGGTCAAGTCACATTACTGATTTCGTCACTAGATTCTGCATTACACCGAGGCGAGCCAAGACCGGCAAGACATTGAACTTTCATTGTGCGTCGCCGAGTCACTACTAGCCCATATCAACGAAAGCATCCGAGAACAAGAGGGTCGTGAACGACTGAAGGTGATATCGCAGGATTTATGGGTCGGACAAGGGTGTGGACTCTTCACTCGCTCAGTGTTGATCGGTCTGACGGGCTTACAGCCGACTGGATCTTACCGCACCTACCCGAAACATGGGACCAAGGAAGCTTTTAAGGGAGGGAATAGTCATGAAGGCTAAGAGCGGAAAGCGACTCCGTGCCTTCCTTTGCAGCGATGTTCTGGTCCTCACGGATGAGAACGCGAAGGCACTGTACAGAATGGTGCGTTCGCGCCCTGAGGGGGTATACTCAACTGACCTCGCTGCAACTTCCTAGCCGATCCCACTTCCGGAGCTGACCGTGAAAGATTCGGGATCCGCACGGGGTAAGTCCCCTCGTGCAACTCCTGAATGGTGCATATCTGATTTTGCCCGTTAGATGATCAGCTCTTTCACATACTCCTTGCATATCCACGTGGAGGAGGCACGGTTAGCCTGAAATCGACTTCCGCACGGGACTGCCAATTATGGGTGCAGACCATTGAGTCCGCTCGTCGCAGGTGTAGAGCTGCCGACGAAAGGGCGGCAACACGAGGAACACGGAGATGATGAGTGGATGCAGTGCACAGTGCGTGCTCCTTTGCAAACATTTATGTAGCATTTTTCAACAGTGGATACTCTATAATATTACTTGGGAATAAGCGTCCGGGAGAAACGTGACACAGGACCCCTCACACAGCGCGGACATCCGGTGGGGAGGAGGGCCAATTGTCCTAAAATCGGTCTCTTTTGTACATAATGGTATAAGTCACAATATAATTACATCTGCGATAAATTAAGGCTACGTCTCGCAAGATATGCAACCAATAGATCTCCAGAAATCCAACCACTTCTGCACGTCGTCAGGACCGATGTCGCTTAACTTTTCTGGATCTAAGACTGTGGTCTCTGACATCGCAATGCTCAGGTCATACCGAGAAATGCCCCCGGCGTCACGATGGTCATCCGCTCTCGCAGCCTTGTAGAATCCAAGCAAGCGCAGAGCCGCGTTTTCATTCTTGAGTGTAGATGGCTTTAATTTCTCGAGTCGACCGAGCCATTCCGCCCACGGCACCAACGGGACATCGAACTTCTGCGCAATGTATCCCATCACAGTGTTCCACGGGGTTGAGCGTGGATGTGAGATATGCAGGTATTCTTTCGTGGAAGATCGTAGAGCTACAATCGCAGCGGCAGCGGTCTCAGCCGGGAGTAGATGAATTCCCTATGCGCAGGCCCAATCAATTCTGCTCATGAGTACGTTGGGTGATTTACTTACTTGATTCAATGACGGGAGACAACCGGTGAGTGGTGCCGATTGAATAATCGACGGTATCCACTCTGATGGCTTCCAGTAGCCATTCACACCCCCCGAAACCTGTCCGACGCGGACGATCACTGGTTGCAAGCTAGTCTCTGCTCTTGAAATTGCGAGAATCTCCTCGCAGATCCACTTGGATTCACCATAACCAGTGCCGAGCGCCATTTCGACGTCGGCTGCTATCTCTGGCACTGGCTCTGGCCCAGGATAGTCTGGGAGTAGGCGATGAGTCGAACAAAGACAAACGCAAACGGGTAACACGCACTGTGGACAACAGCAAGGGTGCTGGGGAACAGGAAGTGGGGCGGTGATAAAAGGGAGGAAGAGAGGGCTAAGTCGATGAGGTTACGGACGCCTTTAATATCATCCTCAAAGGCAGCAAGTCCGTTGTTGAAATTGACTGTCCAGCCTTCACTCCTCGTAAGCATACATACACATAGTAGCGATCACGAAACCTACCGATATGGATCACATGGGTAATGGATGTTCGAACTTCCTCGTACAGGTCATCGGCTAGACCGAGCTTCGGTTGAGAAATTGTTCCCTCGAGGAGGACGACCTTAGGTAAATCGACGACCGATGGGTCCAAGCCACGATCCCTCAGCGCGATCCGTTGCCTGGAATCCAAGGGTGTCGAGCCCTGCCTGTTGAAACAGTACACCTTTCCAACCTTAGAGTCGGCAACGAGTTGAACGAGTACGTTGCTACCAATGGTTCCGGTAGTACCAGTAACGAACACAACATCATGTGAAGGAAGGGGATCCGTTCCGGTATGGGGAGCAAACTCCTTCGAATACTGCGCCATCTTCTCGAGGACATCGTCAATCGGTGACCGTCTAAGGACGGAATCCTCTCCCATCAATTGTTCCTTGATTCGTTCTTCGAGGTGCTTCCAGCTGAGACCCCCCAACAACTGCATCTGAGAAACGCTGGCGTACGGTCGGACGGCCTGTGAGATCCTAGTAGCACCCAGAGAATCCAACCCATAAGCGCTAAACGGTAGCTCAGGGGAGAAGTCCTCCATGGAAATGTCCAGGAGATCGACGACCTGCTTCAGCAACTCTGAATAATCCTGACCGTTTGATTCGCTGCCGTTGCGTGTTCGTCCAGGAGAATCTGAGGGATCCTGTGAATGAAGATGAGCGCACACCGAAGAAAGGCCCATGTCCCTCTCCACCCCGCCCCACGATAAGGGCGGAATATACATTGAGCACTTCGTCCCTGCAGCAAGGTGTTGGAGACCATCCTTGATACACGAAAAAAGAACTGAAAATGGTCATTAACGCGGCTCTTTGAATCAACGCGGTTCGCTTACTGTCTGGTGTGATGCTCCAACTGTCTAGTCGGGAGTGCTCGGCGTCTCCTTCAGACCTGGCCAGGTAACCAATATTTAATATCCCGGGGATCATGAGAGAGAATGCGTTCGGATATTTGCGGAGCTCTCCGTCCAGAATTGTGTTGGCAGTGGCGTAATTTGACTGACCGATGTTTCCGGTAACAGCCATCATGGAAGAAAACGAGGTGAAGAAATCCAATGAGCCCATGTCAAAAACCGAAGTAAACGCTTGGAACACCCTGAGCTTCGACAGAGCGACGGTGTGGAAAGTGTCCTCGGTTTGAGCCATAAACAATGAATCGATGAGGTGGAGAATCATCAGGAAGCATCCACCGATCGGGGGTGTAACCTTCTGAGCAAAGGAACGCATTGATTCTACATCAACAGCGTTGAAGGCTTCAACCCGAAAGATAAGATCGCTCCTCTTATTGAGGTACCTGAACTTCTGTTTCGTTGAAACGGAGTCAGTCGCATCCAAGAAGGCAGTACCTCTTCTCGATGTGAGAATGATGTGTCTGGCACCATTCTAAACAAAATCAATCAAACCACGAAAGGTGGACGGAGAACCTTTGAATCTACCTGATACATCCACAGCGCTGTGGCCACTCCCAGATCACTTGCACCACCGAGTAAGACGTATGTCTTATCCGATTTGAACAACGGAAGTTTCACGGACACTGGTATCGAGGTGGCCAATATATCTCTGGGGGTGATGACCTTGGGGTGGATTTGAGTGTTGGGGGAGTAGTACAGCAGGCCGGCCGTGAAGAGCTGGTCAAGTCGGTCTGTCTCGTAAAGCCTAGTGTCCCAGATAAGCACGCGACCATCCTCACTCAACCACGAGGAGAACTCGGGATGTGCGGAGTTGGTGGCAGAGTCGAGGACGATCAAGTCAAATCCATCATCCTGGGATGGTGTTCCGACTTTGACATCACCGAGGAGGTTGGATTGTTCGAGGATCTGGGCTGCGACGGCGATCGCTTTCGGTTCCGGGATCAAAACGCGAAGCTTCTTCTTGGTCCTGGTGTGACGACGGTCGAGCAAAAGCCCAACGACAAGGATCGAAAGGAGGTCCCCTGCGAGGTCCACTTTCGCAGCCTCCGCGGGTATTTGCACGAGGTAACGACCTTCGCTGATAAATCTGTTGGTGAGTTCACCGGCGCCCGTAATACCAGCGACCAAAGACCCAACAGGTAGGTTCTTGTAACAGCTTTTAACGACTGTGCCCACAAGACCACGCAATGGCGAAAACTCTTGAGACCAGGCAAATGGCTCGACGACGACTTCTTCATCGACAATGCACGCCGCCGGAATGGATTTAACGGTTTTGTCGCTAACCCAAGGAGCAGAAGGGTCAAAGGGAGTCACGGCAACGGGAGGAGGGCAAGGGACGGCTTTGGGAACCATCGGGATCCCCTCAGAAGTGAAGTGCACCACAGTATCGAGTTCCAATAGTCCATTGTATTGCATGATAGTGTCGACCCGGCTTTGCGGCTCGTACTCCTGGGGGAAAATACCGAGGTGAATGTTCCAGCCCTCAAACTCCTTCACGAGGGTGTATACGATCCCCGTTCCAGCATCTCCGTCGATTCCTTCCGTCGCGAGCAACCACAGGGTTGTAGAAGCGTTTGCGCCTAGGTTGGAGAGAGCCTCTTGCAACTTCATTTCGTCACCCCAGCTGTACGAAAAGAAGTGTGGCTTGGTGTTGAAGGAGGCAGAAGCGATGGTTGGAGAATCGTGTGGCTTCTGCGCGACGAACGTGAAGGTCAGGTCCGTGAGAGTTGGGTCAGAAACGGTCTGAACGTCGGTGAAGCCCGCGTTCTCGAGGGTGGACACCCAGCTCGCAGGGGTCAACGCACAATGCTCTCGACCATCGGTGCTGCCGAACCACTCTGCGAAGGATCCGAACACCATATCATGCCAAAGGGATCCAGGGGTCTGTTTCCATGCAGAAGCATCGAGTTCACAAACAAGTAGGCATCCTCCAGGAATCAGCAACCGACGAAGTGACTCCAAGGTGAGAGCCAGATCAGGTGCTGCATGAATGACATAGAACGCGGTGATTATATCGAAGCTCTTGGCACGGAGTCCTTGCTCTTCCGGAGGTTGGGAAATATCGTACACACATGCGGAGACGTGGGGGTATATGCAGGAACGTGCAGCGGTGTTGGCGAAAGCAATCGAGATGTCGCTGACGACATATTGGCCGATGATTTTGTCTTTTCTGCCCAAAACCTCGGTAAGATTGTTCGATAAAGATCCGGTACCTTTGAAACGACGTCAAATGAATCGGAAGGGTAAATCGCGGCGTTTTTCACCTGCACCGATCTCAAGTATGTTCAAGGTACGCTTCCCACGGTTGGCGAAATTATTTAGGATCTTGTCGAACGCTTGCATAAGGTGTTCAAGCGGGCGACCGGCAAACCCCTGTCGGGTATAGAAATGTGTCATGACATCATCAGAGAACAAGGCTTCAACAGCGGCCTATAAATCCGTGAGTTTGGGGTTCACAGTTAGAAAGTCACTCATACCGCAGGGGAGAAGTAGATATCCTCATGTACTTCTTGGAGTCGCTGGGTAATCTCGAAGTGGCACGGAGACAACTCCTTCAACTGCGGGACCTTGTCCACGGGTGGAGCGGCCGGAAGAGTCCTTTCAGCAGCTTCTCGAGCGAAATTAAAGTATCTTAGGCGGTGGATCTGGCACAGTGGTTAGGTAATTTGGTCCCTGGAACAGTTGTAACCCTAAAGTACCTCTTCACCGATAACTGGTCCCTTCGAGAGAGAATCCCGGATGACCTCTTGAGCAACGCGATCGAGATAGTTGTACACCTCACCCTGGACCTCACGGCCGGTAAAGTCAGCAGCAGGGAGCCTAGGAATCGGTCCCTTTACGATAATAGGCTGCAAAACGATATCGTAACGAGCCTTGACCTCGGCCGGTGGTGTTTTTGACACCTCCTTGAGTTGCAGGCCAATCATTGAACAAAGCTCCGATCCGGCGGCATCATAAACATCGATGTTGTAAGTCCTCGACTCTGTGTATGTCCGTGAGTCACGATATATCACATAAATCCGACGGAAGGAACAAACCAGGGGTCCAATCAACCAATTTAAGGTGGGAATAGATCGGCCCCTCACTTGGAGGAGACTTATTATACGTGAAGCGTTTTAACCAACGTGGGAGATAGAGCGAATCCTGGCTCGTCGGCTGCGCTATCGTACGACACAATGCGAAGTGCAAACACGAGTCCAAGATCACGGGATGGAAAATATAGTCGGGACTGTCTAGCGTGAGATGCTAGTTATCAGTATCATGCTCAGATAACTGACCTGTGGGAAACCTCTGAATGGACTTCACATTCAATTTCCGCGATCACCTCCTCCCAACTACCTGCCAATGCCGTCACCCTCTGGAAGACCGGGCCAAACCCCGTGAGAGGGGACGACGAGTAGAGGCCTATACCCAATCAACACGAGTGAATAGCAACAGACGACACAAAAAGTACATACTATCCAAGTCAATAGGAGTGAGCCTCGCCTTTATCTCCTCCAGGCGGACTGTTCTCGGCGGTGTTCCTGTGGTCGAACTCCACTTACCACTGGCATGCACCCTATTGCTCTGAAAATACAGTCAAACATCGGTTTTTGGAAAAGATGTTAGGGGGAGCCTATCAACATACATTCGACTGAATTGAGGACAACGTCCAGTCGGTTTCCTTCCTTTGCACATAGACATCAACGGGGATATCCGATGTCAGCGAAAGAATGGTCTTGAAGTCCACGTCCCATATTGTACGTGCACCCACTTGCAGGACCTAAGGAACAGAATTGGAGACACATCTCGGATATCAGGAACTTTGATGATACGGAGAAAACGCGAATCAATTTCGCTTACCATGTCCAGGAACCCTGTGCCTGGCATAATCGGCTCACCGTTGATCACGTGTTGGGCGAGATCGGGATGAGTCTTGGCATTAATTTGAAGGTGAAGGGTGGATCCATCACGAAGAGCTCCGGACCGCGACCTTGGACCATCGATTCGCATCGGGAAATAGCGCTCCGTGAACGGGTATGGAATGTAGTAAGTGGGATCGCGAGATGATCGGCCATACAAACTTGTCAGGTCAATTTGGTTGACTCCGAGAACAATAAGGTCTCCAATCGTGCGGGTGAACGCGAGTGCTTCAGCGTCAGCGTCCGAAGGGGTCTTTGGACGGCGCATAGGACACAACACGCGATCATGGCCAACCAAAGAGGCGAGGTACGAAGAAAGAGCGGGATGAGGTGAGATTTCGACGAATACGGCGCTGGGGAAGTCGTCCGAGACCGACGTTGTGCCCTGATGGAAGTGAACAGGATTGCGGAGGTTGTCCCAAAAATATTCCGGGGTAAATCTCGTGGTAATTCGAGGCTGCCCGGCCACTGTCGAGTATGTTCTGGTGATCGGACGGTGTGGCCCACCATGTCGTGAGAAAACGGCTGTAACACCCTCCAAGTATTGCTTCCGGCATGAATCCATCAAAGAAGAGTGAGAAGGTACCAGAGACTGGACTCTGCGTGCAAAGATGCCGTCCACTTTCGCAATGTCTACCAGGTGATTGAGCAGGGCACCGGATCCAGAGATGAGGACCGCATCAGAGGAGTTGATCGCGCCGATCTCCAGAACACCATCTCCCTTGCGCTTCGCCTGCTCGACGAGACCTATCGCAGTGTTGAGACCACAGTCAAGAGCAGCCATGCCGTTTTCCGCGGACTCGACCAATTTCATACTACGACCACGCGCAATCGCAAGTTCCAGAGCCATAGCTTTGCTGCCGGCTCCTGAAGCGTAAATCAACGCCGTCTCACCCGCAGAGTGACCAATCAGAGCGTGAGGTTTTACTCCTATACTGATGAGAAGGTCGTACAGGGCAATCTGGACAATCGTCGTGGCAGGGAGAGTGATTTCGGCTGACCAGATACCTTCAGGAATCTTGGAGGCTGATCCACAGAAGAGACCAGTAGATTCTACCAAGGACACGCCGACAAAGGATCGATAAATTGCGTCCATTTCGAGGACCGTCTGCCTAAAGGTACGGTATGCGTGGAAGAGTCGTTTGCCCATAAAAATATGTTGTGGGCCTTGACCCGCAAAAACGAAAATGACGGGGGGAGGAGTAGACGGGGCCATAGCGGGGGCTGGAACTTTGGGTTCCTGATGTGAGCGAGGCGAGAAGAGGAAATATGTCCTCCATGGATGTTGTCGAGCCCGTCGTGAATAAACGGCAGCTTGAGAAAGCGCTGCCGGTGAGGGATCGTTCATTAAAAGGGAGATCAGTGAGTCGCTGAGCGACTGAGCAGATCTAGGAGTGAGTGCACCGACGGGGAATAATATTGGCGTGTCTGATACCAGGCGTTCATTAGAGAGGGGAACCTCCGGAGCGCCTTCGACCACAACATGACCATTCGATCCCCCAATGCCAGACGACGCGAGGGATATTAATGATCGACCAGAGTCTGAGCGGCAACCGAGTGGTGTCGGTTCAAGAGGAACGTGCAATTGATGCTTATCCCAGAGGATCTTCGGATTCCTCGTTGTGAGGTGAGCGTTTGGAGGGATTATCCGGTGCTCTAGTATTAGACACACTTTAGCCAACGAAGCCAGGAATGCTGTTGACTCCAAATGTCTAACAAAACAGTGTTCGTGAGGGCCTAAACAACGGTGACGAAGGTTGGAGCGGTGCTTACCCGATGTTTCCCTTGACACTCCCAATGAGTATCCGATCGTCTCGAGCGAAAGTTTCCCCGACCATGTTGGCTTCAATGGGGTCTCCGACCTCCGTACCTGGGC
>Ga0307512_10002900_pt1 | contig 20784 bp, 24 predicted proteins | sample 14_EM_MG_FD_200267 | JGI IMG/M metagenome (GOLD analysis project Ga0307512, IMG submission 200267) | Populus trichocarpa ectomycorrhiza microbial communities from riparian zone in the Pacific Northwest, United States - 14_EM | ecosystem: Host-associated > Plants > Roots > Unclassified | place... | reverse complement strand
CCTAAAAACTGTGCTGGAACGGAACGTGGTCAGTCCGCTGGCGGTAATAGGCGGTAATTCGATGGTCTTTTCCCATGCCCCGTTGTTATATACTATCTATATGTAAGGCGCAATTACTAATGAACTTAAATCGCGTATGATGTGTTGTATCTATCACCCAGCCTTCTCCAATGCTTATATGAACACGATAACCGCAGCATAGCAACAGACGTCTTCTAATCCACGAAACCCATCTAGGACGTGCTGATCAAGTGGCGGAAGGCCTGCTACAAGTGAAACGAAACTAGTCGTACCACGGGATGCTCCTTTATACATTCGCGTTCCCGCTCGCCTTCTCTGGCAGTGATCGTGGGGTGAAAGCTGTCGGTGCATGTCAGGCCCATCAGTAAATAAACTGGTGTCCCTTTTACTGATGGCCCTGCGTGTGGCCCGTGCACCTATGGGACTAGCTGGTGTTTCCGATAGCTGTGTTTTCTTTAGAGACCGGTGACATTGGTTACACCATAAGGAACGTTAGCTCGAATTCAAGATAGGTATAGCTTATTGCGGTTTTCAGATAAGCTACCGCGGCGGGTTTTCCTTGATCGTGGGGCCCTACATTTTTACCCCCGCCTTTCTCGACGTCTACCCACCTCAAGAACTCAGCGAACCCCCTCGATTTCCGTGGCATCGTGACGGCGTCGCTGAGTGCTTTCGGCCAACGTCGAAAATTTCCCGAAACTCGGATTTTTGCCTCTCGCGACCCTCGAACATGCCTTGTCTTGGTCTCCTCAACGCTTGTGTTTTTTCACTTGAGGTTTCTTTCGACGCTTTCTGGTGAGTGCGCACTACATTGCCACATCCACTTTCCGATGATTCACTATGCTGAGTACAGTTCTGGATTTGGTGTGGCCTCCGGTTAAGAAGGAATCCCAGGTTACCACCCCAGGCCTCCCTCCTGCCTCGGTGGCCCTGGTGCCATGTCTAGTATCCACAAAGTAGCTATGCAGAGGTACTAATAGATGCTTATTCCATGTTTTATTGTACACTGGGCTACCTTGAGATGCATAATAGACGAAGTTTCTGATAGTTTGGATGTCTGGATGACCATCTCGTGATGACGATTCGGAAACACACAACCGCACCTGCCCTACAATCCCACCATAACACACCGTGTCAACACTGGACTGAACGTGGCAATGTAATACACACTCACCAGAAAGTGTTGAGGAAACGAAGACAAGGCATGTTCGAGGGTTGCGAGAGGCCAAAGTCCGAGTTGGGGGAATTTTTCAACGTTGGCCGAAAGCACTCAGCCACACCGCCGCAACGCCACAGAAACTGGGCAGGTCCGTTGAGTTGTTGAGGTGGTGGACGTCGAGAAAGGCGGGCGTAAAAATGTGAGAATGATTAAAGGGAACCCTCGCGTCAACTCAGCTGAAAACCGCAATAAGTGCGTGCAGCAAAAATTTCTCTAGAACGTCCATAGCCCCCGGACACCACGTCCGGGACTGTCACAAACCCCTCCCAAACATTTGCAGCCTGCCGGTCTCCTGGTGCTGATTAACGCCGAAATGCCGTGAGCACCGGAGACCTTGCCACACAAGCGATGACCCAACCAAGTATCAAATCCCGCACTGATTATTTGTGTGAGGCTTTGAACATTGTTCTCAAAGGAGGTTCTCGCCTTCGGGATCATCACCATCAAAAGTTCACCGCGTTTGGAGCGCTGGGTTCTAGTCGTCCCGGGTTCGTCTCCAGAACCGTATACAAGACCGTGTTTGGCGTTCCCTTTGATACCATGCAACACGTGGGAAAAATACCCTCCGCCCCCGGTCGGAGGAAATTACTCACCTTTTAGAAAAACTTGTTCCCGAGACTATAAGGCAAAAGATCATCCTGGAGAGGGAACCACTCGCGACCGCCACCGTTCCATCAAGATGAAGGGAAGCAGCCTGTTACTATAAAAAAAAGAGAACAAGGGCTCTTGAACAATCTTCCACGAGTTGTGGCCGATGGGGGCTAGGAAGTTCTCTCACTGCTCAGATCGGGATTCACACAGGCTTTGCTCGGTTGCTGAACGATAATCGATAATCCATGATCCATAATGGATTGAGATGGTGATCTTGATGACCCTGCGAACATAGATGATGATGCAAGTTCCGTACGAGGGCGCGGTGGTTAAATACTAAGCCGGGTACGAAATGGAAGAGGGCTCGATCGCCGGTAATCCGCAAATAACGGCCCGCCGCGGCTTCTCTTCACAGCCGCGACGGAATCGAATGAACTGGTCTAACTGATTATGATGCACTGTATCCGATGGAAATGTGCCGCCGGACGCCCGCGAGCAAGGGATCTTCTGCATTGTCCCCAAACAAGTGAACCGAACGTGTAACTTGCGTAAGAATGGTGCGATGAATTCAACCATTACACAATCCTGGGCACAAGGTATGTGCGCTACGCCTGCTGTGAATCACCCAGTAGCTAAGAAACCCCACCTACTTCACAACGAGAACTATCGCCATCACGCTGGTCATCCAACAACCCCCCTTCAAGCTGGTAGTACGGGTGCCGACGGTATGAATACCTCTGGAAGGTCGCTTTTTCCGTAGGGTACATCTCTCCACACGGTGCTTCCCAACAAGCCTCCTACAATACAACGAAAGAGAATTCATTCAAATACTCAAAATGCGGCCATACTTGAGTTTGACGCACCTTTCCAACACAACTACACCGAAGATATTCCTCAAATTTGCGATGCCGCGACAGGGAATCCCAAACGCGTTTCCCTTCCTGCGGATCTTCTCCCGCTCTCAGTATTACGCAGTCTATCCGATGTAGCCAGCGTTTTGAGTTGGCTCTGTCCGATGCTAATCCAGAGAGCAACCAAAACACCTCTTCGCAGGTATCACGAACCACGGTCAAGCTCAGAATCCTGAGCACCGGGAATATAAGTGGATGACTACGAAGGTGTTTCATGGCCGCGAGGGAGAGTTGACTCGGATAAAGGTCCAGGCGTCGCAAGTGGGGAAGCCCTGAGAACAGGGCACAAATTGAAGTCGAAGGCAACTGAACCCCTAACTCTGGAACTGCTCTCCCAATCGAAAAAGAGGTGACCGAGGTCAACGACGTGTTGGACAGGGCTCGTAGCATTGGAGCGCTCCTCATCGGTGCAGCATGCTCCGTCAGGCTGAACGAGCGAGTTCTTTTTTTGTCCGTTCCAGTGATGGAAATTCTGTCGTGACGATGGCGAGAGTGATATTCCATTTTGAGCGTGGTGATGCAAGGTGGTACATGGAGTTTGCCCCAGGCGATCTCCACCGAGGGTTCCCGGTACTCCACCGGATCGATGATGAGGTTTCTGAGAGCCGGGAAGGTGACGCGCACAAACAACTGTCCATATTCAACATTCCTCATCACCAGCTTAGTCAAGTGCGGGATATCGATGGAGGTTATGTCTGTAGGCGAGGGATGAACATGGAGCTTGATCAACTCGAGGGATTCGAGTTGCGGAGTGGCCTGGAGGAACTTCAATACGTCGATATCCATCGGCCCTTCCAGCTTGAGCACCGTCAACGAGGTGACAGACGTCATCTCCCAAGAAAGGCCCTGCTTGGCAGCGAGGTACCTTAACTTCGGCGTTCGGTAGTCCTCATCCGGGACAGGAGGGTCCCGGTCGTGCAGCCTTGATCCGGTTGGGCATGCGTCTACCCACACGAGTTCTTCAAGGTTGGGCCAATCTAATCCAAAATCCCGCCGGAAAGTACGGCAACCTCCGATAATCGCGGAAATGCTCTGGACCTGGCTACGTTGGGCTCTGATAGTTGGGGCGACTTGCTTGAAACGGGCAAGGAATGGAGCTCCCTCAACTCGAAACATTTTATGCGGCATATCGAAGGAGAGGTGGAGTGGAGCCCCCCGACAACGTTCCAACTGCTGAGTGACGAAATTCGGATCCTGACCGATCAGTCGGATATTGGACCACATGGCGCCATCCTGGAGGATGATTGACCTCCAATTGTGGCAGATGGAACTCAAATGTACGACGTCACGAAGATTTGTGGCCTTTATCGGACCAGCGACGAGTCGGAAGATGAAGGAGAGGACTTCCGGTGGAAGGCGGTTGATCGGTCGCGCGCGGTTTAGTAGGCTTCGAAGTTTCTGGGAGACCCCCCACATAGACCGCTCAAGAGCGAGGACCTGGATATACAAATCATCAGCATCACGGTTATCCCCGAAAACTGCGCTCTCACTTGTTGGAGGTCTTGGACCGCGTCTCCCTTACTACTGCCCATTAGCCGTCGTGTTACCCCAACTGAGAACTCATAACGTACCTTAAGGATAACATAAGCTGACCACAAGATTCAAGAGCCATTTGTAGGTTGTCCGTCGTGTCCGCTGACAACTCGGTATGGTCTATGTGCTCGAATCCGGATTGCTGAACGACGGTAAGTGTGAGTCGACGGATACGGAGGGCCAACAAACCACTGGCGAGCTTTGGATTGCCCTGATTGGAGGAACAGGGAAATCGCAATCGTCCCAGATAATATCTTTCGGCTCAACGGAAACGTCCGATGACGATAGATCCGTCATGACCGCTGGTATTTGGCTTCGTTTTTTTGGAGTGTGAAGTGGAGATCCCCTGCGGACCACTGGAATTTAGGTGAAAATCGCTAGTCGGCGGACCAACTACGGAGGATGCGAGATGGGCAAAGGGAAAGGCAGGGATGTCATATGCCTACATTCGGAATCCAGCTATCGTGATGTCATGAGAAACCCCCTAATGATGGGATCTGGGCTAGAGCATCCAGCTGGCTCACCGGCGTGCTTATATGGGCCGGCCTCTTCACATGTATTCATTTATGACAACCCTTACTCGAGCGATCAACTATTTAGCTCGTGCAAAAATCTATCTCGAATTGCCACCCTTCCCGAGGATGGACGACGCCGCGGCCGATCGAACCAAGAGAGTGCGCAAAAAACAGCCTTTGCTGTCAAATACACATCTGCATGACGCGCCACATCCCGTTAGTTTGGGATTATCCCGACATGCATCAGTTTATTCAATGACAGAGTTCAATATGTGAGGATAACCGTAGACCAAAAGCCAGACTCTCTGGCCGGGACGAAGGTATCACAAGTACAATACAAGATTAGACGACTCCACGGCCAAACCTCATAGCTCAGTCTTAGTGAGCCGCTGCGAACTCGCAGGGTATAAAGTCTCAACCGTTATCATCTCCCTCCCATCACCACGAACCCTCGCGACTTTAGCCATAAGTTCCGCCTCAGCACAGGTCTCGCCGGTAACCATCACTTCCAATTCCCTCAACTCTGGGCACAACTCCGAATTCTCACTCAAACGTCGCGTGACTTCGACTGCCAACCCACCCGGACAAAGGCGCATACGCTCCACTCGCGGGAGCTGCTCGAGGAGACCGCATATGGCCGCGGTCAGTGACGACGACACACCTTCTGGCATATTTTTGATGAGAGAAACCGAAGTGACAGAGGGTAACGGGGTGTTGGAGAGTGATCTGAATAAGGCAGGGCCATGAGTCGCCTCCCTGAAGTCGAAGGACTGAGTGTCCGACCCGCTGGACCCGGTCATCGTGATCGTCTCGCGTATGGAGGCACTGTAGTGTCCCTCAAGGTTCGTGATGGAGAGTCGGCTACAAAGCTTAGACCAATCATAGTCCGACCAGGGATTCCGCCCCTTGAGTGAAAAAACGCAGAGACGATTGAGCGACGGAAGTTTCAGAAGGGACAACATGCATCCGCACGTTGCATCGCGCACCAAAAGTGTGGTCAAGTGGGGTAGCTCGATAGGTTCCGCCCGATGGTTATTGAGTGGTCTCCACACGTCCAAATTCGTGAATTCGAGCGATTCGAGGGATGTATTCCTCCGGAAGAACTCGACGAGAGTTGGGAGTTCGAGGCGTATAGGGCCTTCTAGCTTGAATGTTGTCAAATGTGTGGCGACATTTATTGACCAGTTGGTGCACCCCCCAATGGATAGAATCTTCAGCGTCGGTAAAATGCCTGAGACTGGGCTCTCGCGGCTGACTCCATGGACACTCGCGCCTGAGGGGCACGTATCAACCCAAACGAATTCTTTCAAGTTATACCATTCGCAACCAAGTTGTTCCTGGAGGGTTTGGCAGTCCATATGAACTTCCAAGCGCTCGACCTGATCCCGACGCTGCCGAATGAGGCTGACGGCTCCTCGGATGTTCTTCCGAAGATCCAAGTAGGATGAATACTTCGCGGCGTTCCGAGGTGGCACCTTGATCAAAACGAAGAGGGGAGCTTTTCTGCAAAGCGTGAGCTGAGCGTCCAGTACGGCCAAGCCTTGACCACGAATGTGGATAGTAGACCATACTCGACTGTTGGAACGGAGGATCGCCATCCAACGACGACAGACGTACATCAACGCTACGACTTTATTGGCATTGTAGATCGTGGGGTCGAGTGGAGCAGCCGCAAATTCGAATACCTCGTCAAGTATTTCGGTATGAAGATCATCGATGGTTCGCACCCCCTCTCGTTTACTATTAACCCGTCAGTGGCCAGTCTACATGAAACTTCTAGTTGACCAACCTCGACGAAGTCATGAGTTCAACGCAGGAGGTCGGAACCCTCTTTGTATTGTTCAGATGGAGATTTGTCAGGAGTTTGATATGTTTCTCGATGGGCGACAGGTTCTTCAGGTCGGGGAGCACGACCCATCAGTAAGGCGGTCCCGGGATTGAATGTGCGGAGTTACCAACGCGACTGGGAAACGTTGGTTGGTCACCAAGACCAGAGAGCTGGTACTGACATACCGGTGTGAATGGAGAATTCGAACACTTGTACGTGAGGAAGAACACACAGTACTTTCAAAGGGGGAGGGGAGAATGAATGCGAGAGGTCGGATGGACTTATTTTAATACACGTCAGTAGCGCCTTTTGGGGTTCCAACTACCACAGGATATGGCATTTCCGGCTTCCACGAACCGTTACGGCATGCTGTGATTTGTAGTCATTACCAAAATTTGGGACTATATGCAGCGCCCGGTGAGATTCTGTGGATTTTCAGAAACGTAAGCACCCCATTCCTTGGGTTCCGGTCCTCGAGAGACATAGACAAGTAGGCCGACGAGCGCCAAGACTGACAGATTGTGAGACTGTCATAATACCAAACTGTAGAAGCGCGTATTGAATAAAGAGCTTCCTGTGTTACTAGAGAACCTGAAGAGCGGCCACGTAGAAAGAGGGAGAGGAGGAGGGGCGAGCGTGGGAACTGAGAAGATCCAAGCCTCGGCCCTCTCCACCTCTCGATCGCGAACGGTTACCTCTCTTCCGCCCACGGTCATCTCCGTACCGACCGAGCGGAATCCCCATCTCATATCTCTTGACCACCTCGTATTTGCAGAGAGCGACTCTGTAAGTAATCTATCCACGCGATGTGAATAATGTCCAGAGCTTTTCATGCGTTTACTGGCTTCTGGTTGATGGATGTGTGGTGAATCGTCATTGCGACGTTCCTGATCGTTTACGCTTCAGGTTGTGTGTAAGCCAGGATGGTTGCAAAGTCCGCCGGAAAAGCCGGGCCGTCTGTCTCTTCTATCGGGATGGATGAGAGGAAAATCCTTCAAACGCGTAGTTTCAGGGCTGGCCTTCAGGTCAGTCTCCTTCCTTCCCGCATTTCCTGATTGCACTTATGTAACTGACGCCATGTCCTCGATCTCCATCTTATCGTGCTATTTCATCCTCTCTCCCCAACCCTGTTCTTTTACAGTTCCCAGTGGGCCGTCTTCACCGATATCTCAAACAACGAACGCAGAACAATATGCGAGTCGGAGCGAAAGCAGCGGTCTACTTGGCAGCGGTTCTAGAATACCTCACCGCGGAAGTTCTCGAATTAGCCGGTGGGTTCATCAATTTCCATTTCCTTCGCCCCCCTTCCCACCCTACCGTCTCCCTCGAATCTAATCACCGTACGCTTTGGAAATTTTTAATTCATCAGGCAATGCTGCCCGAGATCTCAAAGTCAAACGCATCACACCACGTCACTTGCAGCTCGCCATCAGAGGAGACGAAGAACTCGACTTGCTCGTGAGAGCGACCATCGCTGGAGGGGGAGTCATGCCGTTCATTCATAAGTCCCTCACCATGAAGCCAGGGAAGCCCGTCCAGGAGGATGCCGTCTAGTTCGGCTCAATACCCATGTGGAAGATACTATTCAGGGTGATGACCTTTACCAACACCTCGCCCGTGTTGGTGATCCTTTTTGTAACGACGATAAACGTGTCACACGTTTACAATATATGTATGCTCTCATCTCCGAAACCAGCCGTTTGGAGAAACAACCATTAAATTCATTGGTATGGTAGTCGTTGGCTTGGAAATTTCGTGAAAGTATACATCAATCGTGGCGTTCTGAGTTTTTACAAAGGCGTGGGCAAATTTTGCAGGGAATCCAAAACGGATCGGGTGCAAAAACAAGGGGGAATCAAGAAGGAGGAAGTGGGAATTACAGAGGGCCAGAAATTTGGGTATCTCACGCGATCAAACTCGGTGCTTTGGTGTTCTCCTGAACCTATTCCAGAAGCCTCCAAACCTGGCACTGTAGGGACCAGGCTCGGCGGCACCCAACCTCGTCTGCCTCCTCCTCCCGAAACAAACGGTGCAACCAGCGAAGATCAAGAGGACGAACGAAACAAAAGTCATCCAGAAGGCCGGCGCGGTGTTGGTGGTGAAAGTCGAATTATTTAAAGTTCCGACCTGATGCTTGACGAACGCGAAGAGGGCGATATCGATGGCGAACGCGATAAGGGTGAGGGTGGCGGCGAGGAACGATACGAGGGAAGCAACGAGGGTGACCGTAATGTGAGTGGAGAAAGAGAGGAGCAAACCAATGAACGATACGGCGGCAGCTGTGGGGAGGAACGTGTCAGAGACTCCGCACTAGAGCCGTGATATGATCCTCGGATGACGTACCGACTGGATGAACTGCCAAACCACGGGTCCAACTAGGCGCGATCGTGACCGAATCGTCTGAGCTGCTGTCCCGAATACTGACGCTGTAAGCGTATCCAGTGGTACTGCAATCACGATTTCCGGAAGACGATTGGACGGCACAGTAAGCCCACAACCCAAACTATGGAGACGACCAGCTGTTAAAGACTATCGAGACGCGTCAGAGACCAGACTGCTCACTTTTAACTGGCTAATCGACGAAGACGTGACCGTTCCTTGGGCATTCGCCACTGCGACGTTGCCAGACTCGACATGGGACCTGACAAAGTCGATGACGGGGAGATACGGGAGGGACACGGAGGTAATTGTGAGCAGCACAGTGGCTGCGAGGAGGAATACTACACCGGGGACGCAAAATGCTCGAGGGGTCATCTGTGACTCGGATGAGAGAGAAGAGGAAGACGCCTGGAAATGCATTTTCCGCGAATTTATCCGAACCGACGCGATGGCGTGGGTGCACCGCGGGAGACATGCAATGACGTCACGCACGTCAATCCGTGAGAGCAAATAACCGAATAGGGACGGGAGGGCTCGCGAACAAGTCTCATGGACAAACGATAACTTGCTTGCATACAGTACCAGTACAAAAATCAAATGGTAGTCTCATAAGGAACAGGGACAATCGTCTGAGGAGCGTTGTTCTTCGTCGAAACGGTGTGGCTGGTACGGGGTAATACTGGTACCCGCTTGAGAGCAACACGCTCTGAGCAAGAACATCAGAAGGGCCCTCCCATTCAGCTTTGAAAAAATCAACGTACCGCCGGATTTTTTAGCCTCAGCGCTGGCAGCAGTGTTCCTCTTCACGCGATCCAAAAATTCTTGCCGGCACCCTGAGTGCCTGATGTGCTCGATCCTGATGTTCACCCGTTTCTCGATGTAACGGTTTCCGACGATCTTGTTGATGATAACACCAACAGCACGGGGAGTGACATTGTAGACAATGCCAGTTCGACTGCAGCGACGTGTTAGTCGTATGTGCGGTATGAAAAGAGATCTCGAGACGAACCCATGGTAGTATTTGTGTGGCATACCCTTCTGCTGGGCTCCGTTGGCCTTGATGTCGACAATATCACCAACCCGGAAGTTAATGAGGTAGGTCGAGAGTTTAATGAGACCCTTCTCTGTAAGTCCGAGGTTAGCCAAAAGAGTCGAGGGGTTTGACAAAATCACACACGCTTGAATTTGCGCTTGAAGAGATCGCGAGTACGCGCCCGGTAACCGAAAGAGTGCGGCATTTTGAAGGCTCAAAGACGTAAATTTTAGCGCAAGGAAAACCGAAAAGATGTTGATGTGCTCACCAGAGGATTTAGAAGACGGGACGTAGCAAGAGTGGGAAAGCGGATGATTGTGTTCTCGGCTTCTTCCGGGTGGCTTCGGGATACTCCGTCCACTTTACAGTTCTACCCACGATCCCTCCACCCCTTCTCGAGACACAACACTACGATTCCATCGACTGACCTCAAGAAAAATGCCAAAGTAGGTGATCACGTTCTTCGTCATCGTCAAAGCTCACTTTCTTTGCAGGGCACCACGGAATCATAGTAAGACGTGAGCTTATTTCACAACCTCAAGATCCACTTTGGTGTGGAGGGATGCATCGTGCTGATCAATTGCCGTGCCCCATTATCATTCTAACAGTTACAAGGTCCCGCGTCGACCTTTCGAATCGGCCCGTCTCGACGCCGAGCTGAGAGTGCGTACCTCGATTGTCTTGTTTGGCGGCTATTTTACCCAAATCCACTAGCTCGCTGGAGAGTACGGTCTCCGCAACAAGAGGGAGTTGTGGCGAATTTCCCTCATTCTCTCCAAGATTCGACGTGCCGCTCGTGAACTTCTCAAGCTCGACGAGAAGGATCCCAAGCGTCTTTTCGAGGGTAACGCCTTGATTCGTCGTCTTGTGCGAATTGGTGTGCTCGATGAGAACCGCATGCGATTGGATTACGTGTTGGCTCTGAAGATCGAAGATTTCTTGGAGCGTCGCTTGCAGACACAGGTGTTCAAGAGTGGCTTAGCAAAGAGCATTCACCATGCTCGTGTGTTGATCAGGCAACGACACATTCGGTACGTCGGTCCTCTCCTGGTGTGCGGTGATATTCTTACATTTCGTCAAGTGTTGGCAAGCAAATCGTCAACGTGCCCTCCTTTGTCGTCCGACTCGACTCCCAAAAACACATCGACTTCTCTCTCACCTCTCCCTACGGTGGTGGCCGTCCTGGTCGTGTCAAGCGCAAGCGTGCCGCTGCCGCCGCCAAGCGCGAGGAGGGTGGAGACGAGGAGGAGGAGGAGTAAAGGCATCACCATCTACCATACGCGTCGTCGCATCCGGTTTATATCATGTTTCTTACTGTTGTATGAACACGCAAAAATTTATGCAGTCAAGGCATACATCATCTGGTTGGCCTGATCATCCCCAAGTTGCGCAATGATGGTGCGTACTTGCCGAGGATGAAGGAGACCTTTGCACACCCGGCCGGGTTGACCTTTATCTCCGAGAGAGCCGCTCAAGCAATCTTTGTCAGCGTAGGAGGGAGTGCTTTGTCACCAAGGTTCGGCTTTACGACGAGAACGCGACCTCAGGTAAATTTACTGCCGCAATCTGGAAACGCGTCTGCGGTTTTGCTCTTGCCTGCTGGAGAGATATGACCTAGGGGTTAGAATGCAGATAAACTAGGTGCACGGAACGCTGGTCAGACATACGTACACGGATTAGAATGGGTTGCCATGTACTTCGGGCATACAATTCACGGAGGAAACGTAACCCCGTCCTCACTTGTACCATTTACTCATGTTGGACGACTTGCGTACCTTCCCAATCCTCTCTTCCGCTTTCTCTCTCTTCCTCGGCCTGCTGTGGGTGTCTGGGATCTTTGGGAGAGTATGGAACCTCAAACGAACGAATCAAGTGTCCCAGCTGAATCAAGAGGGATGTCCTCCCACGGAAGCCACCACCGCTGCGGAATATGGCAAAGAAGTGTTGGAGGTGCCAAAGGATATTGGAGTGCTGACGGTTTCAAAGTTGCTCGTTCATCCTATCAAGGTTAGTCTGTGACGGATCATTACAAGTTGCTGGTCGAGTGTCGTATGTATTCTAAACTCGCGTGCTGGCAGAGTTGCCGTGGGACGTCACTTTCGGAAGTGAGGTATACACCCGAAGGCTTTGAGGTACGTGTTCTTGTACTTATCGCGTCGCGTTTCGTTCTGAAGTTGTCTCGTAGAATGACAGGAAATGGTGTATCATAGCCGCAGACACGCATGTAATCCTTACCGCACGCGAGATCGCTTCGGTACGCACGATCTTTCAGAGTCATTCAGCTACTCTGATGTAGTGCTGGCAAGACAGATGGTTCTCATTTCACCGCGAATTGAATGCGACGAGACATCACCGTACGGCGGAAAACTCGTCGTTTCGTTCCCTCCCGAGTCTGGGTGTCACACTTTTGATGTTCCTCTGAATCCCACCCCAGAGGTCGTCTCTCAATGGGAGTTGTGAGTGAAGTTCGGTGGGCTTGGGTATATGATATCCATGGTTTCATGTTACAGGATAGATGATTGTACCATGTTCAAGGTCATAGAGGTGGACGGGTACATTTGCCAAGCTCTCCACCCCACTTCACCTTTGCCCTCCCAAGTCCTCTCCAAGTACTTCGGCCGACCGGTCCACCTCGTCATGAAAGGTCCAAGACGCCGGGCGTGCGGTCCAACCAAAAATTTCCCAGACCTCAACGCGAGCGCGGTGTACCAGGACGGGTTCCCTTTGCTCGTTGCGAGTGACGAGAGTCTGGAGAAGGTTGGAAATGAGATTAATCGGTGGGCTAGCGGTGAGGTGGATGGAGAGAGTATTGGAGCTATCGATGACCTGTGGAAGACGAGTAGGGTCCCCATTGAGAGGTGTGCATGCATGTACACCCTGGCCCCGTGTATCAGGACGACGAGGAGAATCTGACCCTACTCAATAACGTTTAGGTTCCGACCGAACATTGTGTTCCGTGGTGCTGGCGTCCCCTTTGCCGAGGATGCGATTAAGGAGCTTGTGATATCTCCGAACAGGGACACCCTCGAAGATGGTACATTGATAAATTTGGTTTCCAAGTGTACACGGTGTCTGGTACGCCCCTTCACATAGAAACCTCCTACAACACCACTTTGGTTCGCTGATAAACGCGGTTGCTTTCAGCTTCCCAACGTTGACCCGTCGACGGGGGTGAGGGATAAGGCGGTCCCGTACAAAGTGTTGATGAAATTCCGAAGAGGCAAAGACCCAGCTAGGCCCGGGAAGGCCTGTTTTGGGTGTAATGGAGTTCCTAAGGGGAGCGGTGTCATACGTGTCGGTGATTTTGTGCATGTGAGGGAGTGGGCTGGACCGGGTGGGGTATGATGGCGGGGTGGTTAGATTGTATTTTCAAGGGCCTGTAAATCAATCAGCCTGTGACCTGGATCGAAAGGGCGGTTTTAGGCTTTACGTGCCATCTTTTCTTTGCGAGTTATCTGTCCGGTTGTGGGTCTGCAGGACCGCCATCCTCTTTCTTCTCTCCAGTTGCTTCCAACGAGCTCAGCAATCCATCGAGATGTTCGAGGATTCCATTCAACTTGTCCTCCACGCCATTTGCGATACCATCTGCAGCTTCGAGTCGACGTATCAGTTCCTCCACTTCTTCCACTCCTAATTCCTCGATCTTCTCTCCTTCGACAAGTTCGGGATCGTCTGTTTTTCCGCCGTTTGTCGTGGTTGCGGTTGAGGCGATCAGCGACGCAAGCATGGAGATGTCGATTTCGAGAGGGGATGATTTATCTGGCTGGTCTGAGGTTTTCTTGTCTGAGGACATTGGTGATTGATAGTCGGGGGACACTGAGGGATGACGCGGGCGTAGCAATCGTGAGAACCATAAACACCCTCCTCTTGTTCTCGTGCGTCACGCTCATTTACCACCCTCCAAACCCGGCTCCTCTAGCTTAACTTATCGAGTCCACCGAGCGAGAGATGGAGGTCGCGAAGAAAGAGCTCCAGACCGCTTTGAAGTCAATACGCGGCAGACGCGTCGAGAAAGCCGAATTGGACGCTTTGGTGCAGACGACCCTTGATGAGACGAAAGCTAAGCTGGATGAAGCGTCCGTTCCGAATACCACTTGGGAGTACTTGTTGAGGAGTGAGATTCTGTCTCTTGCTGTGCGTTTTTTGTTTCTCATATTTAATTGTCAAGGTGGTTAACCTGAAGTTCCTCGTTCTCCTTTGGCGCACAACCACGTTGTTTTTTGTTTTGTTTTGTTCGAAAAAAACAGGCCACTGAAGGTCAAGGTCTCCAAGACCCATCCTCTTCATCCACATACTATGCTTCCCTATCTCTCCTCCTCGATCTCACCCTCACATTTACCGAATTCGGAGCATGCGAAGTCTCAACGCCTCTAACGACCTGCCAAGACCTGCTCGAGACACAAACAATCTCATCCTGCTCCCACATCTTCTCCTGGATCCAATCCCGCGACGCTCGCTTGACAAAAGACATGGTACCCCAAAAAGGCAAAGCCCTAATCCTCTTACGGACGTTGAACGAGTTGTTAAGGAGGTTGTCGAAAATGGGAGAGAGGAATACGGAGTTTTGTGGGAGGATTTTAATTTTCTTGAGTCAGGCTTTTCCGCTTGGAGAGAGGAGTGGAGTGAATTTGAGGGGGGAGTATGGACCACCGTGGGACGGACCTGTTGCAAAACCTGCGAAGCCGAAGGAGGGGAAGGAGGACAAGGACAAGGATAAGATGACTGTTGACGAGAGTCCGGAGGTACTTGAGGAAGCGAAGAAAGAAGGTACGCCTCTGTCGCTCATACCTTCCTCCGACCTTGCCTGACGATTTATAGACTTTTATTATACGTTCTGGTCACTACAACAGCCGTTCGCTCGACCTGGCGTGTTCGCGGACCCAGAAGCTTTTCCCGCCTTCAAGGAATCTGTGAACAAGGTCCTACCGTTCATCAAGGAGGCCACGGCAAAGGAGCGTGCCATGATGGGGAACAAATCTGCGTCAGGTAACAATAACCCCACACCGTTACCTCCTCAGACTGTGGTTACTGCGGGATCGAAACGGAAACGCGACGCTGCTGAAGCGGTTGATGAACCTTCTTCTCTGAAGAGCTACTTCTTTGCCAAGTTCTTGACTAGTCCTGATCTGTTGGACCTCGAGGTATGGGACATCAATTCCAACCCCTATTTGGTTGCTGATGCCGCTACAGATTGCAGATACGCACTTCCGACGGCAGTTCCTCTTCCAGCTCCTGACGATTCTTCAGCACCTACTCACTCACACGAAAGCTGCCAAGCAAGCGTCTTCGAAAGCTGGAAGCAAGCCTCTCCATATCGCAGAATTCACACTTGAACCGACAGATGCGCAATGGGTCCAAGAGACTCAACTCAAGTGCATCGAAGAGCTGAAGCAAACCGCACCTAACGGTCGTTTGTTCGCCGATTCCGTGACTGCTGTGTTGGAGAGGGAGAAGAGTTGGGTCAGGTGGAAGAATGAACAGTGCATGCCGTTCGATAAAGAGTCGTGGAGCAAGGAGATTGTCGTCGATATTGGTGATGGTGAGGCCGGGGGTGAGGACGAGGGTGATAGTATGGTGACGAGAAAGGTTGGATTCGAAGAGGCGACGCGCAAGAGGAGGGAAAATATGATGGCCGATCCAGAAGAGTGGGAACACAAGTTTGGGAGTGCTCCTTTGACGGAGATTTGGGAGATGGGGTTTAGGGAGCTGACGGATTTACAGCAACCATTCCAGTGCGTGATCCATCCTTCTTATTTTGTCAGACCCTCATAGGTGGTTTTCCGCAGACCTGGTGAAGTGAAAGATTTCGCCAAGAAGATCAAGATGGAAGACGGAAGGATAAATCTCCGGAAACAGCAGCTAGAGAGAATTTTGCAACAAAGAGCTCGCGCTCAGGCGCAAGCTCAGCAGAAGGCCGAGAATGAGATTAAGGACGTGAAGATGTCAGATACAACATCTGAGTCTACAACGACACAGACGGCGGCTACCGCGGTTAGTTCGACGCCAGCTCCACCTGTAATCGTGCAGCCGGTACCCACTACACCGGCGCAGAACGCTTTACATCCTTCGCTACCGCTTAAACCCCCTTCTTCACCTGCACCCGTTCAAGTTTCACATTCTCCCATCCCAGCTCCAGCCGCAGTAACCCAACTCCAGATTCAACCCCCCACTCGATCCACACCTCCTCCAGCTCCAACTCAACCGCTCACCCTCCCTCCGGACTCGATTATAACCAAACACGAAGAATCAAAGCACCGATGGAGTTGGATCGCACTCCGGACGGCTCGGGACAGGTATTTGCAGCATTTTGGAAAGATCGGTCCAGGCGATATCGTGCAGCTAGAGGTGGAGATTGAGAAGGAGAAGAGGGAGAAGGAGGAGGCGGAGGCTGAAGCTGCCGCTGCTATGAAGATCGATCCGGCCGTGCAGAATGGGAATGGGAATGAGGAGCATGTCCACCCGAATTCTTCGGAAGTGAATGGAGATGGTTTTGGGAAGGGTGATACCGTTGTGGCCAATGCGCTACCGGTGCGCGGTGATGGGGATGCTAAGATGGAGGGATAGCGGATTGTGTAGTTTTTGTGTATGTCCGGGTCCTCTCCATTCTTCACTTCGAGATTCCATGTAGCTTTTCACAGTTCTCTGACCTCAATTACGATGAATCCAGAGGCTGCATCGTATAGGACGCAACACTCCAATCACCTCGGGCGCCATTGTCCAAAATGCGAGCGACTAGTTGATTAGCACTCGAAAGCCCTTTGAGCCTTATCTCATAACCATTGCTTTCTGCTTGGCAGACAATCAGGATCTCCTTGATCTCCATTAACCCCATTACTGTGGACGTGGGAGGTTGGCAATTTCTGCCCAATTACTAAACCACTGACCTTCCACAGTTACTTGCAGAAAGCCATACACTTCTGCTGGCTGCTGTCCAACGACCTTTGCTGATCAATTGTACGTATTTGCATAGTGTGCTATGTCTTGATAGCTGGGATTACTTGAATACCAATTGATTCTGATAAAAAAAATGCAACGAAAAGCATCTCCGACCTACACCAATGGAGGAGGCGATCCGGAAGGGCATGGGGTATGTGGACAAACCAAGGAGATATGAGACCTCTGGAATTGAACACGTGCATGGGATTTACCGGAAGTTCTTTGACTTATCTACTATGTATCCAAAGGCTGCACCGTACGGGACATGGGACTCTCCAATCACCTCAGACGCCATCGTCCAAAATGTGAGCAACTAGCTGATTAGCACTCAAAAAGCCCTTCGACATTATCTCATACTACCGCCTTCCGCTTTGCAGGCGGTCAAGACCTCCTCGATCTTCATCGATCCCGTCACATCCTCCATCTACCACATCGAAGTTCGTCCCAGCGAAGCCGGTAGATGTGTAATCGTCGACACCAGCAAAGGTAAAGAAATTTTTGGACCCGGGTGGAACGCGAGGTCTCGCGTGGAGGAATACGGAGGGGGAGCTGCAATTGCCTATGGAGGTGTCGTATATTTTTCGAATGTTGGGGATTTGAGGGTCTATAAAGTGGATGTGGGGAAGGAGGGTGAACCTGTCGCTGTTACTTCAGGTATTTTCCATTTCCTGAGTTTTGCCTTTTGCTTTTGATCTTTCGTTCAATTTGGTGCTGACGAACTCACCTCCCGGCATCGGCGGGGGAAACACTCCTGAATTTTACAGAGAATTGGAACCACAGATTCGCGGATTTCGCAGTGTTGCCTACCCATCCCCACCTCCTCATTGCGATTCTGGAAGACCATACTCACCCATCTCCATCTGAAGCCGAAACCTCTCTCGTCTTGATCAATACTTCCACTAAGACGGTCTCGCTGGTGGTCTCCGGAGCAGACTTTTACGCTTCGCCTAGGTTTTCATCGGATGGAAAATATCTGGTTTGGCAACAGTGGTGGCACCCGAATATGCCTTGGCAAGGCGCGGAGATATATGTCGCAAAGGTGACGGTGAGCTCGGACGGGGAGAAGGTCGGGCTTGGAGAAAAGACACTTGTTGGTGGTGTCAAGGGTCAAGTCAGCGCAGCATATCCACTCTGGATCTCGAACGAAACAGTCCTATTCACGAGCGACGTATCTGGATACCAAAACCCATGGTCTCACTCGACCCTCACCGGAAAGTCTGTTCCGATCTTTCCCACTCCTGTCGAGAAGGATTTCTCGTTGCCCGGATGGTTGTTGGGCGAATCATACTCTGCAGTTTTGGACGAGAAAGGTGAGAGGGTTTTGTGTTCTGCCATGCAAGACGGACGTACGGTTTTGCATGTCTTGGACGTGAGGCCTGGGACGATCACTGAGGTCAAGTCCCCGTATGTGGAGATCTCGGACATGAGCAGCATTCCAAAGACCGGCGAAGTCTTCTTCATCGGCGGGCATAGCTTGGAACCCTCAGAGATCGTCTCTCTCACCCTCTCGCGTACCACTCCATCCTTCAAAACTCTCAAGTCGATATCATCTTCTGCCACTTCCTCGTTCCCTCCGGGGATCGTCTCCGTCGCGCAGCCGATTACGATCAGGGTCCCTCCGAACGACGATCCGGTACATCTCAACTTTTACCCACCGACGAATCCGGAGTACAGCGGCGGAGTAGATGGAGAGAAACCGCCGTGCGTGGTCGGTGTGCATGGTGGACCTACGAGTATGTCGAACCAGGTGTTGAGTTGGAGTAAGCAGTATTTTACGAGTCGCGGGTGGGCTTGGTGAGTGGTTTTCCCCTTGTTTTGCGTGTCGTTGTTGTTGTGGGGGTCGAGAGGCCGTAACTCTGTTTTCGCAGGGTCGATGTGAATTACGGAGGGTCGTGTGGATATGGGAGAAAGTACACGTAGGTTTCCCCCGTCACGCAATTTATCAGAGGTGGGCAGGACTGATCGCCAACATAGCGATCGCCTCCAAGGTCAATGGGGCATCTCAGAAGTCCGAGATTGCATCCTAGCCGCGCAAAACCTTTCAACCTCCTTGAACCTTATCGATCAATCACGCATATTCATCCGAGGGGGTTCGTCAGGCGGATACACCGTCCTAGCGGCGATCTCTAACCCACCTCCCGACACCCCGTCTGGGTTCAAGTGGACCGGAGCTACGTCGTTGTATGGGGTCTCGGACTTGAGGATGTTGGCAGAGGACACGCACAAGTTCGAGAGCAAGTATCTGAATGGGTTGATCGGGGGGAGTTACGAGGAGGTTCCGGAGGTGTATAAGGAGAGGTCGCCGATTAGTCATGTGGATAAGATCGATACACCGTTGTTGGTGAGTTCTATCTCACCCCGTCCTCCTGGCCAACCGTCGCGGAACCTTGGACGTCGAGATTGACTTTGGGATATGTAGATCCTCCAAGGATCGGAAGATGCGGTCGTTCCGCCGTCCCAAGCTGAGCTTATCTTGCACTCATTGGAGGAAAGAGGCAAGAAGGTCAAGTACATTCTGTTCGAAGGTGAAGGGCACGGTTGGAGGAAGGCCGAGAACATTAAGAAGGGACTTGAGGCGGAATTAAGCTGGTATGAGGATCTGATTGGGGTCTTGAAGACTGGCACCAAACTGTAAAGCCTATGAAATACAACGAGTGTAAATCTCTGCAGATAAAATAAAGCTTTGTTGTACAATTAAAAAAGAGCTCAACGACTATCCGGGTCGGGCGGGGAAGGACACCTAACCAAGACCATCATCGACAACCGCGTTACACGGTCCGCGAACCTTGGCCGAGGTTCAAGCAGGACGTAACGGTAACGGACCTTCCCGGACTCCCGAGCGCTCAGTATGTCCAGGAAACTCTCCTCCCAAAGTCTCCAGATACAACACGAAGCCCACCAAATGTCGCATAGGAAACAGGGATACCGCCGACGAGGATCGAACTCGCAACCTTCGCCTTAGGAAAGCGACGCGCTACCATTACGCCACGACGGCTTAAAATTCGTTTACATGTGCCAGCACTACGATGGTGAGCCGCAGCCATGCGCGATGTGTGACGATCGGCGATTCCCAATCAGGCTTCGGAATACCGGTACGTCTGGACGTCCTTCGCCGGAAACCCCGGCGAATTCGTAGAGTCGAGTTCAGCTGTTCAGTACGCTCTGCAAGCAGGCGGGACCCTGACTCGTCTATCTCAGCTGCTGATGTCGATGCACGAGAAATAGCTAATTCATGGGTACACATCTCGCCATCCCAATCGCTCGCGTGGGTCATTGCTCACAGTAGACTCAGAAACGCCCCAGAAGAATGTATCGTGCGCAGCACTCCCGTCTCCTCCCACATCGTAAGGTTGTCGAGAGTAAGTCGCTACTTCGCCGACTCGAAGACCGAGCGAGAAGGAGGCCCAAGGTTTTTGGTTGAGAATTAAGATTGAGATGCTCCGTTGGTCAACCGCAGGCGGCCAAGTACACTGTGAACCATTGGAATTATCTATGTATTGACAGAGTGAATATATGCGCAACGGAAGAGCCTGACGTTCGCGAATTCTCTGAAGTATCTCAATACGATAAATCCGTGAAATGTCAAGAAAACGCATCTCAGATGCGAGCAGAATACATATGGTCTGACTCGAAACCGACTAGAGGAGTACAATGGCAGCGTGTTCGCTCGAACTACAAGAGGGTCCACGATGAACTATCAGGCCAATAGTCCTTCATAAGCTCCTGTTAATAAGTTTGTTCAATACATTGTAGAAGGTCTACGGTGAATCGTTAGCCACTCACCTGGACCTCGTGCATCTTCTCTCGCTGTTGCTTAC
>Ga0307512_10002899_pt1 | contig 20802 bp, 13 predicted proteins | sample 14_EM_MG_FD_200267 | JGI IMG/M metagenome (GOLD analysis project Ga0307512, IMG submission 200267) | Populus trichocarpa ectomycorrhiza microbial communities from riparian zone in the Pacific Northwest, United States - 14_EM | ecosystem: Host-associated > Plants > Roots > Unclassified | place... | reverse complement strand
TACTCTAGTTTTTACTGAACACTCATTTTTTTTATGTGTTTATGCCTAATAAGCTCCGGACTTTCCTGTACTATGCTTTATAGCACTTAACTATTAGTATCACTAAACAATTTATATATAATTATAAAGTTGTTATAAGTATTACACCTTAATATTTTAATATGTGTTAATTAACTAATATATCATATATGTAATATATGAACCAAAACAATTTAATGATCCACACCTACAAATTATACGTATAATAACTTTTATTTACAAAATAAAATATATTTTATTTATGTATTTTACTTTAATGTAAATCTAAAGCATCTTTAATATAACTACTTGTTAAAACTACAAACACTTGAGCTTGTATAAAAGCAATTCCTAATTCTAAACCAGAGAATGCAATAATAAATGCTAAAGGTATTAAACCTAAAAAGAAGAAAATAAATCCAGAAGTCATGATGTTATAAGTGAAACCTGCTAATATATTTAATAACATATGACCACTTAATATGTTAGCACCTAATCTAAGACCTAAAGAAACATTTCTAGATAAGTATGAAATGAACTCAATTAGAACTAATAAAGGTAATAATGCTAAAGGACAACCAGCTGGTACTAATAATGAGAAGAATTCTAAACCATGTTTTTGGAATCCTAAAATAGTTGCACCTAATACCACAGTAAAGCTAAGAGCAAAAGTAAATATAAAATGACTTGTAGAGGCAAAACTATATGGAACCATACCTATTAAATTATTTACTAAGATAAATATAAATAAAGTATAAATAAAAGGGAAGTATATTTGTCCTTTTGTAGGATTTATTTGGTTTGTTACTATACTATGTATAGTAGCATATATAGACTCTTGACTTATTGATCAACTGTTACTTACAACTTTATTATAATTAGTTGCTAAAACATTTAATGTTAATACAGAGAAAGCACCTATTGTTAAATACAATCCAATATTAGTTAATGATATATGTAAATTACCTAATATAGGAGCGTCTAAGCTTAATAAGTTTCTTATCTCAAATTGATCTAAAGGACTTGTAATATTTGTGTATGAAAAATTTGACATTTCTATACTTGATTTAGTTATTATTAAAATATGAACTGTTTAATCTATTTTATAAATGTAATATTATAAAATAATAATTCTATACTTATAGAATTGGGGGTAATAAAATAGTGATAAAAAAAATCGAGGATATAAATTATTATTTTATACTATAATTTACTTATAAATATACGAGAAATAAATAAACGAACGAATCTAGGTAATATGTATTTTGAAAATACATATATCATTATTACAAGTAATATAAAAGCAAATGTTACTTGATTTATAAAATAAAAAGGTACTAATTGTGGCATTTTTTTTTTATTAAAAGAGTTTCAATGTGATAATAGTATATATTATACTATTAGTTATACATTATTATCTATTTAAAGATAAAATTTTTAAAGGTAAAGGTTATTAAACTAAAATTTAATATAAACATTTTATTAGTTAATATGCAATACAAAAATATTATTTATTGTCAATATTATAACTATAATTACAGTATTTTAGTCTACTTAATGTAAAGAAAAACTGTAATGTAAATAACCCTAAAATTATAATATAACTTAACTAGTTATTATATATTAATGATGATACGGAGTAATGTAAACCATCTAAGATAGGAGCAGGGTATATACCTAGTATAACGGTAAATACTACTAATGTAAGTAATATAAAGAATTCACGCTTATTTACATCACTTATATTAGCTTCGAAGAATTTACTAAATGATCCACCAAAAGCTATTCTATTAAACATATAGATAGTATATGCAGCAGATAAAATTATAGATGAACTAGCAAACACACCTAATAATGGTAATCTTTCAAATACACCGTAAAGAGACATAAATTCTCCTACGAAATTTAGAGTAAGAGGAACACCACAGTTACCTAAAGATAGTATAAAGAATAAAATAGAAAATAAAGGCATTATTTGAGCAATACCTCTATAGAAACTAATTAATCTAGTTCCAGATCTATCATATAATACACCTCCAACGCAAATAAATAAACCACTTGAAACAAAACCATGTGCTAGACCTAAAGCTATACCACCTTCTATTCCCTGTATAGTATTACTAAACACACCTATAAGGTATACAGCTGCGTGGGATACAGAACTATAAGCTATAAGTTCTTTAACATCTATTGTTCTTAAAGTACTGAAACTAGCATAAATTATAGTTATAACACCTATAAGATATATTATGTAAGTATAATCTAAAGAAGCTTTAGGTAATAAAGGTAATATAAGTCTAAATATACCGTATAAACTTAATTTTAAAACGATGGCAGCTAGTATAATACTACCACCTAAAGGTGATTCAACGTGAGCTTTTAGTAATCAAGTATTTAAAAATATAGTAGGAGTTTTTACAGCAAATGCAATAAATATACCATAAAATAAAAATAATTGTGTAGAATAATTAAAATTAGTTTTATATAATGCATCAAAATCTGTCGTACCCATTATAGAAGACATAGTTAATATTGATAACAATAAGAACAATGATCCGAATAATGTATATAAAAATAAGTAAAAACTAGCTCTTACCTTATTGCTTGATCCAAATAAACCTATTAATATAAATAATGGAGGTAATATACTTTCGAAAAAAATATAAAACAACAATATATCTAATACTAAAAAAACTGCTAATAATAAAGTTTCTAATAATAAAATAATAATTACATATGATCTAACATTATCGTTAATTGAATTTCAATTACTTAATAATGCAATAGGAGTTATTATGGTTGTTAATAATACAAAGTATATTGACAATCCATCTAACCCTAAATAGAAATCAAAAGAACTTATTTGATGATATTCTTGAACAAACTGAAATTGATTACTACTAAAATCGAAGAGTATAAAAACTATTAAGGAAACAAAAAGATTAATGATAGATGTACTTAAAGCTATTGTCTTTATCCGTCTTATATTTATACTAGATAACTCGTAAGTCATACCTGTGGATATAGTAAATATACCTAGGATGGGTATTAATAATAAAAGAGTAAGCAACATGAATTTAATATATAATTTAAAAACTAATTTCCCTCAGGATCAAAAATATTTGATCTTTACTAACACCATACACAACTGTATGGTAACATTAGGGCCAAAACATATAAACATAAAAAACAATAATATAAGGACGTAATCTTTATATTATTGTTTTTTATAATAATGAAATATTACTAGGTATTATTTCAAAACTATATAATATACAAGGAACTAATATAACAAAAGCAATTACTAAAGGTAATAATACAGTTCAACAGAAAGACATTAATTGATCAAAACGTATTCTAGGGAATGAAGCTCTAGCTCATATGAAAACGAAAATCATAATACAAGATTTTACACCTAAACTTAAACCATATAATAATCCTTCTATTAAAGGATCTGAAAATAAACTTTCGTTATGTAAGTTATTTATGTAGTATTCAAAATTAATATATTGCATTAAACTAAATAAAGGTAGGTAATCGTATAAATAACCACCTAAAAATAAAATACTAGTCAATATACAAATTAAAACAATACTAGCGTATTCAGCCAAGAAAAAGAAGACAAAAATAACAGCAGCGTGTTCTGTCATAAATCCACTAACAAGTTCCGATTCAGCTTCAGCTAAATCAAAAGGAGCTCTATTAGTTTCCGCTATAGATCCTATGAAGAATATAATAAACACAGGGAATAAGGGTATTATGAATCAGACAGCTCTTTGAGCTTCTATATTAACAGTTAAGTTTAAACTTCCTGTTAACATTATTACAAGTAATATTGCAGAACTTAATATTAATTCATAACTTATCAATTGTGCTGTACTTCTAAGTGAACCTAAGAAAGCATATTTACTATTTGCACTTCAACCAGCTAATAATATACCATATGTAGATAGAGAAGAAACTGCTAACATATAAAGTATACCTAAATTAAAATCGCTTAAGGCTAAACCAGGACCATAAGGTACAACAAGATACCCTAATAATGAGAATATTAAAGTTATAATAGGACCAAGGAAAAATAGACCTAAGTTAGCTTGTGTAGGTGAAACATATTCTTTTAAAAGAAGTTTTAAGGCATCAGCAAATGCTTGTAGAAGACCATAATATCCTACTATGTTAGGACCTAATCTTCTTTGCATACTAGCCATTGTTTTCCTTTCCGCTACAGTTACATAGGCTACAGTTAACAATACGGGCACGGTTACTAATAGAACTTCTATTACAGAAATTAAAGTTGGTATGTATAACATTTTTATTTGTTTATATTCTAATTTTAAAAAAGTACTATATCTACGCTTGGATAGATATTTTTACCATAATAACATATTAGGTTAAAAATAACTATGAATAGAAAAATAAAAAAATTTTTATTTTTATTAGTCTTTAAAGTTATTTATTATTATTATTAATTTAAAGGAAATTAAAGTGTAAAGGACAATAAATTACAATAAAATATTTAAAGCTTACCTTATTTTTACCTAAGACAGTGCTAATTAATACGAACTCTTATCCAAGACTCGAACTTGGATCTAGATATTAGAAGTATCCTGCTCTACCATTGAGCTAATAAGAAATACGATGGAAACCGATATATATAAAGGTGATTTATAATCTTTTTATAATCATTTCTATTATATAATAAATCGATTTACATAATTATTAAAGTTACAATTAAGCAACGTATAATAATAAGAAAGCCATCATAAGAGCGAATAAACCAGTAGCTTCTGCAAATGCAAAACCTAATATAGCGTATGAGAATAATTGACCTCTTAAAGAAGGGTTTCTAGCTACACCTAGTATTAATGCACCGAAAACTACACCAATTCCTACACCGGCTCCTATTAAACCTGTAGTTGCTAATCCTGTTCCTATAATTTTTGCTGCTTGTATCATTTTTTTATATATTACTCAATATCGTATAAAGGAAACCTTTATTAGTTTAAATTGTTACTAATTATAATATTTTTATATTATACTAGACATTTATTGTTATTAATTTATATTTAAATCTAGTAATTATACTACACTGTAAATAACTGAAAATTCAGTTATTTAATATTTAACAAAATAATTTTGCAAATAAAAGGATATGGAGGAGTCGAACCCCAAATTTAAGATCTGCAATCAAAATGTATAACCGTTTACATCATATCCCTAATACATATGTTATATGTATTAATCATTTTATTACAGAAATATTTATAAAATAAGCATTATTAAACTAAGTATAATTTATCAATTTATTTTTTATTTAATTGACCTTCTATAAACTGTATTCTAGAAGAAAGAAGCGTTGTTCTAGCTTCCGCCCGAATTTTATCTCTACTTAATTTATCTAAATCTCTTAGTATTTGATTTTTCAATTTAAATTCATTCTCAGTTGTAGGTACTGCAGGCAATGTAGAGAATTTTTCCCTAGCAAATTCAACTTTACTTTCTATTACTCTAATAAAGATTAAATTGTTATTTCTTTGTTCTATGGCTGTTTCCAAATCCATCTTTTTAAATTGACTTAAAATATGTGTGTTATAATCAATATGTTGGCATATCACATCACGTATAGGTACTTCACCTCCAGGCACATTAAACCCTGGACCTGGATTAGTTCTTCTAGGTAAAATAATAGAAGCTGGATCGGCACCAGGAAAAACTCTAGACCATGTAACCATATGAGGCTCAGTAGGTACCGGAGATTCTAGCACTACTTTTACCTTATCTTTATTTAAAGGTTTACTTTTACCTAGCCCATCACTACTAGTAATACCTTTATCTCTATCATAAAATGGATGTGTTTCTTTGTCCACACCTTTACCTTTATCTAACCGTTTATTTGGATTAGATTCCTCGTCCGATTCCATGGCATGATATAACTTAGATTTAATATTTTCAGCTGAAGATTCATGGGTAACCTTCATGGTATCAAAACCATAAATAAATTGTTTTAAATTAAAGTTAATACCTTTAATATCCAAATATTCTGTTAGTCAACCTATAATACCAGTATTTAAAGTTCAAGCTAATAAACCTATACCTACGTTATTTAAAAATTCACAATATTCTATGTGAAAACTACCTGAAATACAGTATTTCAATATTGCTACCACAATAACAGTAATTAAGGCTCCAAAAAATTTGGCCAAAGTAAAATTGGATATTATAGATATAAATATCGATTTAACGTATTCAAAGCTAACTTTACTTTGTAAAGGTAAACTAACGAAGGCGTGAGGTTTAGGTGGGCTGTTTAAAGCTCATTCTAACGAGTTGTAACTTCTATTTAATAATGTTTGTAAACTGTCACTATAGAACTGTGGTGTTAATCAAGGATATCTACTTGTAGCTTTACCTTCAACTAATTGTACATAAACTATGTATAAGAATAATCATGTAGCAACAACACTAATAATACTTCCGAAACTACTTATTAGATTTCATCCTGCAAATGCGTCAGGATAATCACTAATTCTTCTAGGCATTCCTTGTAAACCAAGGAAATGTTGAGGGAAGAATGTAACATTAACACCTATAAATAAGATTCAGAAATGTACTTTAGCTAACATTCTGTTATAGTCTAATCCTAATATTTTAGGTATTCAGAAATATCATGCACTAAATAATGCAAATACCGCACCCATACTTAAAACGTAATGGAAATGAGCTACAACGTAATAAGTATCGTGGAATGCAATATCAAGAGAAGCGTTTGCTAAAACAACACCACTTAGTCCTCCAATTGTGAACATAAATATGAAACCTAAAGCAAATAACATTGAAGCTGTTAAATGTATAGATCCACCATAACATGTTGCTAATCAACTGAATATTTTAATACCTGTAGGAACAGCGATAATTAATGTAGCAGCTGTAAAATAAGCTCTAGTATCAACATCAAGTCCAACAGTATACATATGATGACTTCACACAACAAATCCTAATACTCCTATAGACATCATAGCATACACCATACCTAAATATCCGAATACACTCTTATTAGAGCTAGCTGATACTACAGTACTTATTATACCGAATCCCGGTATAATTAAAATGTAAACTTCAGGATGACCGAAGAATCAGAATAAATGTTGGTATAATATAGGGTCACCACCACCTGCTGCTTCAAAGAATGATGTATTAAAATTTCTATCAGTTAAAACCATTGTAATTGCACCAGCTAATACAGGTAATGATAGTAATAATAACACAGCTGTAACAACTACAGCTCATCCAAATAAAGCTAATTTATGTAATCTTATACCTGGACTTCTCATATTAAGTATTGTAGTTATAAAGTTAATAGCACCTAATAAACTACTTATACCAGATAAGTGTAAGGCAAATATAGCTAAATCAACACTTGGTCCACTATGACTTTGTACTCCACTTAAAGGTGGGTATAAAGTTCAACCAGTACCTGCTCCATTTTCTATACCACTAGCAAATAAGAATAATAATAAACTAGGAGGTAATAATCAGAAACTTATATTATTAAGTCTAGGGAATGCCATGTCAGGTCCCCCCACAAGTAAAGGTAATAAGAAATTACCAAAACCTCCGATTAAAGCAGGCATAACCATAAAGAATATCATTAATATAGCATGAGCAGTAATGATACTGTTATATAGTTGATTATCTGCAATATATTGAACACCAGGTCCGCTTAATTCTAATCTGATTAAAACAGAGAAAGCTGTACCTAATAATCCAGAAAATAAAGCAAATATTAAATATAGTGTTCCTATATCTTTAGCATTTGAAGATAAAAACCATCTTTCTGTTCATAAAGATATACTTTTTAAAACAGATAAATTAGAGAAACTAGTCTCCTTAGACTCTTTTTCTATAGATATATTTCTATTAAATGAAATATGAGAGGATTGGAGATGGGAAGCAGGCAATCACGATCTCTAATACACTATGCTTAATCGATAATACAATTTATTACGAGCAATAGGTAGGACAATTATTTAAAAATAACCAAATTAATATATTTATAATAACAATAAATGTTTTTAAAAAGGCCCGAGTCAACTCAGGATTTACTAAAGATACCTTCATAATATTAGGCAATATGCTTAATATTATACATAGGAAATTTTAGGGCGCATAAATAGTATTTATATCCTGTCACGATCATCGCCATATAAGTAAACTAGATATTATCATGGCGATTATAAACACATTATAAGTATTTATAAGTACTTATATATTTAAGAAAATTTACCATGATTCTTATATAATTATATAAAATTATTAACTTAGGTTAATGATTTTATAAAGTTTATATTTTAAATTATTATCATTTTAATATTATTTACTAATACGACTTAGATTAGTTGTATTAGAATTATTTGCTAATTCTACTAAACTATTTTCTAATAAACTTATAAAAGGTACTATAATTAAGAAGTGGGCAAAGTATAAAACTGTACTTATTTGTCCAAATTCTATAAAAGGTGATTCTACGTGTTTAGAACCTAATTGCATTAATATTAAGAAGTTAGCTACAAATACATAGAATGCTATTTTACTTAAAGGTCTAAATTGTATACCTCTAGATCTACTTAAATCTGTGAATGGCATAGCTAATAATATTAATATGGCACTAAACATTGCAATAACACCTAATAATTTATTAGGTATAGATCTTAATATAGCATAGAAAGGTAATAAGTATCATTCAGGAACGATAGAAGGAGGAGTTTGCATAGGGTTAGCCACAACATAGTTTTCACTATCTCCTAATGCGTTAGGCATAAAGAATACAAATACACTTAATACTATTATAAAGATAAATATAGTTACTAAATCTTTAAATAAGAAGTAAGGAGCAAAAGGTATTCTATCATAGTTACCTGAAACACCTAGGGGGTTACCTGATCCAGCACTATCGTGAAGTGCTATTAAGTGCATTAATGCTAATGCAGCTAATATAAAAGGTAATAAAAAATGTAAGGCAAAAAATCTATTTAAAGTAGCATTATTAACACTAAATCCACCTCAAATAAATTCAACAATATCATGTCCAACTCAAGGTATAGCACTCATAAGGTTAGTAATAACTGTTGCACCTCATAATGACATTTGTCCATAAGGCAGCACGTATCCTAAAAATCCTGTTGCCATCATTAATAAAAATATAATTGTACCTATAGTTCATACTAATGTTCTAGGAGCTCTGTATGATCCATAATATAAACCTCTACCTATGTGTAAGTATACTAAAAAGAAGAAAGCTGAAGCAGTATTACTATGGAAATAACGTAATAATCATCCATTATTTACATCACGCATAATATGTTCTACTGAGTTAAAAGCTTCTAATACACTAGGATTGTAATGCATTGCTAAAGTTACACCTGTAACTATTTGTATAATTAAACAAAGAGCTAATAAAGAACCAAAATTTCATAAATAACTTATGTTAGATGGTTGTGGTGAATCGATTATATAAGAATTAACCAATCTTAATAGAGGATGACTTTTCAAAATTCTCATTGTATAATTAAAATATTTTTTGTTTTTATTTTCTAGAAGTTAAAAGGGCATATACTATAAAAAATTTTATGTTATAATAGAAAATACTCCAGTAGTTTAATTAAACTATATTAATTAAAAACGAAATTCAATAAAGAAATAAAGAAAAAAAAAAGTAATTTATATCTGTATTTATATAATATACATTTTTCTTTATCTCTACAAACACGTTACTAATAATATTTTAATTATATAGATTCTTATAATATAAAAATCTATATTGTATTTCTTAAGACAAAAAAAATATTATTTTTATTAAAAGAAAATAAAGATTCGAACTTTTTATTACTATTCTAAAGAATAGCTGCTTTACCTGTTAAGCTAATTTCTTTACATACTTAAACATATAAGTTTAAGCATATAGTTAAACAAGTTAATATTTTAACATATTTATATAAGTATTTATATACTTTAAAGATTCCTTCATGAGAGCTAACTTATTTTTTTAGCAACTATTATTTAATAAAAATTTATATTTATTTGCTTCCACTAGACAAATAATTAGATTGTTTTAGGTTACTTGTTACAATACTAAAAAGAGATATTAGTATTAATAATAATAAACTATTATCAGCCAAAGATAAATAAGGTATTAGTATATAAAATATAAGACCTATTAAAATATATAAAGCGTAACTTGTAATAACACCTGTATCTAAGCTGGCTATATTTCTACTTAGAGTAATTAAACCTTTTTCTAAACCATAAGGTCCTAATAATTCAACACTACCTTTATCTATAACCTTAGTGGTTTGACCACCTAATTTTAAAACAAGACCAGTAACGTATTTATTATAAAAAAGTTCAATTAAAAACCGTTGATTAAAGAACCCAAAGATGTTATAACCTAATCTAGAAAATTTAAAATTAATAAGAATCTTAGGTAAGAATTCTGAAAGAATTATGGCTATTACACTAAGAGAAATAGTAAATATTAAAGGTAATAATTTAAATAAAGTAGGTACAGCAAACTCAGTATCCAACATTATTTCATGTGTAGGATGTATAAATAAACTGTTGTCAGCAAAGAAACCTGAACCTAATCCTAAAAATATATCTTTAGTAATATAACCAAAGAATATAGAAAACACGGCTAATATTATTAAAGGTAAACTCATAAATATATCACCTTCATGAGCATGTTTATAATTAACAATAGGCCCATTAGGGTTGGTTAAGAAAGTTAAGTATAAAACTTTTACAGAATATAAAGTAGTAAACATAGCACCAATAGTAGCTATAAAATAAACAACTGTACCACTAAAATAAAATTGTCCATAAGCAGATTCTAATATGAAATCTTTACTATAGAACCCTGTCATAAAAGGGAAAGCTACTAAACTAAGACTTGCTATTAACATAACAGAGTAAGTTAAAGGCAAGAATGGTCTTAAACCACCATATTTTCTAAAATCTTGGTTATCAGCAACTGCATGAATTACAGCTCCTGCACCTAGGAATAATAACCCTTTATAAAAGGCATGATTAACTAAATGGAATAAGGCAATATTGTATGAAGATAAACCTACAGCTATAACCATCATACCTAATTGACTCATAGTAGAGTAAGCAATAACTTTTTTAATATCTTGTTGGAATAATCCTATAAGAGAACTAAATATTGTTGTTATTGCTCCCAATCATAAACATAATATTAATACAGTTGAGCTGTACTCTATTAAGGGACTTGTACGCATTAATAAATACACACCTGCGGTAACCATAGTAGCAGCGTGTATTAATGCAGAAACGGGAGTAGGACCTTCCATTGCCATAGGCAATCAAACATGTAAACCTACTTGAGAACTTTTAGCCATGGCTCCAATTAATAAACATATACCTATTATTGTAACGATATTTTCATTAACAAAAGGCGCTAATGAAAACACAGTACTATAATCTATGTTACCAAAAGATCATAATATAGCAAACATCCCAATAGTTAAAAAACAATCACCCACTCTGTTAGTTAAAAAAGCTGACATAGAACTTTGATTTGCTGCTATTCTAGTAAATCAAAAACTCACTAGAAGATACGAACAAATACCTACACCTTCTCACCCCACAAACATTAATAAAAAATTATTAGCCGTAACAAGAATAATCATCATGAAAGTGAATAAACTTAAATAACTAAAAAATCTTTGATTATGCGGATCATGACTCATATATCCTATAGAATAGACGTGCACTAAAGAACTAACTATTAATACAGGTATCAACATAGAGACTGTTAAACTATCAAAATGGAAACCTCATAGTACATTAAGGGACTCACTATCTATTCATCTAAAGAGATTTATAGAAACAGGTATGTTATTTAAACCTACTTCAAAAAAGGCAACAATTGCTAATAAAGTTGTTACAATTACACTTGTACATGTAATTAATTGTGCACCGCTAACACCGACTTTTCTACCAAAAAACCCGGAAACTATTGATCCTAATAAAGGTAAAGTAATTATAGCTAAATACATTATTTATATTCTATTGCGATACTTCCTCTTAATCTATAAAAAGCAACTAGAATACCTAAACCTATTGCTGATTCTGCACCAGCAACTGCTATAACATATATAGCGTATGTTTGGCCTAATATATCATCAAAGCTAAGTGAACTTATCAATATTAAGAATGTAATAGCTAATAGCATTATTTCAATTGAAATAAGCATTAATATTATATTTTTTCTATTTAAAACGAAACCTAAGATTCCGATTAAAAAAAGTATTAAGGATAAATTCATTGTATAAGTTTTTTTTTAATTGTTTGTATTTTAATAAGTAATTAATTAAAAGTATTTTAAAATACTTTATTTTAATTTAATTTTTCTATATTAATTATTGTTCTTCTAATCAAGACAAGAATTTTTCTATAGATACTGATTCTATAACTATAGGCATAGAACTGTGTAAAATACCACATATTTCTGAACATTGTCCATAAAATGTTCCTTCTCTGTTAATAAGAACAGATACTTGATTTAATCTACCTGGATAAGCATCACATTTAATACCTAAAGCAGGACAAGCAAAAGAATGAATAACATCTGCCGCTGTTACAATAAATCTAACGTGTGTTAATTCAGGAAGGATAACTCTGTTATCTACTTCTAGCATTCTTAAGGCTCCATCCTCTAAATCGGATTCTGGTACTAAGTATGAATCAAATTCTATAAACTCATCATCTGCATTTAAGAAATCAGGATACTGGTAACTTCAATATCATTGATGTCCTTCTGCTAATACAGACATTGCAGGATCACTAACTTCATCCATTAAATATAATAATTTAAAAGATGGAAAAGCTATTAATATTAATATTAAAGCAGGTGTAATTGTTCATATCAATTCTATTAATGTCCCATGATTTAAATATTTATGAGATATAGGTGATTTAACGCTAGTATAATTTCTAACTATAGAAATCATTATTCAACCTACACCAAATAAAATTATAACTAAATAGAACATAATATTATCGTGTAATTCAACTAACCCCTCCATTTGTGGAGCAGCACTATCCTGAAAATAAAGACCTCAAGGTCTAGGTGTATCACAATTATTTAAAATATTTAAATTTATTAAATTTAACATAGTTTTATTGTTATTTTTTTTTCTACTTACTATACATAATTATAAAATTGTATTTATTTATAAATTATAATTTTATAATTAATTGCGTATATTATATAAGTAGAAACCTTTAGACAGCTTATACTGCACTATAATTCTATAGTACAGTATACATACTTTATATACAAAGTGTGCAACATAAATATTTTATAATATTATATTTTTTTGCCAAACCCAGAAATTAATGTTACTGTATTAGATATATTATTATCTAAAATAAGCATTTGTCTGCTGTCAATTTTCAAGGCGTTTTTACCTAATTCAAAAGCAAACCCTAATGTTAATGCTAAAAAGAATACTAACATTATAACTAAACCATATATGCCATTTGTGTATGCACTAACAACGTAAGGATACACTAAAAGAATTTCTAAATCGAATAATAAGAAAAGAAGTGCAAATATAAAGAAAGATATACTGAATTGTGTTCTATTCTGACCTAAGAAAGAATGGAAACCACATTCAAATGCACTATCTTTTTCTTGATAAGGATTATGTGGAGCAAATATTAAATTAACAGCTAATAATATAATAGCTAATATAGGTACAAAAACAAAAAAGAAAGTAGTACTTGTCATTTAAGGATTAAATATTATTAGTGCTAATATGTTAGCCATGCTTAATCACTCCTGAGGAACAAATATAAATAATAGAACTACCAAAGTTAATACGGAAATTGTGATAGTTAAAGAACTAGATAATATAATACTATCTACTTTAAATGTTAATTTTTTAATTAAAACATTGTTTTTAACTATATTACCATGTAAGTTAATATTAACTACTTCAGGATTAATTTTATAATCAGGCTTATCAAAGAACACTTGTTTAATAATATTTAAATAATAAACAGCGCTAATAACACTAGTTAATATTGCAACTAGTGTAAGGAATACATAACCGCTGTCTAATGCAGCACTTAAAACCATCTGTTTAGCAAAGAACCCTATAAGAGGTGGTATACCTACAAAGGAGAAAATTGTAATAGCTAAACTTAAAGCTAAAACAGGATTTATATAAAAATATCCCTTCAATTGGCTTATTAATTGTATAGGTGAATTGTTTTTGTCAGGTAGTTGCTTAAATTCGTCACTATCGTTAACGTAATAGTAAAGAGAAAAACCAATACTAATAAGTATGATAAATGCGTTTAGATTACTTATAGAGTATTGCATTAAGTAAAATATGAAAGCTTGAATAGATTCAATACTATTAATACTTAATGCCAATAATATAAACCCTACGTGTGAAATAGTACTATAAGCAAATAATCTTTTTATTCTAAACTGTGTTAAACCTACTACTGTACCTATTATTAATGAAAGTAAAGAACTAACCAGTAAACTAGAAGTTCAACTAAATTGGAAGTTAAATAAAGAATTACTTGTATAATGCACCAATTCTAAGAAGAATATAAATATAGAAATTTTTGCCACTATAGCTACAAATGTTGTAACTATTGTTGGTATGGCATCATATACATCCGGTGATCAGAAGTGAAACGGTGCAGCACTTACTTTAAATAGAAAACCTACACTTAGTATAAGTAAAGAAAAATTGATATAATAAGATTTATATCAATATAAAATATTATTACTACTATCATTTGCTAAATCACTTAAACTAGTTATAACGTATATCCCATCTAAGTTAGTTGTACCGGAATTTGCATATAATAAACCTGTACCTAATAGTATAAAACAAGAACTTAATCCTCCTAATAAAAAGTAAGTAAGACCCCCTGACGTTGCCAGTTCTGAGTTTCTATATAAGGTACTAAGTAAATATAATCCATAACTTTGTAATTCTATAGAAAGAAATATAGATACCAAATCACTAGTAGAGACTAAAAATATAGCTCCTGTGATTATAAATAATAGAATAAGTGGATATTCTATTATTTTAAATTGTTCTCCCATTTTATTAACAATCTTCGTTCTATAGTATAAAAAATTGTATAAAAATAATTTACTTATTGAAGAATATTCAGCTATCCACACCCTTCTAGGGTAAAACCCTGTAAGTTGTAATATAGCTGCGCTTATTAAAAATATAAATATATGAAATATTTGTGTTGTACTAGTTGCATGGAATAATCCACCATACAAACCTATACCTGTGTCCAGATACGTAATATACAAACTAGCCATAGCAAGAAATGAAGAATAAAGTAAAACTATTATAGCTACTCTACTAAAAAGTATAGATTTATCTCGTCTTAATGTAACGGCATTAGATAATAATAAAAATAATATTGAAAAGATTACCACCGAAGATTAAAAGTCTCGAACTTTTAACTACTTTCTTTTTCATTATCTTAATAAAAAAAGTTGCTTTGCCCTTTAAGCTAAATCTTTTTTATGTGTAATTTTACACATATACATAATTTGCAACATTATACTCTGCCTTACATATGTTATCTTATATATTACGGCCAGCCGAATTCGAATCGACACAAATCGTTTGGAAGACGAAAGGTCTACCATTAACCTATAGCCGTATATCATATATCCTCATAATTATCTTAGACTTTATAATAATACATACGCTTAATCACAGTAAAACTTTATAACGAATAATATAAAGTCGGCTATAAAAACATTTAGATATTTTTGTTTTTAATCGGGAGGGGAAATTTATATTTAGCCGGGAGGGAAATTTGAATTCCCATTCTTAATGCATGAAATTAATGTTCTAACCAATTGAACTATCCTGGCTTTCAACATAACCATATTTGTTATTGTCATTTATAGCCTATTTTTACTAAGTTTATACATTAACATACTAGGGTGAATACCCTGACTTGAACAGGGAACATACTGTGCCACATACAGGCGCTCTACCGATTGAACTATATTCACCGTAAAAAAATTACATATTATGTTTAATACCTAGTAAATCCTTAACAATAACAAATATACTATCACTACATATATATATATTATGTTGGAGTGATTCGAACACTCAATAATAAATACCAAAAATTTATGACTTGCCGATTAGTCTACAACATATATTAAAATTAATACATATTAGATAAAAAGATATTAACTAAAGGTAAAATAAGGTAAATCCGACTTGAACGGATAAAATTAAAAAAATCAAATAGTCCTAAGCTATTCATGTCTACCAATTCCATCACTACCTTTATACTATATGCTCGAGATAAGATTTGAACTTACAACCTAAACATCTTCAGAGTTCCGCTCTACCAGGTTGAGCTTCTCGAGCTTAAATTATTATAATTATAATAATGTATTACTCTTAATAAATATGGAGACATCAGGACTCGATCCTGAAATAACGATATGCAAAATCGCAGTTTTACCTGTTAAACTATATCCCCTTTGCTAAATAATAAAATATATATCCGAAAAACGACTTGAACGTTCACGATGTTATATCAATAAATCTTAAGATTATCCTGTCTACCAATTCCAGCACTCGGACACTAAAAATATTTATTTATTTCAGCTAAGGCCAGAGTGATTTGAACACTCATCTCAGCTGTCATGAGCAGCTTGCTTTACCAATTAAGCTATAACCTTAATAATAGTTGATTAAAAGTGCGGACAAAGGATTTGCACCAATATATACTGGACATGAGCCAGTTATGTTACTATTACATCAATCCGCATATAATAATATTAATTATAATTAATAAAAGTTTGTTAAACATACATACTAGGTATAGCCCCAGAGGGGATCGAACCCTCGTATGTAATGATGAAAACATTATGTCTTAACCACTTGACTATAAGGCCTTACATACTACATATGTTAATATAGTAACTGTATAATGTAAATACAGTTATGTTATAGAAGTCCAGTGCAAGTATCGCACTTGCTTCAGCTGGTTACAAAACAGCTACATTACTTTTATGCTAACCAGACTTATAAAAAAGTATGTAGTTTGTCGTAAATATATGGTTGAATTTAATATGATATCTTTGATATTTAGTTATATATAAAATTAGTACTTTATGCCTAAAAACATTTAAATTCTTTCAGCTAAAGCCTATTGATTGTAAATAAAGGTATTTTATTAATTACAAAATCGTAGTGTTCTACTACGTATATTTAAGAATATCTTAAAGTAAGTTTCGTGCCTAGATGCATTCAGCACTTATCTTTAACTAACATAGCGTTCCTGCCGTGCCTATGCTATAAATTTACTTAAGTGAAAGTAACATCCCTGTATAAACTTTTTAGGGTTTAATACTTAAATTAATATTGGGCACATAAACAACAGGTAAACCAGAGGTTAATATACCCAGCTCCTTTCGTACGAGGGGGCTATCCTTATTTTATTCTAATTTCCTCTAGAAGATAGAAACCATACTGTCTCACGACGTATTTAACCCAGCTCGTGTAACTTATTAATCGACGAACAGTCGAACCCTTCATGATTCCTGCATTCATGTGGATAAGTTAAGCCGACATCGAGGTGCCAAACTGCGCACTCAATTTGTACTTCCTGGCGCAATTAGCCTGTTCAATTGTGTTAATAAGATTTACTTTCTATCTTACTCTTTGAGTTTGATTAAGTATTATTTCTTATATGCCATCTTTCACAAGATGGTTCAGACTATTTCTTCATTCCTTTTTATTGTTTTATATAATTAATGCAACACGAAATTTAATAAAAGGGATAATATATGTTATCTTACAATATAGCAGACTCCATACCAAGGTGATGATTTTCAGTTTAATGATAAGCAAGTACACGTCATAAACCTACAGCGATAAAAGCTGTATAGCCGTATATCATATATTATTAAACAGTAAACCATAATTATTATGTGCTATAAATATTAATTATATCAATATTAACGAACTCTAAAATGGTTATTTTAGAGTTGATAGAATAGCCCATCTTACTTACTACTTACTCAACCTTTAACACCAAAAGCTCCATTACGATTTTTAGAACTCATAAAAGAATATTGTACGTTTGATTTAACATGACCTCTTAACATTATAGCAGATAACCCTTTAAACGAAGAGTCTACGTTTTTTAAACCACCTTTTCATTTCATTTTAAATACAGATCTAGAAGCAGTAAATCTTCTTGTTATTCTTCCTTTAGCTTCTACTCTAATACCTCTCATACTTATATGTTTTAAAGACTTAAGAACATAATTTCTTAAAGAAATACTACGTTGCTTAATTGATGTTCTTTTTACAATATTTATTTTAAGATCTTCAGCAGAAGGGAAAAAGTCTAATAATAAGTTATTTAATGGGTCATTACCATTATCATTACTGAACATAGAACTTATATTGTCATTTCTTATTCTGTTAATAAATAATTCATCTTTGTTAGCTTTGTTAGATTTATCAGTAATTCTATTTACACTAGGTAATTTAACCTTACGTAAAGACGATTTTAAAACTCTGTAAAGTTTATTATCTCTGTTTTTTAATTTTAAAGCAACAGCTTGTGTAAAAATATCGCTATTTAAATGCATTTTTTTTAAATTCACAATATTAAATTCTACTTTTTTATTATAAATATTTTGAACAAGACGAATTAATTCAGATATAAAGGGTTTAGTAAATTTAACATCATTAAACCCTAATAGATATCTAAATCTTCTTAAACTACTTAAGTAATAATACTCAGCTCTTGCCATATATGTTTTATAATCGGGATAGCTAAAAGAATCAATATTTTCATATAAATTTATCAAAGTTTTATTTTTATCTTCCACGGAAATTAATTTCATATTAACCATTTTAGTTAAAATGTTATACTGCATATTTAAGTTACTTAAATATAAATTTTTTATGTCTATATAAGCTGCAACATGATCAGTATATCATTGACCATAATGTTCAGGTAAAGCTAAGAACTCCTTCAAAGTAAAGGGTCTATTATAAGTTATAATTTCTTTATTATTAGTATCTTTATTGATATATATTTTTAAAGGCTTTATAGGTTTAAACAAAGCTTTATGCACTAAATAAACAGCTTTAGATAAATAAATTTTTTCTGTGTTATGTACGTAAAAAGTAATTATTACTTTAGAACTAGTATGTTTTAGTTCTCCTTTACCTACAAAAATTTTTTTTGTAGATAAACGTTTGTATCTAGTAGCCATACGTTTAGTTTTCAAAAGTCTATGATTAATTTCAAAATTAAAGTAACTTTTTAATAACTTCATAAGATTTGTATCTGCAACAGGTAGAGATTTAGTGTAATTAGGGTTATAACTATATATGCTATTAAATCACTCCTGAGCTGCCGGTGTAAAATGTCTAGTTTTACCAGTGTCACTATTAATATGACTTAAAGGTTTAACTAAATTTTGTTTACTCTTTTTTTCAAAAAGTACAGGTGTATTATATTCTGAATCACAATTATCATGACGATAATTAGACATTTCTGATATTTTTTGCATATTATTCATAAGGTTTATTTTATTATTTTTTTTCTGGTATTTATTTACCATTAGCTTAATTTTTAATCTAGAATTAAGTCTATTTCATTAATGATAAATTTCATTAATTATTATTCTACTATATTAATAGTATATTTAATTATATAAAGCATAAGTAAATGTTGGGCTTCTCATAGAGGAAGGAGTATTGTTAGCATAACTCACCTTCTAGTCGTTGAACGTTTTCACTTTTAGTTATTAAATTTAATAACAATATGCTAAAGTAAAGTTCGCTTCAAATTAACTTTTTATTAAAGTCATATTTGAAATTGACCCAATTAATTTCTATAGGTTTATCACAATTATTGTGATAAAACAAAGAGGGACTAACATCCCTAGCGTAGCTTTTTCAAAAATCCAAGACCTTTCCTTTCTGCATCTTGTGATCATATGCCCCGCTTACGCGACTGATAGACGTGTAAGTCAAACAGTAAAGCAAGATTAAGCCATTAAACTTGACAAGTAATAAACATAATTATATTATTAGTGAATTTACACATGCCTTAATTATAATAATTAAAACATACTAATAATATAACTAAAAACATTAGAAATTATAATTTCATCTTAATGTTTTAATTACATCTATTTTCCATATAGTTAAAATCTTACTTGTATAAAATATTTAGTTCTAACTTAATAGATATGTAGCTGGATTAGTTATAGCTTAAGCTATACCAAATAACAAACTAAAAAATAAATACACTAAATTAGTGTATTTAATTGCTATAACATTGTTATAACAATTTTACAAAATTAACTTTGGATACACCCAGGTACTTTTTATGGGATCTGTGCCCCGCATAAACTGCCTCCTAGCAATTGTCCCCTCAAAAGAGGGTTAATAATCACATCAAACAAGTCTAAACATGTTTGATGCTTTTACGTAGATTTTGTCTACCAATATGATATACTAAATAAAGGTGTTTCAATTTTGTCTATATTTCCTCTCGGAGACTACCTTATACGCTAAAATTCGCAATATCATATTCAATAACTAGCAACAGTAAAGCTGCATAGGGTCTTCTCGTCTAACTAGAGGTAAACTGTATCTGCACAGTTATTCCAATTTCACTGAGCCAATCATTGAGACAGCTGTTGTATCGTTA
>Ga0307512_10002898_pt1 | contig 20808 bp, 22 predicted proteins | sample 14_EM_MG_FD_200267 | JGI IMG/M metagenome (GOLD analysis project Ga0307512, IMG submission 200267) | Populus trichocarpa ectomycorrhiza microbial communities from riparian zone in the Pacific Northwest, United States - 14_EM | ecosystem: Host-associated > Plants > Roots > Unclassified | place... | reverse complement strand
AACTTCTGCGCCACCGAGATCCATGCCGGTGAAACACTACAGGTCCGTCACACTGTCCATACTCAGAGCTGGTTGTTGATACATCCGCAGCCCGGTGAACAAGTTTTGATCATCGATGCGGGTGGTGGGACCATCGATATCAACACTTACGTGGTTCTCAGTAACGGACCGCTACAGGTCGAGGAATTGTATGAACCCGAGTGTGAGTTGGCTCCGTCATAACGGCATGTTTTCCGTTCGATGACGGTCATTTTAGGCTTGGTCCAAGGCGGCGAGCTTGTCACAGCGAGAGCAACGGCGACGGTCCAAGGTGCGTTCCAGTGTTCCACCCACAGACCAATCGCTTAACCCATAACCAGAGATGTTAACATATTCGAAATTCAACAACCCCGAGGACATGGCAGCGTTCTCCCAGAAGTTCGACGAAGGGGTGAAGAAGATCTTTTCGACTTCGAGTAGCCATGCAGACCAACACGTCAAATTTGGTTCTCCGAGAGACAACGATCTCGACTACGGAGTCAAGGCCGGGAGGATAGCGTTGACTGGGTAAATCCACACTCACCCTGTTGATGAACCGGCGCCAAGACATTCTCGCATACAGCGCACAAGTTTCTGAGTTCTTCGAACCCTCAATTCAGTCTACCGTGGACTCTATCAGGGACAACTTCAGGCGACGTCTTCCCACCAGATCGGTCCGTATACTCTGACATTCTTGAGTACCGCTCCTGATCGATCACGAGCAGTTCGCATTTCTTGTTGGGGGGTTTGCCACAAGTCCGTGGTTGTCCGAGCAACTCCAGCAGCGGCTTTTGGATCTTGGGTTTCGATTTTTCAAGCCAGACACCCACACGTGAGTGATCTGTCCCTGGGGTCAAGGCAGGCTGTGACCGTGGCTGTTGGATAGGAATAAAGCTGTCGCCATCGGGGCAGTGTCATATTATGCTGATCATTTTGTAACAGGCAGGATCTCGAAGTTCACGTATGGTGCATTCGGTGGCATTGCATACGACCCCTCCGATCCAGAGCACGCCCGGCGCCCGCATACTTATCTCAATGTCGCGGGGGAAAAACGCATTCGTTATTTCTTTACAATCTTGAATCGGGTTCGTCATACACAATTTCTATTTGGCTGTTCAGATTGGATTTCATCGCTCTGCAGGGCATTAAGATCTCAGAGGACCGAGAGATCCTACACAGGTACCACGTAACATCCGAGGGTTCCCCACCACAGCGCGGCCACGCGCGGATCATTAAATACACGGGGGGTTTAGCCTTACCGGAGTGGAGGGATATTGAACCAGGTAGAGTGTTTAGCTTTCCCTGGTACCTCGTGAAAAACGCTCAGAGCCAAAAGACAAGTTCGAGGAGCTATGTTATGTCGAGGCCGACATCTCCAGCGCTCCGTATACATCAAAACTCGTGGGGACAGGGAAAATGGTCTATGAGCGGAAGTACGAGGTAGTTTTACTCGTGGGCCTCACGGAGCTTAAAGCACAGGTCGGCTGGATCGACTCCGAAACTGTACGTGCCCATCTCGTTCTACACGTTCCCGTTTACATCGTCCCATTTCCACACACGCGAATCTAGGGGGAAGAGAGAAGGTTTGTAGCAGCGTTTTCCGAGTTTCTCTGTGGGCTGAATCCGACTTTCAGGAGCGATGCCGTGGTTGTCTACGACAATCCCTCGGAGAGGGTCTAAAGGGTGTCACTATGTGATTATCTCAGGGCGTTTTGGGCTACTGAACTGGCTGCGCCCTACTTCCGTCGTAAAGATGTACCTTTATCGGTTAATAGCAAGCTGTGGGAAGTGAGAGGAATATCTCGGAATTGGTTCATATGAACCATCGACGGAAATGATATGTTTCACAAACAGCACTAGAGGACTACAATAGAGACAGCAAGCACAGGTAGTCGTGAATAGAGTAGTCGCAAACAATCATACGCTGAGCTGCGGAAGTGTGCGGAAACCGAGCAGAGCAGATCGAGAAGCAATAACGGAAGAAACTGAAGAAAGGGATGGGGGGAATGACGAAGACAGAAGAATACGATGCCGAGTGTCATGATCGCTTCGTCCCCACACTCTGTGGGAAGGAAGAAACAGCGGAAGCCCACTCTTCCGTGTAGGTGGTCGTTGTTGGGGAGGGCGGCGTGCAGGAGGTGCTTGCCTGCTTCGCGACGTGTACAGAACGCGTGCGGCCTACGGGAATAGGGAAACGCATATGTAAACGGGGATATATTCAGCATGTTCCGGTGAGCGGCTTCGGGATATCCAAAGCCTGGGACACCTTTCCCCCTGGGTCCCATTCCAGTGTTTCCGGCAGGAAAAGTGACATCTTGAGGAGCAAAAGCGCCAACCCTAGCGGGCACGGCAGCCTTGTTCTGGATGACGAGGTCCCTAATGTCCTTCAAATCGCCAGAGGTGAGGACAAATCCGATGTTTCACTTGACGTGGGGAAGATGTTCGAGAGGATCTAACGTAAAACACGTAGGGACCATGGTGTTCTTGATCGTGGCGACGGTACCCTTACCACGAAGGGAAACACGAATCTGGTACATTTGGTTGGATTCAACATTGACCACGAAGATGGAAGCTGGGGGGTACGAGCTTCAGAAACCGCGGCGAAATAAAATGGATGGACGTACGGAATGTAGCAATAAGTTCCTTGAGGTGATTGAAGTGCGCCTCCTTCTGCGCGCGAGCAGCACCCATTGTGAACCGGGTTTTCCTTACCGCGCGTTACAATGGTCGTGCAACTGCAGACGACTACTGAGTCATGATAAATTGAAATGCAAATGCGCCTCCCGATTGACTTCTTCCGTAACTGCGAGGGTATCAGGAACTTGTAACTTGTGCAAGCGCATAGCAACTGACCTGGGTGCCGATAGTTTTTCAAGACGTCGATGCGACCACTCACTACCATCGCGATGTTAGTTAACTCCAGTCATTGGACGACATTCCCATATATGAGACTGGACAGCAGCCCGGCCGTTGCCGCAAGTTGCGGGCGGCACCCGCCTAGGCTGGAATCCAGTCTCGGGTTCAGAGGCAGGAGGGACAAGGGGAGGGCACAGGGGGAGGTACACCTGCCGATGTCGTCTCTTCCCACGATTGCTCACGCTTCGCTGCAAAGATGCCTGCCTTTCCGCCAAAGAAATGATGATTTTATGTCGAAGTTGAAATCATTTCTCTCGAGGTAAAAACGAACCGAAACCCTCTGAAAGATTGTGGCGATAAGGGCTGTAAGGTACCATTGTTCACGGAGGGGAGACTCTAATTAGTAGTTACGCACAGGAATGATCCCAACGTGCTCTCTGTTATCCACTCCTTTAAGACCCCCTACCCCTCTCCGCAATCACCCCATCTCTTCAGCCATCGCGTCATCTCCTCTTTCCTTTCCGGCTCTCTGGGTGGTCTGAGTGTCGAAGTGCGTCAATTCCAAGACGCCGACGACGGTTCAAACCCTGCTCTCGCGTGGCAGAGAGAGGGGGTGACTTTGAGATGGCCGCAGAGTGTGGGTTGCGGGTCGTGGTTGAAACACAGACTTGTAAAGGATAGATGGATTGGGTGCGTTTTTCTCATCATAGGAGGTTAGGCGCATGGTTCTCGTTCTTGGTGGGCGGGTTGGGTGCGTTTTCCTCATTCTTGATGGCATCAACCTCGACGCCGGGAAGATGGCTTATATGTGGCTGGCTTCTGTGTAGCAGCCTTTTATCTCTGTCCTGTAAAGGAAAAGTGTGGCGAGACTCAAAGAAACGCTGTCTGTCGCCTTGCTCTCACTCCCATCATGGCCACAGCGCATACTCAGTACTCTGGCCCCTCGCGGAAGCTCATCGTCGCCCTCGACATCGGGACTACCTTCAGCGGTGCCGCATATGCCCTTCTAGATCCCGGCCAAATCCCTCAAATCCGATCCGTTCCAAGGCAAGTACTTTCCCCGCCCCTGATCTGGTAACAAAGGGCAACGGACAGGACACAGGTACCTCAACAATCCGAATCTTGGGTCTGCAAAAGTTTCCTCCGTACTGTATTACGATCACGAGGGAAACTTCTGTGGCATCGAGAACGGGGTTGACTTCCAGGATAGCGATAAGTTTCTCAGGATGAAATGGTGGGAGATCGCGTTACGTCCACCTGTGCAAACCACTGACGGTGGATTAGGTGGAAGTTGATGCTCTCACCCTTGGAGCTTCCTGTTGCGATGAGGGATCGGATGAGCACGGAACCCCCAAGAGGGAAGACCATTGTCGATGTGTTCGCAGATTATATGCGCTATCTCTTCGACTCGACCGAGGAGCTGTTTAAGTCTTCGGAGCCAAATGTTCAATGGGACTCTATCTCAAGCATCGAGTTAGTGCTGACCCACCCCAACGGATGGGGAGGCCCACAACAAAGTCAACTGCGAAGCGCCGCGATCAAGGCGGGCATTGTTTCCGACACACCCACCGGGCGTGCCAGCGTCCACTTCGTTACCGAAGGCGAAGCATGTTTCAACTTCTGCGCCACCGAGATCCATGTCGGTGAAACACTACAGGTCCGTCACACTGTCCGTGCTCGGAGTTGGTCTTTGACACATCCGCAGCCCAATGAACAAGTGTTGATCATCGATGCGAGCGGTGGAACCATCGATATCAGCACCTATACGGTTGTCAGCAATGGACCGCTACAGGTCGAAGAACTGTATGAACCCAAGTGTGGGTCGGCCCCATCATAATGGCAGGTCCTTCCGTTCGATGACGTTCATTTAGGCTTTTTCCAAGGCGGAGAGCTTGTCACAGCGAGGGCAGCGGCGACGGTCCAAGGTGCGTTCCAGCGGCGTTCCACCCACAGACCGATCGCTCAACCCGTAACCAGAGAAGTTGATGTATTCGAAATTCAACAACACCGAGGACCTGGCAGCGTTCTCCCAGAAGTTCGACGAAGGTGTGAAGAGGATCTTTTCGACTTCGAGTAGCCATGCAGATCAACACGTCAAATTTGGTTCTCTGAGAGACAACGATCTCGACTACGGAATCAAGGCCGGGAGGACAACATTGACTGGGTAAATTCGCACTCATCTCGTTGATGAACCAGCACCGAGACATTCTCACATACAGTGCACAAGTTTCTGAGTTCTTCGAACCCTCGATTCAGTCCATCGTGGACTGCATCAGGGACAATTTCAGGCGACGCCTCCCCACTAGATCGGTCCGTATGCTCTGGCACTCTTGAGCACGGCTCCTGATCGATCACGAGAAGTTCGCATTTCTTGTTGGGGGGTTTGCCACAAGTCCGTGGTTGTCCGAGCAACTCCAGCAGCGGCTTTTGGATCTTGGGTTTCGATTTTTCAGGCCAGACACGCATACGTGAGTGATCCATCCCTGGGGTCAAGGCGGGCTGTGACCGTGGTTATTGGATAGGGACAAAGCCGTCGCCATCGGGGCAGTGTCATATTATGCTGACCATTTCGTGACAGGCAGGATCTCGAAGTTCACGTACGGTGTATTCGGTGACCCTGTATACAACTCTTCCGATCCAGAGCACGTCCAACGCTCACATAAGTCGTATATCGATACCATGGGGAAAAAACGTGTTCCTGGTGATTTTTTCATCATGTTAACTCGGGTTCGTCATTCAGTCTTTACTTGGCGTTTCGGATTGAATTCAATTGCTCTACAGGGCACTAAGATTTTAGAGGATCGAGAGATCCGACGTACGTTTTCCGCAACAACCAAGGACGCCCCACGAAAACACGCCTTCACGCAAATCATTAAATACACAGGGGCTTTAGCCTCGCCAGAGTGGGAGGATGTGGAACCAGGTAGAGTGTTTAGCTTCCCCTGGTACCTTGTGAAAACTCTCAGAGCCAAAAGACAAGTTCGAAAAATTGTGTCGTGTCAAGGCCGACATCTCCAGTGCTCCGCTTACATCAAAACTCGTGGGAATACGAAAAATGGCCTACAGGCGGAACTACGACATAATTTTACTCGTGGGCCTCTCAGAGCTCAAGGCACAGGTTAGTTGGATCGACTCCGAAACCGTGCGTGCGCATCTCGTTCTACACGTATCCGTTTACCTCATCCGACTTCCACATACGTGAATCCAGGGCGAAGAGAGAAGTTTTGCAGCAACGTTTTCCGAGTTTCTCCTCCGTCGGTTGAATTCAAAATTTTAGAAGTGATGCTGTGGTTGTCTACGACAACCCCTCGGAGAGGGTCTAAGGGGAGTCGCTCCATGGCTACTACACGCCGATCTAGGCTATTGAACTAGTTGTATGTGACTATAGGTCAACGTTTAGGGGCTAGCTGTGGGAAATCAGAGGAACGTCTTTGATTGGTGGATATGAATCGCCGACAGAAATGGTGTGTTTCACAAAAAACACGAGAGCACTACAAAAGAGGGAGCGAGCACAGGTGGTCGTGAGTGGAGTGGTCACAAATAACGCGCTGAGCTGCGGATTACCGAGTGTACGGAAACAAAGCAGAGCAAATCGCGGAAATCGGAAATTGTGAAGAAAGGGATGGGGGGATGTCAAAGACGGAATAATACGACACCAGGGTCATGGTCGCTTCCTTCTCCCTCCGTGGGAAGGGAGAAACCGCGGATGCCCACTCTTCCGCATAGGGTGTCGTGGTCGGAAAGGGCGGCGTGCGGGAGGTGCTCGTTCGCTTCATGGCATGCAAAACGCGTGTGCGGTCAAGGGGCGAGGGAAACAAGGTGTCGGGATGCAAACAGGAAGGCGGAGCAGATGAGGCGACCATTCCCGGTCAACACACACTCAGACGCAATCGAGTAGATATCGTGCAGTGATTCTTTTGACCTCTCTGCTCGAGATTCGACACAGGGTTTCACATATAGGTTGAACAGCACGCTTTTGAATACAGATTAACGCAGTGTAAACAGTGGTTTAATCGAACAGTCCAAAGCCCTAACGAGGTTGGAAGATTCAGATCATATTCATCGTAGATCGAGAAAAACAGTTACCGTGACTCGTCTTCACCTTCCTCCTCCTCGGCCGGGGCAGCAACGGTCTCTCCGGTAATCGCAGCAACGGCAAATGCCTCGGGGTCGGCTAGGAATTCCTCCACCTTTCCTGATCCCTCGAATGTGTGATTGGTGGCAATAGACACGGAGATGAGATTTTTGCGGGCCTTGGCGAGCAAGTGGGAAACCAAAACGTTTCCGGAGTCGGAGATTTGAACGATGGTCATACCGTACGTGAACGGGGAGTTATTCAAGATCTTCGGAAGAGCGGCTCCTGAAGGGACAGCCCTGGTGCCGGCGGCGACAACCTCCACATCGGGGACGATTTCGACCGTACCCCTAGCCATCTTTGTGGGGATACCCAAAACCTGGAAGAAGGTTTCTAGGCCCCACCTCAGTATTTCCGGCAGGAACCCCTTATTAATAGATCTATAGGGATCGGAGGAACACCTGCTTTGTAAGAGACCGGATTATGGGGATTTCACCGGGGTCTAAGAACACATATGCGGCACCGCTGAACGTAGTCTCAATATCGAGAAGGACGATGAACATTCGCGACGGGCCAGAGTAACGGAGGGGGCTGTATCCATGATGAGAGTCAGGGAAAGGTGGCAGACAAGGTCCGTAATCGCTCAATCGCCGGAGACTCGAAGTATTTCTTTCGGCCCATCACTCTTTTCCTTTATGGGACGCAGATGAAGGGCCGTCACATAGAAGTCAGATACACATAAGCCCGCCACACATCGAGGTTGATGCCATCAAAGACGAGGAAAACGCACCTGATCCCCATATCTACTATCTTGTCTTCCAGCCACGACCCGTCAGCCACACTATGAGTGAACACTCCACACCCCGAGGCCACCCAGATATCACTCCCACATGCCCCCCTCCTCCGCAACGCGGGACCAAAGTTGAACCGTTGGCCATGTCTCGGGATCGGCAGGCTTCGACATCCAAGCAACCCAGAGAACCGGAAAAGAAAGAGCAGAGGAGAGGAGACGCCACGGTGGCTGAAGAGACGGAAAGACCGAGAAGAGGCAATACCTCGATGACTGGGGAGATGGGAAGGCCGCGGGGAGGTAGTAGGATGGTCGCTGGGGTGATGGGGAAATTTCGAAGTGATGACAGGTATAAGGACGAAGTGCGCAGGTTGAGGGGAGAGGTAGAGAGGCTGAAAGAGGAGGGCAGGCGCAAGGACGACCAGATTGCAAAACTGAAGCGCGAAAATGTGGAGGTTCGTGGCTCTACGCAGAAGTTTATGGAAGGGCATGCCCGTAAAACTCGAGAGATGGAAGCGCAGGCCCGACAAACTCGGGCGATGGAAGAAAGGCTGACGAAAACCGAGCAACTGTTGGAAGCGAGAACCGCAGAACTTTCCGTGGCACAGACTTTCTTGTCCACGGCGGACCGCCTATCCGAGATGGAGGTGTTGAACATCGTCCGTGAGCTCAACGAAAATATCTTTCAAGTCGCGGTTAGCTTAGCCGAGGGATGGGAGAAATTGAGGTCGTCGGGGGCCATTGGCAGGAAGAATGCCGATTCCACTTCTCAATCCGGCCCCTATGTCCTCCTCCAGCTGGCCCGCAACCAGGATTCCACGGGTTTGACCTGCCTACTTCAGTCGTATCTCTGTGAGCAGGCAGTGAACATGATTCCGAGCTGGGATTATAACCAGGGTTTTACTGTACTCAGGCGCGTTTACGAACACTTATCCGCATCAGGTGAGCATCATATCATCGACACCAAGTGGTGTGTAACTTACGCACTCACAGAGGGGCAAGCAATTTCAGCCAGATGGAGGTCGTTGACCCACAGTCACCTCTCCCCACCACCCCCTCACTCTGCACCGCTGATGGAGCAATTGGCGGGGCTCCTTCACGAGACGGGATCGTTCTCGTCTCCTCGGCATTCACTCGAATTCATTCAGACAACAGCGCTCGAAAGAATTGAATCAATGATTCGAACCGCCCAGCGCTTGGAGTCCGTGTTCATGGTAGACGTTATATCCAGCGACATGTTCCTCCTATTCGAAGCCCCAGGCACCGTGTTCGATGGCGCGAGGATGGCCGACGATTGCAAATCTCGTGGCGCTTCTAAACATGGGAGGCGAGATCATAGGATTGCGGGGACGATCGAGGTGGGGGTTGGGAACAGCGTATGGGGAGGACCAGGCGAAACTCGGCGCGCAAAGATTCTGTTGAAGCCCAAGGTGGTTTTGGAGACAGACGTCATAGGAGACGGGAAGTAGAGGTTGTGGGAGAGATTGGAACGAAACGAAACGAACTAGGATATCTCTTGGTATCGGCGACGGTGTTCACGGGGAGGTTTAACTTGAACAGGTAGTTCGGTAGTGTCCGGTGAGGAGCAAGAACATAGGTTTTTCTGTTTGTGCAACCTGAAGAGAAAAAAGTCGATTTGCGTGACTACGGTCATTCATGCAACCCTCGTAAATTGTCACACTTCTTACGCTGGCCGTTGACCGATTCCACGAACGAACATCGTGATGATGGGAACGAAGCAAGGCCAGTTCGACCTCTGACAACATCCTCAGGTGGTACACTGTGAGGGGCCCCCGTACGCAACTACGGCGTCACCCCTGAAAGCGAAATTCAGCTTTGGGAATGGCTGGTTCAAGAGATGGTATTTCGAACCTTTCTTGGATCATCTCTCTAATTCCCTAACCTGTGACGAACTCTCCGCCTTGTACCAAACCGAAAATGAGGTATTTTAAGCAGGAAATTGGGATTTTGATTCATCTGACTCACTTGGGTTCGTACAGCTCTCCAACCCGAAGTGGTCCATTGTTGAGAATTATGTAGGCACCAACATTGATGATCCCACCGCCCGCGTCGATGATCAAACGTGGTCGCGGGGCTGCGAGCGTATCAAACAACAAACCCGGATGACGTACCTTGGGGTCTCGAACCGCTCCCGATGGAAGGCGTAAAAGTTGAAACTTGCCTCGTCTTCTGTCGGAAACTGGTCACCGGAGTGTTCGGTAGGGGTGTCTGGGATAATACCCGTTTGACCGCTGCGGTTCGCAGTCTCGTTTGTTGTGGATCTCCCCGTCCGTCCAGATGAGTCAACACTAATTCAATACCATTCGAGACGGTGTCCAATCTAACATTCCCATTTGAAACAGACCCTTTGAATAATTCCTTCGTGGACTCGAAAAAATAGCCCACAAAGTCGGCGAAGAAATCGTCCACTTTGGAAACTTTGTACCCATCTAATTCTCCACTGCGGCAGGGAGCTCTGTGGGCGAGAGTTTGAATTTCCACCTAATTTTCCATCAGCGTCTTGCATCTACCAAGTCGCGGTAAACTTGACCGACGAATGGGGGTAATAGTTGGAGTCATCGCAGACCACTAGTCGAATGGATGCCGATGCCGTACCCCGATCCCGCAACCCCGCCCTTGACCAAAGGGTCCCCAGTCGGGACCTTCCTGCTTCAACTGTGTCTCTGTTCCCAGGTAGAAAAGGTGACTTCGAGCTGGGGTTACCACCAGGAGTTGGCAATCCTCGAGTCCATTTACCAACGTTTACCAGCGTTGGGTGAACACAATATCGTCACCAACCTCGGGCAATATGTAACTTACGCATCATAGAGGGACAAGCGATCTCAGCCGGATGGAGGTCGCCGACTCACAGGTACCTCCTCCGATAACTGCCTAATTCCACGTTGTTGGTGGAACGGTTGGAAAAGGTCTTTAAAAACGCCGGTCCATCCTCATCCACCCAACAGTCACTCTGGCTCGTCCAGGTAGTGGCACTGAAAGGAATAGAAACAGTCATCCAACTCGCCCAGTGCTTGGAGTCTGTGTTCATGGTAGACATCACATCCAGTAAAATGTCCCTCATTCGAAGCCCCAGACACCGTGTTCGATGACACGAGGATGATCAATGAATTCGGGTCCGACAATCCCTTCGTTCCCGGGAGGTGATATAGGACTGAGGACCAAACTAGTTTTGAGGAAGGGCGTCGCAGGAAATGGAGTAGCAGTGGTGGCAAACACTTCAGCGAAATGAAACATGACTAAGCCAATGTATTCGTTTGTGTGTGCAAATGATCTTCTGGACGGAAGAAGTTGCGGGATCGAGTAAATCGGCAACATCCGAGGAACACGTAGGCTGACCCCGGAGTGGATGATCATGATAATTGATCGCTTCAGTAAATGGAGAGGAGAAAGGACATCATGACTCGGCACAATCCATCTTTTTGTGTGCAGATGAACCCCTTGTCACTCAGTCCTGTTTTGTCTAGAGAACTTGCAAAAGAAATTGTCAAATCCCACAGTAGTCATTGAACATAACTAGCAATTTATGGCACCAGGTTAGCCTCAGGGTTTTACCTTGTTCTGGATTTTGAAGATGCGAGTGAGCACGGGAAAGTTTTGGATTCTGAATTTCAGGAACCTGGAGATTGTAGATATGAAGTAAGGAGAATGAAAGAAGACAGTCTTAATTCTGGATAGTGATCATACACATCATGAGTATCATGATTCTGTGAGGGAAAGTAGAATAAGGGTGTTCTGAGAAAGGATTCCTTTAGGATCCAGAAGCTTGGAGAAACTTACATTGGATTCTGGTGGAAACAACTGGATTGTATTAGGATCAACTACAATTCCAACAGTATAAAACCTGAAAAGAAAAAAAAGAACATGCATATCATAGATCTCTACTGGAGCAATACATGGTTCAAGTCCAATATCAAAACCTCTCCAGATTCATAACCAGCAACCAGATAATAGCCATCACATTGGACACTAACAGGCTTTGCAAATCTGCTAGGTAGTTGAAAAACAATTACCCCAGTAATTGCACTCCTAATTCTAGTTTGACTAACATCCCAGAGCATACTACCATTGGGGAGGAGTGTAGGGATATTTGACAACTGAACAGGGGATGAGCCTGGGGTTCCAAAGTCCCACCCCTGGTATTTTGATTGGGGCCAATAAGCCCAGACCTTTGACCCATCCACAATCAGGGATCCTGGAAATTTTGAATATTCAATTGTTGCCTTGCCCACAACTTCTCCTGTCTGGATAGACCAAGCATAAATGGAGTGTGCACCCAGGCAGAAAACTCTAGATCCATCCCCTGATATCCTGAGGTCCTCTACATCAGGCCAAGATGAATCTACCTCCAAGAGGAGTTTCTCTTTCTCAGTATCCCATACATGGATCTTCCTATCTGCATGCCAGACAAAAATTAACCTCCCATTAATCAGCTGTACATCCCTCTTATGGGAGGCTGTGGCTAAAGTTTGGAAGGATGCCCTGTAGAGCCCGGTTGAGATATCCCAGGTCCTCACTACTCCATCTGAATCAGTTGTGACAGCAATACCATCTTTTGTTTGTAGGGTGATAGATTTGATTGGTGAAGTGAGGGGTGCAGACTTTGGATCAGTTATAGCTGGGTCTGTTGATGGGGTTTTAATCTGCCAAAACCTAACTGATCGATCTCCAGATGCTGAAATAAGAGTGGAGGGGGAAGAAAATGCAAGGGAAGTAATTTTGTTGGTATGGCCAATAAGTGTCTCAATGAGGTGAGGGTCTGAGCTAGTAATGTCCCAAATGTAGATAGTACTACCAGCAGCAACAGCTACAAGCCTACTCTCAGGGGAGAAACAGCAGTAGTGGGTATTGTTGTTAGCCATATAAATTTCAGCCACAGTCACTCCAGAACTAGTGTTGTGAACTGTAACAGTTTCCTTATGGCATAAGACAAACAAAGTACCATCTGAGGAGAAAGCAATATAAGAGCCATCATACAGAGGTTTGATCTGGTGACCATTGATATCCCACTGCCAGACTCTGCTACCACAGATAGATATGAGGTGCTGGGGGTCTATGGGAGAGAATCTAACATTCCTTACAACACTTTGCTGCCTTATAACATGATAACATTTCCCTGTCTGAATGTCCCATAAACGAATGGTGTCATCACTAGATCCTGAGGCAATTGTTGCACAGTCTGCTGAGACAGAAACAGAATAAACCCAGTTGGTGTGGCCAGAAAATGTTTTAACAACCCCACCAGTCTGCATATCCCAAAGTTTGACAGTACAGTCATCACTTCCAGACACAAGTGAAGTCCCATCTGATAAGAAATTGAGAGAGTTCACTTCCTTTGTGTGTCCAAAAAGCACAGATGTCTGGCTGCCTGTAATTGCATTAAGGATGATGATATCCCCAGGTTTAGATCCAACTGCAATGTTGTTATTCCAGCATGAGAGGGCTGGTGTCATACTATCCAACAAAACCATGCGAGAACATGTTCCCCATTCGGCTAGAAGTCCCTTGACTACCTTTACCATGGGTAAGAGTTCTGCACTGTAGCACTTGTGAAACCAAGAAGAGGAAGGAGAAAATGGAAGAGCAGAATAGTAGATATTGGAAGGGGAGTTGTTGATTGTGTCAAAGTGTTCCAATAAAAAGCGTTGGCTATCATTTGTCCACTTAGATACAATCCCTGCCTGAAGAATCATAAATACAGAGATCAGTGAACAATATATGCAACACTCACCAAGTTATACCATTGCTCAATATCATCCATGGCATAAACACCAAAACCAAGATCCCCTGTGAGTGCAAGAACTTCAATCCAATGCAGAAAATGCACTGTGAAGAACTTTTCAATTGCTTCCTGCACTCCCTCAGCATGTGGGCTACTGTTAGGGACACACAGGAGGTGCTTAGTCCAAAACCTGCATGCATATTCCAGTGCATCTCCAATATAGTCCTTCTTTCGGGTGGAAATATCTTCAACTTCACTGAGAATAGCATGGTCATTCAGGTTGCAGATATTCTTCTTCAGCCCTTCACCCATAACCCTGAGGCATCCCAGCAGAATTTCTTCATGATGAGTTGTAGGCTCCACAAAAAATTGCTTGTCTTTGCAACGATCTGGGTCCATGAGGAAGTCAGGAAATGATTTGTGAAAAATTTGAATGGGATCTTCTATAGTATCTGGGACAAGGAGGAGAGAATGGAGGGAGCGAATGGTGTTCTGAGTATCATTCCTGTCACATCCCAGGAGGTCTGAAATGCCCTTGATTGAAAGGGGGTTGAAGATGAGTGAGATTGCTCCCACTACAGTCCGGAAACGGAGATAGCCCTGGCTGATATCTACATAGACAGTATGAAATGCTTGCTGGAGGACCTCAGTATAGAGTTGGTCAACTCCACACTCTCCTTTGCCATCACTTTGTGAAAGGGTGATGAGGGAAAGTCTTTTAGTTGGTGGATCAGTTTTAGAATCAATGAACTTGACAACTGTTGCAGCATAGATGAAGAATCCAGCTGCCTTCTTGCACAGAATCCTGATATCAGATGAGCTTGGCCAATCTTCTGTCAAGTCAAGGTCACTTCGATTCCTGGCAAGGCTGGTTAACTGGGTTTGGAAGAATAGTTCAATATCCCTGTCCACTACTTCTGGCTTGACCTCATGGAGCTTTAGGATTCCTGTGATTGGGGCGAGTGACTCCAACCGAAATCCAGAGCGAATTCGTGGTTCAGGCCGTCCGGTGATGAAGAACTTGACATTGGGTATCTGGTCCACATAGCGGGAGAGTATTGAGAGGATGGCAGATGCAGATTCTTCATCCTTGCACTCGTCGAGGGCGTCGATGATGATGAGTGTTGGAATGCCGGTGGCTTTGAGTGGACCAACAATGAGTTTCTCCATTTGTGAACAGAGTGACTCGTGTCCAACATCAGGGCACTCCTTCAGGACCTCGAGTAACTTCTTTTGGAACCGTGGATATTGACAGGAAAGCTGGAAAGCAAGTGTTGGGAAAATCATCTGGAGATTGCTGCGGTCCTCAAAGTCCCGTGAGCAAAAGAAGCTGGCCCCAAGCTTCCCATCCGCGAGGGTTGTCTCGGCGAATGTTTGGGCGATGGTTGACTTTCCGGTGCCGGCCAGACCGTTCAGCCAGAAAATACGTTGGCCCCGTTCGCTCGTTAACCAATTATCAACATCCCTGAGGACATCCTTCCTGGTTCCCCTCAGACATCCCTGCCTGTTGCCACTGCGGTGTCCAGCGTTCACGGTGTGGTGTATCCTGGCGAGAAGTACGAGATCTGCGGATTCCTATCCATTGGTTAGCCCGCGAGGATGAAGGGCGAGGGGTGGGGTGAGACTTACGACGAGTATGCAACTTTTTTCATAGATGTCTTGTTGCTTGTCGTAGATATCTTGTTGCAATGAAGTCTGGCACAAACATTAGACATGGCAGGGGTGAATAGTTTGAAACACAAACTTGATACTCCATCATCGTATCGCGAATCTCGTCAACCAAACCGCCAAGTCTACTCGCATTCTCAGCATTCCTAAAGAATCCTTCAACCTTCCCTTGTTCCTGCAGTAGAGCTAGATCTTGAAGAACATCTTGCAATTTCCTGTTCATCCCCGTATGTCGGCTTGGCACTTCAAGTTGACCTCGGAGAGTATGTACTCACCATTCCAATCTCTTTCTCCGTGTTCGTTCCTTGGTATCACCCTCGGCAACGGGATGACAAAGCCTTTCGGCAAGTTCTTTGACCCGAGGCGCCAGTAATTCTATCCCCTGTTTGTTTGCCTTCGTTTTCTAGGGCACTTGTAAGCTTTATGGATAGCCTGTGGGGATGGAGCCGCACCTCACAACTTTCCAGGATAAAGCAGAGACCCCCGGCGATAGACTTGAGCGGGCCGAATGCATCTGCGGAGTCTCTCACTCCACGAAGGAGTAATTTGGCCGAGGCAGAGGCAGTGGACTTCCACTCCGATCTGCTATTATCTGCAGCAGCGCTCGGGCCAACACCCTCGTCGTCTGCGTTGGGCCCGTCCCCTTCTCGTTCGCGGCCACCGCCCGTTAAGACGCGAGGGTCTGGTCGCGGAAGTGAACCCGATGAAGCAACTCTCTCCCCATGTCCGTCAACCCCCGGCTTGTCCACTTTCTGTCCGCTCTTCTTAAATCGGTGTTTGATGTCCTTTTTAAGTCTGGAGAATGAGCCTCGTAGGTCGTCCATGTCGGTGTCGGATCGGCGCAGACGGTGGTTGCGATGATAGACGGCTGGCTTCGTGACTCTGACTCACTTCCGTCACGTTGTCCCGCAGGCGCCCAATGGGTCCTACTTATTTCATTTTCTCTCCACCAGCGAATCCTTCTTTTTTTTCTGCCTCCCTTTCCTTCTCACACAGTTACCGGCCGTCAACGGTTTTGCGCTGTGGTATCTTCCCCATTCAAGTTCCCTCCGCGTTGTTGTCAATCGGTTCTCTCATCTGCATGCAGTGCTCCGACGTCCTTTCTAGCAGCTGGGCCCTGCTTTGGGCTGGCATCTCTCTCACCCTTGTGACATGAGGACCCACCCGTCGCTACTCAGCTCGATTTCTTCGACAACTCTCACCTCAATCTTGGCTGTTCGGATGCGCTGCTCAGATGTGTCTTGCTAGCCCATCGCTTTTGCCTTCCTCAAACCACCTCCAGCCTAGTTATTACCTAGAAGGTGTGACACAACTCTGGGCATCTCCACCGCTGTCACAACATACGAACTATACGAGAGGGCATTGAAACCCTTCGCACAGAGGATACGGGCTGCGCTCCACGCTCTCCGGAGCCCCTGAAGCCGGTCTCGAGAGACTTGGAAGATTTCACAACTCAGTTTGTTCTCTCACCTGCCCTCCCTCGGATATCAAGGCGTTGATTTATCTTTTTAGGATTCGACAGGACAACGCGATGATGAATGAACGTCCTCACTTTACGAATCGCTTCCAGGTCCCTGCCCCTCAAACAACGCGAGGGGTGGACCAACGCTTTTGGAACCCCATTCGCGTACCGGACAGGCTTCCTCAACGTTCGGATCGGTTCCTTTTCTGAACGTCGTCCCACGACTTTCAGACGTTTCACCTAGGATCTCTTCGACGCGTTCGCTAGGCGGTCCTATGCCGTAATCCTGTTCTTCATTGGTGCCTCGCCCAACGTGGTAAAACCCTTCCACCAGGTTTACTCGCTGTTGGAACCTGGCGACATCTTGATCGATTTGGAACCTGTTTTGGACCCCGCCTGGAGTGGTACTGGAACTAACTTTGGACGAGGGTTTTAGTGTGATTGAGCTCGTTGGTCGGACTCGAGTGTGGGTAAACAAGATAGGGAAATGCGGGAATACGTGGGGTTGGGAGGTGACGACCCCGTGCATTCACGGCACCGCATCCTGGATTGCTAGGGAGTCTGTTTTCTCGGACGAGACGTATGTTATGAATAAGGTGCAGGCCGACTAGCGGCAGAGCCCGGTACGGGTCGACCCTTTGACGAACTCGCGAACTTGCCGGGCGATGCTCACTGGCATTGTGCCCGGGACCTGCGGCCTCGGCACACGCAACGTCCGTGACTTGACACCCACTCTCAGGCTCAGGTCGGCAAGCGGTAACGGCCAGACCGAGCCTTCCGCTCAGGTAGCAAGGCCTGACCCAACATGAATGATGTGTGACGTGTTCGAAGCTTCTTGTGATGCGTTACAACCGTACAGAGAAATCGTGTTTTTAGCAGGCGCGCTTGTTATTCGGTTCTATAAGACCCTGTACTAACGTACTTACGTCCCGGGAATAGCTTATATGTGGCTGGCTTCTGTGTGACGGTCTTTCATCTCTGTCCCGTAAAGGAAAAGCGTGGTGGGACCCAAAGAAATACTCAAAGTCTCTAGCTGTCGGGCGATTACAGTCCCCAGTGTCTGTCGCCCGCTCTGACCCCCATCATGGATACAGCGCGTACCCGGTATTCTGGCCCCTCGCGAAAACTCGTCGTCGCTCTCGACATCGGGACTACCTTCAGCGGTGCCGCATATGCCCTTCTGGATCCTGGTAAGGTCCCTCAAACCCGATCTGTTACAAGGCAAATGCTTCCCCGACCCTGATCTGGTAACAAAGCGTAACGAATAGACATAGGTATCTCAACAACCCTAATCCAGGGTCTGCAAAAGTTCCTTCCGTGTTGTATTACGATTACGAGGGAAACTTCCGTGGCATCGAGAACGGGGTTGACTTCCAGGATAGCGATGGGTTTCTCAAGATGAAATGGTGCGGATTGTGTTATGTCCACCTGTGCAAACCACTGACGGTGTATTAGGTGGAAGTTGATGCTCTCACCCTTAGAGCTGCCTGTTGCGATGAAGGATCAGATGAGCACGGAACTCCCAAGAGGGAAGACCATCGTCGATGTGTTCGCAGATTATATGCGCTATCTCTTCGAATCGACCGAGACGCTGTTCAAGACTTCGGAGCCAAATGTTCGATGGGACTCTATCTCAGGGATCGAGTTGGTGTTGACCCACCCCAACGCATGGGGAGGCCCACAGCAAACTCACCTGCGAAGCGCCGCAGTCAAAGCGGGCATTGTTCCCGACACGCCCGCTGGGCGTGCTCGCGTCCATTTTGTTACCGAAGGCGAGGCGAGTTTCAACTTCTGCACTACTGAGATCCACGCCGATGAAACACCAAAGGTCCGTCACAGTGTCCCTGCTCAGAGCTGGTTTTTGACACGCTCGCAGCCCGGTGAACAAGTTCTGATCATCGATGCGGGCGGTGGGACCATCGATATCAGCACCTACAAGGTTCTCAGTAACAGACCGCTACAGGTCGAGGAGTTGTATGAACCAAAGTGTGAGTCTGCTCCGTCATAGTGACAGGTCTTTCCGTTCGATGACACTCATTTTAGGCTTGGTCCAAGGCGGAGAACTTGTCACAGCGAGGGCAACGGCGATGGTTCGAGGTGCGTTCTAGTGTTCCACCCACAGACCGATCGCTCATCCCGCAACCAGAGGAACTGAAGTATTCCAAATTCAACACCCCCGAAGACCTGGCGTCGTTTTCCCAGAAGTTCGACGAAGGGGTGAAGAAGATCTTTTCGACTTCGAGTAGCCGTGCGGATCAACACGTCAAATTTGGCTCTCCGAGAGACAATGATCCCGATCACGGAATCAAGGCCGGGAGGATAACGTTGACTGGGTAAACTTACGCCCACTCTGTTGATGAGTTTGTACCGAGATATTCTCACATACAGCGCACAAGTTTCCGCGTCCTTTGAACCCTCGATTCAGTCTATCGTGAACACTATCAGGGACAACTTCAAACAACGCCTTCCCGCCAACTCGGTCTGTATACTCTGACATTCCCGAACACCGCTCCTGATTGATCGTGAAAAGTTCGTGTTTCTCGTTGGCGGCTTTGCCACAAGTCCGTGGTTGTCCGAGGAACTCCAACAGCGGCTTTCGGATCTTGGATTTCGGTTTTATAAGCCAGACACGCATACGTGAGTGATCTGTTCCTGGGATCAAGGCAGGCTGTGATTCTGGTTATTTGATAGGAACAAAGCTGTTGCTATTGGGGCGGTTTCATATTATGTTGACAATTTTGTGACAGGGAGGATCTCGAAATTCACTTACGGTGTATTCGGTCGCCCCATATGCAACCCCTCCAATCCAGAGCACATCCGACGCTCACATACTAGTTGTGTGTCGATGCCATGGGGGAAAGGCTCATTCCTGGTCATTTTTCTACTATGCTGACTCGGGTTCGTCATGCACAATTTTTATGTTTCCGTCTGGACTGGATCCCATCGTTCTGCAGGGCACCAGGATCCTAAAGGATCGAGAGATCCGGCACCGGTATTGCGCACCAACCGAGGGTGCCCCATCACAACATGGCTCCGCACGAATCATTAAATACACAGGGACTCTAGTAGCCCCTGATTGAGAGGATGTTGAACCAGGTAGGGTGCCTAGCTTCCCCTGGTATCTCGTGAAAAGCGCTCAGAGCCACAAAGACAAGTTCGAAAAATTGTGTCGTGTCAAGGCCGACATCTCCAGCGCTCCGTATACATCAAAAGTCGTCGGAACAGGAAAAAGGGCCTACGAGCGGAATTACGAGATAATTCTACTCGTGGGCCTTACAGAGCTTAAAGCACAGGTCAGTTGGATCGACTCCGAAACCGTGCGTGCGCATCTCCTTCTACACGTATGCATTTACCTCATCCAGCTTCCACGTATGTGAACCTAGAGGAAAGAGAGAAGGTCTGTAGCGACGTTTTCCGAGTTTCTCCTCTGTAGGCTGAATCCAACTTTCAGAAGTGATGCTGTGGTTGTCTACGATAACCCCTCGGAGAGGGTCTAAGGGGTGTTGCTACATGGCCACTTCAGAGTGATTTGGGCCATTGAACTTATGTCCTACGTCCATCATAAAGATGTACCTTTATCAATACTATCGGCCAACGGCCAGCTGTGGGAAACGAGGGGAACGTCTCCAAGTTGGTGCATATGAAGAAACTGCGAGGAAATGGATGGGGGAAATGACGAAGGTAGAATAATACGACGCCGGGGATCGCTTCGTTCTCACACTCGGTGGGAAGGAAGAAACCGCGGAAACCCACTCTTCCGCATCGCTTCATGGCCCATTCGTCACGCGTCAGCGGGGACCACGTGGGCACTAACAAAGGTACAGTCCCAATAACTACAGATCCTGGAGTAGGTGGTCGCGGTTGGGGTGGGTGGCGTGCGTGAGGTGCTCGTCGTCTGCTTCATGGCATGCACAGCGCGTGTGCGGTCGAGAGGGAAAGGGAAACAGGAGTGTCGAGGTGTGAACAGGAACTAGGAAGGCGGAGCAGATGAGGCGACCGTTCTCGGTCAACACCTTTTCTGATCTCTCGAGCGTGTGACCGGTGGCGGTGGGCGCCGAGATGAGATTCTTGTGGGCCTTGACAAGCGAGTGGGAAACTGAAACGATGGTTGGGCAGGGGAGAGCCAAGGAGACGGCGGCGATGGTCTTGATACTAGACAAGAATCGGTCAACTTACTCGGTGCCGGAGACGTCCAAAGC
>Ga0307512_10002897_pt1 | contig 20816 bp, 22 predicted proteins | sample 14_EM_MG_FD_200267 | JGI IMG/M metagenome (GOLD analysis project Ga0307512, IMG submission 200267) | Populus trichocarpa ectomycorrhiza microbial communities from riparian zone in the Pacific Northwest, United States - 14_EM | ecosystem: Host-associated > Plants > Roots > Unclassified | place... | reverse complement strand
TTTTGCTAATATTTGAGGGTGAATCGGTCACGCAGGATGGTGTCGCGGCGGGCCAGACCGTGCCACATGTGCACTTCCATCTCCTCCCGCGGCGTCTACAGGGTGATCGCTTCGCCGGGTCCCGAAACGACGAGATTTTCAACGAACTTGAGAAGCAGGAGGGGGCGCTCCCGCAGGATCTCGCTGCTACTTCCGATTCGCACACTCGCTCTGGATTGCCCGAGCCTCTGAGGGTAGACGCAGATGCGATGCGAGAGCCGAGGACGCTCGATGACATGGAACAAGAAGCAAAGTGGCTGGCGGGCTTCTTCGAAGCGGAAGAGTGAAGGCGCGTCAATTCGGTAGTACGTAGGAGTGTCATTTTAGCAAGCAATATACAAGGAAATACACGGAGTCAAGATGATGGAAACGATGTAAGATACAGTAGCCCTGCTGTGATGTGCGTGTGTATTGGTTACAAGAGACGTATCGCATTCATGAGAAGACATGACTATCCCACTCGTGTCGAGTTCGAACCTGATGCTGAGGTGCCAGGAGGGGAGCGGGCCCCCGGGTCAGCATCGCGAGAGGGAAGATCCGGATCTGCAATGGGTCCCCACGTCCCGGGAATGAGAGCGACGGGTAAAAGCCAAGTCGCAGTCAAGACAATTCCGTGACCTACACAGAATCAGAGTCGGTTTCGGTCTGAATGAATCCGCATACCTTTATCGAAGGATTTCATTGCACCCCAGCTCCACGCCACGAAGCCCCCCACATAGCCCAGATAAGGTACGAGCCGCCGCGCGACCAAGACGCCAACGCGGAACTGCGGTGGTACGAGAGTGAGCGGGACACGACTGAGCATCCACTGAAGGGCAGTGGTTATAATAGCAGCGCGCTTCGCCGCTTCCAGGCGCTTGTTGTTCAAGACATCCAGCACGGGTGGAGGGAGGTAACTGGCGGGATTTAGACGTCAGACTCGGCTATGGTCATGAAGGTCAAAACGTAAACGCACAGACGATAACCCCACCACGTTGCTTGGAATGAGATTTTGTCTGGGCTCGGTACCCATCGAGTCCTCGTTTTCACAACCTTCCTATCCTCCATCGTGCCTTTCAATGACTTGGTGCCCTCCGCGACCTTGTCCGAAACGAGCTTCCCACCCTCAATTACCTTCCCCTTCAACGTGTCGAACCATCCAGTGGAGCCAGAGCCGCCCTGGGCCGCGTCAGGTTGACGGGCATCGGCAGTCTCTTCTTGTTGAGCAGGTTCCGGGGAAAGCGAGATAGGGTGTGAGCGCGGTGTGTGTTGCTCCCCAGCCATAGCAAAGGAGAGAGGGCGCGCAGGCTGCTCATATTCGAGGGTCTCGCCGTCATCAAATACGGACATGATGTCCGACGCTGCGAGCTCAACCTCGGAGTCCTCGCTGGGAACAATCGGCCCGTACAACATGATGCTATCACCATCATCGTCCGACTCGTCCTGCTCCCTCTCGCATACAGAAGGGGGCGCAGAACCAGCAGAATCATCCATATTGCGGGCCGAAGGACGCCGCAGGCGATCGAGGATCGCGAAGACAGATTGTCTACCCTTGTCCAGGGAGCCGCCCATGAGACCCTCATTACTAAGGAATGCGAGGAACCGCGAATCCGTGATCGGAACTGGACCGGGGGGCATGGAACCGTCGGGTGTGGCTAGGCCGGCTACTTCTGACTGTGGAGCACCGGATGAAGTAGTCGCATCTGTCGCAGAAGGAGTCGAATTCGTGGGAGCCTGTGGCGCCGACCAAGGGCTGCTGAGCAATGTTTGGATACGCCGTGCGAGGGTAAGCGGCTCAGGGGGTGTCCCGTCCCCATTATCACCATCCGGCGCTCCTGTACCGGGGAATGAAGATCCGCGTCGTTGGAGTGTGGGAGATGAACTGGTCCCGGGGGCCGCGGACGCGGTGCCAGTAGCGTGTGACAGGTCAGCACCAGTCTCAGGAGCACCGCGACGCGACGTGCTCAGCGCGATTTCGGGTGTTGTCTTGCGAGGCGCTGGACTAGCAGTGGAGCCAGTGCGAGAGGGGTGCTGTGGTGGGGTGCGAGGACGTGGCGATGGTGAAGAAGTGCCAGGATGCGGTGCTCCGCGTGTGGTTGTATTCCGAGCAGAGTCGGCTGCCACTGGTGAAGGGGAAGTGGTCGATGTTGACTCGAACCAGGAGGGGGGAGGATACTCGGCTGCATTTTGGTCGGTCTTTCCCTTCCTCCCGAACTTCACAAACTGCTCCAAGGCCTGAATCTTCGCCTTAGGAAGGGTGCCCTTGCCTCCATCAGCAACGCGTGACTCGGCACCGTGTGTTCTTTGGCGTTTGACACCTGACAGATCGCTAGTGGAACGACTGAGGCGTGTCGATGATGGGTTTGTGCTTGCCATGATTGTATGGCGATGAAGATGATGGCGCAAGGGGCTCCGCTAGTTGCGGTGTCGCACCACCCGCAGCCCACACCCAGCACGTGGGAAGAACGACGCGATGAGATCATATTTCCACCGATGCCACCACCCGCACTCCAACCACCATTCGAGAGCTAACATGGGCCTATCTCGCACTTGGTACACTACCTACCGTGTAATACAGATGCTCATGGGCCCAATAGATCACGTCGAGGGGGAAGCCGGCCTTATGATAGGCGCTACGCGGTCTGAGTTCCGGCAGTGTTCCGGCGAGTTCACTCTCAGCCGAGCTGATCAGGTCCTTTGATATTGCCGGTTACCACAATAAGGTTTTCTTTGGGTCAACATGAGGTGCTTCTCAGTGCGCCCACCCATCTCGCTCCACATGGGAATGTCTTTCCTGTGGACAGGGGGCGGGGCTTGGCATTCTCTCAAGTCGAAGGCCTCTCCTCCCATGCCCACACTACTGGACTACGACGCAGCTGAAGAAAAGGGCACATGGGCGCATGACATTGACCTGCTATGTTCATAGCAGAGGCTGAAGCGAGCCTCTCCACAATGGCAAAAACTTGAAGGCACTCTTGACAGGTGTACCCCATGACAGCGCCCACCTCCCCTGGCGTCTGAGCCCGTATTTCAATATTCCTCTTCCCGGAAGTTTTGTTGTCCCGTTCCAAACGAGCTAGCCCTCGCATGCCTCATATATTTCGACGTCCGTCCTTTGTTCCAGTTAACCCAGCTCCTCTGCGATGACCGCCCACCCCTCCTCCTCTGCATCTGCGTCAGTCCCTCCTCTTGACAAGAAGTCCCGCACGCTTGTATTGTGTTTCGACGGCACGAGCAATGAATACGACGCCACTGTGGGTGCCTTTCCCCTTCCTCCCCCCCATTTGGAGATATAACCGTTGTGCCGCTGTAACGTCACATAGAATACGAATGTGGTCAAGTTATATTCAATCTTGAGGAAAGATCAGAAGGATGCCCAACTATGCTACTACCAAGTGAGTTCCCCGTATTCCTTGTTGCTAACGTCTGACATCGTTGTAGGCGGGCGTAGGAACATACTTTGCGCCAGGCATCGTTTCACCGCTCTTTCGACGGACTGCCAAGCTTCTAGATGAAGCTATCGCTTGGTATCTCTACGACCACGTTATGGGGGGATACAAATTCCTTATGCAGAATTACGACGTTGGTGACAAAGTCTGCATATTTGGTTCGTCTGGTCTACGTTATCGTCCTACTGGTGAGCGGCTTATATAGAGGATTTCATCGACAGGCTTCTCTCGCGGCGCATACACTGCCCGAGCGCTCGCAGGAATGTTGCACAAGGTATGGTCCCTGACTCTATGCCCCATGATCTATTCTTGACACCAACTCGCTTGACCGTAAAGGTCGGCCTTCTCTCGAAAGACAACGTGGAGCAAGTTCCCTTTGCATACAAGCTTTACAAGTCCTCGGGCAACGAAGCCCTCGCTCGGGGGTTCAAGCAGACGTTCAGCCGCGTTGTTCCCATTGACTTTGTTGGCGTCTGGTGGGCTGAGCCGTCAAGTTGGGGTAAAAACGGAAGCTAATTAGAACGAATGATCCACAGGGACACTGTTGCGAGCGTGGGAGTTATCATGGGCCGATCTTTGCCTTTTGTGGACGTGAATACGACAATTCGGGTATTCAGACAAGCGCTCTCTCTCGACGAGGTGCGTGATCGACGTCACATGATCTGCTACTCACTCGCTGACTTTTCCTTGATAGCATCGCACCAAGTTCCGTCCCAACTTGTATCATAAAAACCCCGAAGAATCGGTGAAAACATCCGAGTTGGAAGTCACCAAGCCTAAGACGGACGAGTTATTCGAAACGGATGTGAAGGAGGTTTGGTTCGCTGGATGTCATACTGGTGAGTTTCATCACAGTCGGGTTTCCTCACGTGGTAAATTGATGGGGAGCAGATGTTGGTGGAGGTTCAGCGCTGGACACAGCGGAACATGCCCTCTCTAATATTCCTCTTCGATGGATGATCGAGCAGATCGTGCGCGAAGGGTGTAATATTCTATTCGACTTTGAGGCGTTCGACCGGTGGAATATCCCCCGCACGATCGGACTACACAAGTATCCATCAGGCTCCACGAGCGAGGATGGGTCCGGAGCGGGCAGTAACACGCGGGATGCGCAGGATGCCGTGCAGAAGATCACCGACCAGTTGAAGAAACAACCTTTGTGGTGGATCCTCGAAATTCTCCCGTTGAAGTACGTGTACCAGGACAAGGATGGGGGATGGCATGCCACCTGGTGGTGAGTCCACTTTGGCATAACGTGGACATTGGATTTCATTGACCATTGATGATAGGCCTCATTTTGGTCGCGGCCGATGGGTTCCGTCGGATCCTTTGTTCCATACGAGCGTCAAGATGCGCATTGATGATGCCAAGCTCAGATATAAACCGAGGGCCCATTATAAGAAGGGTACGGAAACTTACGTGTCCTGAGCCTGTCGCGACACATGAAGGAGCGCTGTGTTGTCAGTCCGACGTTGTTGTCTCTCGATTTTGGATATAGTTTACTAGGTTTCATATGCTGCACCTTGACTACTGAACGAACACGATAATCACGATATCTGAATAATGACTGTGGCTATACTCTTCGAACGTCGAGTGATGGTACTGCCCTGAAATGCACTTGACGTATTGGATTGTCGAAGTTTGTTCCCCAGCTGAAGGACCTTGGCAAGGTAATCAAGAACGGCGAGATATGAGTGTCTTCTTCCGATCGCCCTGACATTATAGCTGTTGATAGACGTTTGGTGCCAGTGGTTGTTGATCTTTAACCCCCATTTTAGTAAGTTAGAAGCTCTCCGACTATTCGGTGCCTTTCCGCGTATGATTGGAGACATAGGGACAGTGTTCAGGACGATACCGTTTCAGCACTTAGGAAACGGTGGTAGCCTTATAGAGCTCAACGTCGACCAGCCTATATGTAGCAACGCGGAGGTTGGTCGGTTATACTCTCAATAGGACGTCCGTCTCACCATAAGGCGGTGATTCATACAGAGTGGTGACAGCGTTGTTACCTAGCCCATACGGTGCTTCACGGGCCCAAAATCTTCGATTTGTAAATGATGGCGCGTAGAATACATCTTGTCTAAAGGTGTCCCTACCTTGATGACCGTTGAGATATGATCGCCGATCGCCGACACAAAGTATGCATGGCCGGAGAATAAGAACAAGAAGGGCGATCTCTGCCATGGCGACTGTGACAATGCCAGCAACGAGAGCCATGATGCCATATGTCCCGCCGTCAATATTGGCTGTCTGAACTGTTTATGCTCTTGTCTAATTGTAGGTATCGCAGAGACACGACTGTATTCTCCGAGTTGTCCCTGTCTGCGTGCATGGAGGAACGCGCACACAGGGAAGTGTGCGTGAGGACGAAATACAGTAGGCTTAGTCCATGACAAAAGGGGAGTGTGTAAGCGTGATTATGGCGGACGGGGAGGGGTTGAAAAAACAGACATATAGCGAGAGAACTTGCAGTCACACACACATACGGCGATGAAGACAAACACGCGAAGGTCGACACCGCCTAGCACGTGCCAGTGATCACGAGACATGAGATCTGCATGAGAACTGACGTCGGAGCGTCGACGCGCATCTGTCAAGTGTCAACTGCCAACAATACCACTGCCAGCACAACTAAATTTCGAGCTAACATGAGCCACTCTTTCATTCTCTACGATACAGCCTAGTACAGATACACATAGGCCAACTCGGTGATAATAGGTGACGTCCAAGGAGGAAGCTGGACTGATTATAGGCGGCGCTAAGTTCCGGCCGTGTCCTAGCGATACTACGATAGTTGCTCTCCTGATCAGGTTCCTTGATATTTCGGGGGACTATATTAAGGTTCTCGCAGTCACCGCTCCGCCCTGCCCAGTACTGCGCCCACCGTCTCGCCAGACATGGAATGCTTGGGTTGTGGACAAAGGGGCTTGGCATTCCTTCAAGTTGAAGGCTCCGATCCTTCTCCCATGCTTGCACAACTGAACTACGATACAGCCAGAGAAAGAGGCCTCACAAACGCATTTCACTGACCTGCTATATTTATAGTACAGTGTACGGTGAAGCCCCACAATGGTAGACAGACTGCGGCTCTCAAGTCTCCACTCCACTCACCACCACCATTTTCCCCTGGCGTCTGGAATTTCAATATCCTCTTCCTGGAATTTGACTCATGACCCGTTATAAAATGAGCAAGCGTTCACGTCCCACATATTGTACCCGCTGACCCAGCTATTCTTCAATGACCACTGACCCGTCTTCCTCCACATCCGCGCCAGTCCCCTTGAATCAGAAGCCCCGCACGCTTGTATTGTGTTTCGACGGAACGTCAAATGAATATGATACCACTGTGTGTACCTTTTCCTTTCCACATTCGGAGGTTTAACCATCGTGTCGCTGTGACGCCCCATAGAACACGAATGTGGTCAAATTGTATTCAGTTTTGAGGAAAGACAGTGTGAAGGACCAGCTATGCTACTATCAAGTGAGTGCCCCGTCTTCTTGTTTCTGACGTTCTGACATCGCCGTAGGCAGGCTTAGGAACATACTTTGCGCCGGGCGTCGTTTCACCAGTCTTTCAATGGGCTGTCAAGCTCTTGGATAAGGCTGTTGCTTGGTATCTCTATCAGCATGTGATAGATGGATACAACTTCCTTATGCAGAATTACAATGTTGGCGACAAAGTTTGCATATTTGGTCCGTCTTATTCACTACCGTCCTGTTGGAGGAGTAGCTCACATGGAGGGTTTCATTGAAAGGCTTCTCTCGCGGCGCATACACTGCCCGAGCGCTCGCAGGAATGTTGCACAAGGTATACTTTTTGAACCCATGCTCCATGATCTGTTCTTAATACCAACTCGCTTTGCCCGTGAAGGTTGGCCTCCTCTCGAAAGATAATGTGGAACAAGTTCCGTTCGCATACAAGCTTTACAAGTCCTCGGGCAAAAGTAACGATGCCCTCGCTCGGGGGTTCAAGGAGTCGTTCTGTCGCGTTGTTCCCATTGACTTTATTGGCGTCTGGTGGGCCGAGCTGTCGATGTTTAGGTAAAAATAGAGGCTGAGTCGAATGATCAACAGGGACACCATTATGAGTGTGGGAGTTGTGATGAGTCGATCTCTGCCTTTTGTAGATGTGAACACAACAATTCGGGTATTCAGACAAGCTCTCTCTCTAGATGAGGTATGTGGTCAGGTAATGATCTGCCCTCCGCTCAGTCGCCAACTTTCCCCCGCTAGCACCGTGCCAGGTACCGCCCCAACTTGTATCAAAGTACCCCGCCTGGAAACTCGTCGCGATCATCTGAGCTTGACGTTACCGGGCACGAGACGGACGAACTATTCAAGACAGATGTGAAAGAGGTTTGGTTCGCTGGGTGTCATTCAGGTGCGTTTTGTACCATTCAAGTTTCCATCGCGTGGTAAATTGGAGGTGGGCAGATGTTGGCGGAGGTGTCGATCCTGACACAGCGGAACATTCTCTCTCTAACATTCCTCTTCGATGGATGATTGAGCAGATCGTGCGTTCGGGGTGTCACATTCTGTTTGACTATGAGGCATTCGACCGGTGGCACATCCCCCGCACAATTGGACAACATGGATATCAATCTGGCTCAACGAGCGAGAACGAGCGAGATGGTGACAATCAAGACGCCGTGCAGAAAATCACCGACCGGCTGAAGACAGCCCCCTTGTGGTGGATCCTGGAAATTCTCCCGATGAAGTACATGTACCAGAACAGACATGGGAGATGGATTACCACCTGGTGGTAAGTCTACACTGGCGTAATAGGGACGTCGAGTGTCGTTGATCTTTGATGATAGGCCTCATTTCGGTCGTGGCCGATGGGTTCCGCCGAATCCTTCATTCCATAAGAGCGTCAAGATACGCATTGATGATGCCAGGCTCGGGTATAAATCGAGGGCTCATTATGAGAGGGGTACAGAAACTTACGTATCCTGAGCTTGTCGTGGCACCTGAAGGTGAACTGTGTTGTCACTCCGTGTTGGTGTTGTTCTTCAAGTTTGGACGTACCCTTTTCAGTTTCTCATATGCTGAATTTTGAAGTGCGGAAAGAGGACAATAGCACGATGTCTGAATAATGGCCAAGGCAAAGTTCCTTGAACTTCGCGTGATGGCGCCTAGTCCTATGATGTCCTTGATGTATGATAGCCATGTATCAACAATCTGAAGTTTGTATAGCTGAACATCCGGGCACTATGTCCTTTGATGGACGGTACGGTTGGTTGATTGAACCCTTGTTGCGAAACTCATTGGTAAATTTATTAGCAGAAAGACTTGCCCACGGTTCTGCACCCATTCTACACATGATTGAGTCATCTGGACGGTGTACACGACAAGGACCTGAGAAAATATGCGCTGAGGTCATTACCCAGCATGTCCAACTTGAACAGTCCTCTCTCCGCCTCCACCCTGTCGCCACCTGCATCGAGCTCATTGCCCTCCATACACCCAGGGGACCGTGACTTCGCACCGCTCTGCCTCTAGGGGTTCCCCAGTGAGCAGCACTACATGCCACCTCCCCACTCCCAATGCCAACGCGGGCTCGACTTCGCTCACCACCTCGCCTGACGTCGTCGCCAAGTCCCTTCGCAAACCCGACGAATGTCGACCTGCCCGCTCACTTTCGATCAATCCCCGTCTTCTAAAAGCGCAGAAAGTCGAGCCCCGCCTATGTTTTATCGGACCAGGCGCCCGTTTGGGGTGAACTCCCCACTCATGGCTTTCGTGCGCACAACCTCACGCCCGCGGACAATGTGACGTGGATTCTTTTGGCGACTATGATCACAGGGGTTATCTGGACGTTATGGTGTCCCAATATGGGTGCGTAGGACGGCGCCCTTGGTCTTCAGCAGGATATATGGGCTCATCTTCTATTTCCTTCCTTTTTTTTTTTTTTCATTCCACCCCTAAAGACATCCCGAGAGGCCTGGTACCGCCGTGTCGCTCTCACTCCGTGACTACCGTAAGTCACAAGGTCATCATAATTCGTGACGACGAGGGTGCCCCGTACTGAATATCGTGTACGTCTTCGATATCCCTACGCGGCAGTGGTCACGCCAGACATTCACAACCATGATGGTTCCCCCTTCGCGCCTCGCGCGTACAGTGCTGTATCAGAAAATGATATGGTTTTCGGCGGTAGGAACTGACTGCAGGCAGTCTCGATGCTTGACGTTGGTCGCTTACTCGATGGGATGCACTGGGAATACCTAGCAATTTCAGGACGCAAGTACCTCTCACCACGCGGGTATCACACGTCCAATCCCGCGCAGGACGTTATGGTCGTTGTTTGAGGCAGTAATTCGGCGCGAGTGCTTCCAAAATCACAGTGTCTTAAACCTCGGTGTGTGGCACCCCAGCTCATTCCCAGTTGTTTACTCAACGCTCCTCGCCCAAATCAAAGAGTTCGACGAGGCCGACAGTGCCGGTGCCGGTGCCAGTTCGGGTGTTTGCGGTATCACTTCAGGGTGGAAGACGGGTAGGTAGGTCCTCAAAAATGCTTTCTGCGACTCACTAACTTGGATAACACACCACGGACAACTAGACCATACAATGGTAGTGACGCGGAGAATGGCTGGGAAGATATGTATATACTTAACTCATTCGAGTAAGACGATGGCCGAGGAAGGAGCTCAACGAGCATATTTCCTTCTGATCATCTCCAGTAAGTGGGATGACCGCACATGAGCTGCTGGAAGCAGAAGTTTACGAGAAAAATGAGATAAATCCTTACCAGATATAGTCATGTAGTCATGTATACTTTTGTCGCGTAACCCTCGATCTTTTTCTTGTAAATAATACATGTAGTAAAAAAACCTCGTTGTAACTCGTCACTTACGCTGTCCGTCCTGCGAGCACTGCCGGGACGCCATCACATCTTATGATATTCCAATCTTGATAATACTGCACTTGCCGTTGCTCTTTGCCTTTTCTTTTTTCCTTGTCTAGGGTATATCTGTCCTTTCGGACATCCTATCCTGCTTCTCAATCCCAGTCCTTATCTGTGTTTTGCGCGCCTATCAGCACAGGACATCACGGCAAGGCAGTCCCTAGCGCCCAATGAAAGTTCCCTTCTGAACTCCCCCCACACACCAGATATCGTTCCTCAGACCCTCCACCATGTCGCACACCCACACCACCACCGCTTTGTCATCCAACTTTCAACTGATTCTTAATAATGCCTTGAAAGAATACGAAAAACGCACAAAGAAAGATCTTCTTGCCCACCCACTCGCTGCACAGCTCCAGGCCTGCGACTCTCCCAGCACAGTTCTAGCCGTCCTCCAGTTGCAAGTACAAGGGCAGAGCAGCAATGACCGGTGGTCAAGGTGGCTCGATCCCACTGTGAATGTTCTATATGCCTTCTCCGAGACCCTTGGAGAGAGTGTTAGCCTGGTATACCTAGGGCCATAAATGTAGTCTAAAATTTGTCTCACGTTTATTTGGCAGGTATTTTCACCCGCGAAAGTTATATTTGCAGGAGTCGGGGTCCTCCTTTCAGTACACATCCTTTCAGATATCTTGTCTCCGGCCAACTTATATCTATGTTTCTCAGGCAGCCAAGGATGTTCGCGCAAGCCAAGACACCCTTTTGGACATTTTAGAGCGGATTGAAAGCTTTTTCCAACGTGTCGAGATCTACACCAAGGTGCCGCCGACACCGGAAATGATGGATATAATCATGCAAATCATGGTAGAGGTACTCTCGATTCTTGGGATTGCGACGAAGGAGATGAAGCAGGGGAGCACAAGTGAGTCGTCCCTATAAAAATGTGCCACGGTTGACCTACGGACGTTCAGAAAAATATATGAAGAAACTAGTTGGAAGGACAGACATGGAGGACTCGCTGAAGAGGCTGGACAAGTTAACACAGGAGGAGGTTCGAATGGCCACAGCCCAAGTTCTGAAGGTGACGCACACCATCAATGAGGGAGTGCGAGGAGTCGCGGATCAGGTCGTTGGTGTCGATGATCGAGTGGCCAGCGTCAACGATCGAGTAGCTGGTCTTGATCGCAGAGTGGAAGGTATCGACGATAGAGTGTCCGGCGTCGACAACAAACTGGAGGCCGTCAACGATAGAGTGGCGGATGTTGGGGACAGAGTGAGGACAGTCGACAACAAGATCGCGGTGGTAAGCGAAGGTGCGCAAATTATTTGTGGTCGACCATCAAATAGGTTATTCAATCCTTATTTACCAGACGGAAAAGAAGCAAGGGTCGTCATGCGGCAAGCAGCCAATGACGTAGATGAAATGAAACGTTCGTCATTTACTAACAACATTGATATTATATCTGCGGGCTCAACCGTCCTTACAGGGAACCAATTACGACAGGACCTTCGAAGATGGCTTTCCCCACCAGATCCCTCGACGAATCACAACATTGCGTGTAATGCACATTATGAGGGAACGGCGGCGTGGTTCTTCCAGGGTCGTATTTTCGGAGAATGGAAGACCACTCGCTCACTTCTCTGGCTTCATGGTAAACGTATGTTCTCCACTGTTTCTCCCAATGATCCCATCTGATGGAATTTACACTCAAAGCCGGATCCGGGAAGAGCGTGTTCTGGTTTGTGGATCCTTGGCCATCTCTGTTAAGGTTTACCCACGTCGTCTACTAGTTCTTCAATTATCGAACATCTTGCGACTTCGTGCAAGGCTGGACAAGCGTCGATGTGCTATTTCTATTTCTATTTTCGGGACATCCGCAAACAACACTGGCATGACCTTGTCCTTTCCCTTCTCACCCAACTCTCTAATCGCTCAGGTCCATGTTGCGACATTCTATCACGCCTTTATGAGGAGCACGACAATGGCGCGCAACAGCCTAGTGATGGCTCCTTGGAGCAGAGCCTGAAGGAGATGCTCCCACTTCATGAACGTCCAATTTATCTGATGATCGACGCCCTTGATGAATGCTCCAACACCTCTGGTATTCCTTCTTCTCGCGAACGGGTTCTCCTGCTCCTCAAGGATCTCGTCCAGCTTCGTCTTCCGAATCTTCATATCTGTGTCACAAGCCGCCCAGAGATCGACATACGAGATGTCCTTGGTCCTCTAACTGCTCATGGAGTGTCTCTTCACGACCAAAGTGGACAAAAGCAAGATATCGTGGACTACGTCAGATCGATTGTTTATTCCAAGTCGGAACCAATCATGAGCAGATGGAGGAAAGAAGATAAGGAAGTTGTGATCGCGACACTCTCTGAAAGGGCAGATGGCATGTGAGTAAATAACTTACACCCGCAATACTTGTTAAATTTGTCAAGCAGGTTTCGTTGGGTATTTTGCCAGCTGGAAACCCTGCGGCACTGCTTTCCATCAAGTGTGCGGCGTACGCTGGATGAATTACCAAAGTCATTGGACGAGACGTACGAGCGTGTACTGCGAGAAATCAAGAAGCCGAACATGGACAACGCTCTTCGTTTGTTGCAATGCCTTGTTGTTGCCACTCGGCCACTTCGCGTCGAGGAGCTCGCGGAGGTCCTGGCGATTGACTTCGATGTTGGAGATGGGATGCCGACGTTGAACGCTGGTTGGCGGTGGGAGGACCGGGAACAGGCACTTCTGTCGTCATGCTCCAGTTTGATTTCCACTGTCCACGGAAATGGCGGGGACAGCGAGGTAGATAAAGTCGAATGCGAGGTCGGTGAAGATGAAGACGGCGAGGATAATGAGGACAGCCAAAACGAGAATGACAGCAACGACCGCGTTGTGCAGTTTTCACATTTCTCTGTCAAAGAATTCCTGACCTCGCACCGCCTGGCTTCTCCAATTCGAGACGTATCGCGTTATTATATCGATCTCGAGCCTGCCCATACGATCATGGCCCAGGCATGCTTGAGCATTCTGCTGCGACCGGATGTTCGCGTGGACCACGACAGCATCAGGAAGAACTCTCCCCTGACTAAATATGCTGCGGCACACTGGGCCACTCATGCCCAGTTCAAGAAGGTGTCGTCGTACCTACGACAGCCGATGGAAATTCTCTTTGACCAGGACAGGCCGTATTTTGCAACTTGGCTCGAATTACACGACATTGATAGCGATCCCCGTTCTCCATCCGACTCTCCGTTTTACCAATTCACACGCTCCCAAAAATCACCCGCGTGTCCCCTATACTATGCTGCGCTGTGTGGATTCCAAGATATCGTCGGGCACCTCGTTGTCAAGGATCCACGGCAGGTGAACGCTAGTGGCGGTCACTACGTGACAGCAGCTATAGCTGCACTGGCGAGGAAACACTTCCAACTGGCACAGCTACTCCATCGCTATGGCTCTTCTGTGGATCCAAGGGGGTTTTCGGGGCGTACTCCACTGCATTCCGCTGCCTACTACGGAGATCTCGAGATGATTCGGATATTGGTCGAGTACAAGGCAGACATTAACGCCCAGTTTTCAAATGGCTTCACCCCATTATACGAGGCAATGTTATTTTCCCACCCCGAGGCCGTTCGGTTACTGCTCGAGCAAGGTGCAGATCCCAATCTCCCACTGTATGGCGGCAGAGCTCCATTACACCATGCATCGGGGACCGGCGACTCCGAGGCAGTACGCCTGTTGCTTGACCACGGCGTGGATGTAGATGCGGTGGATGGGTCGGGCAAGACCGCATTCCAACTTGCTTTGGCTGAGGGGCATGGCGAGATTGTGACATTGTTGTCGGCACTTGGCGCAGACGACTCATCTTAACGTTGACAGCCCCGTACGTCTCAGCTACACTTGCAACGAAATACAGCTTTGTTTCGTAGTTCTATGCAAGTCGATATACTGGGGTGTTGAAACCCCTGGAGCTCGATGTACTGGTTTACACTCGCAATTTTTTCAAGTGATAGGTTGGTCGAATAATTTGCCGGGCCATTGAATACACTGCACTCTTGTCCCCTTTACGTAAGGAATTCCGCGATCCGCGTCCTCATGTTTGCTCGACCTTCGTCTCGTAGAACCTCGTGTTGGAAGGGGCGACGGTATGCTCATCCGGAACCATTGAAAGATCCTTGGTGTGAGCCTTGTATCTTTGATCCTTTATTGGCCATCCAGTCAATCAGAACCCACTTCTGGACAAGAGCATTGACTCGGGTAGATATGTGCACCAGGCGCAATCACCTCCGACTCTGGTTCCGAATCAAGATGATATTGCTAACTTGAGGGCCTACACGCTCAACATCATAATGTAACGCCTGTCATGCAGGCTCCAAGACCCTCTGAAAAATGTCGCCACTAAATAGGTGGATCTCCCTATACTTGTCCCCAGCCACATTTTGTCCTACTGACTCGTCACCGCGGAGAAGGATGCTCGAAAAAAAAATGGGTAGGGGAAATGAATATATCGTGGCCAGAAGAGGGGGTTGACAAGGCAATTGAACTTGTGCAAGTCTCGTGTAGCTCCAATAGCAGAGCAAAAGTTAATGTTGCGTAAATTTCCACAAAGTCATCCAACATCGACGGTACTACTACTGTTACAGTGTGGTCAGATTCGTACGATCGCAGGCTCAAAGTACTCATAGTCGGAGAACAAGAACAAGAAGGGTTATCTCTGTCGTGGCGACAACGCCTGAGACGAGAGCAACGACGTGCCCCGCCGTCACGAATGGCCGTCCGAGTGGCTTGTGCTCTTGACCAACAGTGGGTATCGCTGAGATATGGACTGTATTTCCCACGTCATTCCTGTCTGCATAGTCGTGGCGCGAATGCCGTGCGCGGAGGAAGGCACATAAAGACAAGAGGGATGCGAGGGCGGCGTACAGTATGCCTACTGATCATGAGGAGGAAGAAATATAAGTATGATCAAGGAAGGGGAGAGGAGGTTTTAGAAAAAAAGACATACTGCGATAGAACTTGCGGTCGAAGAGCCTTAGCACGGTCAGGGAATAGCCTAGGATTCCGAGCGCCGTGCGCATGTACGCGCCGTTGTAGGTGCGTTGGCTTGCGCGGAGTTCGACAAGCTGGTCGACGTCTGTGCAGATATAGGACTGCCGACGGTGGCCACTACAAGGACACACAGGGCTCGAGGGACGGAGAAATAAAAGTACTCATGGGGCGTACCGGTATCTGTGCCGCCTCGTCATGGCATCGCCGTCGAGGATGTGGACCATAGGCCGCCGCCATAGCGCGCTTCTCTGCAGAAGATAAGGTGTTCAAAAGTCACGCGGGATGTCGGCCGGCCCGTGCTCTTGCCTCTTCTCCGAAACCACCTCTCGGCGGTCGACTTCCTGGCGCGTCACCAGCAAGCCGACCAGAGTTCCTAGATACCCGACACAACCTTTTGCTCCCTTTCAAAAGACCTCATAGGTCACCTGCCATGTTGTCGAGGCTAAGGTGCATCGGGGCGAGGTGCGTCACGAATTTCTCTGGATCAAATTTAGGGCTTATGAACCCGTCATGTCGTACGTAGGTCGACGAGGCGCTACTATATCGCGTCTGCCTCGACACAACTGCGGTCGCAGGTAGGCTTATCATCACCCTAACTACCTCACTTGGACAATGACTGAGCACGTACATCCCCCAGCGCGTCAGCCTTTCATTACCGTGTGCCCCCACATGGGTGCAAGCACCACTTGCAACGCGGAGCATATGGCTCTTCTCCAAAAAGACAGAGGCGGCACCACCACCACCACCGGCAACTGTGCCACTGGACACTCCCTCCCCCGAGCCCGTCTCAGCAGCACCTGAGGCCGCATCCAGCACCCCAGCCTCTCACATCCCTCCGACCGCCGAAGCCGTTCCCTTAGATGCGGGCGTCGCGGAAGCTTCCCCATTGCTGCAGTCCGACACAATCGACACCCTCGCAGCGCTCGCGCCCCTACAATATGGCGACCTCGCAGCGCTAGGGCTCGCCGGGTGGTCTCCCGCGGGCCTGGCCACGTGGATGCTCGAGCTGATCAACGTCTCTGCGGGTCTACCATGGTTCCAGACCATCGTCGCGGGCACATTACTCTCGCGCCTGCTGCTGCTCCCCTTCTCCGTCAAACAGCTGCGCAATTCGGCAGCGCTTGCGCCCTTCCAGCCGCGGCTGGTCGAGCTCAAAGCGGAGCTCGACAAGGCGTACAAGACCGGGGACAAGCTCGCGGTACAGCGCGTCGCGCTCAAGCAGCGTCGCGTGTACGAAGAGTCCGGCGTGAGCATGCTCCCCATGCTCTTGATGCCGTTCGTGCAGCTCCCCGTCACGCTCGGCATGTTCTTCGGCGTCAAGCGTCTCTGCGCGCTCCCGCTCGAGCAGCTCCATCAGAGCGGCGTCTCGTTCCTCCCCGATCTCACGGTCGCGGATCCGTACTACGTCTTGCCGATCGCGTCTGCGGTGCTCATGAACTTGCAACTTTCCGTACGTATTTTCTCTCCCGCCGTCCTTCTCTGCCGTGGAATGAATCACCCTTTCACCCTTTCTAACTCTAACGGTGTTTTCCATAGGTCAGCGCAAGTGACATGTCAGCGAGCGCTGACCGCACAACTACGGCCCACATGATTAATGCCTTCCGCGTAGTCTCGATCATCTCCATCCCGCTCATGGGTCACTTCCCATCGGTATGTGTCCATCCACTCCATGCCACCACCCCCTAGTTCGTCGATTCTTAATCATTCCCGATTTTCCTCCAGGGTCTCAACTTGTACGTCTTAACGGGTATCACTGCGATGCTCGTGCAGACGTCTATCCTGCGGCTAGACGCTGTTCGTCGGATGTTGCGCATCCCTGTTCTACCCGAAAACACGGATGTGAAACCCGTGACGTTCAGGGAATCTATAGACCATCTTAAAAAGTGGTTCCGTGAGCAGAATCAGATCGCACAAGAGCGTGCCCTGAAAAGCAGGAAGTGGTAAGACGTGGCATCTTGTATAGAAAAATCACTAGAATATAATATCACTCTTGCATGTAATGCCAAATATTCAACACCCCATTCTCAACACCCAGCCAGCAACGATAAATCAGCTGTTCTTTGACAGATGGCCACCGGAAATTCTTCGGCTTTTTAGTTTTTCACAAGGTGTGTCTACATCGCATCTTCCCAGACCTCTCGTCCAATCATATGACCACAACCTTCTGCGTGACCGATGCCACCCTCCGTCTTCAGTTTTCCAGCCAAGCACACCACCGGACGATCTTCGTCACCTTTCACCTTGTCTAACTGCGCAAAGCCGTCGTCGTCGACGACCGCCATTCTATAGTAACCACTGTGGCCTAGAAGATGTCCGATTTCGTCGGGCTTCGCGAAGCGTATAACCCGCCAGCCCCGCGATCGTCCCTGGCGCGCAGCATGCAGGCGTTCGTTAAACTCTGTCATAGCTTTACCCCACCCGCGCTGGAACGCTGCGGTGAAGTCCTGCTGCGCATTCACGTCCGCACGGGGTGGAACAGACAACGCAATCGTCCGCAGACCCGACACCGATGGAAGGATGTTCACCCCCGATGTGCTTCCCTCGATAGGGGGAGAAGCCGTGGACTCGGGCTCTAAGGAGATCAGCGACTGCGACGCAAACCTTTCGTTCTCTACTTCCTCTAATTTGACCCCATTGTTGATCATGAAGCAATCGTGCCCAAAATCAACCCATTCGTCAATGGATGCCTCGTCCAGGGTGCCGCACCCGTCAAGGACGAGGTGGCGCAAGTTTGGTAGACTTCTGAGCATCAAGTTCACGTCGGCCACGCTTACGTGAGAGGTTGAAGCATCGAGAAAGGTCATGGATGGGAGGGAACCGGGGTTCCTGCACAGGAAGCGAGCTAGCTCGCACCCGGGAAGGCGAAGCCGGAATGCATCGGTGCGCTTCAGGAGAGCCGAGGAAGCGAGTGTTTCAAGTTGATAGAGATCGAAAAAGACGACAGAAGTGTCAGGTGAATTGATAACTGGGGCGAGGGAAACATCCCGTGGATCCAGGGCCACAGAAATCGTGGGGAGGTCCAACGAAGGCCAATTGGTGAGAAATGAGATGACGGAATCAAAGTAGGTGCTCTTTAGGGTCAAGAATAAAGAGGGATCAAATACCGATATTGGTGGGGAAAAATATGCTTTACCTTGAGAAATGAATAAACGAGGGATCGCTGATAGTTGCCCTCAAGCATGCTGAGGGTGCAGATGAGATGAACACTACGCAAACGACCAGCACCGATGCTCACTAAGGACGAAGTCGGAAAGAAAGGTATCGCAACTTTGGCATAGGCTTTCTGAAGAGCTTCCCCAGGTGTCCTGGCGTGAAACTTACACCCAGGCAGAGACTCAACCATTTGAGCTTGGGGAGCATGAGGATGGCATCGGTGGCGACCTTTGCATCCACAGTCCAGGAAGCCAGGGAAAATTTTTGAACGTATGCTGCGTCACCTGGAGTCCGCTTGAGATGCCGGACCAGTTTTGAAACACCTTCAGGCGTCCTGAGGTGAACATGGTAAAATAGGTAATGCCGCCAATTCGGAACGGATGAATAGGAGAGAACACAGAGGAGAGATATGGTCGTTTGCTGTAAATCGATGGAAGGTACAAAATCGAGGATGCAGCCGATCAGCTCTGGAGCGAGCGTTGTCAAACCGGTGGTCATGATGGACGACACCGTAAGAGCCTGTTGGTGGAGAAAGCCTTGGGGATGATGGGGTCACAGTGGCAACTCACAACAACTGATAAGGCATCACCGATCCCAGCATTTTCAATTATGGCTGAAAAATGCTGACTAAAAGATGAGTAATCGCTTGGCCTGTGGAGTCAGAACTGCCACAATCACCGCAGCGGCATATCCACATCCACCGACACCGACACCAGGCAGGCTTCTCTCGACTGAAGGGTGTATTCGTCTACATGGCTGACACCGCTTCTACACCTCATCACTTTGGCACCGCTGTCATCGAGCATCGATAACGTTAGATTCATCCGTAGCACAATTTCTGGAAATCCGATTATCCACACTCCTCACTTTTACTGATTACTGACGTCAGGCCGCAATGTGCTGCCCCCGAGTAACTTTGCACTCTTGGCTTCTCTTCTTGGGAGCCTCGATGGTATCCCAGGTGGCGTCATTGCTCGTCATTGTCTCCGCCCTGCCCCTGAACCTGAACTCTCGTGCGTGATTTCCATGGTTCATATTATCTCCTCTGCTACGACGCTTCCCCGTATCGTGAAAAGCATCCCTGAAAGCACGCAGGAATGGGCGTGGATGGGAAAGGGGAAGGGCAAAGGGCGGGATCATCTCGCGTGGTGCGTCCTTCGGCATTCCCATACAAATACGTTGCCGACCCGCAAATGCGATCCTCCCCTCCACGACTCCTGAGTGGTATCCGCCACCACTGCGGTAGGGCGCAGGGGTGCAGCATATTTATATATCTCGTTGGGGCTCTCCACCCTGACCCCTGTGCTCCACCAGGCCTTCCACCAACTACCACCTATGCGTGCCATTCTCCTACTTTGCGTGCTCGTCACCGCTCTCGTCTCCTTCCCCGCCCCCGTCTCCTCAAGCGATGTCGACCCGCCCCGAGCGAAACCATCGCACGTGTATGGCCGTCGCGACTATGCTCCGCAAGTAAACGCTAGAAATTCGTCGCCACCTCCTAAGAAGCGACAGGACCACCCACGGCCATCTCCTAAGCCCCCAACGAGGAAGCGCGATGACGAGGATGATCGCCCTTCGCGTCCGAAACCGTCAGCATGGTACGTCAAGCGCGCCGATGATGATCCGCCGCGGGCGAAACCGTCGGGCGTTCATCGCGACTACCTTCTGCGACGTTCGGCAGCGGAGAAAGAGCAGGTGCGCTCTCTAGAGGAACAAAACGTCGTCGTGAGCGACGGGGCCAAAGGCGGACCGGCGTGGTACCTCGAGGATCGTTGTCCCGCGCCGTTGTCCGCGTGCCCTGTGCGCGGTGCGCCCGATGCAGATGCATACGAGTGCGTCGATTTGTTGTCGGATCTAGATAGCTGCGGTGGGTGTGCTGCGGACGACATTTCGTGCGTGTTTCTTCTTTTTATTTTTCTTTCCTTTCTTCCTCTCTTTCTCCCCTTGTATCCTTTTCTTCTTCTAATAGAAGCAACTGAGTTAAATCGACCCTTTTTTTTCTCTTTGTCGTGACCTCGACAAAATCTAGCTTTGACTGCAACTCCATCCCCCACGCACGCGGCGTCGAATGTGTCTCTGGATTTTGCGAAGTACGCTCGTGCATGGAAGGGTACGTGGTTGTACCAACACGCGACATGTGTGTGCGCCAGTAGATCGGTGGCCGGATCCTTGCCCCCCTTAAGTCGTAAGTTCCGACTCGCAGGGATAAGCTTGGCCGCCTTCGTTCATCTTATCGTTTCGTACCCAGTAAAAGAAAGGGTCTCCACAAATTTCCTAAATGAACAAATGCCTTTGTAGAACGTATGCT
>Ga0307512_10002896_pt1 | contig 20831 bp, 19 predicted proteins | sample 14_EM_MG_FD_200267 | JGI IMG/M metagenome (GOLD analysis project Ga0307512, IMG submission 200267) | Populus trichocarpa ectomycorrhiza microbial communities from riparian zone in the Pacific Northwest, United States - 14_EM | ecosystem: Host-associated > Plants > Roots > Unclassified | place... | reverse complement strand
AGCGTCACGGTGGCGGCCGGCACGCCGACCGCTGCGTTGCCGGTGTCGCACACCAGAATCGCGTCGGCGCGCAGCAGCTCGGGATAGCGGACGACCAGATCTTCCAGCCCGCCGGTGCCCTGCTCCTCGGAGCCCTCCACGATGACCTTCAGGTTGACCGGAACCGCCCCGCGCAGCGCGCGCAGGGCGGTGAGGTGCATGACGATGTTGCCCTTGCAGTCGGCGGCGCCCCGGCCGTACCAGCGGCCATCGGCCTCGGTCAGCTCGAACGGCGGGGTGCGCCAGGCCTCAGCGTTCAGCGGTGGCTGAACGTCGTAGTGCGCGTACAGCAGGACCGTCGGCGCGGCCGGGTCCGGTCCCGGGCGCTTGCCGTGGACGGCGACGCTCCCGTCAGCGGTCTTGCGCAAGCTCATGCTCGTGAAGCCCAGCGGGGCGAAGGAGGCAGCCACCCACTCGGCGGTCCGTACGCACTCCCGCGGCGAGAACTGGCGCGGGTCGGCGACGGACGGGATGGCCACCAGCTCGGCGAGGTCGGCCCGCGCCCGGCCCATCAGATCGGCGACGCGTTCGCGTAGTTCCACGGCCATCACTCCGCCGCCACGTCGGAGAACTTGAGATCCTGAACGATCTTCTGGAAGTCCTCGAGATGCTCGGGGCAGTAGATGCTCATGATGAGCAGCTCTCCTTGCACGATCCGGTTGTCGGCGATGATCGGTCGCTGGCCCGGCCCGGCGGCCCCATTGGTGATCTGGCCGTAGAGCACGCCTCGGCGGAGCGCGTCGCCCGGAGTCGCGCAGACCGCGCCGCCGTCGTCGCCGAGCACCGTGACGATCTGGTCCTTCGACGGGGCGCGTGCCCCGGCCGCGGTGAGCTCCGCGATCAGCTGGTCGGCCTTCTCGTCGGCCTGCCGGCTCTCCCGCGCGGTGTGGAAGAAGAGCAGGCAGACGCCGGTGAGCAGGAGGAAGGCCGCGCCGAGGACGAGGTACGTCGTGCGCCGGTCCTTGTGTGCGACGGAGACGGTCATGCTGTCGGTACCTCCTGAGTGGGAACCGTCCGCCAGGACGGCTTGCGGAACTTGTAGAACAGGAACGGCACCAGCAGGCCGAGTCCGAGCGCCCCACCGGCGACGACCACGACGTAGATGCCGACGCTTCCGGCGCCGAACTGCGACGGCGGGACGAATCCGATCAGCAGCGCGGCCAGCGATGCCGCGAAGCCGACTCCGCACAGCCCGACGAGCATCGGGGCGCGATACCCGCGCGGATGGTCAGGCTGGCTGCGCCGCAACCGCACGGCCGCCACGAACATCAGCAGGTACATGATCAGGTAGACCTGCGTGGTGATCACCGAGAAGATCCAGTACGCGCTGGAGACATCCGGGATGAACGCGTACGCGAGCGCGATGACCGTGGTGACCAGACCCTGGGCCACCAGGATGTTCTGCTGCACACCACGCTTGTTGAGCCGTTGCAGGAAGGGCGGCAGGTAGCCCTCCCGCCGCGAGATCAGCAGCAGGCCCCGGGACGGGCCGGCCAGCCAGGTGAGCATCCCGCCCAGCGACGCGGCCACCAGCATGACGCCGAGCAGCGGGGTGAGCCACTGCGTTCCGAACTGGGCGAACACCGCGTCGAAGGCCTGCATGACCCCGGCGGTGAGGGAGAGCTCCTCGGCCGGCACCACCCAGCTGATCGCCAGCGCGGGCAGGATGAAGATCAGCAGGACCAGCGCCATCGAGAGGAACATCGCCCGGGGGAACTCGCGTTCGGGCTTGCGCAGCGAGGAAACGTGCACCGCGTTCATTTCCATGCCCGAGTACGAGAGGAAGTTGTTGACGATCAGCACCAGGCTGGACAGCCCGGCCCAGGCGGGCAGCAGATGGTCGGCCGTCATCGGCGCCGCCGACTCGTTGCCCTGGCCGAGGAAGACGACCCCGAGGACGACGAGAATGGTGCCCGGCACCAGCGTGCCGACGATCAAGCCGATGCTGGCCAGGCCGGCCACCGAGTCGGTGCCCCGCGACGAGACCCAGACGCCGGTCCAGTAGCAGACCATGATCACGATCGCGGTCCAGACGCCGCTCGAGGCCAGCTCCGGGTTGATCACGTACGCCAAGGTGCTCGCCACGAAGCCGAGCAGGCTCGGATAGTAGAAGATCGTCATGGCGAACTGGCACCAGACGGCCAGGAAGCCCATCGGCTTGGAGATTCCCTGGCTGACCCAGTTGTAGACGCCGCCGTCCCAGCCGGAGGCGAGTTCCGCCGAGACCAGCGAGGTCGGCAGCAGGAACACCAGGGCCGGGACGACGTACAGGAAGATGCTGGCCAGCCCGTAGACCGCCATCGTCGGCGACGGGCGCAGGCTCGCCACCGAACTCGTGGTCATCAGTGCCAGCGCAACCCAGGAGATGTAGGACACGACTCTGGTGCCCGACTTCGGGCTCTCCGCCTTTTCCTTCGCCGTACCGGCCGGCGTTGCCGCGGGCTGGGGTACGGGCAGATCCATCGCGCTCATGCTGCTGCCTCCCGTTCGGATCTCCGTGCGGATACCCCGGCCGGCGCATCGGCCTGCCCGAGCGGAGCTAAGACGGCGGTGCCACGCGCCCGGCTACCGCCGAACCGGCCGCCGAACCACGCGCTGAAGCCGGCCGCCGTCAACCCGGCGAACTCGAGCGCCAGCAGGCCGGAATCCGTACCCCGGTCCGCCGTGCGCAACCGGATCAATGCGATGACCGCGAACATGATCAGCACTCCCAGATCGAGCAGCATCCCGAGGGTGCCGGTGAGGGCGGCCCGGGCGTGCCGTGCGGACGCCGTGTCGATTCCCGCGACCGAGACGGCCACTGCGCCGCCCACGAGGCCGGCGATCAGGTTCCAGAACGCGAGCGTGGCGACCATGCTCGGCGCTCCGAGCCGGCTCGCCACGTCGAAAATGATCGCCATCGCGAACAGGCCCAGCGGAAACATCAGCAAGAGGGGATGCACGGGATTGCCCGCGACCCGGAGTCGGCTTTGCATACGGCTGTCGCACTCCTCGGCTCGGCGTCCTCCGAGCCTCGCGGCGCAGCGCCCCGGTGCACGTCATCCGGAGGGGGTGAACCCGCCTCGCGACCGGGACGCCGTGGGCGTGTCTTCCCACGCACTGCTGCTTGCGGCCGAGCGCGGCCGAAGTGTCTGCCCTCGATCGGCTACCTGCCGGCAGATCGCGGCCAGCTCGGGGGCGCTCGGCCGGTCGCCCGGATCGTGCGCCAATGCCGCGCGCACCACCCGGTCGAGGCCGGGGTGTATGCCGGTGAGATCCGGGAGTCCCGACCCGACGCGCAGAATCCACTCCGTCAGATCCCGGCCGGCAAAGGGATGGAAGCCGGTGGACAGATAGGCCAACACGCTTCCCCAGGCGAAGATGTCCGCGCTCGGTGCCAGCGGAGCATCGCGTAACTGCTCCGGTGCGGCCCAGCCGCGACTGCACCGCACAAAGCCGTCATCTGGCCCGCGTTCGCCGACGAATTGTGCAATGCCGAAGTCGATGACGCGTACGTCGTCGTCGCTGACCAACAGGTTGGCGGGCTTGACGTCACAATGCACGATCCCGCGGCCGTGCACCGACGTGAGCGTGTTGGCCAGAGCACTGCCAAACGCCATCAGCGCGGCGAGTGACATGCCGGCACCCACCATGCCCGCCCCGGATCGATGGTCCGGCAGATAGTCGGTAACCAGGTAGGAACCCGCGGTCGCGACGCCGTATTCGATCGGGGCGGCGGTGCACGCGACGTCGACCGCCGAGGCCATCGCGAACTCGTGCTCGCATGAGCTGACGGCCTGACCCGGGCGGAGAATCTTCACCGCGACCGGCGCGCCGCCGGCGAGTGGCGTCGCGAGAAAGACAGTGGCCGTCCCGCCCTTACCGAGCGGGGACAGCAGCCGGTAACCGCCGACGAACGGCTCGTTCCCGCGCCGGGGCCACCGCCTGCGAGGTGGTGGGAGCAGCGCGAGAAGGGGAATCCCGCCGATTGCCATGAGAGTCCTCAGCTTTGCCGGTCTAGGGTGGCCAGGCTGCTACCGCGGCCAGCAGGCCCGGGATGTGATTGAGCGCCACGATCGTGCCGTCCGAGGCGGCCAGCGGACCGGCGAGGTCCTGCACCCAGCGGTGCTCCAGCAGCACGACCAAGGCGTCGTTCTCGGTGTCCACCAGCGGGGCGACCTCGTCGATGTCGGACTCGGTGATCAGGCCGGTGGCCAGCGAGGCCAGGACGGCCAGATCGCCGCGCAGGCCGGGCAGCTCGCCGAGCTCGACCGCGCAGGCACCGCCCGCCGCGTCGGTGCGGATCACCAGCACGTCGACGATGCGCATCTCGCCGGCCGCGATGAGCTGATCCAAGGTCGCCCGCACACCCTCGTTGAGCCGGTGCGCGGGGAAGGACATCACTACCAGTTCCAGCGGGCCTAGCTTCATTGCCTGACAGTGCGGCAGCCGACTGCGGGCGGCGTCATCCGGCGCGGATGAATCAGTGGCGCCCGAACGTTTCCAGCAGGATGTCGCGCTCGGCCTCGGTCAGATTTGTGGTCACCAACCGGTTGTGCAGGCCGTGGAAGCGTTCGCCGAGCCGATCCAGGTCGGCCCCCTCGGTCACGAGAAACAGCGCCGAGGTGCCCTCGGTGATGCCGGTGCGGATCGTCTCCAGTTGCTCGCGGGTGATGCCGGTGCCGTCCGTGGCCCTCCGGACGGCACCGACCGCGGCACCGACCGCGCCACCCACCACCGGGACCAGGAACAGCGCACCGATCATGACGCCCCAGAAGGCGCCCCACCCGGTGCGGCGCCAGGTCGCATCGTGCCGATGCCGCAGGTCCGGCCCGGCCGCGCCGACGGGCCAGGCGACGACCGCGCGGTCGACGACCTTCACCAGGCCGTCCGCGGCGGCGTACTCGAGGATCGTGGTGGCCTGCTCCGCGCCGTGCGGATCGTCGAACCTCCACACCGTGAACGTGGTCATGCCGTGCTCCCTGCGGGTCGTGACTGCCGTGTTCCCGCGCCATCCTGGAGATCCGCCGCCGCCGGCGCCTCATCCTCGGCGGGGGATCTGCTCACGGGCCCGCCGGCCAGCAGCAGGTTGAGCCAGCGGGTGGCCGGGTCGACGTCGACGAGCAGCCCTTTGGCGAACAGGGTCAGCGGGATCGCGAGCAGCGCACCGAGGGCGCCGAACACCCAGCCCCAGAAGATCAGGGAAAGGAACGACACGGTTGCGGACAGCCCGACGGCATCGCCGACGATCTTGGGTTGGATCACCGACTGGATGATGAAGTTGACGACGCAATAGAGGATCACGACCGCGGTCATCAGGCGTACGCCGCCCTGCAGCAGCCCGAGCAGAGCCGGCGGCACCAGCCCGAGCACGAAGCCGATGTTCGGGACGTAGTTGGTGATGAACGACAGCAGTCCCCACAGCAGCGGCAGGGGGATGCCGAGTGCCCAGAGCAGCAGCGTGTCGAAGGTCGCGACGATCAGGCCGAAGATGGTCGAGACGAGCAGGTAGCGCCGGGTGCCGTGGGCGAACGAGCGCAACGCGTCGACCACCTCCGGGCGCTGGCCCGCGGCGAACCGCAGCCGGTCCGGGAAGTTGACGGCGTCGACGCAGAGGAAGAGCAGCACCGCGATCAGGAACACCGCGTTCGACAGGACGTTCGCGAGGCCGCCGGCCAGCACCTCCACCAGGCGTACGACGGCCTGCGGGTCGGCGCCGGCGAGCGCGTCGCGCACCTGCTGCGCGCTGAAGCCCAGAGCACCGAGCTCCCGGGCCAGGTCCTCGCGCAGACCCGCGAATTGCGCCTGATAGCTCGGCATCAGGTCGACGAGGCGGGCGGCCGACCCGATGAGCGCGCCGCCCAGCGCGAAGAGCACGAGGTAGAGCGTGACGATGGTGGCGGTCATCGCGAGCCAGGCCGGTGTTCCGCGCCGCCGCAGCCAGCCCGTCATCGGGCTGGCCGTGACGGTCAGCATCAGGGCCAGGAACACCGGCCCGACGATGTCCGCCACCCCGCGCAGCCCGGCCACGACGACCGCCGCGCTCGCGCTGCCGAGCAGGATGATCACACCGCGCGGCAGCGCGGCCACCACGGCGGCCGGGCGCAAGTCAGTACTGGACCTCAAGTTGTTCCTCCTGGTCGCAGGGGCGCGCTGACGCGTCGTGCAGAGTGCCTCGAGAGTCGCCGACGCTCGTTCGTCCCTACCTCACCCGGCCCGGATGAAAGGCGATCGGCGGATTCATCCTCGTCGGGTGACGTTCCCGAGCGGTGCCTGCCAGAGCATGTCGCCATGACTTCCGAGGCTTTGGGCGCTGAGCAGCGGCGCCTGCACGACGCCGACACCGACTCCGTTCCGTGGCGCCGCTGGGGGCCCTACCTGAGCGAACGCCAATGGGGCACGGTCCGCGAGGACTACAGCGCGGACGGAGACGCGTGGGGCTCGTTCGGTCACGAGCAGGCGCGGTCTCGGGCGTACCGGTGGGGCGAGGACGGCATCGCCGGCTTCAGCGACGACGAGCAGTTGTTGTGTCTGGCCGTGGGGATGTGGAACGGCCGGGACCCGATCGTCAAGGAGCGGTTCTTCGGGCTGACCAACGGCGAGGGCAACCACGGCGAGGACGTCAAGGACTACTACTTCTATGTGGACGGCACCCCGACGCACTCCTACCTGCGGATGGTCTACAAGTATCCGCAGCGGGAGTTTCCGTACGCCGACCTGGTCGCCGTCAACCGCGCGCGGGGCCGCGACGAGTTCGAGTACGAACTGCTCGACACGGGGGTGTTCGCCGACGACCGGTACTTCGACGTGGTCGTCGAGTACGCCAAGGCGACGCCGGAGGACATCCTCACCCGGATCACCGTGCACAATCGCGGCCCGGAAGCGGCCACGCTGCGCCTCTTGCCGACGGTGTGGTTCCGCAACACCTGGTCGTTCGAGCCCGGCGCGCCCCGGCCCGTGCTGCGGGCGGCACCGGGGCCGCCCGGGCTGTCCGTGATCGAGGTGAGCCACGACCGGCTGGGCCCGCGCTGGTGGTGTTGTCTCGGCGAGCACCCGCTGCGCTTCACCGAGAACGACACGAACGCCGAGCTGCTGTTCGGCGGGGTGAACGAGTCGGCGTACGTGAAGGACGGCATCGACCGTTTCGTCGTGCGCGGCGAGCAGGACGCGGTGAACCCGGCGGCGACCGGCACGAAGGCGGCCGCGGACATCGCGCTGGAGGTTCCGCCGGGCGGCTCGGCCACCGTACGCGTCCGGCTCACCGACCGGCCGGTCACGCCGCGGTCCCCGGGCCACCGCGCGTCCGAGGAGGTCTTCGACACCATCGTGGAGCGGCGTCGCGCGCAGGCCGACGACTTCTACCGGGACCTGTTCGGCGCCCGGCTGGGCGGCCCGGAGCGGGAGATGATCCGCCAGGCGCTCGCCGGGATGCTGTGGAGCAAGCAGTATTTCGGCTACGACGTCGAGCGGTGGCTCACCGAGCACGGCCAGGATCCGCTGGACGCGCACGGTATCCGCAACGGCGACTGGTTCCACCTGAGCGCCCACGACGTCGTCTCGATGCCCGACACCTGGGAGTATCCGTGGTTCGCCGCGTGGGACCTGGCCTTCCAGGCGGTCGCGCTGAGCCTGGTCGACCTCGGCTTCGCCAAGGGCCAGCTGGACCTGCTGCTCAGCCGCCGCTATCTGCATCCCAACGGCCAGATTCCGGCGTACGAGTGGAACTTCGGCGACGTGAACCCGCCGGTGCACGCCTGGGCGACCTATCTGGTGTACGAGCTGGACAAGGCGCGCAACGGCCGCGGCGACCACGTCTGGCTGGAGGCCGCGTTCCACAAGCTGGCCAAGAACCACACCTGGTGGCTGAACCGCAAGGACATCGACGGCCGCAACCTCTTCCAGGGCGGCTTCCTGGGGCTGGACAACATCGGCGTCTTCGACCGGAGCGCGCCGTTGCCCACCGGCGGCCACCTGGACCAGGCGGACGGCACCGCCTGGATGGCGCTGTACTGCCAGAACATGCTGCAGATCGCGCTGGAGCTGGCGGCGGACGATCCGGTGTACCTCGAACAGGCGCAGACGTACTTCGAGCACTTCGTCTGGATCGCGGCGGCGGTGAACCACGCCACCGGCAGCGCGGCCATGTGGGACGAGGACGACGGCTTCTTCTACGACCTGCTGCGCTGGCCGGACGGCGGCGCCGCGCGGCTGCGGGTGCGCTCGATGGTGGGCCTGCTCCCGCTCGCCGCCGCCACCGTCTACGAGCCGGGCCTGGCCGCCAGGTATCCGCAACTGATCGAGGAGGCGCAGGGCTTTCTCGCGCGTCATCCGGAACTGGCCGGCGTACTCTCGCCCGGCTCGGAGCACGGCGGCCGCGGCCCGCGCCTGCTGGCCCTCTTCGACGAGGCCCGGCTGCGCCGCATCCTGCTCCGGCTGCTCGACGAGGACGAGTTCCTCAGCCCGTACGGGATCCGGTCGCTGTCCCGGCTGCACGCCGATCACCCCTTCGAGTTGCCGGTCGGTGGGCAGACCTATCGGGTGTCCTATCAGCCGGCCGAGTCGGACAGCGCGATGTTCGGCGGGAATTCCAACTGGCGCGGCCCGGTGTGGTTCCCGGTGAACGCGCTGATGATCCGCGCGCTGCTCAACCTGTATCTCGCCTACGGCGACGACTTCACCGTGGAGTGCCCGACCGGATCGGGCGTGAAGATGACCCTCTTCGAGATCGCCCGGGAGATCTCCGACCGGCTGACCCGGATCTTCCTGCCCGACGCCGCCGGGCACCGGCCCTGCCACGGCGGGCAGGACATCTATGCCACTGAGCACTGGCGGGACCTGATCACCTACTCGGAGTACTTCCACGGCGACAACGGGGCCGGGCTCGGCGCATCCCACCAGACCGGGTGGACCGGGCTGGCCGCGCTCTTCCCCGCCGTCTTCGCCGGCCTTTCCGGCCACGACCTGCTGGATCGCGGCATGGCGGGGGTCTTTCACCAGAACGCCGATGAGTCTCCTGAGAGCGCCGATGGGTCTCATCAGGGCGCCGACGAGGGGGAGACGCGATGAGCGGCTGGCCGGGCGCGCCCGCGATCTATGAGATCGATACCTGGCCCTGGCTGGCGGAGGTCGGCCGGCGGTTGGACCGCGCGGTGACGCTGGCCACGGTCCCTCCGGAGATCTGGGACGAGGTGGCGGTGCCCGGGCTGGACGCGGTCTGGTTGATGGGCGTCTGGGAGCGCAGCCCGGCGGGGCTGGCCGTGGCCCGGGCGAACGAGCCGCTGCAACGCGAGTTCCGCGCCGCGCTGAGCGACCTGGCACCCGGCGACGTCGTGGGCTCGCCCTACTGCGTCCGCCGCTACCGGGTCGACCAGCGGCTGGGCGGACCCGCGGGGCTGGCGGCGGCCCGGGTCGAGTTGGAGCGGCGCGGGTTGCGTCTCGTCCTCGACTACGTGCCCAACCACGTCGCGCCGGACAACCGCGCGGTGTTCGACCATCCACAGTGGTTCATCCAGGGCACCGCGATGAACCAGATCGAGGATCCACAGGCCTGGTTCACCGCGGCGGGCCACGTCCTGGCCCACGGCCGTGATCCCTATTTCCCGCCCTGGCCCGACGTGGCCCAGCTCAACGCGTTCGATCCCGGGCTGCGCGGGGCGACCGCGGACGCGCTGGCGGGCATCGCCGGTCAGTGCGACGGGATCCGCTGCGACATGGCGATGCTGATGACCAACGACGTCTTCGCCCGTACCTGGGGCCGGCACGCCGGGCCGGTCCCGGCCGAGGACTTCTGGCCGGCCGTCCTCGCACAGCTGCGCGAGCGGCACCCGGAGACGGTGCTCATCGCCGAGGCGTACTGGGACATGGAGTGGACACTGCAGCGTCAGGGCTTCGACTTCTGCTACGACAAAAGGCTCTACGATCGGCTGGTCGGCGAGGACGCCGACGCGGTCCGCAAGCACCTCGCGGCGGGACGTGATTACCAGGACCGGCTCCTGCGGTTCCTGGAGAACCACGACGAGCCGCGCGCGGCCGGGGCGATGCCGGATGCGCGGGGCCGGGCCGCCGCGGTCGCTGTCGCCACCCTGCCCGGCGCGTCCCTCTGGCATGACGGGCAGTTCACCGGATGCCGGCAGCGCCTGCCGGTCTTTCTCGGCCGCCGGCCGGACGAGCCGGCCGACGAGGGCTTGCGGCAGCACTATCGCCGCCTGGTCGGTGCCGCGGCGACCGTACGCCGGGACGGCTGGACGATGCTGGACAGCCACGGGTGGCCGGACAACCCCAGCCACCGCGACGTTCTGGCCTGGGCCTGGCACGACGGCGAGGTGCCCCGGCATGTGGTGGCGGTGAACTTCGGCGAGCACCGGTCGCAGGCGTACCTCGTGCTGCCCTGGCCCGCACTGGCCGGCCGGTCGTGGTGGCTGACCGACCTGATGGACGGGCGGGTCTTCGTCCGCGACGGCGCCGACCTCGCCGGTCCCGGCCTGTACGTCGACCTGCCCGCCTGGGGATTCCATCTGCTCGCCGTGCAGCCCCGCTGAGCGGCGCCCCCGCCCAAGCCGTTCATCCGGCCCGAATGATGTCCGCCGCCGGTTGCCCGGTGAGGCTTCCCGCAGGGTCGACGGCCGGCCCGCGGCGCGTGTCACGCAACGGAGGTCCCGATGACCAAGGTGGAACCGGCGGTGCTCCCGACCGGCTCGCGCACCCTCGGGCTGCCGCAGGCCACGGCGCTGATTCTGGGCAGCATCGTCGGAGTCGGCATCTTCAACCTGCCGTACTCGCTGGCCTCGATCGGGCCGATCAGCATTGTCGCGATGGCGCTGACCACCGTCGGAGCGCTAGCTCTGGCGGTCATGTTCGCGGCGCTCTCGCGCCGGCTGCCGGCCGACGGCGGACCGTACGCCTATGCCCGGGCCGCCTTCGGCAACGGCATCGGGTTCACCAACGCCTGGTCCTACTGGATCACCGCCTGGGCGGGCAACGCGGCGATCGTCACCGGCTGGGTCTTCTACGTCGAGCACTTCCTCAACAAGGACGGGGTGACCGGTTGGTCCATCGTCATCGCCCTGGTCGGCCTCTGGCTGCCCGCCGTGGTCAACCTAAGCGGCGTCAAGAACATGGGTGCGGTGCAGCTCTGGACGACGGTCATCAAGTTCATCCCGCTGGTGATCATGTCGACCGTGGGGCTGTTCTACATCAGTACCGCCAACTTCACCCCGTGGAACGTCAGCGGAGAGACCGACGTGCGGGCGATCGGCAGTGCCATGGCGATCTGCCTGTTCAGCTACCTCGGCGTGGAGACGGCCGCGGTCGCCGCGGCCAAGGTGCGCGACCCGGGGCGCAACATCCCGCGTGCCACGGTGCTCGGCACGCTGTGCAGTGCCGTCGTCTATCTGCTGTCGATGATCGCTGTCTTCGGCATCGTGCCCACCGCGACGCTGGGCGAGGACGCCAACAAGGCGTCCTACTCGGTCGCCGCCAACACGATGGCCGGCGGCGGCCACTGGGCCGGGAATCTCGTGGCCCTGGCCGTCATCGTCTCCGGGTTCGGCGCCCTGAACGGCTGGACCATGATCTGCGCGGAGATGCCGCTCGCCGCGGCGCGGGACGGTGTCTTCCCGGGCTTGTTCGGCCGGCTGTCGGGGCGTGGCGTGCCGGCCGCCGGCATCCTCGCGTCGACCGTGCTGGCGAGCGTCGCGATGACGATCAGCTATCTCGGCGCTAGCGGCGCGACGGTGTTCAACACGCTGGTGCTGATGACCGGCATCACGGCGGCTATCCCGTACACCTTCTCCGCCCTCGCCCAACTGAAATGGCGGTGGCGTGACCACCGCACGATGCACACCCCGCGTTTCGCGCGGGACGCCGCGGTCGCCACGCTCAGCCTCGCCTTCTCGATCCTGTTCGTCTGGTACTCGCGCAACACCGGCGACGACCGCTGGTACGTCGTCTGGGGCCCGTTCCTCATGGCCGGCGCCGCGCTCCTGCTGGGCGTCCCGGTCTTCCTCGCGGTGCGCAACCGGATGGCCCCACCGCCAGCCGTGCCGCCCTACCAGCGATCATCAGGGAGTTAGTCATGAGTTTCCGCGTCGACTCCGAGACCGGCCGGTTGCGGCAGGTGATCCTGCACCGTCCCGGGATCGAGCTGAACCGGCTCACCCCGTACAACATCGAGGCCCTGCTCTTCGACGACATCCTCTGGGCCAAACGCGCCCGCGAGGAGCACGACGCCTTTGCCGCCGCACTCGCCGACCGCGGGGTGACCGTGCACTATTTCGGCGACCTGCTGGGCGAGGTGCTGCAGATCCCGAGCGGGCGGTCGTGGGTACTGGACCGGGTGATCACCGAGAACACGGTGGGTCCCAATCTCGCCGGCCCGCTGCGGCGGCTCGCCGACCAGGCCGAGGGCCGGCGGCTCGCTGAGTACCTGATCGGTGGAGTGCTCAAGAGCGAGCTGGCCGGCTTCACGGTGAACAGCTTGCGCTGGGAGTTGCTGAGCGCTGACGACTTCGTGCTCACGCCGCTGCCGAACCACTTGTTCCAGCGGGACAACTCGGCCTGGATCTTCCACGGGGTGAGCGTCAATCCGATGGCCATGCCGGCCCGGGCGCGCGAGTCGGTGCACAGCACGGCGATCTACCGCTTCCACCCGAAGTTCGTCTCCGAGGACTTCGACTTCTGGTACGGCGCCGACGACCTGCCGCATCAGCCGGCCACGCTGGAGGGCGGCGACATCCACGTGCTCGGCCGCGGTGCGGTGATGGTCGGGCTGGGGGAGCGGTCCACCCCGATGGGCGTGGAGAACCTGGCGCGCAGCCTGTTCGCGGCCGGGGTGGCGAGCAAGGTGATCGCGATCGAGTTGCCCCACTCGCATGCCATGATGCACCTCGACACGGTCATGACGATGATCAGCGGGGACACCTTCGTCATGTACCCCTACCTGCAGGGGGCCCTGCGGTCGTGGACCGTGCTGCCGGGCGGTTCGGGAGCGCTGCAGGTGGTCCGCAACGAAGACCTGTTCGCCACCATCGCCGAGACGATCGGCTTGGACAAGGTCCAGGTCCTGATGACCGACGAGGACATCCGGGCGGCCCAGCGCGAGCAGTGGGACGACGGCACCAACTTCCTGGCCGTCGAGCCCGGAGTGGTCCTGGGATACGAGCGCAATGTCACCACGAACACGTTCCTGCGTAAGCACGGCATCGAGGTCATCACCGTCGCCGGCAGCGAACTGGGCCGTGGCCGTGGCGGCCCGCGCTGCATGACCTGCCCGATCGAACGAGATGCGGTCTAGGGAGCCGAAATGTCTGTCAACCTGCGCAACCGGAGCTTCCTCAAGGAGCTCGACTACACCCCGGCCGAGTGGCGCTGCAGGAGAACGTCGAGACCCTGTCCCGGTGCTCCGGTGTGCCGGTGTGGAACGGGCTGAGCGAGGCGTGGCACCCGACGCAGACCCTCTGCGACCTGCTCACCATGCGGGAGCACACGGTCAAGCACGACAACGAGATCGGCTTCGCGTTTCTCGGCGACGCCCGCAACAACGTGGGCAATTCGCTGCTGATCGGTGGCGCCATGATGGGCATGGACGTGCGGATGGTGGCGCCGAAGTCGCGGTGGAACCAGGACGAGGTGATCAAAGAGGCGCGGCGGATCGCGGACACGACCGGGGCCCGCGTGACGCACACCGAGGATGTCGCCGCTGGCGTCCACGGAGTCGACTTCCTCTACACGGATGTCTGGTTGTCGATGGGCGAGCCGAAAGCGGCCTGGAACGAGCGGATCGCTCTGCTGCGGCCGTACCAGATCAACATGGACACCGTGCGGGCCACCGGCAATCCGGCCGTGAAGGTCATGCACTGCCTCCCGGCCTTTCACGACCGGCGGACCAAGGTCGGCGAGGAGATCTTCGAGCACACCGGTCTGGACGCTCTGGAGATCACGGACCAGGTCTTCGAGTCGCCGTACTCGATCGTCTTCGACCAGGCGGAGAACCGGATGCACACGATCAAGGCGATCATGGTCGCCACCCTGGGAGTCTGACGATGCGCATCGTCATCGCGATCGGCGGCAACGCGCTCCTCGAACGCGGCCAGCGGCCGGACGCGGCCATCCAACGGGCCAACGCCGTGCGAGCCGTCGCCGCGCTCGCCCCGCTCGCCGCCGACCACGAGCTGGTCATCACGCACGGCAACGGGCCGCAGGTGGGCATGCTGGCCCTGCAGAGCGCGGCGGACCCGGCGCTGGCGGTGCCCTACCCGTTCGACGTGCTGGGCGCGCAGACCCAGGGCATGATCGGCTACTGGTTGCTACAGGCCCTGCAGAACGCCCTCCCCGGCCGCCAGGTCGCCGCCCTGCTCGACCAGACGCTGGTCTCGGCGGCCGACCCGGCCTTCGCCGCCCCGAGCAAGTTCGTCGGGCCGGTGTACGACCGCCCGACCGCCGAGCGGCTGGCGGCCGAACGCGGCTGGACCGTCGCCGAGGACGGCGCCGGCTGGCGCCGGGTCGTGCCGTCGCCGAAGCCGCAGCGGATCGTCGAGACCCGGGTGATCCGGCTGCTGCTGGGCAGCGGGGCAGTGGTGGTGTGTGCGGGCGGTGGCGGCGTGCCGGTGGTCCGGGAGGAGAGCGGCCGCCTGTCGGGCGTCGAAGCTGTCGTGGACAAGGATCTGGCCACCGCGGTGCTGGCCGAGTCCCTCGACGCCGACGCGCTGCTGATGCTCACCGACGTGCCCGCGGTCATCCGGGGATTCGGCGGCCCCGGCCCCGAGCCGATCTCGCGGGCGACCCCGGCGGCGTTGCGCCGGGAGCAGTTCGCGGCCGGATCGATGGGACCCAAGGTCGAGGCGGCCTGCCGGTTCGTCGAGATGACCGGCGACCTCGCCGGGATCGGCGCGCTGGCGGACGCCGCGCTGCTGCTCACCGGCAAGGCCGGCACCATCGTCACGCCCGGCGGTGACTACGGCGGACCACACGATCTGCGACCGCCGCGGTGAGAGACACCGGCGCGGGCCGGATGGACGCCGGCCCGCGCCGGGCTGCCGGCCCGTCCACCGCCACCGTGGTCATCGCCCACCTCTCCGACCTTCATCTGGGCGCGCACGACGCGGACGCCGTCGAACAGCTCCCGGCCGACGTCGCGGCCTTCGGCCCGGCGCTGACCGTGGTCACCGGTGACTGGACCATGCGTGCCCGGATCGAGGAGTTTCGGCAAGCGCGCCGGCTGCTCGACCGACTGCCGCGACCGGTCCTCGCGGTCACCGGCAACCACGACGTCCCCTTGTTCGGCCCGCGCCGGCTGATCGTCCCGTACACCCGCTATCGCCGGTGGATCGTTCCCGAACTGGATCCGGTGGTGCACGGCGCCGGGCTCACCGCCCTCGGACTGCAGTCGACGCCGCGCTGGCGCTGGGCGAACGGCCGGATCTCGGCGCGCCAGGCGGACGACGTGGTGCGGACGTTCGGCGCCGCCCCGCCGGGTGACCTGCGCCTGCTCGCGCTGCACCATCCACCGCTGGCCTCGCACGGGCGCAGTCTGCTCGGCCGGGCCCGGCTGATCCGCGCGATCGAAGCCGCCGGCGTCGACTTGGTCCTGGCCGGACATACGCACGTGCCCGACGTGCGCGGGGCGACGCTCCCGGCCGGCGGTGAGGCGTACCGTCCGGTGGCCGTGGTCGCCGGCACGACGACCAGCGTGCGGACCCGGGGCGCGGGGCTGTCCTGGAGTTTGATCAGCGTCGCGGGCGACGCGGTTGTGGTGCGTGAGCGCTATCTGGGCGGCTCCGGCTGGAACACCGGGCGGCTGGTGCACTGTCGCCTCGGCAGCGCGGCGGCGTCCTGAGCGGTCAGCAGACCTCGGCCACCGCGGTGCGCAGGGTCTGGACGTTGGCTCGTACGACGGCGACCGCACTGCGGACCGCGGCCAGGTTCGCCACGTCGGGGTCGGCTTTGGCGACGGAGGCGCTGGCCGAGAGGTGGTCCACGGAAACCCGTAGCTGTTGCGCCTCGGCGGGGAACCGCGCCTGGGCGTCCGTGGCGAGCTGCTGGAGGTCGCCGTGCAGCCGGCCGAGATAGCTCCGCAGCTGACCGAGGCCATTCTCGGACACGTCCGTGTTCTGGATGTGGTCGACGGTGTTCTGCACGGTCGCCAGGCTCTGGCACACCGGCGGCGGCTCGCTGCTGCACCCGCCGGACGCCAGCACACCAAGCGCTGCCGTCGCGGCGACCAGCGCGGGGAGGATTCGCTTCATGCCGGAAGGGTCGCGCCGTCCGGCGCTTCGGTGCCTCATCTGCCGGGGATGAACGCGGCGGCACACACGGATGCCGGCCGCTCCGAGGAACGGCCGGCACCCGCCGGGTGGGCCTACGCGCCATGCAGGGCTTCCTGCAATTCGGCCTCGGCCTCCTCGGAGAGGGACGATTTGAGCACGGTGCCGCCGAACTTGCTCAGCGCCGCGACCGCGCGGTCCGGCGTGACGCGCTCGACGATCAGGAAGAGCGCCGAGGTGCCCGGCTCGAGCAGCTCCCGCACCTGGGACTGGAACTGCTTGTTGACCGCGTTCTTGGCGACCTTTCCGGTCAGCGCGCCCAGACCGGCGCCGACGGCCATGCCCAGAAATGGGACGAAGAACAGCAGCCCGAACAGCATGCCCCAGAACATGCCCCAGGTGCTGCCGGCGGCCACCTCGTGGTGGCTCGTGGTCACATGGAACTTGCCCTCGCGGTCTCGGCTGATCGCCGCGATGGCGTCCGGCTGGATGATGAGGTCCTTGCTGAGCTGCCGGGCCTCCAGCGCCGCGGCGGTCGCGGTGGTCTCGTCGGGGTAGCCGATGGCGATGAGGGTTGCCATGATCCGCGCACATCCCTTCTGTAGTCGAACCGCCCGCACCTCCGGCGGCGCGGACCAGTCCACGCCGGCCGGGCCGCCGCGTCCTCATTCCGGGCGGATGAACAGGCCGGCTCCGAATGACCGGGCCGGGCGTCCCATCCGGCCGGGATGAGGTGTGCCGCGGCGTGCGGATGGAGCGTCGAGGGCGAGTCGTGGACCGCCGAGCGGTCCACGGGTGACCACACTGGACAGGAGAACCGCTGTGTCGACTTCACGACGGCCGACAGCCGTCCAGAGCCGCAGGCTCCGGCATCCCGCCGAGCTGCCGTTCTACGTGTTCATGGTGATTCTCAACCTGCTCATCGTCGGTCTCATCGTGAAGTTCGCCCTGGCGGTGCCGTTCCTGCCCGAGCGGCTGCAGGATTCCGGCTGGTCCGTGACCGTACGCTCGGCGCTGATCGGCCTGCTGTTGCTGATCCCCGGCTTGATCGTGATTCGCGAGACGCAGCGGGCGTCGGTGCGCGGCACAGCGGTGGAGCTGTCGCCGCACCAGTACGGTGCCCTCTACGAGACGGCTGATGACTTCGCGCATCGGTTGGGGCTGCCCCGCCGCCCGCAGATCTATCTGGCGAACGGCAACGGCGCGCTGAACGCCTTCGCCGCGCAGGCGACCGGGCACGACTACGTGGTGCTCAGCAACGAGCTCTTCACGAACCTGTACCGCAACAACCACGACGGGCTGCGGTTCATCCTGGGCCACGAACTGGCCCACATCCGCCTGCATCACGTCGGGTTCTGGTATCAGCTCTCGCTGGCGTACTCCGAACGGATCCCGGTGCTCGGCCCCACGCTTTCCCGGCTGCGGGAATACTCCTGCGACCGGCACGGCGCCCACTTGTCCCCGAGCGGGGCGACGGGCCTGGTGCTGCTCGCCTCCGGCCGGCACACCGAGCAGGCGGTCGACGTGGACCTGCTGGTCCGGCAGGGCCGGGCGCTGCACGGGTTCTGGGTCGGACTCGCCCAGTTGCCGCGGTCCCACCCGTTCACCGTGCGACGCCTGGAGCGGCTGTTCCGCCTCGGCCTGCTGCACACCCGGTTGCGCGAGAGCGAGCCGAAGACCTCCGTGTGACGGCGTGGAAGTCGGCGCCGAGAAGAGGAAGGCATCTCATGCCCGAGGCGACATATCAGGTCCGGGTCTCCGGGGTGATTCCCGCCGAGTTGCTGGCGGAGCTGCGAGATCTCACGGTCAGCGTGGAGCCGCCGGAGACGGTGCTGCACGGGTCGTTGCCGGATCAATCCGCCGTGGTGGGCCTGATCTCGCGGATCCATAGCCTCGGGTTGCACCTGATCGAGGTACGCAGGCTGCCCCCGGAGGATCCCCTGCCGCCGAGCCGCTGACCGCGGCCGGCCGGCGTGCTCATTCGGCCTCCGGCCGCCGCGGGCCCCGGCGCCGCGTCCATCGCCCCTCTGCCGCTTCGAGCGAGCGGGCCAGCGCCCGGTAGAGGGGATGCCCGCAGAGCACGCCGAGGGCGACGGCCACCATCGACCCGGTGGCACCGAGCAGATCCTCGCTACCCATGGCGGCGTTGTGACTGAGGTATTCGGTCATCCCGATCAGGCTCAGCGCGCCCGGCACGAGCAGCCAGAAACCCGGCAGGAACGAGACCAGCGCGGGCGGCCCGGAGGGCGTGCGCTCCACCAGATAGGCGACCACGGTCAGCACGATCGCGCCGATGAGCCCGCCCAGATAGCTGCCGAGCAGGAGATTGCCCAGGTACTGGCCGATCCAACCGGCATAAAGCACCAGGCAGAGCCAGCCGATCGAGCGGCGTGGACCCGAGTAGAGCAGGTAGCTGCCGACCGCGACGACCAGCACGCCCAGCCAGGGCGCCCAAGGGCCGAGCGAGTTCTGCGGCGCGTCCGCGGGCAGCTGCGACCGGGGGAGGCCCACCGCCTGCGCGGCGCCGATGATGCCGAAGGCGAGCAGGAGTAGTTGCAGGACGCCGGCCACGAGCCGGCTCGACCCGGTGATTATCTCGGCCGCGGAGAGCTCGACGACGGCCATGGTCAGCATGGCACCGGGTAGGAAGGTGGCCAGCGGGGCGACCATCGCACGCAGGTCCGCGTCCGCCCAGCCCGTCCCGGCCAGCAGGAAGGTGATCGCCGAGACGGTGAAGGCCGCGCCCACCGGCATGATCATCTGAAGGCCGGCCCAGCGCGCCCCGACCAGCTTGAAGGTGCCCACCAGCACCCCGAACAGCGCGGCCAGGATCAGGTCGCCCCAGGTCGGTTGCAGGATCAGGCAGATGCCGACCGTGAGCACGGCGTGCCCCAGGACCCGTACGCCCGGGCCGAAGCGCGGCGGCATGTCCACGATGGCCTGCACCTGGCGAGTGCCGGCCGCCGGTGGCAGGCGCCCGCGTTCCGCCGATCGCAGGAGCTCGTACAGCGCCGCCGTCTGATCCAGCCGGAGCCCGCCGCGGAGTTGCTGGGTCGGCTCGAGGGTGGCGGCCCGCCCGGGTTCCAGCGACACCACCAGATACGTCGGCAGCACGCTGACCCGCGCGCTCGGGGCGCCGTACGCCGCCGCGACCCGCCGCAGGCGGTCCTCGATCTCGTTGACCGCCTCCCCGGCCGCGGTCAGGGCGCTGCCGAGGTACAGCAGGAACTGTTGTAGCTCCCGGAGTTGCTGCTCGCCGGCTCCGTCGAGGAGCCCGCCGGAGGTCGCCGGCTGTGCCATCTGGCCCGTCGCTCCTAGTCGGCGTCCGCCGCGGCGGGGGGAATGGTGTGCGCGAACGCCGCCGAGGCCGTGGCCCGTTCCGCCGCGGCCGACCGGTGCGTACGGTGGCGGGCCATCAGCAGGGCGAGGGCGACTCCGGCGGCGGCCAGGACGGCCATCACGATCATCGAGCGGGAGAGGCCGGCGGCGAGCGCGTCGGCCGCGTCGGCGCCGGCCTTTTGCTGCGTGTCGATGGTGGCGGAGTAGACGGTGGCCGCGGCGGCGACCGCCAGCGATCCGCCGATGTAGCGGGCCATGTTGGAGATCCCGGAGGCCTGGCCCACCTCCGCCGGTGCGACCGCCGAGGTGGACGCCGACGACGCGGGACCGTTGGCGAGCCCGAGACCCGCGGCGATCACGATCAGCGGGACCACGAACAGCGCGTACGACCAGGCGGACTGAGCGAACGCGAGGGCGGCGAACCCGATGGTGGCGACGGCGAAGCCGAGCCCGACGGCGACCCGGGACCCGAGCCGCTGGGCCAGCGGCGTGATCAGCGGGGTGATCAGGATCATCGCGGCCGCGGCGGGCAGCGTGGCGAGGCCGGCCTCCAGCGGGCTCATGCCGAACGCCGCCGGGTCCTGGAAGTAGAGGCTGAGTACGTACATCAAAGCGTTGATCGTGCCCGCGACGATCAGGATCGCCAGCGTGGCGCCGACCAGGATGCGGTTGTGCAGCAGGGCCAGGTCGACCAGCGGAGCGGCGACGCGGCGCTCGGTGGCGACGAAGCCCGCGGCGCCGAGGACGGCGACGGCGAAGCAGGTCAGCGTCGCCGGGGACGTCCAGCCCCAGCCGCCGCCCTCGCTGAGCGCAAGCACCAGGGGGACGAGGATGACCGCGATCAGCACCGTGCCGGCGAGATCGATCGAGCGTGGCCGGTTCGGATCGCGCGATTCGCGGACCGTGAGGGCCGCCACCGGGATGCACGCGGCGGCGATCGCCGCGTCGATCCAGAAGAGCCCTTGCCAGCCGGTGGCGCCCACAAGCAGCCCGCCGACCAGCGGCCCGGCCGCCCCGCCGGCCGCCGACGCGGCACCCCAGAGCGTGATCGCCCGCATCTGCCCGGCACCGGCCGAATCGACCGACAGGAGGCTCATCCCGCAGGCCAGGATGGTCGACCCGGCGGCACCCTGGAGCATCCGGCCGGCGATCACGCCGGCGCTGCCGGTGGAGAGCGCGATCAGCGCGGACGAGACGACGAACAGGGCGAGGCCG
>Ga0307512_10002895_pt1 | contig 20837 bp, 28 predicted proteins | sample 14_EM_MG_FD_200267 | JGI IMG/M metagenome (GOLD analysis project Ga0307512, IMG submission 200267) | Populus trichocarpa ectomycorrhiza microbial communities from riparian zone in the Pacific Northwest, United States - 14_EM | ecosystem: Host-associated > Plants > Roots > Unclassified | place... | reverse complement strand
TTCTCTTTGCACCCAATGTTGATAATGGCCATGCACCTTTGAAATCCAGAACAAGCCTCCAAGAAACCATGTGCTGCCCTATAAGTAGATTTTGTGCATGTCACTGGCTGGTACAGAGTAGGAAAACTACTCGGTTCTGGTGGATCTGGTGAGCCTAACTCTGACCCAAATTCGATGCTTCATCATGCCCCTCTAGGGTCTGTCTACCTAGGGAGAGATATCAGGATAGGAGCTAAGGTTGCTCTGAAGATAGGAAGCATAGGCCAGTCGCCTTCAGGGCTTAGTCACAAATATAATGTGTATTTGAGTATTGCTGGCAGCACAGGTACCTCTTCAGTACTTTGGTATGGCAAAGAAGGCCACTATGAAGTTATTGTCTTGGAACATCTTGGCAACTCACTTGGAAATTTGATCAATGAGAATCAGCTTGGCAATGAGAAGGTATTAGGGTCATTCAAAGTACCCATTATTTTTGCCATTATGACGTTCATTAATATTCTCCTTCTTTTTAATGGTATCTTTAAGGAGATCAAAAATGGGAAGATTAATGGAAACTTTTTGATTAATGGGCCTTGAAGGCCATTAACCGTTTACTGGCCCTTTTCCTTCTCATTCTGGGTCCCATTAACAAGCCCATCATGTTTCAGAGTTTTATTTTATTTTTCTGTTGTGCCATGAACACGATGAATGCACCTCACACTTCACCTCACACTTTGCCTCTACATACTTCCATTGCCTTTCTATGTCCACACAAGCTACTGGTGTCCGGCAGTGTAAAGCTGGTACTAAGGATCCTAAGTCTCCCAGCAACACATGTGGTCGTGGTGGCCAGGCAAAGAAGACAACAGATGAGGCCAAAGACGACACTACAGTTGCCAACTCAAAAGGCTGCATCATGTGGGATGACCAATGCACTGAGCAACTCGTCTCATGGCTGGAGAACAATATTGAGGACCGTCAGAGATTATTTTCTGACTTGGCACAAGATGCTAAGGAAGACAAACATTGTCATTGCACTGCCAAGAACACAAAACCCACCTTTCATGTCAAGATGGCCCAATACATCTTCTTAGTTGATGAGGACATGCAGGTCAGGGATAATCTGAAGGTGCATAGAATGAAATATGCAAAGGCAGTTGAGAACCGCATCACCATGTGAGTATTTTTTGTTGCTGCTACCCCACCCCTCAAGTGCTGATTCAACAAATAAGTTTAAAGAAAAAGTATCAGGACATCAACACTGAACTTGGGAAAACAGAAGCTGGGTTAACTGTTGAGCAGATTAAGCAGAACCCCAAGCTAACCAACATCCTAGGTATGTCTGTGCTTGAACACCTGTGCAGCATCTACTGACTGGCCTTCATGTTCAGACCAACTTATCATCAATTCCAGGCTTCCAGCCGGACTCTGGGAGCGCCTTCATGGTTTTTGGAGGACGCTCCTGAACTTTAACCCCCATGCAGTCTCATCAGAGCCTGGCCAGAATCTAGCTGGTGAGGCCCACACCCTTTTGTTCTCACCATGCAGTAATGGTGATGACAGTGAGAGAGGGCAGTCTGAGAATGAAATAGAGGACAATGTTGAGTACCCAAGTGTGCTGGACATGGCTGAATAAGCTGCTGTGGGAGATGTAGATGCGGTGAGTGGGCTTGAAGGATACAACAATGATTTCCCTGATATGGTACGAGGTTATGCATATTCATATTGATTTTTGTTGATGATGTCAAACTCAGTACAATGGTGATGCTCACTCTCTCTCCGTTGAGCCTACATCAGCCAATGTGCATCTAACTTCAAGTGTCGCTGTCAAGTGGCATGGGGACCACATTGGTGCGATGCCTGTGGTCTGCAAGAATTCATGCACTCCCTCTGGTTCAACAGGCAACAACTGCAAGACATCCAATAAATATACCTGTGTTGACAGCCCGCTTGGCTCAGTCAGCAGTGACCAGACTCAGCTTTCCAAACTTGCAAGACTTGGGCGCAAATACAAGAAGGCCAACCTTGATATGAAATGCAAGAAGATGGAGTTGGCTGCTGAGGAACGGCTTCTTGGAATCAAGCAGAAGATGCAGGAGGATGAACTCGCATCCAAAGAACAGATACTATGCATGGAGCTTGAGTTAGCTCAATTGAGGGGGGACAAGCACCTGTTGCTTCAGGTGCCCATCCTGCTGGCCTCACACAGAAGGGTCACTCAATAGACGCATACATCAACAACTTTTCTCAACCTTCATTTACCTTTGGTACACATATGACAAGTACTTTACCTTCTCTTCCTTCTGCCAATTGGTCCTTTCCTGGGGCATCCACATCTTAATTGCATTTAGTTTATTCCATAACAAACATTTTTTTGGATCCTGTACATGATACTGAAAGCAATCACATGACACTCAGTCTGAATGAACAGAAGACTACATTGCAAGCGTAAGTACCTGAAAGCAATCACATGACGCTAGGCCAGAGTAAGCTACAGGTAGCAAGCAAGACAAATGAATGATACTAACCTCAGTCTGAATGAACAGAAGACTGAGGTGTAAAGACGAAAAGTCCATGGTTTAAGTACTCGACTAGTGATCAGCGACAAGAGAGAATTGGAACGCAAAAAGATAAAACTAGACAATCACAAGCTGAACTTATCATGTGCAATGTCACGATGTATGTCAGTATGAGAAACATCAAAAGGTTAATAAACGTGTCCCATTGTGGACCCTCATTGTGCCAAGTGCATGATTGAATCTCCTATGTCTGACATGCCCCCTCAATCAGCATGGTGCAAACCTAACTCCTTCGCAAACCTCTCATGCTTCTCCCAAGCAAGGCCCTTAGTCAGGACATCAGCAGGTTGGTCATTGGTGGACAAGTAGTCAAGGGTGATCTTGCCAGACTTGACCTTGTGGCGCAGGAAATGGTAATGAATGTTGATGTGTTTGGTGCAGTTGTAGAACTCAGGGTTCTTCATGATGGCGATCACAGATTGGTTGTCGATGTGAAGTGGGATAGGGAAAGATGATGGCTGCTGCAAGCCAGCAAAGAGTCGTCCAAGCCAAATGGCCTCCTTGGCTGTGTGTGTGCCAGCGATATATTCAGCTTCGGTGCTGGAAAGGGTGACAGCACTTTGATTCTTGGAGCTCCAGGATATGGCACCCCCTGCAAGGGTGAATGCATAGCCCGAAGTGGACTTACAGTCGTTGACGTCGCTGCCCCAGTCAGCATCCACGTACCTGAGTATAGTGTTGTCCCCAGAGACTTCATAGTGGTACACGAGCTTGTAGTCTGAGGTGCCACAAAGGTATCAGAAAAGATGGTCAAGGGCGAGCTGATGCTTGGTGCCAGGATTGGCGGCGTGGCAACCAAGGGCTGCAATGGAATACACAATGTCAGGATGAGTTCCCAATATCAGATATATAAGGGCGCCAAGGGCCTGCTGAAAGTGTTTAGCGTCCACCTCAGGCAAAGGGAGACAGACGAGATGATGATTGGGGAGTGAGGGGGTGCTGATGGGGCAAACATTAGCCTTATCAAAACGCTCCAGTACCTCCTCTAAATACTTCTGCTGGGACAGAGCGATCCAGCCCTCTTCACGATCACACATGACATGGATGCCAAGAATCCAAGAGATCTCCCCAAGATCAGTCATGTGGTACTTCTTTTTGAGGGTCTCCTTGTCCTTTCAGATGTCATCTGAATCAGGAGGGCCCACAAGTTTGAAGTCATTGATGTAAAGTGCGATAATGGAAAGGACGTCACCATGTCACCATATGAACACGGCATGATCAGCCTCGATCCGCATGTAAACCCATCTCCGCCATAGTACCACACACATCTTCGTACCAGACTCAGCCACCTTGCTTGGTGCCATACACCGCTTGGTTGAGTTGCAGGACCATACCTTCGGAGATCTCAAGACCAGGAGGGGCCTCCATATAGATCTCCTCCTTGAGCTTGCCGTTGAGATAAGCTGCCTTGATGTCCATTTGATGGATGGTGAGATTTTGCTGGACAGCAATGGTGAGGATGGCGCAGAAGGTGGAGAGCTTGACAACCGGGATGAATGTCTGATCGTAGTTGAGGCCTTTGACTTGAGTAAAGCCTTGGGCAACGATACATGCCTTGTACTTCTGTACCTGGCTGTCTGGTCCACGTTTGATACAGAGAACCCACTTACTTCTGACAACCTTGCATCCTTTTGGTCGCGGGACTACATTGTAAACCCCCATCTGCTGGAAGTTGTGGATTTTGTCTTTGCAGGCCGCATCCCACTCAGCGGCATTGCTGCATGCCATGGCCTTCTTGTATGTTCGCAGGTCGTTGGTCTTGTCTGTGAGGACGACGTTGGCTTGCTCTGTGGGGCAAGGTCGGTTGTACAATGAGACTGAGTAGTGCAGGTCATTGTCCTGGACAGGCAGGTGGACCTTGTGCTTGGGACACGAGGCGGCGGACATGGGCTGTACATCAGTGATAACGGGGATGGAAGTGGACATGGATGGGACAGATGTGGAAGTGGATGGAGAGGGAGTAGAAGCAGAAGGGGCAGGAGCAGGGGAAGAAGGCGTGGGAGTGATGGTGACAAGCGGCAGGGACATGTCGTTAGCGTTGAGGATAATATGCTTGAATGACGTGTTGGTCCCCCCCTTGTCAAAGATAACATCACAGGACTCAAGGAAGTGCCCTGAGGGGTGATGCACAAGGCGATAAGCCTTGCACTGCCAAGCGTAGCCGATAAACGTGCAAACAAGGGACTTAGCTGAGAGCTTGCCATGCAACTTGTCGGAGATGTGAACAAACACCTTGCAACCAAAAACGCAGAGGCAGGAAATGTCAGGCTTGTTCCTGCTCCAGGACTCCTTGGGTGTGCAGTCGATGAGAGAACGTATCGGGGACATGTTGTGAAGGTGCGCTGTATACTGGAGGGCGTCCCACCAATAGCTGTCAGGGAGCTTGGCGTCAATAAGCATTGTGCAAACCCGCTCAACAAGCATGTGGTTCATACGCTCCGCTACCCTGTTGTGCTGTGGTGTGTCAGCCGTGGTCATCTCATGCTTGATACCCTTGTCCTTGAGAAAGGACTGTACCTCCCCGGCAATGTATTCGCCCCCTCCGTCAGAGCAGAGTACCTTGAGTCTATGGCCGGTCTCAAGCTTGACATGTGCAACAAAAGCATGCAAGTGTCGGGCCACCTCAGACTTCTCCTTCATGGCATTGACGAAAACCTTGCAGGACTTGTCATTGATCCAGGTGACAAAGTAGGTGAAGCCTTGGTGAGAGCAGGTGGAAAAGAGTGTGCAGACATCTGAGAAGACGCGGCCTAAGACAAGGTCAGCTCATGTGTCCGTCTCCTTTCAGATCTCAGCATGCATTTGCTTGCCCTTAATGCAGGGTTTGCAAATCTGGGAGGAAGGGGTAACACCGCCAGTAATCTCCATTCCTCAAGTCATCCCCTTTTGCACCATGCGTATGACATCGTCGGCATTAAGGTGACTGAGACGCCAGTGCCAAGTGTCAATGGTAGCCCTAGATCCCGAATTGTCAGCGACCAACACAGCCTCAGAAGGGTCTTCACCCTCGGTGGGGAAGGAATCGAGAACTGCAATATGAGCTGACTCAGAGGTGGGAAGGGTGGTAATCCGCATTATGTAGAGGTTTCCATGCAAGTCACCTTCGCAGGCAACCCACTTGTGCTGGTCAAGGATGGAATATCCCTCCCTGACAAACCGCATCTCAGAGCCACGCTTGGCAACGTGCAACACCAAAAGTAGGTTGCCATGAAGTTCTGGCACGTGAAGAACATCTTGCAGCACCATGGGCAAGGACTTGCCCTCAGCATGCATGTGAACAGAAATGCGACCGACACCAGTGGCTTGAATGGTGCTGTCGTCACTAAGGACGATGTCCATGGGGGAGGCGAGAGTGGAGTAATGATGAAACCAGTTGCGGTGTGCGCACATATTGCAAGAGGTGCCAGAGTCAATGATCCAACCAGCCTCAAGGTTTTGAGGGCCAGAATCGATCTTGGCCTGTAGCACACATTTGCAAGTGGTAGAGGGACATTTGGTAGAGCGAGATTGGTGGGGAACAGCAACAGCATGGAAAAGGCAAATAACATCTGAGTCGTTGGTGGCACCATAAGCAGGGGGATCACTGGTCACAGCGATCTTCGCAGTGGCACTAGAAGAGGAAGTGGAGTTGGAATTACCAGAATTGGAACTGGAGGTAGCATTGTTATTCTTGGCTGCTGTCGTGGACGAAGTCCGTGACAACACGCCAACAAGAAATCCCAAAGCCAAGTCCTCCCAAAGCTCCCCCTAAACCAATGTATAGTCATGTGGTAAGGGTCACGCCCCAAGCACGTGACCCTGGGAAAGTATCAGCTGATCTATCACATGTTCAAGCACGTGACCGAGCACGTGACACATCACGTGACAAATCCGTACCTTTGGGATCATGTGACTTAGGGACATGTGACCGTGGGAATCAACCACATGACCTACCAAGGGATTGGTCATCTATGCAATCACATGATCATACACGGTCACGTGGACAGATGTGTTTCTGTCACGTACCAAGCCCGTTGATCAGCATGTGGAAAACCGTGGGAACGATCAACGGTGTATCGAACAATCAACCAAGTCACAAGACCTCTCTGCGCAGCACAATGACTCAGATGTGCAGCACTAAGACTTACCCTTGTACTATATCTGGACTGGCCCTAAAGTATGGGCCACCCATGTAACCATATATGCCTACCCTAAACTTGTACGCACAGACCACCCTGTATTAGTATATAAGACCTGCAAAATTGTACGAACAGTCCCCAGACTGTTCTCTTGTCTACCTACAAACAATTGAGCATCTTGCCCTTCACCTTGTCGTCTTCACCCTAGCAATATCCCAGCTCATCCTTTGGATCAGTCACCTCTACCTAAAGTACATCGTCATTCCTCGCTACTTGCCTTAAACAGTAGTGAGTCCCGACATTAGAACAGTCTCCACAGTAGAGCTGACTGTTTGAAGTGTCTTTCACTTTGTCCGAGTCTACCGTCATCGCTTCCCCCACCCTTTCCCAAATCTCTGTCGCCTCCTGGTCTGCCGTTGACGACATCTATCAACAGAACCTCGCCGACGCCACTGCCGCTGTCCTTGAGGTCCTTAACAGTAACTTCAACACCTGGAATTTCCCCAGCCCAGGTGCCAACGCATTTCAATCCCCCTCGCCCATCGTTCCCATCTCCTGTTTGCCGTCCCCTGTTCTTGATAACCCCGCCTTCTTCCCCCCTGTCTTCATTCCGGCTGAGCCCCAGCCCCTCGTCCTCACCCCACCTGCCTCTCCCGACTACGTCGTCACCAGTGCCCTGGTCTCCCCCACACCCATCACCAACCTTGACCTCCTCGCCCATGTCGTCGCTTATGAGGACGACTACCGCCTCGACAATCAGGAGAACCTCCTCCCTGCACCCACCCAAGATAGTTTTGTCCAAGAACATCTTGGATACGATCCTCAAGGACACATACGAATTGAGGACATTCTGGCCGAGCCCCTTCCAGCACCAGTCATCACAGCCCCAGTCGCCACCGTCCCGTCTCCCGCCCCCAAATCGCGTCCACCCTCTCTGGGATTATTACCGGTTCTATGTGAACTTACCCCCCTCCCACTACTGTCAGTTCCACTAGCTGACCTTTTCCCAAATCTCTTCACCGCCCCCACCTGCACTTATGTGGAAGACTGCCACCCTCATCAATACTCTGTCATTTACGACCATGGAGAGAAATTTTGGGTCCCGCAAGAGGAATTTGTAGAACGAGACTTCCTCCGAAATATCCCTTGACTCCCAGATCTTGAGGCACACCCCCTTCACTTTGTTACTCCCTTCTGCGCCGACATCTTCCACAACGTGTGGGTAAACGCCACCTCCACCCTCCCAGCCGTCAACCTTTGTGCCAAAATCGGGCACCACCCCCATTTGGCCTCCTTCCCCTTTGGTTACTTAGAGTCGTCCTTTGTCGACTTGATTAAATTTCTTTTTGGACAGTTTCCCCCTGCTTGGCTCAAACATTTCGAAGGTGTACTAGTGCCGCTAGTAGCATACAATTTCTTAGACAGACGTATTGCTACATTGTGCGGACAGTTACATTTTACCCCTGACGGTATCTTTGTAATTGACAGGAATACGCGTACCGAGGACTTATTATGTACGCAACCTGGACTAGCCGCTTTTGTCTGTACTCCCCACGTCCCCACTAACCCCTTTACTTCTCTTACACCACCACCCGTAGAAGTACCTTTGTAAAACTTTGATTAGTAAGTTCACAAAGGTTTCGGTGTAATCTATAAAGGGGTTATCAAATCTTCTTTAGTGGCTCAAGAAATTCGCGACAAATTCATAAGAGAAAACTTTCAAAACTTAGCAGTCAATGCTGCCAATTTTATATACTAAGTAACAACATCGCTGATGAATTAAAGTGTACATAAGCTCAGCTAGCTGTCAGACTACTAAAATCAGATAATTTGTGAAGTAGTACTACCAAAGTTAGTATTAATAATCTGTCAAATAGTACAACTAAATAAGAAGGTAACAGTAAAATTGTAGTACTATATGGTTGGCTAATTGTAGAACAGTAGCACTAAATGGGAAGTTAACTGTAGAATAGTAGTACTAAATGAAATGGCAACTATACAATAGTACTACTAAATGTGGTGGTAACTGCAGGATGGTAGTACTAGATGGAAAAATAACTGTAGGATACTGGTACTAAATAGGATGGTAACTGCAGCATAGTACTACTAAATGGTTGACTAACTGTAGGATAGTGGAACTAAATGGGACAGTATCTATACGATAGTAGTACTAAATTGGGTGGTATCTATAGCATAGTAGTACTAAATGGGATAGTAGCCATAAAATAGTAATACTAAATGGAATGATATCTGTAGAATAGTACTACTAAATGGTTGACTAACTATAGGATAGTAGTACTAAATGGGATGGTATCTGTAAGATAGTAGTACTAAATGGGACAGTAACCATAAAATAGTAGTACTAAATGGAACAATATCTGTAAGATAGTACTACTAAATGGGACAATATCTGTAGGGTAGTACTACTAAATGGTTGACTAACTATAGCATAGTAGTACTAAATAGGATAGTATCTGTAGGTTAGTACTACTAAATAGAAAGATAACTAAAGGATAGTAGTACTAGATAGGATAGTATCTGTAGGATAGTACTACTAAATGGAATGATATCTGTAAGATAGTACTACTAAATGGTTGACTAACTATATGATAGTACTACTAAATAGGATAGTATCTGTACAATAGTAGTACTAAATGGAATGATATCTACAGGATAGTACTACTAAATGGGCAGGTAAATATAGGATCCTACTGCTAAATAGGATGGTATCTATAGGATAGTAGTACTAAATAGGATAGTATCTGTAGGATAGTACTATTAAATGGGAAGATAACTGTAGGATAGTAATACTATATAGGACAGTAACCATAAAATAGTAGTACTAAATGGAATGATATCTGTAAGATAGTACTACTAAATGGGCTGGTAAATATAGGATGGTACTACTAAATAGGATGGTATCTGTAGGTTGGTACTACTAAATGGGAAGATAACTAAAGGAATGTAGTACTAGATGGGATAGTATCTGTAGAATAGTAGTACTAGATGGGATAGTATTTGTAGGATAGTACTACTAAATGGGACAGTAACCATAAAATAGTAGTACTAAACAGAATGCTATCTGTAGGATAGTACTACTAAATGGGCTGGTAAATATAGGATAGTAGTACTAAATAGGATGGTATCTATAGGATAGTACTACTAAATGGAACAATATCTGTAGAATAGTACTACTAAATGGTTGACTAACTATAGAATAGTAGTACTAAATGGGACAGTATCTTTAGGATAGTACTACTAAATAGAAAGATAACTATAGGATAGTAATACTAAATGGGATAGTAACTATAAAATAGTAGTACTAAATAGAATGATATCTGTAAGATAGTACTACTAAATAGTTTACTAACTATAGGATAATACTAATAAATAGAATGGTATCTGTAGAATAGTAGTACTAAATGGAATGATATCTGTAGGATAGTACTACCAAAGGGGCAGTTAAATATAGGACAGTTCTACTAAATAGGATGGTATCTTTAGGATAGTACTACTAAACAGAAAGATAACTGTGGATAGTAATACTAAATCAGACAGTAACGATAAAATAGTAGTACTAAATGGGATAGTATCTATAGGATAGTACTACTAAATAGGAAGATAACTGTAGAATAGTACTACTAAATAGGATTGTAACCATAATATAGTAGTACTAAATAGAATGATATCTGTAAGATAGTACTACTAAATGGGCTAGTGAGTATAGGATAGTACTACTCAATAGGATAGTATCTGTAGGATAGTGGTACTAAATGGGACAGTTTCTATAAAATAGCAGTACTAAATGGAATGATATCTGTAAGATAGTATTACTGAATGAGCTGGTAAATATAGCATAGTACTACTGAATAGGATGGTATCTGTAGGATACTAGTACTAAATGGGATAGTAACCATTAAATAGTAGTACTGAATAAAACAATATTTGTAGGATAGTACTACTAAATAGTTGACTTACTATAGGATAGTACTACTAAATGGGTAGATAACTAAAGCATAGTAGTACTATATAGGATAGTATCTGTAGGATTGAACTACTAAATGGGAAGATAACTATAGGATAGTACTACTAAATCAGACAGTAACCATGAAATAGTAGTACTAAATGGAATGGTATCTGTATGGTTGGTAGTACAAAATAGGATGGTATCTGTAGGGTAGTACTACTAAATAGGCTAGTAAGTATAGGATAGTACTACTTAATAGGAAGATAACTGTAGGATAGTAGTTCTAAATGGGATAGTAACTATAAAATTGTAGTACTAAATGGAATGATATTTGTAGTATAGTACTACTAAATGGAAAGTTAACTGTCCATTAGTATTACTAAGTGGGATATGAACTGTGGGATAGTACTACTAATTGGGATGGTAAATGTAGGACAGCATTACTATACAAGCCAGTAACTATAGGATAGTACTACTAACTGTGTAGCTATCTGTAGAATAGTATTCCTAAGTTGGATATGAACTGTAGGATAGTACTACTAAATGGGTAGTTAATTGTAAAATAGTATTACCAAGTAAGATGTTAACTATGGGCTAGTACTGCTACAGGGTTGATCAACTGTCAGATAGTACTGCTAAATGGGCCATTAACTGTATGATAATTCTGCTAAATAGAAAGTTATCTATAGAATAGTACTATCAAATAGCATAGTAACTATAGATCTACTATAGTCTATAGACTTTATTATCTCTAAAGTGGTACTGCTAACTAATCTTGTTTCTATAGAATAGTACTGCTAACTTAAGAAGTATCTTTTAGTCATATTGCAAAACTGTAGTATTTCATGGTCTGGTCAGTTCTTTTTGAACCTTTTTGGGCTTAACCAGCCCATTATCTGATCCTAGACTGAATCTAAATGTCACAAACTGGATACAGACTAGTTGTCATGTTAAGAAATCTGTAATTGCTAATTCAAATAATTATAAACATTAACTGCAGTATCTATATGAATAGTATAGCTTAATTTTAATGGTGTGTCAAAGAGAAGAAAAGTGTAACTGAGACCATATAAGAGCAACTCAGAAGTAATAGAGAGCAACCTGGAAGGGATAAGAGTAACTTTGGTTGAATTCTTGTGAATGGGCAGATAGTATAAGGTCTTCTAAGTTAGAGTCTAGTTGAACTTAACTAAATTTCTTATCATTTTAATTATAACTTCCCACCATTGCCTCAAAGACTGGCCTAGACCAGTTTTTTTTAGTCTTTATAGCAAAACCTCAGAACCCTTAGACTATTAACTAGACAGGCCTAAGCCTGGGCTGGACTGAACCTTAAATACTAGATAGCAGTATATATATGCTGTCCTATAGTAAGAGTCAAGCTGGGCGATAGTTGAATTCTGATGTTCTAACCCCAGCATAAGTTGTCAAATTATACTACCAAAACTTATTGAATCTTAACAAATTTTGGTTAAATTAAGTAAAGTAAAAGATGCTATAAAATGTAATTCAGTTGTCCAAGTATAACTAGGACCTAAATTCCAGAAGTTAAGGCTGCTTCTTTCTTTTAGCCAGCTTAGCTGTAATAAGCCTCTCCTGTGTTTTTTCAAGCTTCTCCAAGGTGGTAAAGAAAGTCACTGCACTCTCCCATCTACCCATCTTCTCCTTCTCCCACTGCTCTGCCTCCTCTGCTGCTGCCTTCTGGAACCACTCTTTGTTTGTAAGGAAGCCATTCTTAGCCCACCTAAACAAATGTCCTGAAGCATACTGCACTATTGAGTACCTGACCTCATCTGGTTGAATAGCTGTGTTTGAGTGGATGATAAGGCTTGAAGGGATAAGAATTGTAGAGTTGGGGGGAAACTCCACAACAATGCCCAAGTCCCAGAGCACTAGGTGTCCTCCAAGAGTAGGGCTAAAGTCTCCTAGAGCTGTAATGGAGCACCAGCCTTGTGCAAGGTTGTTATGGTCGGTATGTGGTACACTAGCTGACTGCTTGGCTAGGTTGAAAGTCCTACAGGGAAAGGCCCCTATATGCTTGTCATACTTGCCACAGAGGGAGAGGGCTAGGTCACCAAGGCCATCAAAGCACTTTTTGATAGCCTCCATAGTGTCCTTGGTATACTTGTAGTTTCTAGCCCCATAGGCCTCATACATACCTGGAAAAGAGGGCTTTATTAGCACTTGATAAGAAGAAAGGACAGAAAGAACTTACAACTAGCAAAGTTGCAGATTTGCTGGATACTGCTGTTGCCCATCAGTTGATCAACAATATCATCCTTTTCCTTTGAGCCTTGGCTTAAGAAATGTGGCCTCTAGGTAGAGCATTAGTATACTGGCACTAGATGTAGAGAAAATAGAACATAGATAACACTTACCTTCTGACCATTGCCTAAGGAAATCCCATAGGCTATAGTGGGAAAGATCCCATGGCGGCTTTCAACATCCTTTTTACTTGGCACAACCCTTTGTGCCAAGAGGTCAAGGGCAGTGAATGCCCTATTGCAGGTGCTGGCCCAGTTTTCTCCTTGTGGTTGGCCAGCAAGGACCCCAATAATCCTCTTCTCCCTATCCAGCAAGAGGTTTGTAGTTCTAGAAAGCAGGTAAGAGCTAGGCCAGAAGTAGAGATACAGTGCCATACCTTCCACTCCAGCAGATAAGCTGAAGCTTAAATGACTGGGTCAACTCCTGAAGAGTATACACCCTGGAGGGCAAGCTGCTGAGTGATAGTCCCACCCAACCAGGGACTGTAACATGGGCATGTACAGCATCAAAACCTGTGTGGATGGCAACTGTGCTAGGGTGGGCTGAGTACTTCATCAAGTTGTTTGTCTTGAGGCCTGTGCCAAGCACCTCCTGTAACTGAGACCTCTCTCTGTTTCGCTTAGCCTTTGTTCGCTCTTTTCTCCTGGCCTTGTCCTTTGTTAAGACCTTTACCTTAGCTGGACCTTTGTTTTGCTTATCAGGCAAGCATACCCCACCCCCATCTGACCAGCAGTGCTCAGTGAGTTCCCCATAGATGCAGAGCTCCTCCAGTTGGGCATGAAAAAAGTCAGGGACTGAGACCTCAGCCACAACAGCAACGCCACACTGAATGACAACAGGACCTGTAGAGGGGAGAAGGGTTAGTAAGGGCATAAAGCTAAGCAGACAAGAGCACAGGTAGGGAACAGAAAGGAAAAGGAGGAAAGGAAGGATGCAAGGAACAAGGAGGCTGCAGTGCCAAGGTCAGCTCAAGCCAGGTGCACTCTGTTGTGCCACGACTTCTTGCAGCTACTTGTGCACAGGGGTGGGCGCAGTTTGCGGTCTCCAGGCAGGGGGCCCAATGCTGCCATGCCAGGTGGACGATCCATATGCGGGCCACAAAGAGCTGGTCAAAAAACACAAAGGGGAGTGTGCCTACAAACAGCACAAGGCACGTAAGGGGTGCATCGATGCAGAGAAAAGGTCGCTGTCAAACACAGCAAGCATGAGCCCAGAGAGGGCAGGTGTAAAGTGCAGCACAAGGCATGGTGTGGAGGCAAGGCTAAAGGGCGGGCCAGGTGCAAACAGGTAGGTCGGGATGGCAAGCAACGTTGCAAGGTCTGTGCGGTACAAAGTTGCTGCGCATGCACCTGCTTTTGCCAGAGCATTGGCGGAGTGCTCAAGGGCAGAGTGCAAGTTGAGCTGCAGCACAGAAGCAGCGCAAGACACGGGCAGGGGTGGGGAGCTTTGTGCGCATGGGGGCCAAAGGCAGGGGAAAGGGGTGGGTGGGTTTGGTGCGCTTGGCGGCATGCGCGAGCAAGAGAGGAAGCGGAGGCACAAGGGGTGAAGCAGCACCACAGAGCCAGGCTCAGCTCCAAATAACATGGCCCAGCCTTGTGCCAGCCCGACTTCCTGTGGGTGCAAACTGGCAATGAGATCCGCAGTTTGCGACCTTGGAATGCAGCGCCAAAAGTGGAAGGGGGAGTCGCCTGCAAGCATCGCAAGGCGCGTAAGGGCAAGCGGTGATGTGGAGAAAAGGTCGCTGTAAAACGCGGTGAGCGCGAGCCCTGAGAGCGCGCATGCTGAGCACAGCGTGAGGCCTAGGGTGAAGGGTGAGGCCAAAGGGCGGACTGGGTGCAAACAGGTAGGTCGGCACTGTAAGCGACGCCATGAGCTCCGCAAGGGAGGGAGTTGCTGTGCCTGCGCCTGCTTTTGCCAGAGCGCAAGTTGAGTTGTAGCACAGAAGTGCACGAGACACGGGCAAGGGCGGGGGCTTTGGGTGCAGGGACCGAAGGTGAGGAAAAGGGGCACGCGCACATGGCGGTGTGCATGAGCGGGGGAGGAAGCGGAGGCGCAAGGGACGAGGCAGTGTTACAGAGCCAGGCTCAGCTCCAAATGACGCTGCCTGGTCTTGTAGCAGCCAACTTCCTGTGGGTGCACACCTCCAGAGAGGTCAACAGTCCCAGAGTGTGGCATCCAAGGCTGCCAGACAACATGCAGGCAGGTCATGGTGAGCCAGTCGAAAAGTGCAAAGGGGAGTGTGTCCACAAACAGCGCGAGGCACGTAAGGGCAAGCCATGGCGCGGAGAAAGGTCGCCTTCAAACACGGCGAGCACAAGCCCTGAGAGGGCACACACAGAGCGCATTGTAAGCACGGGGAGCTTTGCGTGTGGGGTGTGACCCAAGGCGAGGGAAGGTGGGCGGTTTGGTGCACTTGGCGGCGTGCGTGAGCGGGAGAGGAAGCAGTGGCACAAGGGACAAAGCAGCACCACAGAGCCAGGCTTGGCTCCAAATGGTGCTGTCTGGCCTTGTACCCGCCGACTTCCTGCGGGCACACACCTGCAGAGGCGTGCACAGCCTACGGTCTCTGAGTGCGGCGGTGAGGAGGTGAAGGTAAGCCACAGGGCAGCTACCCCAGCCATGCAAGTGTGCTGGAGGACAAGCACAGCGTTAGCCTAAGAGGTAAGAAGGCCGGGAAGCAGACGACTGCGCACCGCGTTCGTGGACCTCGCTGCAGGTGGTTCCTTGGTGCCCTTTTGTCTGTGATCACACCTGCTTTCAACACAGCCACTATGTTGAGATGTACGTCACTTCTAGAGCTACTCCTACCCACCACATTTAACTTCCCACAGCCCCCTTTGTTACTGCAGGGAGCTTCGCTTGCGGGGTGTGGCCGAAGGCAAGGGAAAGGAGGGCATGTGGTTTGGTGCGCTTGGCGGCGCGCATGAGTGGGAGAGGAAGCGGTGGCAAAAGGGATGAAGCAGCACCACAGAGCCAGGCTCGGCTCCAAATGGCGCTGTCCGGCCTTGTGCCCGCCAACTTCCTGTGGGCACACGCCTGCAGAGGCATGCACGGCCTGTGGTCTCCGAGTGCAGCGGCAAGGAGGCGAAGGTAAGCCACAGGGCAGCTACCCCAGCCATGCAAGCGTGCTGGAGGGCGAGCACAGTGTTAGCCTAAGAAGTAAAAAGGCTGGGAAGCGGACGACTGCGCACCTTGTTCGTGGACCTTGTTGAAGGTGGTTCCTTGGCGCCCTTTTGTCTGCAATCATACCTGCTTTCAACACAGCCGCTATGTTGAGACATACGTCGCTCCTACAGCTACTCCTACTCACCACGTTTAACTTCCCACAGCCCCCTTTGTCACCGCAGGGAGCTTCGCTTGCGGGGTGCGGCTGAAGGTGAGGGAAAGGAGGGCGTATGGTTTGGTATGCTTGGCGGTGCGCATAAGCGGGAGAGGAAGTGGCGGCAAAAGGGACGAAGCAGCACCACAGAGCCAGGCTCAGCTCCAAATGGTGCTGTCTGGCCTTGTGCCCGCTGACTTCCTGCGGGCGCACGCCTGCAGAGGCGTGCGCGGTCCGCGGTCTCCAAGTGCAGCGGCAAGGGGGCAAAGATAAGCCACAGGGCAGCTACCCCAGCCGTGCAAGCGCACTGGAGCATGAGCACAAGCATGATATTAGTCTAAGAGGTAGAAAGGCCGGGAAGCGGATGGCTGCGCACCACATTCGTGGACCTTGTTGCAGGCAGTTCCTTGGCACCCTTTTATCCGTGATCATACCTGCTTTCAATACCGTCGTTACGCTGAGGCGGGTGTCGTTCCTCCAGCTATTCCTACTGACCGCATTTAATTTCCTGCAGTCCCCTTTGTCACTGCGGGGAGCTTCACCTGTGGGGTGTGGCCGAAGATAAGGGAAAGGAGGGTGTGCAGTTTGGTGCGCTTGGCAGCGTGCATGAGCGGGAGATGAAGCGGCAGCACAAGGGACGAAGCAGCACCACAGAGCCAGGCTCGGCTCCAAATGGCGCTGTCCGGCCTTGTGCCCGCTGACTTCCTGCGGGCGCATGCCCGCAGAGATGTATGCGGTCCACAGTCTCTAAGTGCGGCGGCGAGGAGGCGAAGGTAAGCCACAGGGCAACTACCCCGGCCATGCTAGCATGCTGGAGCATGGGCACAGGCACAAGCACGATGTTAGCCTAAGAGGTAAAAGGGCTGGAAAGCGGCGACTGCGCACTGTGGTGAGGCCGAGCACGGCGGTGGCGGTCGATAGGAGGGTCAGACCTTTTCCAAGGGCGAGCGGATGCACCAGTATGAACAGCTGAGTGCCCATCACATGCGAAGAATGCATCTAAGTTCGGGATGTACAACGAAGAGGGGACGGTCCCAATGAAGCTAAGCATGCTGGAGGCGGTCGCACTCAAGAGGATACCCCGATGGGTGGGAGAGGGCAGCGGCGCATCCAAGAGGGGGGACAGGGGGCAGGAAACCAAAGGAAAGGAAAGGACAGGAAAGGAAAGGAAAGAGGGCTCACCTTGGGCTGGTACACAATGCGACAGCTCCAGCTCTGACGAAGGCAGCCTTGAGGAGGATGGCATCTTGCTTGTGTGTCGATTTTGGCTATCTGATCACAGGGTGTGCTCGAAGAGAGGGATGCCTGTGTGCAAGGTTGGAGGACTTGTGGGAAGCATTGGGCCAAAACGTGTGGCGGTTCAAATTCCGTCACTAACGCGTTTGACGCATCTGGTGCCGGTGCACCTGACCACATGTGCCGCGTCTGACGCGCGTGACATGCATGTGCAGCTTGGGAATGTGCCCTCTGGGCCCGCCTAATCGGGAGCAGCTCTGGGAAACCCATGGGTTCGCAAATGGTCTCAGCAGTGGACAGCGCACGACACCATTTCGAACTGATTGGACGTAGAAGAAAGGAGTTCACATGCAAGAGAGACATGGGGCTGCGGTTGCCTCAATGATATGGCGATCTTCTGCAAGGCCGGCCAATGCCATTTATAGGGTGGGGCTGGTGCAACAACGACAAGTATGCTATGAAAGGGCATCAGTAAGAGAAAAAGAAAGGGAGAATGAGGGTATTCTAGCTGGCAACAACCCTGCATGGCGATGTGATCAAGGAACGTTTGGCATTTGGATCTGAGGGGAAACGAAAGTCGCATCGAGGGTGTGACTGCGGGCACGAGGTCGAGGCGTAGACAGCGTTTGTGTCTGGACTGTTGGCAAGGTAGGGAGAGGAAAGGTGAAGGACGCCAGAAGGAGGGTGCTTTGTTCGGTGGCTAAGCAGACAAGGAAATGAGAAAGAAGAGAGCGGGATTTCTAAGACAAAGGAGAGGGGCAGAAACGTACAAACAAGGAAGGGGAGTAATAGAAAACATGCTCAGCAGCGTGGGGTTTGATCGGCAAGGCGAGGCGATGCAGGCATTGTGGTTTTGCGACAAGAGTGGGCGATCCGAGGGTTCTGTGGCACGGAACTTGGGGTGATGTGCCCTGGCAGGATGAGGTGGCAATGGATAGGCAAGGCGATAAGGACACGGTGGTTCCGACCCTGCCTACCCGGGAACCCAGCCTCTGTCCTCATCTCTCTCAAGCACTTCTTGAACTCTCTTTGCTTGGCCTCACCAGCCTCACTACTCAAAGTGCTGTGCATGACCGTCTCGCGAGTGTGCTGACTAAACCACGCTGCGGCCGATCAAACATGCTTACGCACGCCTCCACCCCCTCTGGGACAAAGCAGGCTCGCGAGTGGTCGGGTGGTCTAACGGAAGCACACAGAAAATAAAGGAAGAAGGTGGGCCGCAGTGGCCTCCAGAAGCATGCAAAAGAGGTAGGGAAAAGTGAGCTGCAGTTGCCTGGCCTCTTGACGAAGCCATGTGCAAGGTTTTTACATGCAGAGCACCATCGATACAGAACAAGTACTCTACACACATCACGTCTAGGAGTTGAAGGAGGCCGGCATAGGGGGAACAGAGGAGAGACAGCTCCAAGAAGACTTTGGGGAGCTGTGCAAATGGATTGAGGGATTACCAACCATGGATGATCATCCGTGAAATTCTTTCTTGGAGAAGGGCAAGCTCTACTTCTGGCGACAGGCCACACAGCGTCATATGCAAGAAAGGCAGTGTCCGAAGGCTGGAAATTTTGCTGAATAGCCGCAAGATGCACAATGTCGAGCAGGAACACAGCGGGGGTGAGGGACGGTGCAACAATGCTCAAGGGCGAAGTCCAAATCTAAAGGGGCAAACGTAGGATGGAGAGCAGCAAGTCTAAAACGAAAGAAGAGAGGAAGCTTACGAAAGAAAACTGAGCAATTTTATACCCATCCTGAACCCTTCCAAAACTCCTGAGAGGTCCAGACCGAGGAGCGGTTGGCGAAGGGCAGCATGAGACATGTGCTACGTGGACCAGTGGTCTCTTTGAGTCTTGACGTCAGCTGGTGAGACGTGGGCAATCCACAGGTCTTCGGCCGTGAGGATTTGCTATGTGGTGAGTGATGCAGCTTGACTTCTTGAGGAAAAGCTCCAATCTGTTGACAACAAGGGCGGAGAACGGGAATGACAAGAGGGGCGAGCATAAGATGAGTGGAGAGGGGCAAGCTGGGGAGGCGTCACGTGGTCGATGCTGGTTTCCAAGGCAAGGGTGAATAGTCATGTGAATGATGTTCGGCATTACCCGGAATGCACATTATATATACGAACATACAACGCCGCGACCCTTCTTTCTCTCTTACCACAACTGCGCTGCTTCAGACACTGACACTGCAAGTACATCAGGCACTGTAGCTGGGTCTGATGTATGAGCGGTGTTGTGTGCACCTGGGCATCATGCTGAAGTGGTGAGGAGACAAAAAGAAAATAAGATAGTGTTAGGGCCAAGCACTTGTGTCCGTATGTACGGGTATACGGGCCACCGTAATACAGATCCCATCCCGTCTTGTCTGGCCTCGAGCGGACAGTTTGACGGGACAGTTGACGGGCTGGCCACCCCCCATATCAGACCACCAAGATACACGGCCGTATGATGTATCCATGCTTCGCTCTGCCGCTCTGCCATCCCTAGCTTGTGCGCACCCCTTGCTCGCTTTCTTGCCACATCCTGATACATCCTCCACTTGCGGGGCCCAGCTTGTGGGCGCCCCTTGCAAGGTCGCATTCTTCCCGCGTCTCAAGGGATCCTTCCTGTGTGGTCTCCAGAGGTGAGTACACCTCAGCTGCATTCTTTCCGTGTCCTGACAGGTCCCCCTCCCTCTGCGGGCCCCACCTTGTCAGTTCCCCTTGCAAGGTCATGTTCTTTCCGGCTCAATGCTCGCTTGCCCTCTTGCCGCGGTGCGTCAGCCCTATACACCAGGCCTCACCATGCAGTGGCCTTTCGAACCCCCCCCCCTTTCTCGGGCCTTCTCTGCTATACGTCCTGGGCCCCAACGTCTCAGGTGCTGCAACAGTGGCTTTATCAGCCCTGCCAGCAGACCCGATGCCAGCAGGGCCCTCGGCCATGGCAAGCGCAGTGCCCACGGCCGGCAGCGGTCCCCCTCATCCGTGCGTTCCAACACGTGAGGGTTCGATTTCCTTGTGTCTATGTCGACCTGCACAACGGTGCCACCAAGCCCAACAGGGTCATTATATACAGGAAAACACAGGTGCGTTGGCAGCTGCTGACCACGGTCCCCATCCTCTAGACACTTTAGTGGGCCCAGCAAGGCCTGTGCCTTCATTCGTCCCCACAGCGGAGCCTACATACAGGCGAACTGTTTGGCGGTTGTGCCAGCACCAACGGTGTCGGCTGTGTACACCCTCGCTTTGTTGCTATCACACATCACCATCACCGCTGCTGCTACCATCGCCACCACCACCGCGGCCAGCAACACCAAGGCACCGTACAGCGAAGGACGTAGCCCATGATGCACTACCACGACCTGCTCTCGCGCTTGCTCAAACCGTGCAGCCTCACCATTAC